>Ga0272449_1002256_pt1 | contig 18188 bp, 16 predicted proteins | sample YNPCB0241_FD_198679 | JGI IMG/M metagenome (GOLD analysis project Ga0272449, IMG submission 198679) | Hot spring sediment microbial communities from Yellowstone National Park, WY, United States - YNP-CB-024-1 | ecosystem: Environmental > Aquatic > Thermal springs > Hot (42-90C) > Sediment... | reverse complement strand
CATGTGGTATAAAGGAGATCTACATATACATACAATTCATAGCGATGGAAGAAACACCGTATGTGAAGTAATTGCGTTAGCTAGAGGTAGAGGTTTGGAATTTATAGCACTAACAGATCACAATACAATTAGCCAAAACAAAGAGTTTATAGAGTCAGGCAGTAGCTATGAAGATTTTTTAGTTATTCCTGGAATGGAAATAACCACATTCTATGGACATATGAATGCATTCAATATTGATAGATATATAGATTTTAGAAGAAAAAGCAAAGAAGATTTTAAAAACCTTATAGAAGAGATTCATAGTAATGGAGGTATAGTTTCTGTTAACCACCCTGATATATCTAAAGAACCAATGTGTAGAGATTGCCCATTTAGATATAGAGATATAGATGGTTTTGATGCTATTGAGGTTTGGAATGGTCCATGGCATATATTAAATAGCGAGTCTATTTCTTGGTGGCATAGCCTACTTATAAAAGGATACAAAGTTACTGCCATTGGTGGAAGCGACTATCATGGAGTTGACCTAACAAGAATAGGTGAACCAACAACATGGATATATACAAATAGCCTTAGCACTAAAAACATTTTAAAGAGCATAAAAATGGGTAGAGCATACATAACATATATACCTGATGAACCTATTATAGATATAAAAGCCATTGACAGCAATGGAAATACCTATATATTTGGCGATGAAATTGAAACACCATCTAATGGATATATAGAGCTTATTATAGATATCAAAAAAGCTAAGGGTTCTACATTTAGAATTATAACAGAAAATAACATATATAAAAATATAGACATAACTAACAACGATTTCAAACACAAAGAAAAAATAGAGGCTAAAGATATTAGGTTTATAAGAATTGAAATTGGTAGATATAGCGATCCATACAAGCTCATCCCATACAATTCCGACGACTTATTAGCTCTAACTAATCCATTCTATATAAAACAGCATAACTTATAAGTTTTAAATACAAGCAATACAATGTAAAATCAAAACCTTATTTCCAATCCAATTCTATAAAACGATGAAAAATATATTTCCAGTTAACATATTAGTATATCCCATATTTAAGCGATGCATTGATATATGTTCTTATATTAGCTATTGGTGTTCCAGCAGGCAATTCATTTACTCCAGGTGACAACATAAAGCCTCCTTCCGGCCTTATCCTAGTTAGTAAACCCTTTATATATTCGTCTATTTTTTCTGGAGAGCCGCCAGCAATCAGAGATACTGGTACTCCTCCCATTACTGTAGTATGCCCTTTTAATGTTTCCCAAACCTTTATGAAGTCTCTGGGTCTCTCAAACCATGCAATGCCCCAGCCCTTTGGAAGCTCAAGTATTGTCTCTACATGTGGCAGGTGATCCCCCTCAAAGAATATGAACCCCTTGTAACCTTTTGCAACAAGTGTTTCAATGATCTTTTTTAGATGTGGCCAATAGAATTCATTGTATAGCTTGGGAGGCAGCATTTCATTAAGGTGTAATGGTATAAAGAATTGCGTTAATGGTGGTATTGGAGGTGTAGCTGTAGCAACCTTAAGTATAGGCTCTACAAGTGCTTCGCATGCCATCTTGAATTCTTCTGGATATCTCCTCATATCGATCATTGCTCCTGTTGGATGTCGTAAGAAGTCTCCTATGATATCTGCAGGGGTATAGGCGTTTGTCATAGGGAAAGCAACATTGCCTCTCTTCATAAGCTCTCCAAAGAGTTGCATTTGAAATGAACCTATTTTCTGCATTGTCATCCCTATTCTTATCCAGGCACCATTCCATTGTGAAGTGCCTGGTGTTCCCAGTCCTGGGCATACCCTTGGCAAAATTATGCTGTGGATGAACTCTACAGGGTTATCTATAAGCTTCTTATATTCTTCAGGCTTCATAAATTCTCCTCCTCTAAACTGTGGATGCATATCAGCCCTCAATTCCCTACCAGGCCACTGGCTCCATCTATCCTTTAATATATCATGTACAGGCCCTGTTAGAAATCTAATAATATTTGAGAAATCTGGAAAATCTGCAAAGGCTAACGCAAATATAAAGCCCTCTAACATCATTGGAGCAAATACTATACCCCAATCACTTGGAAAATCATGCGTAAATCTAAATACTGCTGGAGGAATCTTGTCTAATTCGTATGATAAATCATACCATGTAATCCCTGTATAGCTACAGAGAAAGTCGCCACCTACACCAGCCACAGGAACTCTATCAGGAGTCTTAAGCTCTATAATTCTTAAAAATCTCTCTGCTTTTTCTTTTGCTACTATATCTGGTTCTTTCTCATGCCTTTCAATCCATTCATCTATTGGCTGTTTACTCACATTCTTCACCTCTTCTTCTTTTCCTCTACCCACTTCAACATTATTCTTACTCCTTCAGCTGCACTATTTGTCCATGCATCTGCATCTACATATTCACAGGCATATTGATCTACTCTACCACCACCAATAATAATCTTGACCTTATCTCTAAGCCCTGCTTTTTTAATTTCATCAACAGTTTTCTTCATAGACTCAATACCAACTGTAATTAGGCAAGACATACCAACAATATCAGGACTATGCTTTTGGATAGCTTCAACAAACTTCTGTGGAGATACATCAACACCTAGATCAATTACCTCAAAACCAGCTGCCTCCGCCATAGTAACAACAATGTTTTTGCCAATGTCGTGGATATCACCCTCAACAGTACCTATAACGAATCTACCTATAGGCTCTCTAACCTTACCAAACTCTCTAAGCTTGGGTCTAACAAGATCAGATACCTCTTTAAGAATCTCACCAGCCATCACTAAATCAGCTATAAAGAAATCACCCCTCTCATACTTCTCGCCAATAACATTAGCAGCCCTAGTCAAATCATCTAAAATCCTAAGAGGATCCTCTCCAGATCCAAGTCTCTCCCTAGCCAACTCAATAGCCTTAACCTCATCCAAACTCACAACAGCATTCACAAACTCTTGGGATAGAGACATAGATATACCCATTTATTATTTAGGTCTATAAAATATAAATCTTTATCTCTATTAAGACCATATGGTTTAGCTATTCATATAACCAAAACCATTCAACACAAATAAAAACAAAATATACATAAACATGATGATAAATAACTTTAGAAAACATAAAAATATTAATAATTTTCATTGGAATGATGTATCTATTTGATTATGCTATTTAGATCATTATTTATTGGATAGATCTATGTTCTCTTTAATAACATCTCTTAATATTCTTTAATATTCCAAGTTCTAGATATTTCCTAACCTTTTAAATTCTCAATGTAGTATAAGATGGATGTTCTTTAAAAACTTAAACAAAACTGATGGTGTTTTCTAACGATAAGTAATAGATAGATGGTTTATATCTATATTTGGTTTTATTTATTAAAGCTCTTTTAAATTTTAAATATCTCTATTAATTTGTTTTAATGTTGGTGTGGGATTTGAGTTTTATAAGAAATAGATCTGTATTAGAGAGAGACGAACTACATAGATTAGCTCTAGATGTTGTTGAATATGCTTTAGAGTCTTCAGATCCCTATAAAGCTGTTTTATCATCTATTAGAATAGATGGCGATAGTGTTTATGTAAAGGGTATAGAGGTTGAGGCTAGAGGAAGGTTTCATGTTATAGGTTTTGGGAAGGCGTCTAGAAGAATGGCACTTGCCCTAAATGATATTTTAGGTAATAGAATTGTTGGCGGTATAGTTATATCACCTGAGGATGCTGGGTCTATAGACTCTATAGAAATTGTTAAGGGTGATCATCCTATACCTAAGGAAAACACATTGAAATCGTCTCAAAAAATATTAGAGTATATTCAAGGCAATGTATATGAAGATGATATATTGTTTGTTTTGATTTCTGGTGGTGGTTCTGCACTTTTTGAGGTTCCTGAAGATAACATATCTATAGATGATATTGGTAAAGTTACTAGAGAGCTTATGAAGAGAGGTGCTGATATTTTTGAGCTTAATGCTGTTAGAAAGAGATTTTCAAGAGTTAAAGGAGGTAAACTACTTAAATTAGTAAAAGCTAAGAAGGTATTTTCTCTAATTGTAAGTGATGTTATTGGAGATAGACTAGATACTATTGCTTCTGGACCTACAGCACCTGATGAAACAACATATAGAGATGTATACACCATTTTAAATAGACGAGGACTATGGAATGAGATACCAGAAAATATGAAAAAAATTATAGAGCTAGGATTAAAAGGAGAGATACCAGATACACCTAAACCAGGAGACCCTGTATTTTCAAAAGTTCACAACATTATAATAGCTAGCAATGCAATAGCACTAGAGTCTATGGCTAAAAAAGTAAAGGAACATGGGCTTAAACCATTAATATTAACATCTATGATTGAAGGTGAGGCAAAAGAAGTTGGAAAGGTATTGGCATCGATAATAAAAAACATTGCACTGTATTCTAAACCTATAGAGAAGCCAGCTGCAATTTTAGCTGGTGGAGAAACAGTAGTTACTGTAAAGGGAAATGGCATAGGTGGTAGAAATCAAGAGCTTTGCCTATCTCTAGCAATATCTATAAAGAACCTAGAAGCTGTTGCGATATGTATGGGAACTGATGGAATAGATGGGATAAGCCCTGCAGCTGGTGCTATAGTAAGTGGAGATACTATTGATGAAGGCTATAATATAGGGCTAGATCCAATAAAATATCTAGAAAATAATGATAGCTATACCTATTTTTCAAAAATTAATAGAGCGATAATAACAGGGTATACAGGTATGAATGTAAACGATATATTTATAGCATTAGTAAAATAAAACACAGTATACAAAATAGTTAGACATGGCATTAATCATTTTACTAAATATAATAACTTCAACTATAAAATAATAGCTCTTAATCAAATAAATATCTTTTATTTAATAAATATGGCTTTAAACCTTTTCGCTACAACCATAGATATAATTCCCAGCACTACTGAAAAGCTAACTACTATAATAATGGGGATTAGTTGAGGTATTAAATTTTCATTTCTTTGCATATATAGATAATCTATAGCTGATATATTTACTGAGTATATACTCCATGCTTCATTCAATAGCTCTTTCACTATATCTTTATACTCTGAAGCTGCAATATATAGGTTATTTCTATTTCTTTCCATTCTTCCTGTCCATAAAATCCATGGAGAATTCGTAGATATTGTTATGTTTGCAAGAATATCTAGATCTTTATTAAATAGTAATAGACTATTCATAGCTATGTATGGCGGCACTATAATTCTTGAGCCAAATGCCGCTATTTTATCCTCGTCAATATAAGTTATTCTAAAAACTATATAATTTTTCAATTCTTGTAGCTTTAAAACATTGCCATTATAATCTATCTTTAAAATACCCATGGAGCCACCTACATAGGCATGCCTATCAAAATCAAATGCTAATGCATATGGATATCCTTTAACATCATCTATATTAATTGTTTTAACAACAACAAGATTCTTATCAAGTATATCAATCTTAGTTATTTCGATATCTGTAGACTCATCTATGTATAGATAGAACAACCATAGAAAACCATCTAAATCCTCTACTATTTTTGGTAAAGCATAACGCCATCTCCAAGACAATGTAGTGTTAATCATATATATAGCTTCCAATGAATATAGATCTTTTGATCTTTTTTCAACTCTATAACCGTTAAAATTAGAACCGTTTACAACACCTGAAACATAGATGTATTTACCATCACTATATATAGATGTAGCTATATCCATACCATTGAAAGGATTCGATAGAACCATTGAAGCTACATTTAGCTCTTCATCAAAAGCTACAATGATCCATCCAAAATCATTGCCAGAAACATTTAAAGTCCCAACAGCATAAATATTGTTATCAACAACAAAACAATCATACAATGTACCCATAGAGCCTCTCCAAACCCTTAAAAGAGAACCCGAGGTTGCATCTCTAACCTCAGCTCTTATACTAGACACTCCATCAGTTTCATCAAAACCAAAAACATAGAGTTTATCATCATATATACAAAGAGCTAAAGCTACATCTCTACCAAGGCTATAATCATCTACAGCAACCCATTGAAAAACACTTGAAAGAGTTAATAGAAACATAATACATGTTGCAATATCCATCAACAAACACCTGTACTAATTAATTATATAAAGACATTATAAATATATCTTAAAATGTAAAACGGGAAATCCGTAGCATCCTCACAATAGTGATTGTTCAAAAACAAAAGAATTTAATTAAATAAGGCTAAAATCTAGAGACTTAAAAGCTTCTCTATTATTTTTATTAGAAGATCTTTATCTACATAGTACAAATATCTATCCTCTAAAGCTAATCTCATTACCTCTCCATGTATTTCAAATAACTTTTTAACACACTCTGTATCTTCAGCACATTCTTTTGGATCAATATAAAGAAAATTCTCTAGCCATGTAAAGACCAACTTAGCTAATATACTATTATCAGGAGATATACAGAGAACATTCCTTTCCCTACAGATTTCTTTAACAAAAGTACTTAGGATTTCATTTAGAGCTGTATAATACATCTAACCTTACCTAAGATACACTCTTTTACCTTTTATAAGCTATTTTATTTAATATATTTTTTGTTTTCGTAGCTTTGCAAACATCAAAATTAATAGAAGATTAGAATCCATTGAACGAATTTAAATATTCTACTAGGTTTAACATGCTATGGGCGATATCCCTTAAAAACCCTGCTTCATTTTTGCTTTGATATATATTAAGATATATAGATGCCTCTATAGGTACTTCATCAGTATATTTATTTATTATATTTATGAACTCGTCGTCAGCTATATATATTATTGGTTCTACAGGCACCTTCCATATACTATTTTTCTCTATATTTAGAAGAGCTTCAATAATTTCTCTGTCCTGTGCATTCTCCTTCAAATTAATTAAAGCTGCATAGTGTGAGTCTATATAGTGTACAGCTATATACGCTATCACTTTTCCATTTTTTCTACAAATAAGCATCATATATTCAGATGAATCAAGAAGTACTATATGTTCATATTCATAAACATCTATATCGAATTTTCTTAAATATGAAATAAACATATCTAAATCATTTACATAAATAAATGAGAGTATTGCCATATAGACCCACATATAATATAAATGCATCTGTAAATAAATAGCTTAAGTTTTAAAAATATTCATAAATAGCTTATCTATTAAAAACTATATATAACTCTACGAGGTGTATATCTTGAGATATGTATCTCCATCTATATGCGGTATTAAGGTCTCTGTAATATCCCTTGGAACATGGTATCTTCCCAGATCTAGTGAAAAGGATGAATATGGAGTCTATAAAGTTGATGTTGATGAAACTAAGAAACTAATTAGATATACTTATGACTCTGGTATAAATTTCATAGATACTGCTAATAGATATCATGGTGCAGTATCCCCTGTTCCTTTAACACATATCGGCTATGCTGAGAAGCTTATTGGTAAAATTATATCTGAGTTGAATTTAGAAAGAGAGTCTCTAGTGATAGCTACTAAAGTTGCTGGTGAGATGGCTAGTTGGCCAAATGGCTCAGGACTTAGCAGGAAACATATTTTGTGGCAGATTAAGGAGAGCTTGAAGAGGCTTCAAATGGAATATATTGATGTGTATTATGCACATAGATTTGACCCTGAGGTTCCAAAAAGAGAAACAATGTCAACTTTCAATGATCTTGTTAGATTAGGATATGTAAGATATCTAGGTATGAGTAACGTGCCTGCACATGAACTTATAGAATATCAGATGATTGCAGATAGATATGGATATGAACCCATATCATTTCTACAATATAGATACAATTGGCTTGATAGAGACATAGAGAAGGATATAATACCAATTGCAAAAAGATTTGGTATGGCTCTAGCAGTATATTCTCCTCTTGCCCAAGGATTGCTGACAGGGAAGTATATAGATATTTCAAAAAAGCAGTGGGTTATACCACCTATGTCAAGAGGTGAAATATCAGAAAGTGTAAGAAAAATGTTTACAAATGAAAATCTAAATAAGCTTATACCATTTATAGAATTTGCAAAAAGTAAAGGAGCGACGGCAACACAGCTTGCAATAGCATGGATACTACATAGATCTGAACAAATAGGAGTTCCAATAATACCAATTGTAAGCGTATCAAACGTTAATCAACTTGAAGAAATATTATGTTCGCTGGATATTAAATTGAGTAGTGATGATATGAGGTATCTAGATGAAATATTAAAAGTTAGTGGAGTGAGTCAATAACATACCATAAAACTCTGATATAACTATCTATAATATTTTTAAAGGTTGAATATTTAATTAATTTCTGTTAGCTTATATTTCTATGTGGATAAAAATGTTAAAGATAACAAAGACATTTTTAACTATTGTTATTTTAAGCTTTATGGGAGGGCTTTTCAAAGTTTTAGGAGGCTTCATAGGAGGTTCTAAGTCGGTATTTGTAGATGCTCTTACCTCTATTGCAAATACTTTAGCCATTATAGTAATGTATAGATTTTTTAATATAAGTATAGAGCCTCCTGATGAAGATCATCATTATGGGCACCATAGAATAGAGCTTGGAGGACCTATATCAACTTTAATGCTGTATTCATTTACTGGAGGTATTATAATTGTTGATTTATATAATGTATTTAATAAGCCATATACTGTAAGCTTACTAGCACCTGTATTTGCAGCAATAGGTCTTATACCATATGGTATGGCTATAGCTTTAGCCAGATATATAGGTGGAATAGCAGTATATTATGCAAGGTTTACAGTTGTTGAGATTATTGAGAGTGTAACGACTATAGCTGTGGCTTCTGCAGGTGCTATGATAAGCTATCTAATAGATTTTATAGGTGCTTTAGCACTAACAGGTTATCTCTTTATAGAGCTAGTCAAAAGTTTTAAAGAGGTTTTAGATTATATAAGTGATACAGCATCCAAAGAAATTGTTAGAGATTTGAAAAGTATTTTAAAAGTTTATGGAATTGTTGCTGAAAGAATTAGAATTAGAAGGGTTAGTGGGAATCTTTATCAAGGAGACGTAGTAGTAAGACTTCCACAGGATATGAGTGTTGCGGAAGCTCATCAAATAATAGATTCTATAGAAAAAGATGTTAAAAACAAACTAAATACAGAGATAGTAATACACATTGAACCAGAGCAGTAGAAAATTCCAATACCTAGATATACCATAAACATCATCTACATATTTTAGCATCAAGCTAGCACAATCCTTCGAAACCTAGAAACAATTCTAAATTCTATAATTATTAAAATGTTTAGCTATTCTATTCTTAAATGTGTTGAAAATCAACATAAAGGACCGCTATTAAAAACTTAGCATCGTAATCATTGCATGTTATTATATTATCTTCTTTGTCTAATTTTTATCCAAGGTCTATAACATAAAATATTCCATATATCGTTGATTATCCTATAATTGATTTTATTACCTAGAATTGTCTCTATAGAGAAATTTTGTTTATTTTTAGAGCTTTTTACATAGAGTACATCATCTTCATAAGCACATGTAAGTTTTTCTATAGCATCACGAAGTTTCCCATTAATACTTTCAAGCAATATTTCTCTATAGTCGAGATCCTCTAACATTTTTCTAGAAGGTATATTGTCAAGCCTTGTTGTAGCTATATAGAGTTTGACACCATATATATCCATTAACTCTTCTATGGATGCAACAATAATTTTACCAATACCTTGTCCTCTAAACCTCTGCTCTACAGCAACATAATATATTATTCCTATTGAGATAGGTTTTGTATCAGCAATATAAAATACACCCACACCTTTAACGATATCTCTATCTCTACATATAACAGCCTTACATTTACCAATTTTTATACATGTGTAAGCGTAATATGCGTGAAACCATGAAAGTGATTTTTCAATCAACTCCTCTGCAATGTTTATGCAATCAGAATTGCATTCTTCTACAAGCATTTTTCCACCTATTTAAATTCTAATATTTTCACTTAGCTCTCTCTTTTATAATCTTCTATACTGTTAAATAATAGCAGGTAATTTTAGAGTGTTACCAGGGTAGATATACGTGCTTACACAAGCATTAGATATTGCGATGACAATGTCTAAATCGATTAAAGGTAAAGTAGATGAGATTCTAGCTATGGATAATATAGCAAAGATTAAAAGTTTGTGGATTCCATACAAAGGTTTTAGAAATCCATATCTTAAAAAACTTTCTATTGTTGCTATAGATAGCGGCTTTAACTATAAGGAATATAGAGGATATGCTTTATATGCTTTAAACGTTGTGTATGTTACTATTGATAATATTAAAGGAGAGGAAATAAATGGTTTTGCTGATATAGATGTTGTAAGCTGTAGCAATATAGAAAACGAATTATCTCTTCTTTCCGCTACCATGGAAATAGAATCCATGGTTAAAGTTCTTAGCTTAGCCGATACTATTTTAATGGATGGAAGCCTCATAGCAGTATTCTCGAAGCTTAGAAGAGCTTCTTTAGAAGATGGTCATGACCTTCTAGAATCTAAAGGCATAGAATCTTCACATATTCTTAAAGAGTTGATATATGCTATATCTATACATCCAAGAAAAATAGTATTTATATCTAAAAACTCAAATGCAAAAGATGTTCTTGGTTTTGTAAAAGGAGATATATACTATTTTGAGAGATATACTGATGGATTACCAGGGTATTCGAAGCCTATTCAACTTACATGTTCAAAACATCTAGGCATGTCAACAGCTGCTAAAGTATTTAGACATGTTGTAAAGAATATAGCAGGTGTTGATATCTCTATAGCTGTATCCTATGTAAGATTTGAACCTTTTTCAAGAATATATAGACTTGAGCTACCTATAGAACCAGGTGAAGATATTGATAGTAGAGTTAAGTATGTTATAGACGTTCTCTCAGATCTTACTATATCGGGTTATCCATATCCATTGATGAGAGCTGATCAAATTGCTAGAGTGGGTTTAGAGGATATCAATAGAATATCCGGCATTCTTGGAATATCCTATGATCCATATGCTAGAGAGCCTCTATGAGGTTGGATAAAACGTGGCTGCTGTTCAAAGAGAAAATACAGAGACACTTAATCTGCAACTCGATATAGTTGGATATATAGTTGGTGAATCAAAACCATACAAAGCTGATATTGTGGCATTCAGACCACTTGCTGTTGGTGAGTATCTATATATGGAATACTACAACTATAGAGTTTTAGCAATGGTTAATACATCAATAACAGGAAGCCCTGTAATAACTAATAACCTTATTGATCCAAGAGATGTAGAGAGACTTGTTAAAACTATTAGATATGGTGAGAAAATATATTATTATAAAGGCACTGTAAAAATTCTTGGAAGCTTCAATGGTTCAAGCTCTAAACTTTACATGCCTCCTATACCACCACCCCCAGGAACAGAGGTGTATAAAGCACCAAAAACAATACTTTCAAGAATTTTTAGCCCTGACGAAAAAGGATTTATAAGAGTTGGAACTCTCCTAAGAGAAATGGATATAGAAGTAAAGATTAACATTAATAAAGTTGTTTCTCGACATCTTGGAATACTTGCAATGACTGGCATGGGCAAAAGTAATCTAGTGGCTCTTATTGCTAAGAAGGTTGCTGAGCTTGGAGGAACTATAGTTATTTTTGATTATCATGGTGAATATACCTCTATGAAGCCATTGAATATTATTACAAATGTTGTTAAGCCTAAGATAAATCCATTGAATCTAGATTTAGAGGAGGTGGCAAGGCTTTTAAATATACCTAGGAATGCAACTAGACAAAGAATGGCTCTTAGAGAATGTCTTGAAAGTATAGGTGAAAGTAATTTCTTTATAATGCTCAAAAAATGTTTACAAAGCAAGATAGCTAAGTATGATATATCTGCTCAAAAGGTTCTAGATGCTATTTCTGTGTATGAGAATTTTCTAAAGAGAATTCTTGATGAAGGTATAGAGGATGTAGCTAATAATATCATCTTAGGTGCTATAAATATTGTTGACTTAAGTGATTTGCATTTAAATCAAGCAGATGCTATAGTTTCACATTGGCTTAACAGAACATTAGAAGCTAGAAAGATAGGTGTGTGGAGCAATGGTTCCCAGGGAATACCTTCGCCACTTCTAATAGTAATTGAAGAAGCCCATGCATTTATATCAGCTGATAATGAAACTGCTACAAAAAGATGTGCTGGATCTATTGTTAGAGAAGGTAGGAAATTTGGCATAGGACTTATAGTTGTTTCTCAAAGGCCTAGAGGTTTAGATCCAACTATATTAAGCCAGCTAGGTAACCTAGCTGTTTTAAGAATAGTTCATCCTGAAGATCAACAATATGTAGCTAGACACTGTGAACCCATAACACAGGATTTAGTTGAAGAACTTCCAGGTTTAAATATTGGTGAAGCTATCCTTCTTGGTGAATGGGTGACAGTTCCTACCATAGCTAAGATAGATCTTGTAAAAGAAAAAATCTCTGGTGGGGATATAGATGCTGTTACTTATTGGGATAGAAGTTTATTTAGCTAGAATTGAAAATCTTGAAATGTAAGCTTCTTCTTACTTTTAAGGAAATCTACAGCCTCTAGTTCTTCACTAAGCACCTCTTCCTCAACTTTAATCTCTCTTAAGCATCCAAGCTCCTTTAACTTTAAAAACACATTTCTAACTGATAGAAATACCTCATCTTCACTTTTAGCCCCTGTTATAACCATTTTACCACTGCTAAATATAAGTAAAACTACATGTGGATCAGTCAATCTATATATAAGCCCTGGAAACTGTTCAGGTTCATACATAGTGTTTTCCAAAAGAAATGCTACTTTCTCAAGCATTATTTCTGCACCAAGATTTGCTGAAGCTACAATATTTTGTATTTGTATCCTTGGCTTAGATGTTATAGGAACATCATATTTTATTAATGTTTTTACAATCTTTTTAACAGCTTTTATAAGATCTGGAGTACTTTTAGCCCCTGTTACAACCATTCTACCTGATCTAAATACCAGTGCTGTAACCTTTGGATTATCAAGTCGTAGTACTAGCCCTGGAAATTGATCTGGATCATATTCAACATTTGGTAATACTTTATCTAGATAATCTAGATCTATTGTCTGCTCTATAGATACAGTAGCAACTATGTTTTCAACTTTTACCCCTATGTGAGGATTATTTAAATCGGCTAAGTATTTCTTGTAAAATGCTTTATAGTAGGAATCAAGCGATTGAATAATCCCACACTCATATCTATATTTTAAATCTTTACACGATTTATAAAGGTATATATAAGCCTATTTATAAACTTTATTTATAACAGTTATAGAAATAATTTATTATAAAATTGAAAGCATATCTTCTATAGCTGAGAGTATCGGCAACTCATAGACGCCATCATTTTCAACTATAGCATAAGGCTTTGCATCGCTTAGCAAAGCCTTCTCTTTTAAAATTGGCGAAAGATAGCTTTCTGGAGATGTTGACACAGGGGTGCCACTTTGATAAAGTCCCGCTGCTGGTAATACCAATGCTTTTAAACCGTTTTTTAAGGGTGTTAGTAAAAAACATGGAAACTTTATACTAAAGCCAGTAGTAGGATCTTTTAATGATATACTTGGATGTTCATGTGCCATTACTATAAACTCGAAATTCTTGTCATCTAAAACATCTTTGTGCCCATGTATGAAAATAATGTTCTCTAGTTCAAGCTTTTCATAGAGTTCAATGCCATATCTCTTAGAAATAGAATACACAAATGTATCGTGGTTGCCTCTAACAAGTATTACTTTAGAAAACCTCTTTGTAGAATATGTAAAGAATTCATTTAAATCCTTAGACTCTCTTCTACCAAGTCTATCAAATAGATGCTTAACATCTCCAACAATTATAAGGGTTTCAGCCTTAACAATACTAAGGCTCTTCTCTATGTATTCTATAGCCTTCTTCAGTTGCATTCTAGGTAGATAGACACCTTTTTCAGCCATATACTCTTCAAACCCTAGATGAATATCTGCAATAGCAATAGCTTTGAACCTCTCTAAATAAATTGCAGGTATATCATCTATAGCTGTTATCCCTGGATAAAGTTCATATAACATTTTCTAGGCTCCTATTTTTAAGATGGTATAAGAGATTTAAAGCTATATGTATATAAAAATATTGTTAATGTATATAAATCTTTTTACTTTGAACCATAGATTTAAAATTTACCTAGTTTATTGCTATACCATATATCGCAAGAGCATATTTATATTCAATTGTAGCAGCTTTATTATTTATCTCTATGGTTACACCTTTCTCATCAAAGCTTAATATCTTTATCTTTGCCCCAGTTTGTATTCCATATTTATAGATTTCCTCAACAACTTCACCTCCAGCCGTACAAAGTATTCTAACTACTTTAACTATAGAATTAACTGGAAATTTTGTTAAAGGTTTTGACTCCAAGATTTCTTTAGAGAGTAATGCACCTGGAATTGGATTTCCATGTGGACATGTCGATGGCTTTCCAAGAAACTCGTATAATCTCTCGAAAAATTCTTCAGGTAGATGTTCCATCATATGAGCATATCTATGTGCTTTTACTGGGTCCATATTTAAAGAGTTGACTAGAAAATACTCGGCTATTCTATGTTTTCTAACAATTTTTTCAGCTATTACCCTACCTTTTTTAGATAACCTGGCACCTTTATAGGGCTCCCACATAATGAGGTTTCTTCTAGCTAGTTTTGAAATCATCTTAGTTACAGTAGCAGGTTTTACGCCAAGTTCATTGGTTAACATTGTTGTTTTTGCTTCTCCAAAAAGCTCTTCAAGTCTATATACAGCCATTAAGTAGTCTTCTAACGCTCTTAAACTTTCACCAACAACATTTTTAACTATCATTTTCAATCACATATCATATGTTTAGACATATCTAAGCTTATAAATTTTAGACAAGTCTAAATTTATATAATGGTAAGTATTATAATGAGCTGTACACATTGTCTCGGCTGTAGAAATAAAAACTACATAGATTTAAAAAATTTTGAAAAAGAGCTTAAAAAATGCAACATTGTTGTATCTATTCTTGCACAGCCAAATGTTGGAAAATCAACACTATTCACCAGGATAACAGGCGAAATCTCCCATATAGCTAACTTTCCTGGTACAACAGTTAGCATTAGAGTTGGAAGGACTAGATATAAAGGTAGAGAGATGTGTTTTATAGATCTTCCAGGAATATATGGACTTTCTGCTACAAGTATTGACGAGCTTATAGCTAGAGATGTCATAGCTAGAGATGTATCAGATATATATCTAGTTCTTGTAGATCCTTTAAATCTTGAGAAAACATTATACTTGGCATTACAAGTCCTAGAGATAACTTCGAGAGTTATTATAGCTATAACAAAGTGGGATATAGCACATTCGAAAGGTATACATATTCACTTAGACGGCATCAGAAGAGTTCTTGGTGTGCCTATAGTTACTATCTCAGGTATAACTGGTGAGGGAATAAACAGTCTTTTGGATTCTATAATAGCTATCGCAGATGGCTATGCAGTTCATCAAAGCAAACCTATAAAGATAGAGTATGGTGAGTTAGAACCATATATAGAAAGAATAGAATCAAAAATCATGAATAGGCAAACAGTTAAAAACTATACAGCAAGATGGATTGCTATACGAGCTCTAGAAGATGACCCATTAGTTCTAGAGTATATTGCCAAGAATTTTGCTGATATCTATAGAGATGTTGAAGAGGCTAAAAAAGAAATTAAAGCAATGTTTGGTAAAGATGCTAGTGAAATAGCTATTGAAAAAAGATATAGATTTTGTGAAGAAATAGCTAAAGCAACTACCATTAAAATAAATATATATACAAAGCCTAGCTTACTTGATAAAATATTTCAACACCCTGTAATAGGCTCTATAACAAGTATTTTATTGCTCTTCTCAGTATTTATAACAGCTTTTGCAATCAATACAGGTTTTCCGTTAAATATAATATTATCACTGCTAGGTTATAGCAACCTTGCTGAATTATTACAAGAATACTCATTAACTAGCATAATGTCGAAGCTTTTTGAAATAGCATCCAATATGGTAAAAGAGATTCTAGCATACAACACATTTATAGCAAGTTTCATTGCAGAAGGTATTATTGCTGGGGTCGGTATTGTGATGTCTTTTCTACCGTTGGTATTCCTTGTAATATTTCTTCAATCAGCTTTAGAAGACTCTGGACTCGGTCCTAGAATGGCTTCAGCTCTTCACAACCTATTTACAAAATTTGGTTTATCTGGTAGGGCTATATACCCGTTGCTTACAGCTATAGGCTGTAATGTTCCCGCTGTACTTTCATCTAGATCTGCTATAGATGAAGCTGAAAGATTTGAAATCGCTTTAAATATCTCTTTTATACCATGCCAAGCTAGGCTCATAGTTCTCTTAGCATTTACATATGTACTTTTTAGAGGCAACCCTATTCTCCAGGCATCAACAATAATAATTGTTTATATCACTGGAATAATGCTATATCTCTTTATGTCTAAGCTATCTAGGGTTGTATTGTTTAAGAAAAAGGAAGACCCAGAACTACTACTGGAGATCCCACCTATACATAAACCAAGTATAAAGGTTATGATGTGGAATTCATGGGATCTCACAAAACATTTTCTCTATAAGGCAGGGGTTATAATCCTTATACTAAGTGTAGCTATGTGGATCCTACTTAACTATGGTCCTCAAGGATATACCTATGGTGATATATCTGCAAGCTATGGAGCGTCTATTGGTAAATTAATAGCACCTCTATTTTCAACGTTATATAGAGTTGATATGGAAACAGCATGGAAGTTAGGTTTATCATTAGCAGCTGGTTTTATAGCTAAGGAAGGTCTCATTTCATCATTGGCAGTAATGAGTGGTGTTGAAGAGAAGGAGGCAATAGAAATGCTAGGATTAACACCTATCCAAGGAATACCAATACTACTTTTATTTATGTTCTACATACCATGTGTAGCAACAGTTGCCGCTATATATAATGAAATCAAGAGCTTTAAATATACTTTGTTAATAATAGTATATCTATTCACAATGGCGTTGCTAATTTCATTAGCAACATATATAATTGTTGATATGTTTATATAACCTGTTCAAATAATTTTGTTTATTAAGATAATGAAGTTAATAACTCGATTTTTATTGTGTTTTATAAAGGATTATAGTTATTGATTTCTATTGTTTGACAAGAATGTGGTACTAGAATCTTCAACTTGGCTATATCCACATTAATTGGTATTTCTATTGGCTGCGGATATAGATAGAAATGTATTAGAGTAAGAATCTCTACACCGCTTTTCAATGCAATCTCTATAGCATCTCTATATGTGCTATGACCATATCTGTGTGCTTCTTCACTGTACCCAGAAGCTTCATGAATCAACATTTTACATCCTCTTGCAAATTCAATGAGCCTAGGATTATATACAGTATCACCACTATATACAATACATATGTCATCAACATATATCTTAATAGATGCTGCTGGTATAGGATGTAGAGCCTCGATAAACTCAATCTCAAATTCGTTTCCAATAGAAACTTTAGATCCGTAATCTATAGTTTTAAAGTTTACTACATCTAAAACGTTTAATGAACCAGAGATTTCTAGAAGCTTTTCTAAAGCTTTACCAACGTCAGCAATAGAATATATATTTATCTTTTCAAAACCTTTATGTTTAGCAATTTGAAGAATTGTCGGCAAACCGAGGAAATGATCTCCATGTCTATGAGAAATTATAACACCTTTAAACTTACTATCTAGGTCAAGACCACATCTTCTTAAAGATGCATAAACACCTTCACCAGCTTCTACAAGAATCCAGTCGTTGGATTTATTAAATATGGCAAACGATGTATAGCTAAGTACTGGGTCTGATATCCATCCTCCAACTCCAAGAAAAGTTAATTTGGACGTAAGAAACACCTAAATAAATATTGCAAATATGACGTCTATATTAAATCATCACGGATATATGACGTTTATCAATTTTCTAATTTCTAAGTATTACCTAAATCCTTAGCTATTATCTCAGCTATTTTTTTACCTGATAACAGCAT
>Ga0272449_1002254_pt1 | contig 18191 bp, 12 predicted proteins | sample YNPCB0241_FD_198679 | JGI IMG/M metagenome (GOLD analysis project Ga0272449, IMG submission 198679) | Hot spring sediment microbial communities from Yellowstone National Park, WY, United States - YNP-CB-024-1 | ecosystem: Environmental > Aquatic > Thermal springs > Hot (42-90C) > Sediment... | reverse complement strand
GACATCCAGCAGATTCTTGAGGGGAAGAAGATATATCCAGATAAAAACAATCTTTCTCTTCTGGTTGCTACAATAGTTGGTGTGGTGAAAAGAGCGAAACCGGAGCATATTTCCAATGTCCTTTCATGGACCCTTGGACTGGAAGAGAAGTTTGCTGTTTTTTGTGTGCATCTCCTTATGCATAAGGGAGATGGATATAAAGAAGCCTTTTATAAAAGCCCTGTAAAGGAAGAATGGATAAAGAGATTTGGGAAATTTGTAGTATGAAGGAAAGATTTAAAAAGATAGTAAGCAATTTTATTTTCAAACAGCCATTTTTTGGATATGCGGGTCTTCACCTGAATTTCCGCGAGGATAGAAGAATTCCAGAAGTTGGTGTGGATGAGGATGGAAATTTTTACTACAATCCGGACTATCTCTCAAAGGTCTCGGACCTTGAACTGGAGGTGATGATTGCTCATGCCATACTCCATCTTGTATTCCAGCATTTTCCCAGAAGAAAGAATAGAGACAAATTTTTGTGGGACATTGCTACAGATATTGAAGTGAATTATACCCTTTACAACCACATATATTCCGGTTTTCTTCCAGAAGGATTTCTCGTATACTACAGCTGGGCGTATTCACCCATGGGAAGGGTAAGAACTATTTTTGGACATCCTGACTATTTGAAAGAAATCTCAGCAGAGAGAATTTATGAGGTTCTTCGCTCCATGGGGAAGATAAAAATAAGGGAGAGCCCTGAGGGTAGGCGTTTCAGGGTTCTGGAGATGGAAGAAGCCTATAAAAATGAAAAAGGGAAAAGTGGAGAGGGGTTTTTAAAACGGTTGAAAGAGAAATTTTTTAAAGAATCAAACAAGATGGGAGAAAGGGCGGGACACGACCTTCATATAGAAGGTGCAGAGAAATGGGCGGAAGAAAAGGAAAAATGGAAAAGGATTGGAGTAGAGGCGTATCATTTTGCAAAATCTATAGGGAAGATGCCAAAAATGCTGGAAGAAACGGTGAAAGTGTTGATTTTTCCAAAAATGCCATGGAATGTAATTCTGAGGAGGTATATAAGTGATATAGCAAGAGATGTCTACAATTGGTATCCGCCTGCAAGGAGGTACATCCATCAGGGATTATACCTCCCATCCCTCTATTCTCCCCTTCTCAAAATAGCAATTGCTATTGACACCTCCGGTTCCATTTCCAATAAAGAGGCAGAGGCTTTTGTATCAGAGGTAAATGCAATAATTTCATCATTTCCCTCATACTCCATCCTTCTCATTCAGTGTGATGCAAAAATTCATTCCGAGATGGAGATAACCACTGGCGACTTTTTGCCCTCTTCTTTTAAAATACTTGGAAGAGGTGGAACAGATTTCCGCCCTGTTTTTGAAAGGTTGAAGGATGAAACGGAAATAAAAGCTCTTATTTACCTCACCGATGGATTGGGGGAATATCCTAAGAAGGAACCACCTTATCCCGTGCTCTGGGTGTTTTCCAAATCACCAGAGGTTCATCCTCCTTTTGGAATTTCAATTTTGATGGATATTGATGAAGATTGACAGGTATAAACTTGGAGAATATATAGGGATGGGATTGTTAGCACTCTTTGGACTTCCCTTTTTCCTTTTTTATGTTTTATGGGATGAATTAAAACATGGCAGAAAAAGGCAGGAATTTCTTGCAAATTTTTACGGCGAATCCAGAAGTGGAAGATACAAAAATTTATTTTTTGAAGAAGTTTTTACCGGTAAGAATGGGCGGGTGAAGATTTTGAAAGAAATGAGACCAAAGGTAAGGGGTGGGTTCTATGAGGTAAATCTTATCTATTTGTTCATTTATGAGAATAAAGCTGGAATTGTGTGCACCGAAAATTTGAGCAGTGGTTCATCGTATTTATCCTGGTTGAGACCCAGAAAATTTGTAAGCCTGACGGAGGGGAGCTCTATTTTTTCCTTTGAGAAAAAGGTAGACACCAGCTGTATTCCCATTTTTGCGTATTTTCCCGAGCTCAAGAATTTGAAAGAAATCTTTGGAGATGTTTTCCTCTTTCAGGATGAGGTTGTATTAAAGGGAGAGGGAGCGGATGAATGTCTTATGGTGATGCTGGATGTGCTTTCAGAAATGAGAGAAGAGGTTAAGAAGGCGAAAGAAAGGGTTGAAAAGGCAGGCGGTATTTATAACTTTCTTGTGGGAGAAGTCCTTTCAAAATCTATTTGAAAAAGATTAATGAAAATCCACAGATTTGAACGAAATGTAAAATATTGATAAAATTTAAAAGATGGAAAAATTGAAACTTGGGGAGATATTATTAAAAGCGGGGGTGGTTGATGAGCTCCAGCTGAGGTCAGCCCTCGCATATCAACAGAAATGGGGTGGCAAACTGGGCAAAAATCTTCTTGAACTGGGATTTGTGACAGAAGAACAGCTCCTGAAAGCTCTATCCAATCAATTGAAACTTCCCGCGGTGGACCTCAAAAAGTTCAGGATATCTCCCAATGTTTTGAAAATTCTTCCTTATGATGTGGTTAAAAAGTTATCGGTTATTCCCCTCGGAATAAAAGATGAGGGAGGCAAAAAGTTTCTCTATGTGGCTATGTCAGACCCCACTGATACAGAGGCAATATCCCAGATAGAATTCATATCAAAACTCCCTGTTAGACCGGTAATTTCTACCGATTCAGCTATTCAAAGAGCAATAAGGTATTACTACGAAGGAGATTCGGAAGCTTTTCAGGACTATAAAACCCAGGTGGTATTTACTGAAAGGGACCGGGTTCTTACAGAGAGATTGATGGAAGAAAACGAAGATCTGGTTAAGAAATATCCGGTTGAAAAACTCGTTCAAGCCCTTTTCAAATTGTTGTTAAAAAAGAAGATTATAACCGAAGATGAACTCAAAGAATTTCTCAAATGATGGCTTATTATCGGTAAAGAATCTATCTGTTACTTTGAAATCTAATCTTGGCAAAATTTATGCTGTGAGGGATGCAAGTATCAAAATTTTTTCGGGAGAAAGAGTAGGCATTGCCGGAGAGACAGGGTGCGGGAAGACAGTCACAGCCTTCTCAATAATGAGATTGATTCCGCCTCCCCCTGCACATTTTTCGGGGTCTATCTACTTCAAAGGAATTGAGGTTCTATCTTTGAAAGAAAGAGAGGTGAGAAAGCTCAGAGGAAAGGAGATATCAATGATATTTCAGGAACCAGGGCAGGCTCTCAATCCGGTATTCACAATAGGTTCACAGCTCATTGAGACGATAAGGCTTCACCTGAAAAAGTCAAAAAGTGAATGCGAGGAGATTGCCCTTGAGCTTCTGAGAAAGGTTGGTATCCCGGACCCTTCAAGGATTATGAAATCCTACCCTCATGAATTGAGCGGAGGAATGAAGCAGAGAGCAGTAATAGCAATAGCTATATCATCAAATCCATCACTTCTTATAGCAGACGAACCCACAACCTCCCTTGATGTCACAATTCAGGCACAGATTATGGAGCTTCTACTTTCTTTGAGTGAAGAGAAGGGACTCTCAATGGCAATGATATCTCACAATTTCGGACTTTTGAATGAACTTACAGAGAGAATCTATGTGATGTATGCGGGCTTCACTGTTGAAAGCGGTAAGACAGCGGATATTATAAAAGAACCCCTTCATCCGTATACAAAAGCCCTCATAAATGCAATTCCAAAGAAAGGAAAGGTAGAAAGTATACCTGGAAATCTTCCGGATGCAAGAACAGTTATTAACACATGTCCATTTCTTGATAGATGTCCCAGGAAGATGAATAAATGTTACTCCATTCCTCCTGTTTTCAAAATTGATTCAAGAGAAGTGAGGTGTTTTCTCTATGAATGAGATAAGGGTAGAGAGGCTTAAGAAGTATTATCCGGTTTACGGTGGTATTTTGAAAAGAATAAAGGGATGGGTTAAAGCAGTGGACGGAATTTCCTTCAGGATAAGGAAGGGAGAGGTTCTCGGTGTGGTAGGAGAAAGCGGTTGCGGAAAGTCAACCCTTGGAAGAGCTATATTAAGGCTCGTTGAGCCCACAGAGGGAAAAGTTTTTTTTGATGAAATAGATGTCACCGCTCTGCGGTCTTCTGAACTCAGAAAATTTAGAAGGAAGATGCAGATAATTTTTCAGGATCCATTTTCCTCACTTAACCCGAGGATGAAGGTCGGAGAGATTATAGAAGAAGGGTTGAAGATTCACAGGATTGGGACATCTTCTGAAAGGAAAAGGAAGGTTCTTGAACTTCTTGAAATCGTCGGACTTCCTTCAGATTCTGTCAAAAGATATCCCCATGAGTTTTCAGGCGGACAGAGGCAGAGGATATGCATCGCAAGGGCTATCGCCCTGGAGCCAGAATTCATTGTTGCGGATGAGCCTACATCTTCATTAGACCTCTCTGTTCAGGCTCAGATAATAAAACTTTTTATGGAACTGAGGGAAAAACTCGGGCTTACCTACCTCTTCATTTCTCACGACCTCAACCTCATAAGGGTTATCTCGGATTTTGTCCTTGTCATGTATCTTGGAAGGGTTTTTGAATACGGAAGGACAGAAGATATTCTTGAAAACCCCTTACATCCCTATACAAAAGCCCTTATCTCTGCGGTTCCAGGCATTGAGCCTGAGACAAAAAGGAAGAGAATAATTCTTGAAGGAGATGTCCCGGACCCCGCCTCTCCTCCTTCTGGTTGTTATTTTCATCCAAGATGCCCGTCAAGGATGGAAATATGCAGGACTTCCTATCCCCCTTTAAAGGAAGTAAACGGAAGAGCCGTTGCGTGCCATCTTTAATAGGAAATAGGATTTTAAACGAAGGTCTATTTTTAGGGAATCAGGAAGAGAAAAAAATCCAAAAAACCAAAATAACCCCCCAGAAAGCCCCAAAAATGCGTATCCTTGCGAAGATTACTGAAACTTAATAAAATATGCAACAAAACATGAGCGAACATAAACAAAATGACTGCTTCACACGGCACAGAAGGTTCGAACTCCATGGCAATCTCTCACTTTCGTCTGCAGCAGTTACGCTTTTATCCGCGAAAAGTTATCTGCGATTCAGGATTGATGACAATTTAACACGAAGATGACGTTAAATGCAAATAAATTGAAAGAGAAGCTTAAATATCCGGATGATTTCATCAATAGGATAATCCATGGTGACTGTTTAGAATTAATAAAATTAATCCCAGATAATTCTGTAGATGTAGTGCTTACTGACCCCCCTTATGGATTAAACAAAAATGGTATTAGAGGAGATGCTGATTTGAGCCTTTTTTATAATATTCTGCCAGAATGCTACAGGGTTTTAAAAAAAGATAGTTTTTTTATTACTTTCTTCAGCACCAAATTTCTACCCCAACTATTTAAAAATAATCCATTTAATTATTTTTGGCAAATTGTTTTATATTGCCCTGAGGGAATGGTTAAATCGCCAATTGGATACACTAAGTTTATGTCTTGTTTCGTTTTTAAAAAAGGGAATCCCAATATTATTCTCCCGAATAAAGATATATTTGTTGATACTCCAGGAAAGATGGTTGAACCTGATGAAGGATATATAGACCATCCAACGCCTAAACCAAAACATTTTATAAAAGAGATTCTAAAAATGTTCACAAAAGAAAATGATATAATTTTAGACCCATTCATAGGAAGTGGAGCTACAGCTGTTGCCTGTATTCTGCTTAATAGGAGATTCATAGGGTTTGAAATTGAAGAAAAATATTATAAAATTGCTTTGGATAGAATAAATAAATTTATGAAATCCGCTAATTTGACTCTATTTGGAGAGGAGAATAAAAAATGAAAATAATGAATATTCCTGCAGAAATATCTGCGGAAAATGGACGGTTGATAATAAAATTACCACTAACTAATCCTACAGGTAAAATCCGGGTAAAACGGCGGAGCAAAACTAATTATGGAATTCCCATACCGACAAGAAAAACGAGTTTTACCAACGATGATTATGTAGAATGGCAGATCTCATATGCAACTCAAAATCCTCCCGAGACTTCAAAAGTTGAAGATATTATCATAAACAATGAACAAATTGGATTTGAACTAACTAAGCTCTTATATGAAGGTTCAATTTTAGGGATTTTATCAACTGAGGATTTTAATGAGATGGAAGAATTTATCAATGATGTTCAAGATAAAGATACTCTTGAGGAAAACGAAAAAATCGTAAGGGAAAATAAGCTGCAAGAAATAAAGGGTGGGTTTAAAAAATTTGAAGAAAAGATACCTGTTTTTATAAAGAAAAACGAGAAAAAGGGCTATTTTGTAGAGATAATCTTGAAACACAAACAACGAGCTGTAGGATTGCAAGCTATGGTTTATCTCTGTATTTATATTGAAAAATTAGTGGATAAAGACGGAAAATCATTTATTGGTAGATGTGCTACCACAAAAGAATTTGGCAAAATTGAAATCACCTCTGAAAACAAAGAACTTATTAAGGATGTAGTTAAAGCATTCGCAATTGCCTCGCAAGCACATAAAAGAGACATTTTAAATATTTTGAGACAGGTGGAAGAAAAATGCAAACTAAAATGAAAACATCCTCTTTTATGACAACTCAAGAATTAAATCACTTTAATAGAAAGGAGAAGGTATTTGGTCAATTTTTCACTCCTGTTGAGGTAGCAGATTTTATAGTGTCTGTTGCTTCAAAATATGTGACTACAGGCAGATTAGCATGCGATCCTGCCTGTGGAGATGGAGTATTTTTATCAGCCCTTCTTAAATACGGGTTCAAACCAGTGGGTGTAGATATAGACCAAGAAGTTATAAATGGACTTCCAGAAAATATAAAAAAATATGTCCGAATTGAAGACGGGCTTCTTTTTTCAGAAAATGGAAAATTTGACTTAGTGGTAGGAAATCCCCCTTTTTCTTCTAAGTATGGTCGAGTTAAAGGAGAAATTCTAAAAAGTTTTGACCTTGGAAGAGGATTTTCTTCACAAGCAATAGAGATTCTTTTCCTTGAAAAATTTATCAAGCTATGTTCAAATAACGGAGTAATAGGGATTATTCTTCCGCATGGCATCTTCTCAGATTTAAGACTAAGTTATGTTCGGAAATATATACGAGACCATCTATCTATAATTGCAATTGTTTCCCTTCCTCGGCACATATTCAGAAGCCCGGGCAATAAGACATCGTCAAAAACTTGTATACTAATTGGTTCAAAGTCTAATGTCCAGAAAGAGAAAATAATGTTTGCAGAGGTTAGTTGTATTAGTGAACTTTCAACGAAAGACATAAAAAACAAAATATGGGCTTTGCCTGATGAGTTTTTGTATCCGGAATTTTATCTTTACAAAAATAGCATATTGAACGGTTTTCCAAAGCTTAAAGAATATAATATAGAAATTATCCAGGGTATCACAAAATATGGGAATGAAAGAAAATTTTCTAAAGCAGGAATTCCTTTTATTTCGGCTAAAACTGTAACACCATTAGGGATAGATTTTTCAAAAGATTTAAAGTTTATAGAACCAGGTGGAATTATGGATAACAAAAAAGCGCATGTTGAGATAGGGGATATTGTTTTTGTTCGTGTTGGAGTTGGTTGCATTGGCAGAGCAGCAGTAGTCACAAAAGAATCCGATAAGGGGATATGTGATGACTGGATATACATAATTAGAGTTAAAGACGAAATGTTATCTCCTTTTTATTTAGCTTTTTGGTTGCAAACGAAACCTATGCAAAAAGAAATAAGAAGACTTGCGCGAGGCGTAGGAACTATAACTATTCCTATTTCATTGGTTAAGGAATTACCTGTTCCAAGACCAGATAAGGCGATTTTGAAGGAATGTGAAAGAAATTATAAAGAAATGATCTCGGCAAGAGAACATGGGAACCGCGAAAAGGCTCAAAAAATTTTGGAAGAAACTTGCTCAAAATTGGAAATTTTGTTAGAAAAAGGGAATTATTAATCACAAGCGGAGATAACACAGTGTAAAAGGGTATACTAGCTCTATCACAATTTCTAGTTCGTTGAAAATTCATAGGTGTTTAAAACATTATAATCCTTACTCGTTTTGAAGGAATACATATAAGAAAAAAGGGGTTAGGGGAAAATTTTTTGATTTTTCAAAAATTCTTATTTCAGTCGAAATGGCAAATCTAAAATTTCTTATTCCTATTTAATCAAGAACCAAAATCTCTCCCAAAGACCTGCTTAAAATCAAAAAAGCTTTTAGAAAAGAGGAGGATGAGCAGACATCCAGTAATAATCAATCCGAAGGATGGGTTTTTACCTTCTACACACCCGCATCCCTCTAAAAATTCATTTTTGTATTTCATCTTTACCCCAATATCTCCTTTAAACGGAATAATTTTTATTTCTGCTGTTCCTTCTTGAACCTTTACATTTTTTCTCTCAATTATCTCGCCATTTTCTGTATCCCAGAATTCAAGGGAGTATTCTCCATCAATCAGTCCCTCTACCTTAACAGTGACATCATCTCTTTTTTGAGAAGATGGCTTTTTGTCCCATTCGCTCTTCTTATCGTGAACCCAGAAAAGGGCTCCTGATTTTGACTTTATTCCTATAACCTCTACAGGAGAGAGGTCAAATATCCCTACCCCTCTGTAAAAAACATCCGGGTAATCTGCGAGGTTTTCATCTTTAACAAATTCTGCAGCACCTCTGAGGTGATGCCACAGGTTATTTGGCTCAATGTAGTCATACCACCACCATGACATGGCACTTCCTGCATTTCCTGATAGAAGGGACGCCCAGATGCCGTTGTGGATATTTATTCCTTCCGGGTCATAGGAATTCAATTCAGGAAGCCAGTATATTCCGAACTCACCTGCGAAGGTCGGTTTGTTGAATTTCTTCAAAGATTCTGCAGACTTTACTATCTGATAAGAAATTCCGAATAGGGGTGCTAAATAGGCATGATACTGAGTGTAATCAAGTCCCTCCATCTCCCAGAATTGGTGGTCATCAAGAAAGTATGGTGAGGTGAAGGATGTTGTTATTAAATGGTTGTAGATGTCCCAGCTTTTTATCTTTTGAATTTTATCAATATGCCATTTCTTTACAATATCTCTGTTCTCGTAATACCCAGTTATTCCATCAACTTCATTAAAAATTTCCCATGAAAGTATATGCGTTGAGTATCCCCATCTTGCAATAATATACCTCAACCTTCTATCAAAAAGCCTGTTCGCCTCTAAATTTGAGAAAAATTCCATGGAAGAGTTAAGCATCCCACCATTTTTTATGTTGTAGGGATTCTCATCCCAGGAAGACCATATAGATGTTTCAAAGGCAGTATGATAAAGGAGGACGAGCTGAATGTAAATCCCGAGCGATTCAGCCTTTTCAACAATTCTGTCAATCCTGCTCGCCGCTTCAAGGCTGTAGATTCCAGCTCCGTGATAAAGACCGGACGGGTGGCTATCACTCCATTCTATTGTCTGCCCCTGATAGTAATGGGACATCCATATTCTCACATAATTTCCACCAGCATTGTGCAGTTTCTCAAGGAAGTGGTCATAATAAAAACTTCCTGAGTCATCTGATGCCCAGGCAATGTTAAAGCCAATTGGTATATAGGGTTCACCATTATCAAAAGAAAAATAAAAGGGATTTTCTCTATTCACCCTCACAAACCCTTTATTGTTTGAGGGAATGCTTTCAAATGTTAGAATATCCGTTTGAGAAATTCCGTCTTTGTCTTTGACTTTTATTAAAAATCTGTAATTTCCAGTCTCCACTGGTGTAAATCTAATAGCCCAGTATGGGGAACCAACTGCTTTAAATCGTTCAATTCCATCTTTTAAATACCTTTCAAAATCCTGTGTGTAAAAGGCAGGAACTGAGAGGGTTATTCCGGAGGGGGCTTTTATTTCAGCCCATACATCTACTTCATCTGTGTCAAAGGGATTTGTGTAGTCTTTGTCAATATCAAACCTTACCTCAAACCTTTCAAACTGACTTACACTTTGAGGAAAAGCAATGTTTTTTATCTCTGTTGATAGTGAAAGAGATGGTAAGAGAATAGCGATAAATGTGAAAACAATAAGCCACACTGGCAATTATAAAATAAATCAGAAATAAATGAAACAATGAACTTCTTCCCCTATCTCCTTTATAAGGAAGGACCGGAGAGATTTTTTTTATCCAAAATTTTTTCGTTTATCCTGCGTTATTTACTAAAAATATTTCAAAATGGGCAGAAGACATGGATATCAAAAATTGGGATGTAAGCCTTGACGAGATAACCGCTTTGCTTTGAATACATACCCCTTAACTGATAAAATTGAAAGCATGAAGGTCAAATGTCCTATATGCAAAAAAGAGATTGAATGGGAGAGTTCAAAATACCGCCCTTTTTGCTCCGAGAGGTGTTATCTTATAGATCTGAGCAAGTGGCTTGGTGGAGAGTATTACATTCCTGATGTGGAAAGAAAAAGGGATAAAAACGATGAAAAAGAAGATTAAAGTTTTGTTCTATGTGGCATTTGCCCTGTTGATAATTTTCGGTTTTATTTTTGTGAATAGCTACATTGAGAGATACATTCAGAGTTTTGTTCCTCAGTTTTTTTTAAAAATGAATCTGGGAGAGATTTCATTCTCATCAATGAGGATAGATTACTTTTCCCAGGCTATAAGGTTTAAGGGTCTGAAATACAGATTGAAAAGGGAAAATTTTGAAACAGAGGCAGAAATAGATAGAGGTGTTATCAAGTTTAAGAGAATTCTTACTGAATGGAAAAAGCCTTTGAGGGGGATAGAGGTTGATAGGGGTTATATAAAAGTCATCGTTCAAGGGGAAAATGCAGGAAAGGGTGGAGCCTTGTTTATTCCATCTTTTCTGGAGGGTTCTTCAGTATCCCTTAAGAATTTTCATTTTGAAATACATGCAGGAGAGGTAAAAGCAGAAGGAGAAGTGATAAGCTTTCAAACGGATAAAATTTCTGAAGTTATAAAAGGTTCGGTTGACCTTTCCGTTCAGACCCTCGTTTTATCTTCTTTAAAAATCCCCTTACGAGGTGTTTCAACGGATTTTCAATACAAAAACGAAGAGCTTTCCCTTTTCAATCTTGTGCTTGATTCCGAAATCGCAACACTTTTTGCCCCCAAATTAAAATGGGAAATAGGGAAAAGGCTGGATTTCAATTTCAGGGTGGCAAATTTTAAATGGAAAGAGTTTACACTTGGATATGGAATTTTTGAAGGATGGTATGATTTCAAAAATAATGAGGTGGAAGGGAGATGTTCGTTTAAAAAGGCTGAATACAGGGAATTTCTGGCAGAGGATGGAGAGCTCTCTTTACATTATTCAATAAAAAATGGTGCTCTTTTTATCAAAGATGGGGTGGTAAAATACCGGGATGGTTTTTTGAAGATAAAAATGGGGCAATTTTCAAAAGGCTATATTCGTTTTGATGTTGAGCTTGAGTCACTTCCCTTTGAACACCTTCTTTTAAACACCGGTCATGTAGAGAGCAGGGTTTTCAATACATATACGGGTAAGATTTCAGCGGGAGGAAGTCTAAAACCCTTGATGATAAAAGGAGATGCAGAGTTAGAAGCGAGGAACTTTTCAGTTTGCGAGGAGGTATACCCCCTGGAGTGCAGGAATTCTGTTTTGAAATTTCCAGCGGGAAAAGCGGACATCCGATTTGAAATTCGTCCGCATGGAGTTGAACTTATTGATGTGGCTATATCCTTGCCCGATTCAAAGGGATACATAACCGGAGAGGGAACCGTGTTTTTTGACGAGAGTTTGAATCTGAACTTAAAAATTCATTCCCTTGAGCTCGGGTATATTTCCGAAATAGCAGGCATTCCAATGGGCGGAATGATGAGAGGAGAGGTTTACATTGCGGGTCCATTCAAAGATGTATCGGTGTATTATAGAGGGGAAATAGAAAATTATCGTTTGAGCGTTCTCCATTTTAAGTATGGAAATTATACAGTTTTTTACAGGAATGAAGTTCTTTACTACTCCGGTGCTGTGAAAACAGGGAATGGGGGTTCACTACTTGCCAATGGGTTTATAGATTTTTCGGGTGAGCCATCAATCCATCATACTTCTTCTTTTGAGGAGGTGGAAACCGCAGAACTTTCAGAGATGATAGGTCTTCCTCAGTCGGTAAGGGAGGAAATAAATGAAATTTCAACCAGGTGGGATGGTAGTTTTTTTATGGACGGTTCAATAAAAGGGAAACTTCCAGATATGTTCGGTCGTCTGGAGACCTCTTCAAAAGCTACCTACATGGGAGAGGTTATAGATATGTTCTTCGCAGAGGGATATTTTTCAAATGGAGAAATATCTTTTAAAGGATATGGACTGAAGGGAAAAGAGGTCATTTTTGAAGGCGGTTACAAAGGAGGAATGATTTATGCAGGGATATCTGGGGGTCTGAGAATTGATAGCATTACTCAGGTAAAGAATGCGGATGTGAAGGCGGAAGTTTACGGAGGTATTTTTTCTCCAGTCATTGCATTTACTGGAAAGGCAGAGGATTTTTCTTTTATCGGTGAGATTGAAGAGGGGATGAAAGACATTTCATTCATGAACAGGGATTTCCTTTTTTACAAAAAGGGAATGAATTCAACAGAAGCTGGTGGATGTTTTGTAGATTCGGACCCCTTAAGGTTTTTTAAGATCAAAGACATCTCTTCTGTCCTCAACGGTTGTTTCACGGGTGTATTTTCGGACGGAAAGGTAAAAGTGGATGCTATATTGAAAAATTCGTTGATAAAAGTGGGGGATGAAAAATTTTATCTCAGAGACCCTGTAAAGGTAAAGGGCACAAAGGGCGTAATTACTTTTGAAGCGGAGGACGGATTTGTCAGGTTAACCCTTATGGGGGACAATGGTAGATTGTCCTTCAGATTTCCCGGGGAGCTTTTGTCTCTTTTTGAAGGTTATGAGATAAAAAGGGGATTTGCAGAGGGGAATATATCTTTTTCCATAAATGAGCCTCTTAAAAACTTAAAAGGGGATGTAAGGGTAGAAAACATATCATTAGGTATGAAGTTTGTAAAATTTGAAAAAATATGGGGTGAAGGGAAACTTGATGGAAGAAAGATAAGGTTCAAAATTTATTCAACATTTCCTGCTGAAGTGAATGTGGAAGGGACATATTCTCTTGAAGATGGAATAATAACTGCTACCATCCGAACACACGGGATTAAAATAAGAAGAGAGGGAATTAATGCGGAAGTAAATTCTTCCTTGAGGGGAATAATAGAACCAAATAAAATATCTTTAAATGGAGAGGTTGAGTTCACGAAATTGTTTTTGCCATTTGACCTCTCGCTTGTAAAAAAGTTATCTCTTTCTGAAGGCACAGAGGGAAGGGAAGTTGAAATAGAGAATTTGAAAATAAGGCTACCAGATTTAAAAATAAAGGGGAGCGGGAATGAACTGAGTGGAAGGGGAGAGCTCCTGCTGAAGGGAATAAATTCTATTAATGCGTTAGGAAAGTTAAATTTTGAAGGCAAAATTTCATACCTGGGAAAGGAATTTGAAGTAACGAAAGGAGAAATTCTCTGGGATGGGAGCAGTATTATCCCCTTTCTTGACATAATTGCCCATACAATTCAGGAAAAGGTTTATCTAAAGGGAAGCGAGATATCCCCTTCTTATGACATCTATCTTTCTGTAAGGGGTCCTGCTGATACCCCAATTGTTGAGCTCTCTTCTTCCCCTTCCTTAAGCAGGGAAGATATACTTGCTCTTCTTTTCACAGGAAAGACGATAAAGGATATCTATGAGGCACCTGTTAAGGGAGAGGGAGCCACTGCAAAAATTTATGAAATAGGGTCTGAGGCAATAGTCGGTGCAGAGTTTGAATCGTTAAAAAGAATATCACGGCTTGACAAATTTACCATCTATCCTAAATATTCTGAGACCCTCCACAGGACCACCACATATATGACGGTGGGCAAAAAAATAGGAGAGGAATTGTGGATGGAATACACAAGGGACATGAACTACGATGAACAGGCATTTGAACTTCTCTGGAAGGCGGGGAAGAGGTTTTCTATAAAAGGCGGTTGGGATAACTTGAACACAAAGATGAGGACAGGCAGCTCAGAGCTCGGGAATATCTCTGTTGATTTCATTTTCCAGCATGAGTTTTAGCATTTTTATTCTTACTATTTTCTTCACAAAGCCAATAATAGAGGTTGACAATAAGGTATATGAGCCCGTAATAGAAAGTGTGATAGAAAAATTAAAGGTAGACCCTTCCAATCCCTCTGATGTTTCCTTTCTTATAAAATATCTCATGCAGTTCCCTTTTGTCCATTATGTTGAGGTCTATAAAACAGAAGAGGGCTTTCTTGTTTCATTAAAGACTAAGTTCATTCTTAAAAAGATAAAACTTTACGGTTTTAAGAAATGGGAAGATGAATGGCTCCGGAAAAGAATCTCTCTGAGAATAAACGAATACTACACAGAGGAAGAGCTAAATAATGTGAAAGGGGAAATAGAAAATCTGCTCAAAATGGACGGTTATAATTATGTGGATTTAGATGTCTCAAAAAAATCCGAGAGAGAATCTGCTGTTCTATATGTGAGGCTAAAAGCCGGAAAAAGGATGGTTATAAAGGAGGTTATGGTTGACAATGAGTATAAAATCTTTAAAAGCATGAAGGGCACGGACTTTTCAAGATTGCTTATTGAAGAGAAGGTGAGAAGTTTTAAAGAGTCCCTTACGAAAAATGGATTCCTTGAAGCAGATGTGGAGTGGGAAGGAATTGAGGACGGGACGGTTCTCAAAATAAAGGTCCTGAAAGGGAAGAGGTTCAGATTCAGGGTCATTTCCGGTCTTAATCTTCTTACCGATTACGATTTTAAAAGAATAGCAATGAGGGTTTATGAGGAAAACGGTTTTCTTGATAAGGACAAAATCATCCGAATTGTGAAAGAAATTCTCGCAAAGAGGGGGCTAGATAAAAGTATAGTCGCAATAAGAAATGAAGAAACCGATGCTGAAAAGATATATACCCTTTTAATATTTGAAAACAAGGGGCTTTTTGTGAAGAAGATAAGTTTTGAGGGAAGGAGGGGAATTCCGGAAAAAAAATTAAAGGAGGTTATGAAAACAACCGAAAAGAGATGGTTCAAAAGGATTTTTAGCGACGAAAACGGAGTTCTTATCAATGAATGGTTAAAAGAAGATATAAACTCCTTAAAAAAGGTTTACAGGGAGGCATCTTTTTTAGATGCAGAGGTTCAGCTTGGAAAAATAATAGAAAAGCAGGATGGGTATGAGATAGTTATAAGAATAAATGAAGGGAAGAAATATATTGTGGATAAAATAGATTTTCTTACTTCACTTCCTCAAGCGTTCAAAGTTAAAAAGCCATCTCTCCCTGCAGGAGTATATGAGGTGGAAAGCTACCTTTTAGAACTCAAAGAAGCCTTCAAAAATTCTGGATTTCTGGAGGCAGATATTTCTGCAGACAGGTATATTCTTTATGAGACAGAAAAAGAAGTCCATCTGAGATACATAATTGGTATTAAGGAGGGAACAAAACATAAGGTGGGCGATGTATTCTTTATGGGGAGTAAAAGGATAAGGAACCACCTTCTTGATACCCTTTTATCGGATATAAAAAATTCTCCATTCGCCCCGGATACAAGACTGAAAATCTACACTCGTCTAAGTGCTCTTGACTACTTCAGCGATATAAACATTAAAACCTTTGAACAGAGCAAAAATAATGCTATTGATCTGGGAGTAAGTTTAACAGAAAGAGCCCCGAGGAGATTTACCCTGGGATTTGGCTATGCGACTGAGGAGGGAGCGAGGGTTTTTGGAGGAGCTGGATTTTATGACCTTTTCGGAGAAGGAATAGATTTGGTTTTCTATGGAAAGGTTGCATCCTGGATTCACCATTTCAAACCTGAGGTGCTATTTGACGAGAAAAACTATGAACTTTCAGTTTTTGAAGGGCGGATGGAACTTCACAAGAAGGTTTTTTTTCACAGAAATCTCGTAGGAGGCTTGATTACAGATTACAGGTATATAAACAGACCGGCTTTTGAGGTTAGATATCTTGACCTTTCTTTCGTAAACAGAGCGGAGATTTCTCCTTCTGCCTATTTCACAGGAGGTTATACTTTCAGAAGGAGGGAACCAATAGAGTATTCTCTGGAATATGCGGAAGAGGCAAGGTTCACCATAGTAGGATTTTTGACTTCCTCCTTTCTGCTTGACCGAAGGGATAACAAAGTTCTTCCTGAAAAGGGATTTATCCTTGAGATAAGAGCGGATCTGGCGCTTCAAGAACTTGCTTCGGAAGGGGATTATGTAAAGTTTTTGGTAAGGGGGAAGGAATACATTCCATTGAATGGATTTCTGAATTTAAGAATTACAAACCGAATAGGGTATGCAAAAAGCTTTTTAACGGAGTTCAAAGTCCCAATTGAGGAGAGATTTTTCCTGGGAGGGTCAAACTCCATAAGGGGATTTGAGGAAGATTCGGTATCGCCAAAAGATGCGAGCAATAAATACATAGGCGGGAATTTCATGATAAATTATGGAGTGGAACTCTCAATAAAGGCAGGGCAAAAACTCTCTTTCGCTTTGTTTTTTGATGGTGGAGGTGTGTTTGAAGATGCGGAAGCTTTTGATACAGCGGGTTTGAGAGAAGGAGCAGGATTTGGGGTGAGGTGGAGCACACCTATCGGAGAGATAGCAGGTGATATGGGATTTAAACTTGACAGGAGAGCTGATGAAAAGATAAATGTGTTTCACTTTTCAGTTGGAAGGTTTTTATAATATGAAATTGCTTCAGGATGTGATTAAAGGTTTTATAAAAAAACTGATGCGAAGGAGAGTGATTTAATTTAACTTAAAAGATGGTAAAATTCAGGTAAGGAGAAAGAGATATGGGAGTAAAAGAGTATAAAATCACATTTAGAACAAGGGGTTTTACCGACATAAAAAACATAACAGAGGAAATCAAAGAAAAGATAAATGAGAGCGGTTTCAAAGAAGGGATAGCAGTTGTGTTTGTTCCCGGGGCAACCGGTGGAGTAACCACGATGGAGTTTGAACCCGGAGTTATAAGGGATTTGCAAGAAACATTTGAAAAAATTGCTCCCCAAAATGGAAAATACCATCATGACCACAGATGGGGGGATGGGAACGGCTATGCCCACATAAGGTCAGCGATAATCGGGACCTCAGTAAGCATTCCTTTTTCAAATGGAAATTTACAACTTGGTATGTGGCAGAGCGTAGTATTTATTGATTTTGACAATAAACCAAGAAGGAGAGAACTGATAGTGAAAATTCTTGGTGAGTAATGCTGAAATTCTTTACCGGAATAGTATTTTTTCTTTTTGGTTTTGAACTCCTTAAAGAGGGACTGAGCTCCATTTCCACTCAGCCTGTCAAACGAGCGATTTATAAACTCTCGGAGAGCAAGTTGAAAGGTTTTCTTATGGGCATAGTCCTCACATTTCTTTTCCAGAGTTCTTCCGCAATGACATCAATGCTTGTCGGAATGGCTGATTCCGGAGTAATAAGTCTTAAATCCGCCTGTGTGATGGCTCTTGGTAGTGGAATAGGCTCTGCTATTACCGTAAAAATAATATCCTTCAACATATCTATTGCGGTTTATTTTCTAATTGTCGCAGGTTTTATTCTTTATATCTCAAAATCAGGAAATGTCCACCTTTACGGAAGGACAATACTGGGGATTGGACTTATATTCTATGGCTTGATAGTTATGGAATCTGCATTTCAGGGAAATTCAAAAATTCTCTCTCTTCTCATATCCTTCTTAAAAGGAAACTATGTCTATCTTTTTATAACCGGAATAGTTCTTACAGTTATCCTCCAGACAAGTGCTTCCTCACTCGGCATTCTTATGGCTGTTTCGTCAAGTGGTATGCTTTCCCCAGCGGATTGTTTATCCTTTGTGCTGGGAGCTAATGTGGGGACCACTTCCACAGCTTTTATAGCTTCAATGAGTGGAGGTCCTGAAGGAAAAAGGGTTGCCATAGCCCACTTCACATTTAAACTTGTCGGAGCAGTTCTCTTTCTCTTATTCATAGAAGAGATAAGCGAAGCCTTCTTCTACCTATCTAAAAGAAATATAAAATTTTTCGTTGCAGATTCAAACATGATTTTCAACATTATAAATTCCCTCATCATTCTTCCGTTCACGGGACCTTTTGCAAAACTGTTAA
>Ga0272449_1002253_pt1 | contig 18197 bp, 18 predicted proteins | sample YNPCB0241_FD_198679 | JGI IMG/M metagenome (GOLD analysis project Ga0272449, IMG submission 198679) | Hot spring sediment microbial communities from Yellowstone National Park, WY, United States - YNP-CB-024-1 | ecosystem: Environmental > Aquatic > Thermal springs > Hot (42-90C) > Sediment... | reverse complement strand
ACCCATCAACCTGGACACCAGAGATGATAGATTGCTACTTCCAAGCGTTCCCGCCCAGATCATTACTTGTAGCGTTACTATTACCGAATGCGCTGCTACCGAACCAGATAGACCTCAGCTTTATTGGTTCGGTGATAATGCTTCAACGGCTCGGCTTGTTATAATTAGACGGAGGCGATTGGTTATGCAGAGAACACTTCAAGCCAAGTTGGGCGATTACACCGCGGTTATACGCCTGCGTCGGTATGACCCGCGCGTTGACGACGGGCTCTGGTACGGCGTCGAGTTATCACCACCGAAAGAAGTGGTGCAACGATGCGAGGTGCGTTATCGCGGGCGTCGTATACCTATTGGGCGCGGTGCTTACTGTGACCTATCTGAGATCGACAGCGTCTATTTCTATAAAAATAGAAGGGGCGAGATGGTTCTGAAGATAGAGGGTGGAGACGCTGCAGGCAGCTATCGGGCATATCTTGTCTTCTCAAGAGGGGCGTTAGTACGCCGACGTGTGGAGAGTGGGGAGTTCCCGAACAACTTCTACGAAGAGACGAAATATGTGAGCATACCTATCAAGGAAGACTGACTGCGGATGCTCTGAAGGCATGACATGTCAAAGAGACGCGCCAGCCGTTCACTTGGAACGGGGCGTATGGGTACTTGAAGTCAGCCTCTATCTTGTGGGCGCGCGTGCCTGTGCCCTAAACGACACACGGGTTGCAACGCGCGCGCTTTATAGCCAACGCTTGCTTTCAGAGGTTCGCCAGTCGCTCAAAGATTCGCGCGTAGCAGCGCACGAGTTTTTTGAGGCTCTCGATGCTGATGCGCTCGTTGGCTTGGTGCGCCTCGCCGTCGCCCTCGAACGCCGCGCCGATTGCCACGAGGTTCGGCATCGTGCGGGCATAAGTACCTCCGCCCATCGTCGTCGGCTGCGACTCGTAGTCGCCCGTCTCCTCGCGGTAGACCTGCAGAATCGCCTGCAGGAACGGCGTGTCGGGCGGGATATACAGCGGCGGGGTGTGGCGCACATCACTGAGTTGGAAGCCCGTGCGCTCCAGCGTCGGCTGTAGCCGCTCCTGCAGCGCGTCCAGCGACCAGGTGACGGGGTAGCGGATGTTGAACACGCACTGCACGCGCGCGCCGTCGTACTCGAACACGCCGAGGTTGCTGACCAGGGCGCCTGACTGCTCGTCGCTGTGCGCGATTCCCAGCGCCGCGCCGTCCAGCGAGCGCGACCACTCCAGCACGGTGTGTAGCCACTGCTCGTTGTCGGGCAGGTTCAGCGGCTCAAGGGCTTCCAGCAGGCGCGTGACGGCGTTGATGCCGCCTTCGGGGTAGCTGCCGTGCGACGATTTGCCTTTGGCGACGGCGCGCCAGCCTGCGGGGTCGCTCACCCACTCCACGCCTTCGGACGCATAGGGCGGCTGCAGCGCGAGGTTGACCAGCGCCTCGGCGCGGTCGGGCACCATATTGTGCCGCTCGCCGCCGCGCGCCCACAGCACGCGCACCCCGTCGGACGGTTCTACCTCTTTCGTCAGGTACAGGTTCGCGATGCCCTTCTCGCCGTAGATGAAGGGCCAGCCCGCGTCGGGACTGACGCCCCACACGGGTCGCTCTGGCTCTTTCTGGAGGTAATACTGCATGCACTCCCAGCGGCTCTCCTCGTCGCAGCCGATAATCAGGCGCACGCGCCGTTTGAGGAGCGCGCCCAGTTCCTTGAGCGCGCGCAGGGCATAGATACTCGCCAGCGTCGCGCCTTTGTTGTCCGTTGCACCGCGGGCGTAGATGTAGCCGTCGTGGATCTCCGCGCCGAAGGGCGGGTAAGTCCAATCGTTGCCTGCGGGCACGACATCGATGTGGCTCAGCGAGGCGACCATCTCTGCGCCGTCGCCCAGCGTCATATCGCATGCATAGCCGTCGAAGTCGCGCGAGTTCAGCCCGAACCGCTCGCCCATGCTGAGGGTGACATCCAGCGCGTCGCGCACGCCCTTGCCGAACGGCGCGCTGGGCAGCCGCTCCTCGCTGCGCACGCTCTCGGCGCGCAGCAACGCCTGAAAATCGCGAATCATCTCGTCGGTGTGGTCGTCAATCCACTGAATCAGCGCATCGCGGGTCATAGGCGTAAGTTTCGCCGCAACGGGGCGCGTTCCTGCAGGAGTCGGCGCGGGCGGCTCGAACAGTCTCCTGACACGGTGTGCCGTGTCATAGGGGGACACGATGACACAAACGGTACAACCGTCGCCAGTGGGCGAGGGAGAGCGCATCCACGCGCTCGATGTGCTGCGCGGGATTGCCCTGTTGGGCATCCTGATGGTGAATATGGGGTCGTTCAAGGGGCTTAACAGATGCGAAAACCCGTAAGCGCACGGGCATGCCTTCCGCGTGTTGTGGAACAATCCCGTTGGGGAGGGTTCCCCAATACGACACAGAGGGAGGATAGTGATGCGATTCAAGGCACTGGGCGCCGTGGCGGCGCTGATTCTGGTGAGTACCGCGTTTGCGACGATTACATTCCTGCGCGTGCAGGCGCGCGGCTACGCTACTGACGCGAGCAACCGACGACTCGACTTCCAACTGGGCGTTCTCAAGCGCAGTCAGGGTACGAATCACCGCTACCTGGGCTTTGGCAGTTTCGCTTGGAGCGAGAACGGGCGCAGGCAAGCGATGCGTATCCACCGAATCGAGTCGCTGGAGGTAGACGACAGCGGCGATGCCGTCGTGATTACGGCTTCGGGCACAGGGTTCCTGGGGCAGTTCGGCTTTCCGCCTGCGGGTGGGCGGCGCGGCGCGTCGGAACTCGGTGAGTTCACGCTCACGATTGTCGACAACGCGGATGGCGCAGACACCATCGAGTTCGCGTTCCAGCGCGGTTCGGGCGTCAACGCCTACACCTACAGCTTCTCTGGGAATGTGCAGGCGGGCAACCTAAACTGGAGCCAGTGGAGTCCGTAAACCACTCAAGTCTGTGCGCAGGGGGCAGGTCGGCTCCCTGCGCACTTATGCTGCAACCCGATTTCGCCCTGCTTGCTTCGCTTGATAGAGCAGTGCGTCCGTGCGACGGAACCACTCCTCCGCGCTCTCGTGATCTCCTAACTCGCTCACGCCGATGGAGACCGTGACTCGTATCGGCTCGGCGTCAGGGATTGGGATGGCGTGTCGGCGCACCTGCTCCGCCAACTGCTGAGCGATTCGTTGCGCTTCGCGCAGGGTCGTCTCGCGCAGAATCACGGCGAATTCTTCCCCGCCGTAGCGCGCCGCAAAGTCGCTTTTGCGCTTGCACACGCGCACAATCTGCTCGGCGACGGCTTTCAGCACGGCGTCGCCTGCCGCGTGCCCATAGGTATCGTTCACCTGCTTGAAGTGGTCGATGTCGATTAGCATCATCGTCGCGGGGTAGCCGAACAGCCGATTCAGCCCGATGGTGTGCTGCAGGCAGTCTTCGAAGGCGCGACGATTATACAGCCCCGTCAGTGGGTCGGTCGTGCTTTCGCGGCGCGCCTGTTCCAGCTCGCGCATCAAGTGGTTTACTCGGCTCTCCAGTTGGCGCAGGGTCTGGCGGTGGCGCTGCTCGCGCTGGGTGATGAGTTCCGTGATGGACTGCAGGGTCTGTCGGAGCGATTGCACATCCAGCGCTTCGGGGTTCTGCACCTGCTGGCTGATTTGGCGTATCTGCTGTTGGAGCGCGGCGTCGTCCTGCGACTCTTGCTGGGTCATCTGGGCGAGGGCGCTCAGCAGGTTCCAAGTCAAATCGCGCAGGTCGTTTAGTTGCCCTTGCACGAACTGTTGCTCGTCCTGTCGCTGCTCCTGCAGGAACGGAAACAGCCCGCCGTACTCACCTGCGTATACCTGCTCGCTGAGCCGCAGGAACGCTTCTCGCGTCGCCTGCGCCCGCCGCCGATGGGTCTCAAACGCATACTCGCCCAGCACACGCAACACGCCCGCCAGCAACTCGCGTTCATAGGGCGTGTCTGTCGCATCGTCTAAGCGTCGCAACAGCGCTCGGAGCCATTCCACAGGGCGAATTGTCGGCAAATCGGCGTATCCCCATCAGGGATTAGGCAGGAACTTTCGAACAAACAATCGAAGATTCGTTTGGGAGGCAAACCCTATGCGATCCCGAGACCTTACACTTGGTATTGTGGTTGCGGCACTCAGCGTGCATCTGGGCTGGGCGCAGCTGATGACGGAGGTTGTCGCGCAGCCCAGCTTAGACCCCGCGCAGATTGACGCGCCGTTTGTGCCTGGCGAGTTGGTGGTGGGACTGGAAGAGGGCGACTTCGCCCTGCCGCTACTGGCGATGGAGATGGTCGGAACCATCACCGCGCAGAACCCGCCCATCAACAGCTTCGTCATCAAACTCGCCCCCAACCTCACCATGCACGACGCAGGCGAGTTCCTGCGAAGCTTACCTGGCGTGCGCTATGTCGAACCCAACTACCTCGCCTTCGCGTTTGCCACCCCCAACGACCCGTCATTCAGCCAGCAATACGGTCCCCAGCGCATTCAGGCGAACCTCGCGTGGGACATCTGGCAGCCCCAACGCACAGTTTATATTGCCATCATCGATACGGGCATCGACTCTAACCACCCCGACCTGACCAACAAGATGCGTCGGCACAGCAACGGCGCTGTGTATGGTTGGAACACGCTGAACAACACCACGAACGCGCTGGACGATAACGGGCACGGCACGCACTGCGCGGGGATTGCCGCCGCCGAGATCAACAACGGCGTCGGGATCGCAGGTGTGGCAGCGTGGAACCCGAATGTCGCCAACTCGCGCGCCTATGTGCAGCTGATGCCCGTCAAGGTGCTTAGCTCCAGCGGTTCGGGCAGTCTGGACGCGGTAGCGCGCGGAATCACTTGGGCGGCAGACAACGGGGCGCATATCCTCAGCCTCAGTCTCGGCGCGGGTTCGGGCGCGCAGCAGCTACAAGACGCCGTGAACTATGCCTGGAATCGCGGGTGCTTGATCGTTGCAGCGGCGGGCAACGGCGGGAGTTCGTCGCCGCAGTACCCTGCGTACTACACCAACTGCATTGCCGTCGCTGCCACTGACTCCAGCGATCGCCTGGCGAGCTTCTCGCAGTACGGCTCGTGGGTGGACATCGCTGCGCCTGGCGTAGGCATCCTCTCCACTATCCCGAACAATCGCTACGCCTCGTATGACGGCACTTCGATGGCGTGTCCGCATGTGGCGGGGGCGGCAGCGGTGCTGTGGTCGCACAATCCGAGCTTAACGAACGCCCAGATACGCTCCGCGCTGGAGACGAATGTGGATCCCTATCAGCCCTACAACGGACGCACAATTGCGCCGAACGCGGGTCGGCTGAATGTGTATCGCGCGTTGCAGGCGGTTAGCAATCCCACACAGCCAAGCCTAAGCAGCTTGAGCCTGAATCCGACTTCTGTTGTGGGTGGCAACAGCAGCACGGGCACGGTCACCCTCACTGCGCCCGCGCCGTCGGGTGGGTTCGTAGTGAACCTCAGCAGCAGCAATACGAATGTTGCCACCGTGCCCAGCACAGTCACTGTGCCTGCAGGGGCGACCAGTGCGACCTTCACCGTCTCCACACGGGCGGTCTCCAGCGCTACGAGCGTGACGATTACCGCCTCAGCGGGGGGCATTTCGCGCACGGCGACCCTCACGGTCAACCCCTCTCCAAGCGTGACGCTACAGTCGCTAACGATTAGCCCGACCTCCGTCTGGGGTGGCAGCACGGCGACGGGCACGGTCACCCTCAGCGGACCCGCGCCTGCAGGCGGCGTGGTGGTGCAGCTGCGTAGCAACTCCAGCCGTGCCAGCGTGCCCAGCACGGTCACCGTGCCAGCAGGAGCCACCAGCGCGCGCTTCACCATCCAGGCGCGCTCCGCCTTCTCCATCACGACGGTGACCATCACGGCGACCTACAACGGCGTCTCCCGCTCGGCGCAGTTGACCGTGTGGTTCTAATAAGTGCCTATGCAGTGAATTTTCTACAGGTGCAACCATGCGCACAGGGGGCAACCACATAGGGTTGCCCCTACACAACGGCGTCTTTGTAGGGGCAGACCTATGTGTCTGCCCCGATTCGCATGTGGAAATAATATTGCGAAGGCACTTACCAAGCGCACGAGCAGAGTTCATGATTGCCCCTCCTCCTGCAGGTTCCCCCCGCTTCGCGAGGGGAACCCCTCGCACTCCCGTTCGGTTCCCCCTGCTCGCAGGGGGAACCTTAAGGAGGGGGTTGTCAACCATCTCCGCCGCCAGAGCAGGTATAGTATCCCCATGCATCGCGTAGGCATCATCGGCGCAACGGGCTACACAGGCAGCGAACTCATCCGCCTGCTGAGCGGGCATCCGCAAGTACAGATAACCATGCTCGTCTCGCGCTCGGAGGCGGGCAAACCGATCCATGCCCTCCTACCCCACCTGAACGGGCTGTCGCTGCCGATGCTGAGCGCGTTTGACCCCGACGCGCTGGCGGCACAGTGCGACCTCGTGTTTCTGGCGGGCGAGACGGGCTTCGCGATGGAACACGCCCCTGCCCTACTGGAGCGCGGGCTGAAGGTGATTGACCTCTCCGCCGACTTCCGCCTGAAAGACCCCGCGCAGTTTGCCGACTGGTACGGCAAGGCGCACACCGCAACCGCGTGGCTTGCCGAAGCGGTCTACGGGCTGCCCGAACTGACGCCGACCGACGCCTACAAAAACGCGCGGTTGATTGCCAATCCGGGCTGCTACCCCACAGCGGCGGGGCTTGCGCTTGCGCCACTGATGCAGCTGGGCGTCGCCGAACCCGACGGGATTATTATCGACGCCAAGTCGGGCGTGTCGGGCGCGGGCAGGTCGCGCGTCAGCGTGGAGTACCTGTTCACCGAACTGGACGAGAACTTCAAGGCGTATGGCGTCGAGAAGCACCGCCACACGCCCGAAATCGAGCAAACGCTACAGGTGTTCAGCGAGCGTCCCATGCGCGTGCGGTTCACCCCGCACTTAGTGCCGATGACGCGCGGCATCCTCTGCACGGCTTACGCCCGCCTGCGTGAACCGCTCTCGGCAGAAGCCCTACACGCCCACTACGCGGCGTTTTACCGTGACCAGCCGTTCATAATCGTGCGCCCGCTGGGCGAGTATCCCGCCACACGCGAGGTGTACGGCTCCAACCGCTGCGATATTGGGCTGACTGTCGATATGCGCACGCAGACCGCCGTCGTAATCAGCGCGATTGATAACCTCGTCAAGGGGGCGGCGGGGCAGGCGATTCAGAACATGAACCTGCTGCTGGGGCTGCCGCAGACGCTGGGGCTGCCCATCGCTGGCATCAGCCCGTAAAGAGTTGCCCTCCCCAACGCCATAATGCCTCTTAGCCCCATTACGCGGGCTAAGGAGGCAACTGATGCACGGATGCTTGAGAAGCCTACTGATTGCGCTGACGCTACTTTATGGGGGTGTTGGATATGGCGGCGCGCCTGCCCGCGCGACCTTTGCGCTCCACGAGAACTGCAGCTTCTGGATGGTTGCCTTGTGTCAGGGGGAGACCGTCGTCTTCACGCGCCGTTTTGAGGCGGGCGTGCGCTATCGGCTGTTCGTGATGGGCGACCCGCAGGCGCAAGCGGTGCGCTGTGAGGTGCTGGATCCGCTGGGCAGGGTAGTCGCGCTGGGCGACGAGGGCGTTCGGGAAACGCTGATGCGCTTTACCCCCAACGCGACGGGCATCTATACCCTTCGTCTGAGCCTTCGCAAGGCGCAAGGCTTGGCGTACTGTTCCGCGCTTGTGGCAGCAGAGTTGGGCGACTGGCAAGCGACCATCAAACACTGGAGCGACGCGCTGGGCAGAGTGCAACAGGCTATGCTTGCGCTGGAGGCACAGGGCATCTCCGTCGCCCTTACCGAGCAGGGGCTGTGCATGGTAGGCGGTCTCGTATCGGCAGGGCGCGCATTCACGATCGGGCAACTGGAGTTGGGCGCGGGCGCTCACCTCTGGATAGCAGCAGGCGATAATCGCGTGCGCACGCTGACGATGCGCCTGCAACGCGACGGCAAGCACCCAGAGCAGAGGGCGTCTGGCAAGCGGCTTGCCCTGCACGCAATCTCCAGCGAAGGTGTGTATGCGCCTGCGGTCGCCCTCGAAGCGGAAGGCAGCGAGGCGTTCGTAATCGTCGCCCTGTTCACCATCCGAAAGTAGGTACAGTGCTTGACGCCGAGATCTACTTCGAGGTCCAAAGCAGGAATCCCACGCCCCTTGCCGAATGGACACCCATCCAATGAAACTCGTCATCGCCGTGATTCACAACCGAGACAAGGGTCGCGTGGTGGACGCCCTGCTGGAGAGCCAGTTCAAGTTCACGCAGGTCGCCTCCACAGGCGGTTTCTTGCGCGAGGGCAACACCACGCTGCTGATAGGCGTGGAGGACTCGCAGCTGGAGAGCCTGCTGCGCCTGCTGGAGAGCAACTGCCGCACGCGCGAGCAGTATGTGAACCCGATGCCGCCCGACGCCGCGCCCATCGGCAGCTTTTTGCCTACCCCAATCGCTGTGGAGGTCGGCGGCGCGGTCGTGTTCGTGCTGCCCGTGGAACGCTTCGAACGGTTTTAGCGTATAATTGCCCCGTGCTTCTGACCATCACCACCACCTATCAACCCGCAACTGATCTGGGGTATCTGCTGCACAAGCACCCTGCGCGGGTGCAACGGTTCGGTTTGGGCTGGGGCGACGCGGTCGTGTTCTACCCCGAAGCGACCGAGTCGCGCTGCACAGTGGCACTGCTGCTGGAGATTAACCCCGTCGCCTTAGTGCGCGGGCGCGAACATCAACTGAGCGCGTATGTCAGCCCGCAGGCGTACACCGTGAACTCCATGATGAGTACCGCCCTAACCGAAGTGTTCCGCACGGCGATGGCTGGGCGGTGCGAGAAGCGTCCCGAACTGGTGAACACCCCCCTGCCGCTGGAGACCTACATGCCGACGCTGCCGTGTCGCGGCGGCGAGAGCCTGCTGCGCGAGCTGTTCGAGCCGCTGGGCTACACGGTGGAGGCGCACGAAATCCCGCTGGACGAGCAGTTCCCCGAATGGGGCGCGAGCCGTCTCTATCGGGTGCGCCTGCGCCACACAATTCGGCTGTACGAGCTGCTGCGCCACCTGTATATCCTAATCCCCGTGTTGGATGGCGCGAAACACTACTACATCAGCGAAGCGGAGGTGGACAAACTCATCCGTCAGGGTCAGGAGTGGCTGCCCGACCACCCCGCCCGCGAGCGCATCATCCTGCGCTACCTGAACTACCGCCCGACGCTGGTGGAGCAGGCACTCGCAAGCATCCTGCGCGACGAGGCAACGCCAGAAGAGCCACCCGCAGACGATGAGCTGCCGTTTGAAGCGCGGCTGGAGCGACCGCTGAGCCTGCAAGAGCAACGCATCGGCGCAATCACGGCGACGCTGAAGTCGCTGGGCGCACGGCGCGTGATTGATCTCGGCTGCGGCGAGGGCGCACTGCTGACCGCGCTGGCACGCGAACGGGCATTCGAGCAACTCACAGGGCTGGATGTGTCGCTGACAGCGCTGCGCATTGCCGAGCGAAAACTCAAGGCGGAACTCGCGAAAGGGCGCGTGCGCCTGCTGCACGGGTCGCTGCTGTACCTTGACGACCGCATGCAAGGCTACGACGCCGCCGTGCTGATGGAGGTCGTTGAGCATATCGAGCCGACGCGCTTGGAGATGCTGGAGCAGGTCGTGTTCGGGCACGCGCAGCCGCGCGCCGTGCTACTCACCACGCCCAACCGCGAGTACAATCCGCTGTTCGGGCTGCAACCCGACCAGCGACGCCACCCCGACCACCAGTTCGAGTGGACACGGGCGGAGTTCGAAGCGTGGGCGCAGCGTGTCGCCGAGCGGTACGGCTATCGCGTGCGCCTTAGCGGCGTCGGCGACGCACACCCCGAATACGGCTACCCCACCCAGATGGCGGTCTTCGAACGCGGCGCGTAAGCGCAAGGAGGTAATCTGTGGCAGGACAGACTCTCACCATCCCAGAGCTGTCAGTCGTGGTGCTGGTCGGCGCGTCGGGCGCGGGCAAAAGCACCTTCGTGCGACGCTGGTTCCTGACGACCGAGATTGTCTCGTCGGACTTCTGCCGCGCACTCATCGCCGACGACGAGAACGACCAAGCCGCCACCCCGCACGCCTTCGAAGTGCTACACACCATCGTCGCCAAGCGGTTGGAGCTGGGCAAACTCGCGGTTATCGACGCGACGAACCTGTACCCCGAAGACCGCAGGCGGTATCTGGAGCTGGCGCAGGCGTACCACGCGATTCCCGTCGCGATTGCGCTTGCGCTGCCCGCGTCGGTCTGCATAGAGCGCAACGCCACGCGCACCGACCGCACGCTGCGCGAGGGTGTGATCCGCCGACAGGTGGAGGCGGCGCGCCAGTCGCTACGCCAACTGGAGCGCGAGGGGTTCCGCCATGTCTATGTGCTGCGCACGCCAGAGGAAGTGGAGTCGGCGACCATCGTGCGCACGCCCCTGCGCCCCAACATGCACCGCGCCGACACGGGACCCTTTGACATCATCGGCGATGTGCATGGCTGTCTGGACGAACTGCTGGAGCTGCTGCGCGTGCTGGGCTGGCAGGTGGAGGGCGACTACCCGATGCACCCCGACGGGCGCAAGGCGGTCTTCGTCGGCGATTTGATTGACCGCGGACCGAGCTCGGTGGGCGTGGTGCAGCTCGTGCAACGCATGGTGGAGGCGGGCGTCGCCTACGCCGTCATCGGCAACCACGACGAGAAGCTTATCCGCTACCTGCGCGGGCGCAGGGTGCAGGTCTCGCACGGGCTGGAGCGCACCCTGCAGGAGCTGGAGGCGTACCCCGAACCGCTGCGCCACGAGCTGCGCGCTTTCCTGGAGAGCCTGCCCAGCCACTTGGTGCTGGACAACGGCAAGCTGGTGGTGGCGCACGCGGGCATCAAGCAAGCCTACATCGGGCGGTCGTCGCCCGCAATCCGCGACTTCTGCTTGTACGGCGAGACGACAGGCGAAAGCGACGAGTTCGGGCTGCCCGTGCGCCTGAACTGGGCGGCGGACTACCGAGGCAGCGCGTTGGTCGTCTACGGGCACACGCCGAACCCCGACCCGCTGTGGCAAAACAACACGGTGAACATCGACACGGGGTGCGTCTTCGGTAGCGCGCTGACCGCCCTGCGCTACCCAGAACGCGAGACCGTGAGCGTGCCTGCCAAGCAGGTCTACTACGCGCCTGTGCGCCCGACCTTCGCACGCCCCGAAATCAGCATGCCCACCCTGCGCTACGAGGATGTGGCGGGCAAGCAGTATATCCAGACGCGCCTGCACGGAACCATCCTGCTGCGCGAGGACAAGACCGCGCCCGCGCTGGAGGCGCTGAGCCGCTTCGGGGTAGACCCGCGCTGGGTGATCTACCTGCCCCCGACGATGGCGCCTGTCGAGGCGTCCAACGAACCCGACCTGCTGGAGCATCCCGACGAGGCGTTCGCCTACTATCGGCATCAGGGCGTGCATCAGGTGGTGTGCGAGCAGAAGCACATGGGGTCGCGTGCAATCGCAATCGTGTGCCGCGACACGAGCGTCCCGCGCAAGCGGTTCGGCGTTCCCGCCGAGACGCTGGGCGTGGTCTACACGCGCACGGGCAGGCGGTTCTTCAACGACCCTGCGTGGGAAGCCGCGCTGCTGCAGCGCCTGCGCGACGCAGCGACGGCGGCAGGGCTATGGGACGCGCTGGATACCGACTGGCTACTGTTAGACGCGGAGCTGATGCCGTGGTCGGCGAAGGCGCAGGAGCTGCTGCGCCTGCAGTACGCGCCGACAGCAGCGGCGGGCATCGCCGCGTTGCAAGCCGCGCTTGCGATTGCCCCCGACGAGATGAAGCCCACCCTACAGGCGCGGCTGGACGCCCTACAGCACTACCGCGACGCCTACCGCCGCTACTGCTGGCAGGTGCACAGCCCCAACGACCTGCGCTTCGCGCCGTTCCACCTGCTTGCCAGCGAGGGCGCAGTACACGCCCACAAGCCGCACACTTGGCACTTGGAGCAGCTCGCGCGCCTGTGCGAAGCGGGCAACGCGCTGGGCAAGCCCATCCTGCAACCCACCGCGTGGAAACTGGTGGACACCACCGACCTGCAGAGCCAAGCGGAAGCCATCCGCTGGTTCTTGGACTACACCGCACAGGGCGGCGAGGGGATTGTGGTCAAGCCGCTGGAGTTTGTAGTGCGCGGCAAGCGAGGGTTGGCGCAGCCCGCACTCAAGGTGCGTGGGCGGGAGTACCTGCGCATCATCTACGGCGCGGAATACACCTTGCACTTGGACGCGCTACGCGAGCGGAGCGTCGGGCGCAAACGCACGCTGGCTGTGCAGGAGTTCGCACTGGGTATCGAGGCGCTGGAGCGGTTCATCCGCTACGAGCCGCTGACGCGCGTCCACCAGTGTGTGCTGGGCATCCTTGCGTTGGAAGCGGAGCCTGTGGATCCACGGCTGTAGGGTTCAGGGCGTCTCGCGCAGCTCGTCCAGCGTCAGCACGCGAATCTCGGTGACGCGTTTGAGGCGTGCGTCGTTGGTCAGAAACGCCTCACAACGGCGTACCAGCGCAGTCGCGACTTGCAAGGCGTCAGGCGTGCGCAGGTTATACCGCGCCCGCAACTCAGCAGCAAGCTCGGCGGACGCAACATCAATCGGGACCAGCAGAAAGAACGGTGATTGCGTCAGCAACTCGCGATACTCTCGCTCTAAGACCGTGCGCCCTAAACGCTTGGGGAGCGTTAATACCTCTGTTAGCGTCACGACAGAGCTGTACCCTATGATGGTTCCTGTGTCAATAAGCCGAATCACCTCACGACACAGGTCTAAATAGGTTGGGTTCCGCTCGACAAAGTAGATGAACGGCGAGGAGTCCAGCCCTAAATGCTTCACACCTTTGAGGGCATCCGCGACCTTACCCATCACTTTTCGTCCCATTCCGAGCGGAGTTGGTCGATATATTCCTGTGCGTCGATGCCCTGCCAAATCTCTGCGCCCAGTCCTTCCAGTTCCATGAGGCTACGGCGGCGCGGTAGCGACAGAGCGCGCGCCTCTATCGCCAGTTCACTGGCAATCAGTGCGATTAGGCGCAGCTTCTGCTCAGGAGTCAGGCTGCGAATCTGCTCCTCGTAGAGTTGCTCTATGCTCGGCGTCTCAGTGGTCGGCGTCTGCATCGGTTTCACCCTGCAGAATTGTACCCAGAAGCGATGTATCTCACACGCGATTTCAAGGCGTCTCGCGCAGGTCGTCCAGCGTTAGCACGCGAATCTCGGTGACGCGTTTGAGGCGTGCGTCGTTGGTCAGGAACGCCTCACAACGGCGTACCAGCGCAGTCGCGACTTGCAAGGCGTCGGGCGTGCGCAGGTTATATCGCGCCCGCAACTCAGCAGCGAGTTCGGCGGATTCTACTGTGATAGGCAGCATGCTGAAATGCTCGCTATCAAGCAACAGCTGACGATACCTACTCACCAAATCGATACGGTTGAGCCGAATCGGTTGTACCAGCACCTCCAAGAGCGTAATGACAGATGTAAACCCCTCCAGTTCACCTTGCCGAATGCGCTCGAATATCGGCGTGATCTGCGCGTCATACTCTGGGTGGGCTTCCACGAAGTAGATCACAGGCGCGGTGTCAAAGCCCAGCCGACGCACCCCTCGCAAGGGTTCAGGCAACGGCGTCATGGACGGTCGTCCCACTCCGAGCGGAGCTGGTCGACATACTCCTGTGCGTCGATGCCCTGCCAGATTTCCGCGCCTAAGCCGTGTAATTCCATAATGCTTCGCTTGGGACGCTTGGGTAAGCCTTCTGCCAGTTCGCTGGCGATCAGTGCGATTAGGCGCAGCTTCTGCTCAGGAGTCAGGCTGCGAATCTGCTCCTCGTAGAGTTGCTCTATGCTCGGCGTCTCAGTGGTCGGTGTCTGCATCGGGTTCACCCTGGAGGGATTATACCCGCGCGTAGAACACGAGACCGCGCGGGGGCGCCTGTTCCCCGCGCGGTCGCTTGTGTGTCTGCTACGCACGCGCCTATGCACGCCGTCGACGACGCAACGCCACGCCCGCAACCCCAACACCCAACGCAAGCAACGACGCTGGCTCAGGCACATACGGAACCAGAATCAGGTCTTGGTGCTGGCCGCCTTCTGCTCGCAGGTAGAAGTAAGGCGCAGCGCCTTGCGCTTGGCTGAGAAAGAGCTGCGCTTTACTAATGGCTCCAGGAGGATTGGAGGAATTAACGATAAAGTTCCCCGCAAAGAGGTTGTCGTTGAGCGGGTTATTGTAGGAGTCGTAAACCAGCTCCCATAGCGCGAGTTGGAACCCTACTGCTTCATCGGCGTTGTTCAAGTTGATGGTGTTGTAAAGCGCTGCCAGCGCGCCTGCACGCCCATAGGCGTACCAGACTTGGTAGTTGTAGTTGTTTCCAAAGGAGATAAAGTTCTGCAGGTCCACGCAGGCTGCGTAGCTCGTTGACTGCTGTGGCGGGTTAATCTGGAACAGTCCTGCAAACACGGTATCGGGGATGGAATTGAACGTGATAGACGCAGAACCGTTCGCTGAACCCCAGCCCTGAATGGTGATAGTAGCCGTACCGACTTGGTACTGTGCATCATTAGAGAACATGTTCGCCCGAGCGGTCATCACGCTGGCAAGGCTCAGGCTCATCGCCGCGAATCCCAAAAGCACTTGTCGTTTTGTCATCACACACCTCCTATTGTTGTATCTGTCGTCGCTACTAATGCGGAGCGATTGACACTCTTAAGGACTCGAAAATCCCCGAAAAGCGGACAGGTATCCCTCGGATCTGTCGTTGTTTTTGGGTCAAAGCGCGGGTTGAACGGCGGCGATTTCGGTTCCCAGCTGTGGCAGCAGGAATCGACACAAAAGCGGCGTATTTTGAATATGGGTGAACCTATGTTCAAGGGTGTGCCGTTGACGCTGGGCGTCGAGGAAGAGTACCAGATTATCGACGCGGAGAGCCGCGCGCTCGATTCGTATGTGTCCAAAATCCTGCCCGATGGGCGGGTGCGCCTACAAGACCAAGTCAAAGAGGAGTTTATGATGTCGCAGATCGAGGTGGGCAGCCAGGTCTGCGCGAACATCGATGAGGTGCGCGCGGAGCTGTGTCGGCTAAGGGGTGCGCTGATTGAAATCGCCGAGTCGCAGGGCAAGCGCATCGTGGCGGCGGGCACGCACCCGTTCTCGCGCTGGATGGAACAGACCATCACCCCGCGCCTGCGCTACAAGGCACTCGAAGAGAACATGCAGGACATCGCCCGACGGCTGCTGATTTTCGGGATGCATGTGCATGTGGGCATTGGCGACTTGGAGCTGACCATCGACATCTTCAATCAGGCGCGCTACTTTCTGCCGCACCTGCTCGCGCTCTCGTGCAGTTCGCCTTTCTGGGACGGTAGGCGCACGGGGCTGATGTCCTACCGCAGCGTGGTGTTCGAGACGCTGCCGCGCACGGGCATCCCCGACTCGTTCGAATCCTACGCCGACTACGACCGTTTTATGAGTACGCTGGAGCGCGTGGGCGTCATCGACGACCGCACCAAAGTGTGGTGGGACATCCGCCCGCACCCGAAATACAAGACGCTGGAGTTTCGCGTGTGCGATGTCTGCACGCGCATCGAGGATGCCGTATGCCTGACGGCAATCATCCAGGCGTTAGTGGCGTTTCTGGTGGACTTACGGCTGGGCAACCGCTCATGGCGGATTTATCACCGCGACCTGATACGCGAGAACAAATGGCGTGCGGTGCGGCACGGCGTGCGCGGCGAACTCATCGACTTCGGCGCGGGCAAAAGCATGCCCTTCGATGAACTGGTGGAAGAGATGCTCGCACTGCTGCGCCCCTACGCCGAACAGCTCGGCAGCTGGGAAGCGGTCAAGCACGCCCGTAAGATCGTCAAGGAGGGCACGAGCGCAGATCACCAGCTGCGCATCTATGACGAATCGGGCGGCGACCTCAAAGCCGTTGTGGATTGGCTCGCGGAGGCGACCAAGACAGGCGCGTGTTCTTAACCTATCCTTAACATTTCGGCGGGCATGCTTTAAATGCCATGAAACCCCGACTGGAATGGGTGATTGTCGCGTGCTTGGCAGTGTTGTTTTTTGCCGCGTGTGGGAAGCCGTCTTCAGGGAACGGCGCAACCAATACGCAATCCACGCTCTCAGGCACAATCCGAATCGACGGCTCCAGCACGGTGCTGCCGATCTCGGAGGCGGTCGCCGAAGAGTTCGCGAAAGCGCATCCGAAAGTGCAGCCTACGGTCGGCAAATCGGGCACGGGCGGCGGCTTCAAGAAGTTCGCCAACGGCGAAATCGACATCACAGGCGCGTCCCGCCCCATCCGCGACGAGGAAGACGCGCTCTGCAAAAAAAACGGCATTGACTACATCGAGATTCCCGTTGCTTACGATGCGATGGCGGTCGTGGTGAACCCGCAGAACACTTGGTGCGACTACCTTACTGTTGCCGAGTTGAAAAAGATTTGGGAGCCTGCCGCGCAGGGCAAGATCACGAAGTGGTCGCAGGTGCGCGCGGGCTTCCCCAACGAGCCGTTAGTGCTGTTCGGCGCAGGCACCGATTCGGGCACTTTCGACTACTTCACGGCGGCGATTGTGGGCAAGGAGAAAGCCAGCCGTGGGGACTACACAGGCAGCGAGGACGACGATATTTTGGTGCAGGGGGTCTCACGCACGAAAGGCGCGCTCGGCTACTTCGGACTGGCGTACTACGAGAACAACCAAGACAAGCTAAAGCTGGTCGCCATCGACAACGGCAACGGTCCCGTGAAGCCGTCGCGCGAGACGGTGCTGGACGGCACTTACCAGCCGTTGGCGCGCCCGCTGTTTATCTATGTGAATGTCAAGGCGTTGGCGCGCCCCGAAGTCGCCGAGTTTGTGAAGTTCTATGTGCAGAACGCAGGCAAACTCGCTGAAGAGGTGGGCTACATCGGCTTGCCCGACGCGGTGTATGAGTTGGTGATGCAGCGGGTCGAGCGGCGCATCACGGGTTCGGCGTTCGGCGCGCATGGCTCGCAGGTCGGCGTGAAACTTGAAGACCTCTACAAGATCGAGGAGGCGTCGGAGAAAAGTGCCCAATAACGCGCCAACGGAGGCAGGGGTGGCATACACACGGGCGGTCGTGCAAATCGGCGCGGACAGTCGCAACCGTCGGCGCGTGCGCGCGGAGGAGCGCATCGTGCGCGGCTTCCTGTTTTTGTGCGCACTGCTGGGCGTGCTGACCACTTTCGCGATTGTATTCATCTTGTTCACCGAGAGTCTCGGCTTTTTCGAGCAAGTCTCGGTGTGGGAGTTCCTGACGGGCACGGTGTGGACGCCGACTTTTGCGAACAAGGCGTTCGGCGTGCTGCCGCTGGTGACGGGCACGCTGCTGACCTCGCTGATTGCGCTTGCGCTGGCGGGACCTGTGGGCTTGCTGACCGCCGTGTACCTCAGCGAGTACGCCTCGCCGCGCGTGCGCCGCATCGTTAAGCCGACGCTGGAGGTGCTGGCGGGCATTCCGACGGTTGTATACGGCTACTTCGCGCTCACCTTCCTGACCCCGCTGCTGCAGCGGTTCATCCCCGCGCTGGAGGGGTTCAACGCGCTTTCGGCGGGGCTGGTGATGGGCATCATGATTTTGCCGACGATTGCCTCGCTCAGTGAGGACGCGCTGTACGCCGTGCCGAACAGCCTGCGCTACGCCTCGCTGGCGCTGGGCGCGACGCGCTTCCAGACGGTGTGGGGTGTGGTCGTGCCCGCAGCGATGTCGGGCGTATCGGCGGCGTTTTTGCTGGGCGTCTCCCGCGCGGTCGGCGAGACGATGATCGTCGCCATCGCCGCAGGACAGCAGCCCAACTTCACCTTCAACCCGCTGCGCGCTGTGGAGACGATGACCGCCTACATCGTGCGCATCACGATGGGCGATACGCCGCACGGCTCGGTGGAGTACCGCACGATTTTCGCCGTCGGGCTGCTGCTGTTTCTGATGACGCTCGCGCTGAACCTCGCCAGCGAGATGGTTCGGCGACGGTACAAGGGGGCGCGCGTATGATTCAGGTGGCAAGTACCCCGCAGTGGCGTGCCCGTGAACGCCGACGCGAGCAACTGTTCCAACTCGTGGGCGCGCTGATTGTGCTGTTCGCGCTCACGACGCTGGTGGT
>Ga0272449_1002251_pt1 | contig 18200 bp, 8 predicted proteins | sample YNPCB0241_FD_198679 | JGI IMG/M metagenome (GOLD analysis project Ga0272449, IMG submission 198679) | Hot spring sediment microbial communities from Yellowstone National Park, WY, United States - YNP-CB-024-1 | ecosystem: Environmental > Aquatic > Thermal springs > Hot (42-90C) > Sediment... | reverse complement strand
TCCATAGTCCTTGTCGCGTTAGCGGGAAGGCGGAGAACCTTCCCCGGCGGGAGGGACTCGAGACTCTCGATGTTGGGAAAGTCCTTACGGTTTAGTTCTACTATCTCGATCCATCGTGCTGGATTGCCCAAATAAATCCGTGCCACGTCAAAAATGCTCTCTCCTCCGCGGGCCGTGAAAACCGTTGGAGATGCCGGGGCCTCGACAGTGGCATGTTCCGGGCGACCGGCAAAGGGCGGGTGAGGGACCTCCCCCGAAAGAGGTTCCTCTACTTTCGCGGTGATCCTGACGGATTGATCGACCGTTGGAGAACCCGGGGTGCTATGAGTGGTATTTGCCGGGTGGGAATCTGCCGCTAAATCGCTGGTCAGCCTTTTTTCACCAGCCGGAGCGGTCATCCATGTTTGAGTCGTTAACGCTTTTTCACCAGTAGTTTCCGGCTTCATACTTGGTGCGGCCGTGCTGTTGTCTTTATTGGAGCTACTTCCAGGAGGCAAATCTTCCGAAGTAGGTGTTGGCTCGGCCTTCCCGGCCTGTGGCTCACGAGCTTGAGCGGAATTTTCATTCCGGACACCTGACTCCTGAACCAACGCAGAAAGCTCCCCAGGTTTGGGAAAGCCTGCTGTCCCAACACCGCCGCCGGCTTCTGAGGGGGGATTCTGCGGGGGCGGACCGGTTCGGCTTAGAGGGGGCGGAACGTTCGCCCCAGTCTCAGGGATTCCCTCGGCGGAAGCAGGGTTAGTCCCACCTGCCCGCGAGACTTCTGAGCCAGGAATAGGTGAGAACGCGGGAACTCCGGGCGACACAAAGGTAGGCTCGTTCCAAACAGGAGAAACGCCGGCAGGGTGGACCACCTCGTGCCTGGATGTTAATCCCTCCAGTCGGGGTACGTTTGCCTCCGGGACATTCATTGAGTTCCGGAGCTGATCGAAGGGATTTGGAGGGACTTCTTCTGCAAGCGAGGGTTCGGTCGATCCGCGACTTTCCGCAGGTGGTTGGGAAGGCCGCAATCCTGAACCTGTGGCAAGGCTTGAATTGTGCCCTCCTGCTCCAATGGGCTGGGCCGAGGCTGGTAAAGCAGCCACCTTCGCATCACTCGGCTCGGGCACCCCGAGGGCAGCGGATTCTTTGTCACGTGGTGCCGAGGTGGCTTCTCCCTGAGGAAGGTTGGGAGCAGGCAGAAGACCACCAGCAGGTGCCGGAAGTTCGGAGGATGAATGGTTTGAAATGCCTGGGACCGTCGGGCCTGAAGCCTCAAAAAACTTTCTACTGGTTGTCCAATTGGGCACCCCTGTGGGTATTCCTTGGGCCGGTTCCTGAGGGGCACGTTCTGCCCCGGATGGTCCGGTTATGGTTTGGGTGCTTCCTAAAGGTTTCAGCCCCACAGCTTCTTCCCCGATCACCGTCCACCGAATTAGGACAGCAATGGAAAGAAGGAGGATTACCCCGGCCAACCCAAGAACGAGCTTACCTTCGGGGGAGAGATCTTTCAGGCTGGGAATGAGAGATTTTCTCTTGGCATCCTCCAACGTCCGCAAAATGTCGAGGGAAAAGGAAGCCCTCAAGCAGGCGGCCAGGTGGCTTGGGCCAGCCAGGGATGTGCTGGTTGTTGCCTCCGGTGGGCCGTTCTTTAGCTCGGATTGGGAATCTTCCCGTAGGTTTTGGTTACCATTGGCGGTTGTGAGTGTTGCGGGACAATTTGTTTCCGGATTTCCCCCGGGTTGAGCTGCCGAATCTATTGCGGAGAAGTCCATACCTCCGTGCCTTCCTCCCTCTATCTTCCTCTAACACTTTTTTGCCTGACCAGCCTTGCGACCCCTTGGGCCTGGCGATGTGGCGTTTCGGTCTTGATACGACACGAATTCGTTTCGGGTGGCCTTTTGGAACCACGCCCTGGAACCGAGAAGCCCAGTACTTACGCGAAATTCGGCCGCACCGCGGCAGCCACCGAATCCCTGAGAAATGATATGGTCACTCCGAAAACAACCCGTGATATCGACCGCAAAGACTCGGCGTTAAAGCCAGCGGTGGCATCCGGATCTCATCTAACCAAGATTGTGTTCCGCTATTGTACAAAGGGGTTTGCGGAAGGGGGAAGCTTAGGGAGGGCACTCCTCGAATCAGTCCAAAATCGCCGTGACTTCTCGGGAAACACTTCCACATCTGCAATCCCGTTGTCCGCAACATGCTGCCTGCGAATGGGAGGATTGGGGACAAGACAATTAGAGGGGGAAACCCTACTTTGAGGCAAGATTCGCTTCTCGGATCGTTCCCAAGGAGGCGGCGGGCGTGTCCATTCGCGAAAAAGTGCTTTCCGGGTTTGGCACCTTGCGTAGATGGGTCTTTTCCAAATAAATCTCGCGGGATCGAAACTACATCGCCATTAGAAACCTGACTATTTTCCTCAGGCTGTCTCGGTCCCGAAAAGTTCCCGGATACTTGCCTCGAAAAATAGGAAACCTGGATGGGATAGAAAACTCTGGAACTTGAGGTAGGCTATCACCTCCGGGTTCTCGTATGGCCTGGCCTGATCTGCCCTTTTTGCTGCCCTCGGTCAAAAGCCCGCCCTTCCAATAGGCTTTGCGTTCAAATGGCTCCCCAGCGTCAGGTTCTCGCACCGGTAACCCCACGGAAGCAAGGACCTGGCCTAATTGGTGGGCGGGAGAGACCGATGAAAATCTCGGGCGTTAGAGATCGCTGGGCCTCTTATTTGGCGGAAGTACTCCAGTAGCACCGGTAGCCGGACATAGGCATAGGGCTGGTCGCAGGCCGGCCCCCTTCTGGTAGCGTCGGCGAACCAGACTTCCAAAGTTTCTGGGGCAAAAATGGCATTATGCAAATTTGATCGCATTGCTACCGGCCGTTTAATGATTTCGATCATCGTGGGAACGTCGATTTTTCCGAAGTTCTCATGTAACCGCCGGCTTAAATGCTGGGCACGCTCATCAGCAGAAATGAAAACCGTGTCCTCCGGCACAGGGGGCAGGAGTGGATGCTGCTCTCCCGGCCGAAGAACGGTAATTTGCCGGGCATCCGCGTGGACAGCGGCTAGATTCCCGTACCGATCACTCAAAACGTAGAAATATTCGCAGGTGCGGGGGACTCGATGCATCACCTCCAGGGCCTCTTCAACCGTCGTACAGGTTTCCATGATTTGTCGAATCAGAAAGGTCATCGGCAGACCGTCCCAATCTCCTTCGCCCCGACCGCCCATTTCGCCAATGGCCAAACCTTTTTCGTTCATGGCTGAAACCGACCCTATGAACCCCGCATAGCCTACACTTAACCAGGCGTTATATCCTTCGGGGATAAAGACTGTGAGAACCGCACAGTCTTGTAGGTGGATGTCGGTCATGTAATCCAATACCCGAGCATGGAGGACTCGGCCATCCTTGCTTGCTTTCCCCCGGACGGCCACCCCGCTGCAGTGAAACCTTTCCGGGAAGAGATTGGCAAACCGCCCCTCCCAGCGGAGAAGACCGGCGGCATCGCTTAGGGCATCACATTCCTGGAAAAATCTCTCGGGAACAAACCGATGGGTACGACGATGAATCTCTTGCATCACTTCCATAAACCAAACGCCGGAAATAAGGGAGTCGATCCCGCCCACGACATAGAGCACCCGTTCCGTGAGCTTGCGGATTTCGGCCTGGAGCAGGGTACCATGGGCTCGCCCCATTTGCTCCGGGGTCCCGGCAAGAATCAGAATCCGTTTCCCTTGGCTTTTTAAAAGGATACCAGCACCGGTCGGGTCTTTCCCGATCAACTCCAGCGGAGGATGGTCGGCCAAGATCGGAGTTCGAGCGGTGAAGGTGTCCCCCCAGGCTTGAGAGAAAATGACAAGAACGGCGAGGAGCCCCAGGGCTACTTTCCGCAAAGCGATTGGCCAAGGAAAAGCACTGAAATATCCTTGCATGCTTATCGACCTCCACTTTCGGCTCTTTTCGTACCTGTCAGGGGTTGGTTGGTCCTCAGGGTTTTTGGCCACACCCTCGGTGAATGGACCTCATTTGACACCGCAGAACACTGGGCCAAGTGTTACAGCCTGAGAAATCGTTCGGGAAGGAATTCGGAGCTTATACGCTGGCCATCAGTTGCACGGCGGACTTTCCTCGATCCCGAAGGCACATGATGCACCGTACTAAGTCCACTCGCGTTTAACCCGGCTTAGGATGCACAGCGTTGTGTCTTTCTGCGAACTTCCTCCCGCAGAAAGGCAACCTCAAATGCACTTCCCAGATTTCAATGAGCCCAACATTCACCTCTCTAAATTTGCCATGGCGAAGTTAAACAGGGCTCCGAAGATTCGGTGAATTTCATAGCACGATACTTCTTTCACCGAGGCTCCTTGCGGCGGGAGGAAACTCTGAGGGGCGATCGGTTTATCAATCTCCCAGGTGAGGATGTTAAGTTCCGCTTCCCAGCCAGGGAAGGCAAGGTGGCACCTTCGGGGAACGGAATCCTCCCCGGGGAAGAACACCTTGATTTCCCCACGTTCCAAGGAAGGCGGAAGTTGAATGACAAGTTCGATTCCGTCGGCAAGCTGATTTTGCTTCAACGTGACGCCCTGCCGCTCGAGTAGCTGAGGGGCCAAAGCCACCGCAGCCAAGATCCCGGCCGCCATCCGCACTTGATCTCGATACCGCGGCTCCGCAAACCGAAGGGGATCCTCATCGCATGGGGGATCAGCGGGAACCGTTTCGGAAGATCCTTCGCTTGAAGGAGTCTTTTTAGTTTCATTCCGGCCCGAGCTATTTGATTGGATTTCCTCGAGAAGAGCACCCGCTCCTGGCCCTTGGAGGCGAGGATTACCAACGAACACTACCCCTTTGGCCGAGGCCATCCACGGTACCGTGTGTTGACCGATGGTGACCGATCCGAAGGAAGGCACATTAGCACTCAGGAAAAATCTGCCCTTTGCACCCCGGATAATATGCACTTGCAAACTTTCTTCCCTATCAATCTTCAGTTTGCCTTCGAATTCCACCCGATAGCCCCTTTCCCCTTCCGGTTCCCCTAGGATTACCTTGGAAAGATCGGTTAAAACACCAGAGAGTGTTTCCTCCGGCGAGCGTGCTGGTTTTTGAGCGACGGAGGGCTTTGCCGAGCTAGCGGGAACGTCCTGGGCAAAAAAGGCCACGGTGCGATCTACGACTTCGGGCAACTTTGTAAGCGACGTATAATGCCCGACTCCTTCCAGCCACCAAACTTGCTCGGCGATTCCCAAGGCCTGAGCTAACCGCTCTGTGCATTCTCGAGGAATCACCTCGTCCTCGGCAGCATTAATCATCCATACCCGGCCAGCCTCGGCCTTCGGCCGAAGTTTTTCCGCATATCGCAGTGGATCCACACTTTGGAGCAAAGCGAGGAATCGCTCCCGTTTTTCCGGGGGCATTTGGGTAAAGGCTTCCCGGAGGGCCCTTGCCTCCGGGGCGTGCTCAATGATTCTCGGCAGGTCTCCACCGGCTAAGACCGGGAGAACCCGCCAGAAGCGTGGTTCTTCTGCTGCTGCCCCGACAGCCACGATCCCCCCGAAGCTGATTCCCAATATGCTGATTTTGTGCCGATCAATTTCGGGGCAAGAGGCCAGAATGTCCACTGCCCGGCGAATGTCGGCCCACGCCTGGTGAATGGCTTGAACTAACAAACGAGGATCCGAAAGCAGTACCCGCGGGCCTGCTTCCGGTCCTCTTTCCCCATAGTAGGGTAGGGGAAAGGTCATACCGGCAATCCCACGAGAAGCCAGAGCACTGCAGACTAATTCCATCAGCTCCCGATTGCCGCTCAAGATGTGAAGGCACACGACTGCTGGAATTTGTTTACCTCCCTCTTGCTGGCGAGGTAGATAAACGAAGGCTGGAACGGTATTATTCGGTTCGAGCTCGGTAACGATTGGAGAAGGAAATCGTAACGCATACACATCGTAAGCCGCGAAGCTAGCAACCCGGCTCCATTCGTATGAGAACCGGCTACCATCGTGAGTTGTAGTTACCTCGAAAACCGCAACTTCTTCTGCCAAAGCCACAGGGGACAGAAGCACCACCACTCCGCATACAAGGATCCAAAAGAGCACACCTGCAAATGATTCGCGATAGCACCTGTGTCGACTCATACTTTCCCTCGATGAATTCTTCAACGATCTTGGTAATATCCAAAGTAGTAATCTTGGCACGTAAGTGTCACGTTGCCCGCCGAATGGGGCTAGGTTAGGAAATACAAGAGCAACCCGTCGGGAATTGTTGTTGAGCGTTTTTGTAAACTCCCCCCACCCCACTGTGTGGGCCAACAAGGCAAACCACTATCCATCAATCGACCGGCGGCCTAACACTGTCAACCGATCGAGCGTCGATCTATGTCGGCTCGAATTGTTCAAATTTTCTAAGGAGCTTTAACCGAGTGAGTTGAAAAGCCGACGTGGCTTTCATTTCCAAAGTACGGGTATGTCAAACTACCGCTGTTGGCCCGGGACATTCGGGGGACTTTATCTTTGGGTTACAACAGCATTGGCAGCCCGAAATTTCTTTCCTCCGGGGCGTTCTCGCTCTGGCTGTCAAGCCTTGCTAAGGAATACATTCGTTAAAAAGTTCCCCCGATAGCCAAAGGAGCTACTTTGCCCCGGAGATTTCCTCCGTTGTGTGTCCTCTCACGCTGTTATCCCGGGAAAACTCTCGCGAGAGAACCGCTGAAGTCACAAAAGACCAACAGCCGGGTTGTCTGTGCCTTACGGAAGTTTGTTCTGGGGAGTTTTCGACTACCTCACCTCAAGCCACCTATCTAGTGGCAGGTAGCACCATCTTGGAACACCGTGGGGTCTGGAGCCTCTGATCTTACCCCGCGAGATTATTCCGTCAACCCTGGGAATCTTCACACCTTTCTTCCGAGCATCCGATCCAGAGCGTCGGAAGTATGATACACTAACGCTTCCGGCCAATAAGGATAAGGATTGAAATACTCGAATGTGAGATAGCCACGATAGCCGATCGCATCCAAAGCTTCCAAAACTGCCGGCCAATTGGTGGTCCCGTCCAGCAATGGGCGGAAGGCATTCAAATTGAACTCGTTCGTTCGCTTCGAATACTCTTTCAGATGGATGTTCTGAATCCGTTTGCCCAAGATGGGAATCCAGTGCTCGGGGAAGTGCCACTGGGCGATATTCCCAGTGTCGAAATGTACCCGAACATATGGAGATTGGAAGCTATCCACAAAAGCCACCATCTCCTGCGGGCTATGGAGGAAACCATTTACGAAGATGTTTTCGATATTGAGGTAAACGCCTGCTTTTTCAGCCTCCGGAAGCAATTTTCGGATGGCTTCCCGTGCTCGAGCTTCACACACATCATGCGGGACGGGCGGATCGTCCTTTATCCACGGCACATAAGTCGAGCCCGCGATGACGAGCAAATTGGGAGTCTCCAACAACCGAGCCACACGAATCATGTCCCTGGCCAGCTCTAGCCCCCGCTCTCGCCGGGCGGGGTCCTCGTGGGTTAGTGAATAGGGCCAAAATAGGAACGAACATACACCACTTATTTCCAGCCCGATCTTGCGAGCCATCTGACCCACTGCCCGCACTTGTGCATCCGAGGTCTCGGGGGTTAAGTCCCCATCTAACGCATAATTGACCTCTACCGCATCGAAACCTGCATCCTTGCAAAGTTCAAAACATTCACGCAGGGTCATCTTCGAGGGATAGGGCAGGGCCCAAAGGTTGATCGATTTTTTCATGTCGTACTTCTTGGGAGGTGGATTCCACCGCCGAGGAGCCGCTTCGCTTTCTGCTCCTTCTGCATACAACCCCTGAGCGGCTAGAAAAGCCGGTCCAAAGGCACTGGAGTAAGCCAGGAGTTCCCGCCGGCTTAAGGATAACTTGGAATCGCGGAACTTCGATTCATCATTACCGGGTCGCATTGTTCCCTCCTTTTTCCGGGAAGACGAATTTCGACAAACTCAAAGCTAGTTCCCTTGGCCACTCACTCGTCAGGATTTTATTAAGGTTTGCACAGCGAGCAGCGTTAAATTCGGCCGATAACCGCCAAGTTCAATGCCCCCCGATTAACACACTTGGTATTTGCGTGTAAGCATTAACACGCGGGATTGGAACGGTTGATCCACTGAGATAATAAAATAGATCTTTCCCTTCCGCTTAATAGAGCGAACCGTACCTCTTTGAGGCCCCATTCTCAAGTCCTGCACCGTTAAGCCCTGGCAAGCTTGGTAGAGTCGAGCTCTCGCAGATGGAAATAAAAGGGAAGCCGCGAGCGAACGTCCGCAAGTTTCCGGTTGCATTCTAGGCAGCTTCTTAGGGTGAGTCAATTTTTGCCAAACTTTGCTCACTGGCCGTCTAGGGGGCCTCAGGTGGGGATGGCAAAGGATGGCCGCCAGAGTGTTAACCCCTAAATTTTGTTACGGCAGGAAGGCATTGGGTTCCTACCGGCTTGCGGGATCCCTAATGTTCCGTTGGTAGTGAAGGGGTCCACGAACGTTTGCAACCGGAAGTAGAAAGATCTTCCTGGCACTACAGTGTTACTGGTAGCGGTAATACCCAGTTAACACTTGGGCGGATGCCAAACTAACGGTGGGTTGTGCCGAAATACAGGCACCTCTCGCACAGGACGGAAAAGAGCTTTGGGCTGACGGAGAGAGAAAGGAACTGGGAGAACTCGACAGTACCGGTTTGGCCAGAGGTCTCTTACCGCTACACCGGGAACGAATGTGCTAGTCCCTTATGGAAAGCCTTGTCCGCCGGAGTGTCCAAGTTGAGGCCGGTGCTCTAAAACTCAAAGGAGGTCTTCTTACCGGTACCGAGCGGAGTTCGAGCAAGGAACGATCCACCCCTCCTGGGTTCGGGATAAACCGGTGAACTGGTGAAGCTGGCTGAAGGGGATTCCAAACGGCGGACGAAAGCTTTCCTCCGAAGGCTCGAACCGGAGGATCTGACCGGAATTCTTCCAACCATCTTTTAAATTGCACTCTGGCCTGAGAGGTCAACTTTTGTTAGGGATGGATCATGAAGGGAAGAGGGCCTGGCCGCCGCGAAGCGTCAGTCCTTGTCGGGTCAGGAGTTGCGGCGGCCACACTGGGTGCCGAGATGTGTCGGGAGAATGTGCTCATCCCCCGCGGAGTTAGCCCAAGTGTCGCCGAGCGTTAATAACGGCGGTCAAGGCCCAGGCGTGTACAAAGCTGATCGAATAGGTTCTCGTAGGCCTCGCTGGATGTGTGCACGTGCTCCGCCTCGGTGATAAATCGCATGCTTGGATTGAGACGGATGCCATGGTCCCGAAGGATTTTTTCGAAGGGGGTAATCTCGTGGGCGTAAACGACCAGGAGCTTGTGCTCGTCAAACTGCACCTCCGCAGGTTTTCGGGGGTTAATTACAGCGACCCCGGTACACCCATCATTTAAGAGAAGATCCTCAAATTCGATAAGCACACTCTTTAAAACGGGCATGTCGATTTGTTCCCGATAAAGATCCTCATGTCCGCCCTGAGGATGAGAGTGACTGGTTTCGAGCACCACGTCTACAACGGTTCCTAAAGGGTCAATGAGATCTAAAAACACGTCGAAGAGACGTTCTTCCGACACAGCGGCCATGATTACCGGGATCTGTCCACCACGTTCGTCGCGGAAAAGGTCCTTCCGGTAACCTTCTGAGGGGATCACCTGCAGATCGTAGGATGGCCGGATGGCCCCTGTAAGTGTGAAATTTCCGTATCGGGTAATTCCGAGATGTGTTTCCAATTCTTCCTCGGTCAGTCGGGCAAAACTGCTTGCCATTGGGGGAGATGACTTCTCAGCATTTTCCCGATAGTATCGCTGTACCCAACCCATGGCTGTGATCACTTCCGCTTGTTGTTTGGCATCTGGTGTTTACCTACTCGACATCCACAGAGTCCGGTTTCACTTTGAAAGTAACCCGCCGCCACATTTCCTCTCCCGACTTTGGTCCGATCGGCGTTCTGCGGCTACAAGGGAATTTGTTCCGATTGTGCTGATAGTGAACTCTGTATCGCGGACTCTGGTTGTACGTTCTTTGTACGGGACCAGCCCTCGTACGGGGCTTTCTAACATAAATTAGGACAAAAATTTGCCTGCGGAAATGAACGCCTCCGTGGGTCCGGAAAAACTGGAGGATGGGGAGTCGGTATCTCGCACAAAATCGGTTTAGCTAGGCAGATTAGCACAAACACTTTCGCGTGAGAAATTCGATGACGTAAGTCATATCTTCCGTGCAAGAAAAGCCGGTAATACTCCTTCGCTAACCATGGCAATCTGTTATGGATTGAGAAGGTTGAAAAATCCCTCTCGTTTGGGTACCGCTCCCTTTGAATCGGTGGTCGTGGTTTCGCGGCCAAAATGAGACTGATCTGCCCGGCAGCAAGAAGGACATTCTGTTCCACACGTTTCCCGGTATGACGCTCGATGAAATTGAACTCCACGGTAGCCCCAAAAGTATCTCGTTTTTTTCCGACCTTGGCCTTTGCATCCTGAGTTTCGATCACAGAGGACTTGTTCAGACCAGCGGTTCAAAAGAAACCAAAGTCATTTTCACAACCCTCGATCTTGCCAATCCCCCGTGGTGTGCTCAAACGGGCTTGTCCCGAGGTGGTCATATCATTAGAGACCCCTAAAAGAACTGGCGGATCTGATTTGGAGGAACCGGGGGTGATCCGAGAAATCTCCGGTCAACTTCGGGCTTTTCTTAGTCTCGGCTGACCTTTCGGAAGATTTTGGGGAATCGTCGATCCCGGATTTTCATTCCTTAAGTCCAAATTCTCACAGGTCCTTGTATGGAAAAGTGCCTCACATTGGGCTTTGATTTAGCTTGGTGTCTTTATAAGCCCGGGTCCATGGGTACCCTGAAGGATTGATGCCGGGGCAGTGCTTTTGAATGCCCTTCAAACCGACTGGTTAGTTGTGCGGGATCTAAGGGGATTAGTTCCCTGGGCATAGGTCGAGTTTCGGAAGTCTCAGCGTGAGAGGGGAAAACGTTTTAAAGGTATTTCTAAAGGTACTTGGAACAACCCGCCCGCGGCCTTCGTTTCTCGGGGATAAGTTGGCGGTTGTCTCCGGGGTGAGTTTAGCGGCCAGTGACTGGCCCCGTAATGCGAGAGAGCAGCCCAACACAGGAGGTAAGATGTGACTGAGTCTCACAGAGATCCACGCGATAGATGGTTCCTTTCGGCCTTTTGCCTCAAGGCCTTGGATAGCGACTTAACCCCCTGTAGGCATAAACACCGGCCAAAGAACAGCACTTAGGGCAACATGTACAGATTTTGCCCAGAGAATCCATCCCCCACTTTTCCTAGGTATGACCCCGTGTTGTGGCTTGGAGTTTGGGGGCTAACATTCTTGCTGCCCAAAAGATGTTCTCGCCGAGGGGCCAATCGCATGTCAACAGAAGGAAAAACCGACCTGCTTCCGCGGGTAGCAAGGAAGCCCGCAAACGGCGACTGCAGGATAACTCGGCAAGTGATCTCGGCAAGCTTTTCCCCACCTTTGCTGCGGTCGGAGTTTACTTTTCCCCGGAGTGGGAAGGGGTAGAGCTAGAAGCAAGTGAAAACCCCGGGACATGGGGCTTGGGACTTTCCTTGCACAATCGAATGTCTTCGACCCGGCCGGGAAGGACCACATGAAAGACGACAGATCCGTCGGTTTGGCAATCCAGCCACAGTTGCCCGCGGTGCGAGTGAACAATCCGTCGGGCGATGGCCAAGCCGACCGCAAATTTCGTATCTTTTGTCGCGGCTTCAAGAAGGTTTCCTACCGGTTGTGCGTTTCCTTGCTCCAACGAGCGGTGAGAAGATATGCGAATGTACAGATGACTCGGAGAACTCTCAGCAATGCGGATCTCAACCTGAGGGGAAGCTCCCACCATAAGCCGGCTTCCGAGTTGGAACACAATCAGAAACAAATCCTTCAAAAGCTCAACGTCACCGGCCAGCACGGGGAGTTCAGGATCCGTTTCTAAAGAAATCGCTCGACCATCGGAACCTCTGACCCGATGCCGAATTTCCTCCAAAATAGCCGACAGGTTTACTTCTGCCGACACTTGGTGGAGCCTTCCAGCTCGCTCGAACCGAGTCAAAAGTTCCACAAGGGTTTCCAGGTGATCACAAGCTCTTAAAAGCATCCTCAGATGGCGGCAGGCCTCCGAATCCAGCTGAGGCTGAATTCGCTCCCACAGATACTCGGCATAGTCGTGGGCAACCTCAAGGCTTTCCCGCATTTGCGTGGCCAAGACTTCGAGCACAGCTGCATCACTTCGGCCTGGCACCCAATCCAGCCGAAGTATTTTCGTGTTGCCTCGAGACGTTCCGACGCAACACTTTGATAGATTGACTTCACGCGGATGGGGCTTATGAACATGGTACTTTTCCGAGGAGATGGGACCTGCCATTTGTCAACTCCTTGACGCAGTTAACACGCGGGAAAAACTTCCGGGAACCTTGTGGACGCCGGCCGTCGCGAGATCGTTGAAGGGGGGCATCGTCGATGTGGCACCGCGGAACGGCAAGGTTCACAAACATCTCTGAGAAAAGCTAAATCGCGGTAAAGAAGCGTCAAGTTTCTTTTTCGCTACACAAAATCCGCTCAGCCAGCAAAGGGTACCGATAACTTCGATCAAACCGAAAGTAGCGGTTGTTCCGACGGTTGAACTGGCGGGCTTTACCCCGGGCATGCTGCATTCGAATCCTGGTCGAGGAAATTCCCATAGCGGCCTCCTTTTTTGTCAAAAAGGGGTTACGTTTGACCATCGCGAGGAATACCTTCCGAGGCAACGTGGGATATCGGGTAGGAAACCGCAGCGAACGGGCGTTGTTGTCGGACAGATCCTTCTTTAGGACCAATCAGGCGGACGTTAGGGGGAACCCACGCGAGAAGGATCCGAACTTTGCGGCTTGGCCCGGGGGCTTAAGCTAAACCTCTCCGGCATTGAAGAGGTCCTCGTGGCAAAAGTGCATCGAACGACCGGCCTGGGCTTCTTGGGAAAAACATAGAAGGAGACCTGCAATCTGATCCCGAGACGTGCAGGTTTGCCCGGACTGGTATTTCAGTCCGAAGCATTCATCCCTAGACTTCGGGCCTGGAAGGGATTGTTAAGCAAAACAGCCTCGGGGTTCTTGACGAAGTCAGCTTCGTTTTAACCGAAGTAGGCTTTTTGAAATCCTTGGAGAGACTGGCCAATTACTTCGTCGTTTCTTCAATCAGGCTCAAGCCGACGTCGATATATTGGCCCCCCGTCGTCTGTCGACAATGGACCGCAAGAACATTCCTTCCCTTCCGAAGCACGTTGGAAGGACGGTCGGTTGACACGGGGACCAGAACATAGTTGGTCAAGTACCCAGAAAACTGCCCGATTAGCTTGCCGTTCAAGTAAACTTCAGCATCTTCGTCGTGGTGGATGGTAAGAGCGAGTTCTCCTTTTTCGGGCAACTCCGGAAGTTCGAAAGTTCGCCGAAGCCAGATCTCGCTTGTGGTCCATTCCGTACGGACGACGCTACCGGGAGTGTTTTTCCTTCCGAACCCCCCCGGACCCTCTTTCCAACCCGAATCATCAAAGGCTGGTTCAAACCAGTTTTCCTGTGGCTTTTCCTCCGTATATCGCCATAGGTGAGGTTGGACCTCCGAGGTTGGGACCAGAGAAAGCACTCGGGGTGGGGGTAGATAGAGCTTTTGGGCTGCTTCGTAGGCCCGATCTATGTCGATCTTGGCCACCATGCGATCGTAGGTGAGAAGACCGTTCACCTCGATCTCAACATCAGTGGTCTGGGTGTAAATGGCTCCGCACAATCCCTGCCCAATAAGCAGTCGCACTCTACGAAGAAGGTCCACATAGGCGGCTGTTAAGCTTTCCTGATCCCGGAAGGCTCGATAACCCCAAGCCCCTTCTTCCCGCCAGAGGTGCCCCGGCAAGGGAAGCCCCAAACCGCCGAATTCACCTAAAACACATGCCCGTTTTTCTTCTACAGGTCGCATTCCCGGGCCAGGATATTTGTGCATGTCGGATATCTCGCCACAACCATTGTCATGCCAACCACTGGCCTCATTCACCAATCGGGTGGGATCATATTGCTTTATCCAATCGGCGATTTCGCATGTGTCGTGTTGCCCCCAACCTTCATTAAAGGGAATCCACATTACCACGCAAGGGTGATTGTACAGCCGATCGATCATCGCCCGAAGTTCACGCCGGAAATTAGCTCGACCTTCGGGGCTTTGGTCAAAGTTTCCAGAAGGCATGTCCTGCCATACCATGAGCCCGAGCCTGTCGCACCAGTAATACCATCGCTCAGGCTCGTACTTTACATGTTTCCGGACTGCATTCATCCCGTATTTCTTGGTCATGATGATGTCGTACTGAAGTGCTTCGTCGCAGGGAGCGGTATAAAGCCCATCCGGCCACCACCCCTGATCCAGCGGTCCAAAATGAAAGATTGCTCGGCCGTTGAGAAAAATCCGGTTAATTCCCCGATCATCTTTTGCTACCTCAATCTTCCGAAGCCCAAAGTAGCTGGTAACCTCATCGACTGGCTGATCACCTTTTAAAAGAGTTACTTTCAAGCTGTAGAGAGTTGGTTCATGAGGCCACCAGAGCTTTGGATCATGAACGGGGAGTGTCACCCTCTGGTTTGTTAAGCCTCCACTCTCCCCAACCTTTTGGCCCTCCAAGAAGGCCTCCACTAATACTCGAGCTCCGCCGGGACCTTCCACCCGGACATGGACAGCATTTTGGTCGACATCGGGGGTAATCCGGAGGCCTCGAATGAACTCGGCCGGCACCGGTTCCAGCCATACCGTCTGCCAAATTCCCGTCACGGCGGTGTACCAAATTCCCCGCGGTTTTAGGACTTGCTTTCCCCGGGGTTGCCAACCGGTATCGGTGGGATCCCAGACGGAAACGACAATTTCGTTTTCCCCGGGCCGGAGGAAATCTGTGATGTCGAAGCTGAAGCGATCGTAGCCCCCGGAATGTTGCCCCACCGCCTGGCCATTGATCCAAACGGTCGTCTGCCAATCGACGGCTTCGAAGTGAAGCAGGAGTCTTCCGCCCGGCGGGAGGTCAGGAGCCACAAAAGTTCGGCGGTACCACAGTCGTTCCTCGGGGGTTACCGCCCGCCGTACCCCGCTAAGAGCGGACTCAACACAAAAGGGTACGACAATTTTCCCGTCCCACGTTTCCGGACGTCCTTCCTTCCGAGGTCGGATGGCGTAATCCCAGAGACCGTTCAAATTGATCCACTTTCCCCGGACCATGGTTGGTCGGGGATACTCCGGCCACACCTTTTCCGGGGTAACTTTTTTGGCCCACGGCGTAAATAACGGCCCCTCTGCGGGATGCCACTCCTGACCAAAAACCCCCAGCCCAAATATTGCCCAACTGACAAGGTAGGTGAATAACAAGACGGAGATGATCTTGACATTTTTCATCTTAGTAGCTCCAAGGTTTTGCTTTCGGCGAACTGGCGGCGAGCCGTCATAAGTAAGCAAGGAAGAACACTCTTTGCGGAAGTTGGCTGGAACACCGAATAGTTGCTGGCACACAGGTCAGGAGGGTCCTTCCCGATCCGTGGTGCTTCAGTCTTTACTACTCCAAAGCTGCTATTAAGAACGACATCGGGCCGAAGACTCTTGGACAGTCGTGGGCGATCCTTCACGCCAGGGGGGAGCAACTTCCCCGAGGATAAACTCCCTCGCTTTTGTCCTGTAACCGGAGGCCTCAATTTCGAAGTATGTTCAAAGCAGTTGGAACTGGCTGTAGTTTTAATCGCCCGGGTGGAAGGGGTGAGGACTCATCCTCGGCTTTTTTCTAGTGTTCCTTACTGAACCCAAGGTTTGACCCGGCCAGTGCTGAATTGTATTTACGGAACTTCGTCCTCACCCCTTCTCTGTCAACTCTGGGAGTGGCAAGTATTATGCCTATTTCGGGCTTGCTAAGTGAGGTGTTTCTACCACAGGCGGTTGGAATCCCAACTTCGCCAATACAAGGTAAACCACGAATCCCACCACAAGCGAGTAAACTGCCGTCATGTCCCATCCGGGAAGACCGCCGACCCAGGGATGGTTCTGAATTCCTACCAAGAACCCTACTAGCCAAGCGGCATATCCCGCGAAATTGATGCCCTTCCGCGGACCGGCCCATTTGCAGCCGCTTAGTAAGTAATCAGCGATCATAGCTCCCACCACCGGGCCGAACGAAGCTCCAATTAATCCGAAAAATGCTGCCAAGTTGCCGGCAACACCCAACGCGGCCAACACGATTCCGATCGTCGCTCCGCCTAAAGTGAGTGGCACACGAGTTCGCTCGCTCCCCAACATGGTAGAGAGACTGTTGCCAATGATGAACGAGCAAAAACACGCGGGAGCTACCGACCCGATGGCAAAAAGGATTTTCATAATTTGGCCCAATTGCGGGGCGACTACAGGAAGGGCTGCACTATAGGTCAAAGCAGACATATTCGGACTCTTACCCAGGGCTCCAGCAACTGTGATCATTGCCAAGCCGCCGGCAAAAACAATCGGCACCCAAATCCCCAAAATTCCTCCCCAAACCACATCGTGGGAATTGCGGTTGTTGCTGCAGAAGTCGACTCCGGCTGCTCCTGCAGTAGCAAAAAATCCGATCACTAACTGGATGAGTAAAAGGAATCCCGGAACAGGATCAGAAATCGGGGCTTCGAACTGACCAGTATAAGGAGCAGCCAACCGGGCGGAGAGTAAAAGCATGATGATCGGGATTATAGGAAAGAATGTTGCTACCCGGGCTACGTACTTTATCCCATAAGCCCCTACTAACGCAAAGGCCACACCCCAGATCACTGCTACCGCCACGAACAGAGGGCTAAATTGTTGTCCTTGCCCGAAGAGGGAAACGGCATGCTCTTCCAATCCGATCCCCTCCAAGATAAGGATTGCGGCATAATATGTACCAACACTGAACCATCCGATTTGCAGCAACCCCATGAAGATCCCAGGGAGAAAGTATCCTCCGATTGTGCCGAAGGTGCTGGTTCCCACGATGTAAAGAGGTAACCCCGTTTGCATCCCTAAAAGACCGGGCACGAGGTAAAAGGCGAGAAATGCCATCCCCCCGGCAACGATTAAAGCGATCAACGAGCCGCCTAGCCCAAGCATTTTAAGAGCACCTTCCCCGGTGGCTGTGCCCGCCAGTTGATCAAAGAACGCAATCCACAAGAAGATCCCCGCATACGACTGGGCAGTGTTCAAATACCAGGGGGCCCGGTTTTCCAAAGGGTTGGGACGGGCATTTTTCAGATAGGCCGGCAGTGTCTGGTTCATCATTGTCGCCATCCTTTCCTTGCTCCGCAGTCGACAACAACTTTGCAGAAAAGCCTCCTCAAGCCGCTCATCCTGCTACCGATCCTCCACTTCGACTGGGATTCGCCAGGGAATGTCCCTGACCTCCCTCCAGTCGAACACCCCGGACCTTTTCGGCCGTACTCACATTGTGATTCTTCCCCGTGGGAACTTGGTCGCGGCTCAACAAAACCAAGTCCCAAAACCGTTTACCATTTAAAGCTAAAAAACCGGCTTTGTGCAACTAGTTGCCGACCAGATTCGCACGGGAGCCATCCCTGGAGATGGAATGCCTCGGTAAATTTTGCCAAATTCCCGCAATTTGTGCCCCCGCATTTTAACCAGCAGCTCTATTGGAAGGATCTCCCCCTTTCTCAGATAGGGGCAACCTAATATCCGTCAAAAGATTCCTTTTCTTTCGAGTTTCTTCCTTACATTGGTGCCCGCCACGATCTTTTGGCTGTGCTCGGCCTCGGTAACAGAACTGGGTAGATCGTTTTATTGCCAGGAGAACGCTTGCTTTGGGAACTGTGCAGTGACTATTCCCGCTCGAAACAACCCCCCAAGTCTGGTCCATCAGAGGGAGAGGATGGACTGTAAGGTTGTTTTAGCACCAAACGGCCTAGAAAATCGCTTTTCGAGTCGGGGAATAACGCTAGCCAAACTTTCGTGGGCTGGCCCGGCATAACGAGGGTCGTACTTTGGTTTCCCGCATCTTGGGCCTAGAAGAGTGGAACAGCGGGCAGGGAACACCCTGAGGCTAAAAGGTTCAAATCCCAAAAACACCTGCTCAATGAGCAGGAACAAAAAGATGTTTTGCCAAGCGGTGAATTTGTTACTTAGAGAGTCGGCTTATGCTCGCACGAAGGTGGGATCAGTGAGTT
>Ga0272449_1002245_pt1 | contig 18216 bp, 21 predicted proteins | sample YNPCB0241_FD_198679 | JGI IMG/M metagenome (GOLD analysis project Ga0272449, IMG submission 198679) | Hot spring sediment microbial communities from Yellowstone National Park, WY, United States - YNP-CB-024-1 | ecosystem: Environmental > Aquatic > Thermal springs > Hot (42-90C) > Sediment... | reverse complement strand
TTATCCTACGCATCTCCTCGTAGTACTGGTGGCCGCCATACATCGCAGTATTTACGACTATGTCTGCGTCCCTAATAGCCTCCAACCTGTCAGTAGTAGTTATGAACTCGTAGCTCCCACCTATCTCAGACATGTACCTCTCGGCGAAGCCCCTTAGAAGCCTGAGCCTCTCCTCGTTTATGTCCATCAAGTATACCTTGCTCCCGTAAAGAGAAGGCATATGTAGAAGGTCGTGTATCAGTTTTGAGCTCCAGGCAACGCTTCCCGCGCCTATAACTCCTATTTTTATCCCTGTCACGTGTATTTTTTGTGGCTACTTTAATAAATCTTTATTTGATTAATGTTTTATACTCTTTCTATTGAGCTTCTAAGCCTGAGAGCTGTCTCTATTAGTTCTCTAAGCTTCTTTGCATGTATCCTGTCCTCTGGCGACGCTGGGCTTTTCTCTATCTCGCTGAAGACCCTGAGAAGGTTGAGGTATAGTTGCTCGTCGAAAGCTATCCTCTGCCTCGGCCTTGTTACAAGTGTGTCGTGGATTTTCCAGGCTACGTCTGGCATGAATCTCTGTAGGACCCTAGTGAATACGCCTGAAATAAAGAAGGAATAGTTGACCCTGTACGTCCACGTGCCAACTGCTTCTTCTGCTCTCTTGGCGCACTCTTCCCTAGAAAGTGTTTCAGAACACTTGTCTACATAGTCTTTGACTGCTTTTACGCTCCACTGGACAGCCATTATACAATAAATATATGAATTGATTTTAATAAATGTGACGCTGTATATTAAAAGTTTTTTCAAATGATTTGCTCCCCTAAATATAAACAATTTTCTATGAGTATTTGAAAAACATAAGTATATATCTGCGCACATTGGAATTCCCATGTGTCAAACCATGTAGACACGCCCCTAAAAAGAGAGCTCGGCCTCATAGACGCTCTTTCGGTAGGGCTAGGCGCAATTATTGGTGCAGGGATCTTCGTACTCATAGGTATCGCTACTGGCCTAGCAGGCCCAGCCGTCGTCCTGTCAGTCGTAATTGCCGGCATAAGCGCGTCCTTTACTGCTTTGAGCTTCTGTGAACTGGGCTCTGCCCTCCCGAAGGCTGGCGGTGTCTACGAGTATGGCCACACCTTGATACATCCACTGGTCGGCTTCCTTATGGGCTGGATGTGGGTAGCAGGAAACATTGTGCTTGGCGCCACGGCGAGCCAGGGCTTCGCTTTCTACTTGTCTTTTTTCATGCCTAAACTTGACTTCCACATTGTTGCAGCTTTGCTAGTCGTCTTCGTTACTCTGATCAATATTTTAGGGGCAAAGCTCTCTGCATGGGTAAACAATGTCTTTGTAGCAATCAAGGTCTTGGTCTTGATCCTGCTTGTCGCAGTAGGCTTGTTCGCTGTTAGGGCAGAAAACTTCACTCCATTTATGCCGAGAGGCTTTATGCCCGTCTTAGAGGCTGCGTCCCTATTCTACTTTGCCTATATTGGTTTCCCTAGGATCGCAACAATGGCAGAAGAAGTGAGGGATCCCGAGAAGAATATCCCACGAGCAATCCTCTTAGCTTTAGGCATTTCTGCCCTCCTCTACGCGCTAGTCTCATTCACAGCCGTAGGTGTTGCTGGCTGGCAGAGGCTCGCATCAAGCAGTGCCCCCCTCGCAGAGGTAGCAGAGATGTTTGGCCTAGGCTGGGTTATTGGCGTCGGAGGCCTTGTCGCGACATTCAGTGTTGTCTTGACCTCAGTTATGGGCCAGTCGAGGGTCTTCTTTGCTATGGCAAGGAACAACGAGATACCTCAAAAGCTATCAGAGGTTAGCGAGAGGTTTGGGACACCAGTCTACTCTATTCTCTTTTCAGGAGGAATCATGCTTGTCCTAGTATTGTTTATGGACATCTCTGGCTTAGCGATGCTTACTAGCTTCCTTGTACTTCTCTCCCATGTATTGACAAACTATGCCTCCCTGCGACTATACAAGGACAAAAAGTTCAATCCAGCGTTCAAGGCGCCCCTACGACCGCTACACGCCTTTATAGGTATGGTTCTAAGCCTGGCGCTTGCCCTCAGCGTAGAGGCGATAGCTATAAAGATAGGTGTCGCACTCATTGTTGTGGGCATTGTATGGTTTTACATATACAAGACCTACGTAAAAAGTAAAATATAAATCATAGAAAATCTGTTTAGACTTATGTCTGAGCAAGAGGTTTACCGACGTGGCTTCACTTTACTGAAGGGATACTCAGAGCTCTCTTTAGCCTCTCAGATACTTGGAATCATATCGCTTATACTTATATTTCCTATGCTATTTGCTATCTTTACTCAGCTTGGTCGTGAATCCTGGAGCTCTCTCCCTGAACCTGGTCTCCGCCAGCATTTCATGAATTTTGTTTGGCTTTTGGTTGTAGAGGTACTATTAGGCCTAGCTTCAATCATATTATCTCTTATAGCTATTTATGGGCGCCTAGTCCCAGCTGGAGAAACGCTCGCAAAGTGGCGATCCACTTTTTCATCTTCTGCCAAACTAATGAAATATGGCTACTGGGGCTTCCTAGGGCTCATAATACTCGCCATTATAATTTTCGTGGCAGGTATAGCTCCCCACTTTGGCAACCTGCACGGATTGATTTCTTCAAGTAGAAGTGAAACTAACGGTATGATTATCTCACTGGTTTTCACCTTTCTGGGTGCCGCCCTCGTTGTGATTGTTGCCTCTGTAGCGTACCTCGTCGGCTGGATAGGCGAAATAATGCTTCTCTTTGAGCTGTCAACACAGACAAGTTTACAGGGCTTTAGGACGGCTGGTATACTCTATCTTCTAGCTTTCCTAGTAAGCTTTGTGTCATTGGTCCCCCACCTGATACTAGTCATATCTTTTGTTGCTCCAGCCCTACAGATAGCTGCCTTAATAATCATACGCGAAAATGCAATCAAGGCCCTCAAAGAGGCCAGCGAGGCGCCAGCAACTAATGCTCCCCCAGTTTCACAATAAAGACCCTTCCCTGGCTAGGAGAATTCAACGTACACGCTTTTTTAAATGGGCAATTCTCACATGTAGAGCCACAGCTGACTTCCTCTGTTTCTATTTTTCCCATGTCTCTGAGCATGAGCAATGCTAGCCTAACTTTTTCCTCTGGTATTCCCGTCTCCCGGCTAATCTCCAGCGTGTTTATGAGCTTTTTCTTCTGTGCCGTCTCAATGATCTTGCTGTATATTTGCTCCAGTTCCCCCGTATCTAACAGCCCCTGCCTTTCTTTATATCATACGAATAGCGACCTTGAACTGTTCACGTTCCAGTGCCTTCTCGAAAGCCTCAGGGATACTTTCAACGCCTATAAACACCCTGGTAATCTTCGGCTTGACGGCGCCACTTTTCAGTAGCTTTATTGCCTCCTCGAAGTCCCTAAAGTCGCCACACCTACTCGTAACAATCTTAACTTCCTTTACAACTGCCCTCGTCAAGTTGACGTTGCCTCTGGAGCCGGGAGTAGACTTCAAGTGAACTGTTCCACGGGGCCTAGCAATGTCTATGGCAAACTCTACAGCTGATGGGTCCCCAGAAACATCGAACACAACGTCAAATCCTAGACCCATCCAAGTCTCTTCAAGCAACTTGCTAGTGTCCTCAAAGTATGCAACGCGAAAGCCTTCAAGCACTAGGAGGCTGGCCTTGGGGCTCCCCTTCCTCGCGATGATCACAGGCTTTGCACCTCTAAGCTTTAGGAGCTGGTACAATAGGTATGCAAGGTTCCCCGTGCCAATTATCGCCACGGCGCCCTCCGGCCCTACAGGGGTAACCCTGAGCCCATGTATCAACGCGGCGAGAGGCTCAACCTCTGTTGCTACCACTGGATCCAGGCCTTCGGCCAGGTGAAGGGCAGACTCGGGCGCGACAAAGTATTCGGCCATCCCTCCGTCAAAGTCTATGCCCAGAGTCTTCTTGTATGGGCAATGTGTGTACATACCAGACCTGCACACCTCACAGCTCCAACACGGGAAGTTAATCTCAGAGACGACCGTCCTGCCCACCAGCTTGCTTGGACCCTCGACAACTATCCCAACGACCTCGTGTCCAGGTATAAGGGGCTTCTTGAACAACGGGTAAGACCCGGTATAGAACGCCTTATCTGTCCCACATATCCCTACCGCAAGTGTCTTCACGAGAGCCCAGCCCTGCGGCTTAGAGGGAATGGGGACATCTGTAACGCGAAGCAAGTGTGGACCAGACAATAAAGCGGCCTTCACAGTGATATCATCACGTGAGTTGCTTAAATAATTTCTTACATGCCTATGTCCGAGCCCTTTGAACCAAAAATTTTAGTGCGTCCGTGAGTGCTGGGAAAGCCTTCTCAATAGTTTCAATTTTGGTCTCTTCTGTTAGCTTCTTTAGAGAAGTTCGCCCTTGCTCGCGAAGCCACTTTCTCAAAGCTTGTTTCTCGGGCTCAACTTTTTCCCTAAAACGCAGGTATACGAGGTCAGAGATGTTTTCCTCCAAGTTTTTATCTTTTCCTTGAATGGCTAGAATAATTAAACCTTGCTTTGGTCCCCTAGAAACTTTAAACATCACACAGTACCCTGAAGAACAGGTTTTTTCTCTAAGACTCTGAATCCATGCACTAAAAGTTCTTTTTCAAAAGTATTTATGTCTTTTACGTGTTCCTTGTCAATTAAGAGAAGAACAACGATTTCGCCGTGAATATGCTCAAAAATGCCTACAGCAGAATCTATTACTGCTAGACCTGTCTTACCTCCTGTCGCTGGAAGCTTGGGATATGCTAGAACCCTTTCGTGGTCATATTTTTCACAGATAGCTTCTAGGATCTTTATGTCTTGTCTTCCGTTTCCAGTCAGGATGAAGGCAACATATTCTCGAGCTGTTCCAGCCGTGTCTATTTTCGCGGGACTGTTCCCTCGACAATTTTTCGAGGGTCAATTCCCTTATCTAGAAGATCCTCGACCTCGTCCAAGGTTAGTGACTTGTAACTGATGATGTCTTCCTTGTCTTTCTTAAGCATTATAACTTTAGCATCTCTAGGCTCTACGCGGACAAAACTTTCAAGTACATCCACGCTATGTGTTGAAAGTACGACTTGTCGATCCGACTCTGCGAGCCATTTTATTGTGGCGTCCATGAGGCTGGGATGCGCTGCCACCTCTATGTCGTCCCACAGTATAATCGCTGGATTTAGATATTCAATTGCAAAATATGTCAGAACACCCCTCTTGACCCCCTCGCCAAGGTCGTTCAAACGTATATACAGAACCGTATCCCTAAGCTCTTTGCGAGCATAAAGCTCATTCTCCCTGGGAAAAACTTCTGTGAATTCATCCGATATTGTTTCCCTTAAAAACTCCTGGAAGACTTTTGCGTGTAAACCTCTCTTTGTTATTCCATCCATGTTCTTATAAGCGTATTCGTGGAGAAGCTTGTAGAAATTAGTATCATTTGGAATATATATTCCTAGAAGCTGACCTTCTGGATACAACATTACAGCCAATTCTCTTAGTTTTTCTTGTGTAAGATTTTCCTCATCTATCTTGCAACTAACACTTTCCGTAGAAGCTGAGAGAAATATTTCAAGGTTCAATTCCCCTTTATTTAGTTTCAGTAGAGTCTCCTCGGACGCGTTGGAAAATTTTCCTTGAGTAAAGAATTTCTTTGTACCCACAGCATTCCTTAGGCCTTTAGTTTGGAGTTTAAAAGTGAGGTGAGCATCTCCTGAATAGCCATAAATGAGGTAGTTCCACTTTCCAGTTAATACTTTTAAATAGGACTATGATGACATAGTGTAAAGAGGGAGCTCAACCCCATCACATGGCATGTTTACTAGGAAAAGAGCCTGCAGGATTGAAGATTTTCCATTGCAGTTCCTGCCAAGGAGAATATTGAATTTTCCGAGTTCGAGTGGTTCTTTTAGTCGTCTAACGCCGCGAAAATCTTCGATGTCAATGCTCTTGACAATAACCATCACTTTATCAGGATAAAATTAATTAGGCTGTATAAAAACTATGCTCTTAGAATTGCTGGTCAATGCAAAAGTTCCCAATGTAGACCTTTGAGCCCTCGATCCTGAATATGGTTTTTCCATAAACTTTCTCGCTGATTTCGCATGCCAAGTCTACACATGAAGCCACGGGGTTTTTCATACATTTTTCAAGTTGTTCTTTGTACTCTGCAGGCGTAATTGGAGCTAGCTCGTGTAGCAGGGCTTTAAAAACGCTACTCTTAGCGATGTATGATCGGGTCTGTGTCTTTGAATCTCTAAACATTTGTGACAGTATTGCGCATATGAGTTTAATTCTCTTGTCTTCAAGGACAGGCTGTGGCTTAGGCTCTTGGGCTATCTCGGGAAGTATAGAAGTGACGATTGTTTGAATAATGCCTACACTATGAGTTAGTCTTTGTTGATTCCGCCTTAGCCCTAGCAACTGGTGTTATAAATGTTTTGAGAGTTTCCCGTTTCATGTAGCCAAGTAGCGCCAAGAATATGAGGATCTGGGCCACGAAGACCTGGTTAGTGATAGGTTTAGGCTATGTTATTAGAAATTTCACAGCTATCATAAAGGCTATGCGAAACTGTAAAGACATTAATATTAGTTCTGAACCTTGTTTTTCTCCAGAGCCTCCATATATGTTTCTTCATACATTCGTCCTATATTTCTTATCGAGTATTCTTCTTCGGCTTTTTTCCTAGCATTATACGAGAGGCGCATCCACAGCTCCTCGTCGTCTATTAGAAGCTTTATTGCTTTTGCAAGCTCTCTTGGATCCCCGGGTCGCACCAGTAAGCCGTTTACATCGTGGTCGACTATTTCTGGTATGCCTCCAACTCTAGAGGCTACGACCGGTGTCCCGGAGGCAAAGGACTCTATTAGCACCACGCCAAAGCTTTCGCCTCCAAGGCTAGGCAACACGAAGACCTTAGACTCTTGGTATAGCTTGATTTTTCTTTGTTCATCTACCTCGCCGAGGAAAAGAAGCCTTTCGTCATTGGGTGATATTGCTTGAAGGTAGGGCTTCATGTAGCCGTCGCCAGCAATGATGAGTTTAGTATCTCTACTCATCTCGCTTAGTATCCTTGATGCCTCTACCAGCACATGTACCCCTTTACGCCAAACGAGCCTACCCACATACAACACAGTGTTTTCTCTTTTCCTGTCGCCTGGCCTGTACTTCTCGCAGTCAACAGCGTTAGGTATCACTTTTACGTTTTTCCACCCGAGAAATCTCTTTGAGAACTCTGCCGCCACATTGCTCACAGCAGTCGCAACGGTTGGCTTCAGGATCCACCTGTAAGGAGAGACATAAGAGATGGGTGCCCACTTGTCATGCGAGCCTACGGGTGGGAGGGAGTGGTTAGTGAATATGCATGGAACCTCGAGCCTATTGCAGATGGCCCCAGTTGCTAGAGAAAGCGGCGTGAAGACGTGGTGGACGTGGATAACGTCGGGCTTAAGTCTCTGTACCGTTTCTTTGATAAAGCCGGGCGAGGGAATCGCGAAGTAATGGTCTAGTGGGAGGAGACTTGAAGCCTCTACGTAGCCAGAACCCTTACAGCAGCCATGGTTGCATAGCACGCTTACCTGGTAGCCCCTCTGCCTGAGCCAGTTTTCGAGGAGGGAAACCTGGGAAGCCACGCCTCCATGCCTACATGGGCCCCATTCAGACACTAGAAGCACGTGCATAGCCTAGCCACCACTTGAAGGCTGAGCGAGACAGCGACAAAGGAATCGACAAGCCTCTCCCAGCCATACTTCCAGCCAAAGATTACAGCAACAGGTAGGGCCACAGCAAGGCTTACGGGCAAAACATATACTGAACCAAAAAGGGACAAAGCCGCTGTAGAATAGAGGAGCAGAGCCGAAAAATTTGGGTACCTTACAAAGAGCGTCTTGTCTCCAATTAGCCCGTCGAACTCCCTGTCGTCCCTCAGGTTGCGCAACTGCAAAAACGCAGAGTAAACACCTATAACTAGGGTCATTGCAACGGTTTGCTGGCTAAACTGAACACGAGAAAGCGACGCGCCAAACAAAAATAGGAGTATCCCGAAATACAGCATGTGGGATACCAGCTCTAGCCCCGTTCTTGCCTTTAGCCTAAAAGGCGGAAGACTATAAGCAACCCCTAGAACAACAGTGGAGAGATAAACTAGGAAGCTGAAAAGAGGGGTCAACAAGGCTACCAAGGCTAGGGCGACAGCCTGGTTAAGTAGGACGACATAGAGAGCCCTCCTGTCGCAGTGCCCAATAAACGGGTTGTACTTTTTCGGGTTAAGCATGTCCGACCCCACGTCAAAATAGTTGTTCATAGCGAAGGCGGTGGCAAGGAAAGACACAAGCGAATACAGCCCCACCAAAGCTATTTGGGGCTCGGGCTTGCCCTGGAGAATTCCTAGCAACCCCATCCAGAGGTAAGCCCTCCACCCCCTAGGCCTAGAGACAAGCAGGGCACACTTCAATACCACGGGCATAGCGGGACACCTACACGACAAGCGAAAGCAACCTGTCTACCTCTACTGTTACCAGTTTTTTCAGAAACTCTTTTGCGAAGGGGTCCCGTACACTGGAGGCAACCTCCATATAGCTCCTGATAAGCCTCTCAGCTTCCTTGACCACGTCCCGGCCCTTATCATTGATAGGCTCTATTAGGAACCTCTGTGCAAGGGCCTGGAGGTCTTCCCTGAGAAAAAGCATAATCCTCTGTTTGTGCCTGGGGTCCCTCACAGTCCTAATGAGGCCAAGGTCGCTGAGCCTCTTGATAAGCGATATGAGCTTTACCTTCGAGATTTTCCCGCTTAAGCTCTGATAAAGCTTATTTACATTGATGCTTGGATATAAGAGTACCTCGTAGAGCACTTCGAACTCTTCATCGAGCATATACCGGTTTAAAATAGAACCAGTTTAAATTTATTCCGGTTCCAAAAAGGAGTATGAAGACTGTAACCTATCTTGCCGATTTGCGTCCCCCGAAAAAGCTTTTTCCACATTTAAACGTCTAGGATAAACGTATTGGCGTCGAAAACCATAAAGCCTTGGTGAGCAAGCAACTGAATCTTTCCAACTCTTGCCTTTGTTTACTCTAGCTATCATCCTTCTATTTTTTTCTTCTACTTCCCGTTCTCTATCCGTATGTCTTCTTCTTGGTTTTAAAACTCCATAGAGAAACACATTCGTGTCCATAGACCTCACGGAGCTCACTTCTCAGCTAGTGATAATCCTCAAAATTTGTCACCTCAACCTCTACGCTGTCAAAGTATTTAGTTAGGTCTGCATCTCTTCCCCTTTTATCTATCTTTTTCATAGTAACTTTGTTATTTTTCACAATGATCATTAGCAGATAAATAACTTGCTGAACCTCATAAAAAGAATAACATAAACAACAATAGTCGAAGCATTATTATTCTCAGTTCTTGTGCTCGCCCGCTATAATTATCTTGACTGACGTCACTTAGATACTAATTAGACATGTTTGGCTAGCTCCTCTAGGAAGCTTCCAAGGTTGGAGCACGGTATCCTTGCGCCGGCCGCTTGTCGGTGTCCTCCGCCGTGGCCTCCAAGCCCTACAGCTATTTTTCTGAGCAGAGTGTTGAGGTCTACCTGGCTTGTTGACCTAAGGCTCATGACGCAGAGGTCTTTCCTCTTTTCTACTGCGACGCCGACATTCACGTTTTTCTCGACCTTCGCGTAGAAAGCGGCTGTGCCGAGGCTTCCCCCAGGGTCTATTATGTAGGCAATGTTGCCCAGGACGGTGGCCTCTTTCGCTACGCGTAGCCTAAGCTCCTCGTTTAGCCTGCTCTGTAGGGCTGCCTTTTCAACTAGTTGTGGGTCTTGTGATGGGAGCTTGTTGTCCGCTAGATACTCGACAAGTTTTCTTTTCTCTTCGTAGTTTCTCCCTATTGCCTCTAGAGCCAAAACAAGTGTACCAGCTTCAAAGAAGAGTGTCTTGACGTCCCAGGTGTCGAGCATTTCAAGGTACCATGGGGTAGACATCATGTGGTCGCCTATCGCGCCGTAGACTGCTACCCTGCTCATTTCACGTGGAGGATTGAGGAACCTGTAGGACAGCTCAGCCGAAGATGCTCCCTCCTCGTGTACAACTGTCGCGCCTATGCTTCTGAGCCTGTCCAGCGCACCATTGTCTGGGTGGTGATCGATATAGATTATCCTGGAATCCATGGAGCCTAATAGCTGTAGCAACTCTTCTAGGTTCCGCTCGTCGATAGCTATGTCCTGGATTATTACGAGCTCTTTGCCAAGGGCGAACTCCCTTAGGTCTCCGAGCAACCCGACGGGATGTGTGAAGTAGACCTCTGCATTCCTGTAGATGCTCTTCGCTATAGCGGCAGAAGTTACGCCATCAACGTCCCCATGCGCCAGGATGACAGTATCCACGGGTTACTTGTATGTCATCTACTAAAAATATGTTTGGATGGGGACAGGAAAACCCTAAATATTTTTGGCACACTCTAGAAGTGTATGACCCAAGGAGAAACCTTTAGCAGGGTATATACAGTTTCCCGCGAACACATTGCAAAACATGTCTCCCTAGAGGGGACAGGAATACTTTCTACGCCAAGCATGATAGCATTCATGGAGGAGGCGAGCAGGATATTTCTCGACGGCAAGCTACCCGAGAGCCAGACCACCGTAGGAGTACACATAGATGTCTACCACGTTGCCCCAGCCCTACTCGGCTCGCAGGTCGAGATACGTGGCAGGGTTCTACGTGACAGCGGGAAAAGAGTGGTCTTGTGGCTGGAGGCGTGGTGCGGAGAAACGCTTATAGGCTATGCTGTCCACGAGAGGGCGGTAATAGACAAGAAAGAATATGCAAGCAGGATTACCTCGATGATAGCTACAAAGATGGGCGGATAGCAAGGTAGAAAACATGTGTAAGCGCTATACTGAACTATTGTATCTTTCTCTACCTATATTCCTCTGGCCACTTGTCTTCGTAGTTTTACGTGGAATCTTCATAACAGCAATGCTTCTCGCTACTCTTCTCCTGGGAACCTTAACTCTCCTATTCTACAGGGAAAAAGTACACAGGAATCTGAGACCCACGTGGAAGAGTGCCCTGGCAGGACTAATTCTCTCGTTCCCCCTCTACGGGATATTTGTCTTTGGAAAAATCTTCCTTACAGCCCTAAACCTACAACACGCAGTATCAAACGTTTATACAAGCATCTATTTGTCTAGCGACGCCACGCTTCTTCCATTTTTCCTAACAATAATAGGGGCAATGGAGGAGCTATACTGGAGGGGCGGCCAATTGGCAGTCTTAGAGGAAAGGCTTAAGGGAAGCCGCGCTTTCATGTTCAGCATATCGTATTACACCCTCGTCCACATATGGACCCTCAACATATCACTTCTACTGGGAGCCCTCACGATAGGTATCTACATGGTCATCACAGCTAAAAAACTGGGCCTGTCAGCTTCGATGATTTGCCACGTGGCCTGGCTGATAGAAACAATTGTACTCTTCCCTCTGGGGCCGTAGAAAATTCTTCAAGCCGTCACAGGAAATCTTTATATTTTATACCTCTTCCTTCTGTACATGTCTATGTCTGCTGAGTGCAGGATCAACGTTTTAGAATACCTCGGAGCAGTCCTAGGACTCTCGGTCTTCATGGCGCTTGGCTGGCTATACCTTTTGTCACTCACAGGTATGCTTTCTCTACAGTCTATAAGCAATAACTTTGTCCCATTTGTCCTAGCGGTAGTTCTAACAGTTGTTGTACACGAGGGGACACATGCAGTAGTTGCGAAGATCCTCGGTGCAGGGAAGATAAAGGCTGGGATATTCAAGTACGGTGCATACGTGGCTGTAGAGGACCCACTGCCAAGAGACAAATGGGTAATAGTTGCATTGGCCCCGCTTATAATTTCCCCAATAACATTGGTTCTCGCATGTCTCTCGGGCGGAATATTCAGGGACACATTGATACTAACCAGTATAATCAACTTTGTGGGCTCTAGCGGAGACATAGTTCTCGTTATCTTCTCTTTGACTACTTCTAGGGATACGTTAATCAGGGACGAGGGCGCATCAATAGTCTTCAGGGGAAAATGTCCAGACATGAGCCGAGCACGCAAGATAAGAGCACTGGCACCAGCAGGACTAGCTCTCTTCCTAATGCTATCCTTAGTGTTGCCGATCCTCATGTTCGTAGCCCAGTTCAGCCTGCCGCGGGCCGACAGGGCTAAGGAAATCCTGCAAGACAAGGGAACAATGACAGTAGACTTATTTGGCCTTGTAGAGGCGAGGGCTTCCTTGGTAGATACACCCTCGGGAAAAGGCATATCCTATACTGCGGAGCCAAAGCCCCTATACTTTGCTTTAGCCCTCCTCGTCAGCCTCATATCAGGCTACATCGGCTGGTTGGCTGAGAACCGTCGGGTCAGGGAGCAAAAATAGCTATTAATGAAATTTCCAAGGCTCTACAGTTTTGCTAGCCGAATGTCTTCTTCAGTAACTGCAAAACCATTCTAGCAGCTCTAAGCACTTTGGGGGACACAGGCTGATCTATCTCTGTATTCTCGACCTGTATGCCCAACACGTGAAACTCCAATTTATGTACTCCACTTAAAATGCTCAAGGGAAGACTATGCGTTGAAGCCAAAAAGTTCTCGTCCACCTCGCCTTGCCCCGCAAATATAATCGTCCCAGGAGCTAGGCCGGCATGGACAGCATCTACAAGGAGGAGGCTTCCCCCGCTCATCTGCTTAATCTTGGAAGTGCAGTTTTCTATACCCTCCCAACATATAACTGTGTAGGGATACCTGGAAACCCTAATGAATCTCCTACCTATTAGCAGGCCAACCTTGTCATCGCCCCTCAGAGGGTTTCCGAGAAAAACAAGGACAGGCCTCTCGAGGTACAGCCGTCTAAGCTGTTCCCCTATCTCATCCAGCCCTTGTCTATCGCTTAACAACACTATTTTCCTCCCAGGCTTATCGCTCTATATCTAAGAGCACTACCGGCATAGTTAAAAGTATATGCAAGCCTCTCGAGTAGCCTCTGCATCTCTGCGGAATACCTTCTCCTTAGTTCCTCACACTCAATATAGTGCTCTACAAGCTCTTCCCTCAGCCACCTTGCCCCCTTGTCGTCCCTAACAGACTGGAAAACATAGAAGTAGTGCCTAAACAGGTCGTGCCTCGGATTATAGCTGTCCCAGGAAGACCTATACTTCTCGAGCATCGCTTCTAGCTCTCTAGAGTATAGAGCCCCCCTAGCTTCGACAGTCCTAGCTAGGTGATCAACGACCACGTCATATATCTCTTCGTAAAGCCTACGAGTCTTCGAGCCCGCTGGGAAACCCGCCATGACCTCTAGTAGTAGCTGGATAAATACGCCCGACATCTTGTACTTGACCCTTCCACGCGTAGCCCTCGCCAGCGTGGCCCAGACACCGAATCCCTTGTCTGTGTAGGGGTTGCTACCGCTACCGCTATGAATAGAAAGGTAGACATTCATGCTTGAGACAATGCTGTGCAGGGTGGAAACAGCTTCGTAGAGCTGGTCAAGCCGGCCGGAGTAGTCTTCCCGCTTCTTGAAACCAATGTTTGGGGCAATGAAGTCTACCCTCACGCCACGGGACAGAAGCTCCGAGAGGTAAAAATAAACCTCCAGCGGGTTGCTCTCGAAAGGCGTCTCGTCGAAGGCCACCTCTATGCCTGGAGCATGGCCGTTCTCAGTGGCAATCAAGCTGTAAACACGAGAAGCATATTCCAAGCTCCTCCAGAACTTTACGGCTAGACGCGCAACGTCTTGCCTCGTAAAGTTGAGACATACATGCCTGTCATCCCCCAGGAAACAATGAGTACCAACATATCTTTCTTCAAGCTTTCTCCTCTCGCCGGCACCAAATAGCTCCTCGTACCTAGCCTCCGCGTCACTTAAAGGCGACTTGTCCACAGAGAAATCAATCAAATCACATGTATCGATAGTCGCGAAGTCCACCCCGCCCGCCTCCCTAGCTTCCCGTAGTTCTTCACGAATGTACCTAATCGACTCTTCAGCCTCACCGTCACCAATAGGCTCCTCAACCTTTACACCTGCTATCTTTTTTAGCGCCCTCTCGACAGAACCCAAAATCGATACGTGGTCAGCCTCTACCTCCAAGGGGACACCAAGCCTCCCAGAATAATCTCTAGCCATAGACACATAGCTAGAAATACTTGTCCCCGTGTGTCCAAAATAGAAAAACCTTGGATCCCTAGACTCGATGTAATCCTTGGGCGCAGTCTCCCTGTTAAAGGAAAGCATAACCGTAGAAAACATTGCTAGACGCTTCGAAGCCTCAACGACCTCAGGCAAAACAATCTCAGGAATCCTTATGCCAATCCCAGGCCTAGGAATTTTCCCCAGATACATCATTATTGCTTCGGCTTGCCCCCAGATAAATATTTGCCAAGCCCCTGGAATAATCAACTTAAAGGAACATTAAGTTGGCTGGTTTATTTCTCTAACCGAAAAATTAAAAATAATGAATAATATGTTTTAACATGCAAGGGGGAATCAAATGAACCTCCTAGAACAATACTTGAGCTACCCAGCGGCTCCAGAAAGAATTCTTTCAATCATCGGCATCGAACTCCACTGGTTCCTGCTCCAATACACACTAGGACTCCCCTTCGCCATACTTGTCCTACTAATCCTGTATAAGAAAACCGGGAACCAGAACTGGCTAAAACTTGCTAGGACGGCCACAAAGGCTCTTGGAATAAACTTTGCCCTCGGCGCCGCATCCGGCACCCTATCAGAGTTTGGTCTTGTAGTCGTGTGGCCAAACGTTCTCGAGGCGGCTGGACGATACATCTATTACCCACTATACCTCGAGATCTTCGCTTTCCTAATAGAGATCGTCTTCATATATCTGCTAGTGTTCGGCTGGAACAAGCTCTCAACGAACGCAAAGATAATAGTAGCCTTCCTGGCTATGTTTGGGGCGTGGTTCAGCGCAGCAATGATCGTCAGCGTAAACAGCTACATGGTGGCCCCAACGGGAATCGTTTCAGCATATAACCCGCAGACGGGGTGGACGTATAGCCAGGGCTACCCCAAAGTCCTCCTAGTGGTTCCAAGCGACCTTGTCGGGGCACTAGACGTCGCAAAGCTACAGTCTTTAGGCATGGAGGTAGTCGGGCAAATGGGCAACGGGGTAGCAGTATATATGCCCTCAAAGATAGTAGCTAGGCTTGCGTATGAGGCTTGGAGCATGAAGACGGTTGGAGACAGCGTCCTAGCCCTTGTTGTGAAGCCCGAAGCACTCCCTGCAGTTAAGGGTCTCCTTGTGAAGGACGTCGTAGACAAGATACTTGTAGAAACAGTAAGAACTGTCGGCTACACTACGGTGACTTTCCAGTCTCCAGTCTACCTTGGAAGCATCCTGCACACTATAGGTGCAGCCCTAACAGTCACTGGCTTCACGTTCGCCGGGGCCTTTGCCCTCCTTGTGCTCCTCACAAAGAAAAAGACCGCATACTACATGGACGGCCTCAAGTTTGGCGTTTACTTCTCTCTTGTAGCTATAGTCTTGCAGGGCGCCGTCTTCGGACACATAATGGGAATGGAGATAGCACGCTTCAACCCAGAGAAACTAGCAGCCATGGAGGGGACAAGCAACCAGATACTCAGTATCCCGAGGACTTTCGGGATAGAGGGGCTAATGAAACTAATAATCTATGGTACCCCCAACGGCCAGCTACCAGGCTACGACCAGATACCAGTTGACTATTGTAGCCTCATGGGCGTCCCCAACATTCCTGACTGCAGGCCTCCGCTCATCTTACACTACCTATACTACGTCAAGACTGGACTATCTATACTCCTAGCGCTTCTCTCGATAGTCGTGGCTATACTAATTTGGAGGAAGAAGGAACTAGGCAATATCTGGCTCTGGAGCCTCGCCGCCTCGCCAGCCGTTGCACAATTGGTATCTTTCCTTGGCTGGGGTGTCAGGGAAATGGGCAGAAAGCCATGGACGATATACGGAGTAATGACCGTTGACGTTGCGAGGACAGCTAACCCCGTCGATCCACTAACCTATACAGTAGTAGGCCTATTGTTCATCGCAGTCTTGGCTCTGCAGGTATACGCGGCTTGGAGACTCCTATTCGTTCCAAGTCTAAGGGGTGAGGAAGAATGAACGTGCAAGCATTATTCATGGCGCTGGTCTTCGGGATACACATAGTAGCAGTAAACATCGGCATAGCCCTAGCCACAGTGATCCCGTTCCTAAAGCGTAGAGCCGCCAAAACCGGAGACAAAGCACTAGAGGAGGCCGCGCGTGGGCTCTTCAAGATTTACGCTGTTACTTATGCACTTGCAGGCGTGATGGGGACAGCATTCACGGTCTTCCTTGCCAGCTTCTACCCAGAATTCGTAGGGATAGCAGGCAACATAACGATGATACCCTTCGGCATATCCATTGTCTCGATTCTCTTCCACTTCTTCGCCATAGTCTCCTACTGGTACGGGTGGGGCAGGTTCACTGAAGGCCTACACAACATGGTAGGCTGGCTACTAACGATAACCGCATACACCATACCACTCGGATTCAGGGCTGTCTTTGCTTTCCTCAACACTCCAGCAGGCCTTATCCTCGAGCCCAAGCCAAGCCTAAACGTCGTAGATGCTCTGCTCAACCCGACCTTCCTGCCCCTGTACCTCAAGAGCATCGCGGGCGCGCTTACCTTCGGCTTCCTATTCATAGCTGGTGTGCTTGCATGGAAAGGCTTGAGACAGGAGCTGAGCCAGGTCGAGAAGGGCCTATATATGGACAGCATAAAGATAGCACTCATGGGACTAATAGCAATGATGTTCCTGGGTCCGTGGTACGCCCTAGCCCTTGTAAACGTCCCGGTAAAGTTCAACAACATCTTCGCTGGTCTAGGAGCCGTTCTAAACGCTCCAACGTTTTCTAGCTACGCGTGGCTATTCATAATAAAAATGATACTCGTCCTAATACAGGCAGTAGTCCTACTCTACCTTCTAGCCCCAATAAAAGGCACGGATGTCCTCTTCTCTCAAGAGGGATACAAAGCGACAATAATTGGAGCCGTAGCCGCAGGTCTTACGGTGCTTACAGGGGAGTACCTCAACGCATTCAGCCAGTACCCATTCTTTGTCGCGAATGCCCCACTCATTGCCGACAAGTTGCCAGAGCCGTACAAGACCATCCTCACTAGGGCGTTGAACCTAGAAAACGTGAGCCCACTTGCACAAGACCCCTCACTCTACCTGGTAACAGTAATAGGCGTCACTATACTCCTGGCAGCCGCAGGATACCTACTATACGTTGTATTCTTCAAGGCAAACAACCACTAAAACACCTTTGTAAAAAGAAGATCTTTTTCTTTTTCTCGTCTATTTCCACTGTGGAAAACTGCCCTGCATCCTATATGATAGATTTAAAAACTCCTTCATTGTCCTTTTCTGTGGTGCTCCTTGCCCAAGAAGATGACGCTTAGACGCCTCATGGGCTACCTCGAGAAGTGCCAAAACCTAACAGACGAAGAACTCGCCGAGATAGAGGAACGTCTCACAAGGGGCGAAGACGTCCTAGAGCTCGGCATAAAGTACCTAAAGTTCGACGAGGACAAGGACGACCACATAGTAGAAGTAGACGACCTCGAAGCCCTCCTAGCAGAAAACGGCTACGACCCAGAATACGACAGATACAAAACAGAAGAAATCTAGACCTCCTCATTCCCCCTCCCAGACAAGACAAGGGGCAAAACAAACAGGACAAACGCTACAAGCATAAAGATAACTCCGAGAAACATCAAAAACGTTACGACGCCCGGCTCTCCAACACCAACACAGAAGACAGGAACAAAGAATACAAATATGCACGCCCCCGTTCCTCCCGTCACTTTGCTCCCCCAAGCAAGACCCAAAAGCACCAGTAAAATGACGGCTAGAAACACTAAAGCAAATCCCGCGAAAACAAGTTTTAGGCCCGTCTCGAAGCTGTCCCTCATATCCCCGTAGACACCCCAGCCAGCCTCAACGCCAATACAAAAAAGAAAAACAAGAGCATCAACAGGAGTGCAAGCAGGGAAGCCTTCTTCGCAGCCTCAGGGCTAGAGCCAAAGATAATGGGCAACGGGCCAATCATCAATACGCCCCCAGCCTCGGCCTCGCCGCCCCTCCTCAGGCCCGAGAAGGCCATAACTAGGAAGCCCACCAGTATCAAAAGCATGCCCGCTACAAGCA
>Ga0272449_1002237_pt1 | contig 18293 bp, 16 predicted proteins | sample YNPCB0241_FD_198679 | JGI IMG/M metagenome (GOLD analysis project Ga0272449, IMG submission 198679) | Hot spring sediment microbial communities from Yellowstone National Park, WY, United States - YNP-CB-024-1 | ecosystem: Environmental > Aquatic > Thermal springs > Hot (42-90C) > Sediment... | reverse complement strand
AAAGGGGAGTTTGTTATGTTGTTTACAGTAGTAGTAAGCAAAGAAGACAACTGGTATATCGCCAAATGCATAGAAAACAGTGTAGCTTCACAGGGGAAAACTGTCGAAGAAGCAATAGCCAATTTAAAAGAAGCTCTTGAACTTTACTATGAAGGAGAAGAGATACAAAAGCCACAGATGCCGCCGCTAATAACTACCATAGAGGTGGCAGTATAAATGTCACCAAAATACTCTGTACTAAAGCCACAGGAAATAATAAGAGCGCTCAAAAAAGCCGGGTTCAGAGAAGTGTCACAAAAAGGCAGTCATCTCAAGCTAAAGAAAGAGGATCCAACAAGGATTGTGATTATTCCAATGCATGAAGAAGTTGCAAGGGGAACGCTGAAAAGTATTCTGGAACAGGCAGGGATGAGTCTGGAAGAGTTTTTAAAACTCTGCAGGGAGTAAAAACAATTCAAGGTGTAAATGGAATAAACAAATTAATAGGTTATAAAGAAATTCAGCTGGTATCACCAGCTATGATGTTAGAGGAAAAGGAGTGATTGGTATGTATGAAACAAGTGCTATGAAAGAGTTGCACGAGATAAGGGTGAAAATTTATGAAGAAACTAAAAATATGAACTAAAAGAGTTAATAGAATATTTTCGAAGAAGATCAGAGAAAGTTGAAAAGGAATTGGAAGAGTTAAAAAGAAAAACAAAAAAGAAGTAATTCAGTAGTTCACCTAAAGGAAAAGTTAGCCACAGGTAGCTGGCAAGGAGCTATCTGTGGCTTTTTGTTTTTCAAGAGTTTGACTTTGAGAAAGTGCATTAAGAATTTTTATTGCTTGGATTGGTTTCAATGTGGTAAACTATTAAGTAGATAAATCAGTCTACAAAGGTGATTATAATGAACAAGACCACAACAGTAAGAATTGATATGGAAACATATGAAGGTTTAAAGAAACTCTCAAAGCAGCTCAATCAACCCATGCAAAAGATAGTTCAGGAAGCTATAGCAGAGTACAAAAGGAAGATAATGCTTTCAGCAACTGCAGAAGCTTTTGCTGCTCTTAAAGAAAATAATAAGTTGTGGAAGGAAGAAATTGAAGAAAGGCAGATATGGGAAAACACATTGCAGGATGGGATTGAGCAATGAGTGCAAAAAAGGGAGAAATTTGGCTTGTGGATTTAAATCCAACCAGAGTACATGAACAAAGCGGTATTCGTCCAGCAGTGATAATTTCAGTTGATGAGTTCAATTCCTGTCCTGCTGATCTGGTAGTTGTTGTGCCAATCACGAGCAGGAACAAGAGTATACCACTCCATGTAGAAATACGACCCGAAAACAGCGGACTTGCAAAGGTGTCATTTGCAAAACCGGAAGATATACGCTCTATCTCAAAAGAAAGACTTATAAAGAAGATAGGAGAGTTGCCAAATAAAAAGTTAAGAGAGTTAGAAGAGAAAATAAGGATTCTGCTGGGTTTGTAGTTTGCTTTACTGAACCCTTGCAAACTTAATACAAACATGTCACAATATACTTAAATTCATTGCCACAAATACAACTTTTAGGTGTTTGTAAAGAATGTCAAAATTTTTGCTGTTGCAAATTCAAGTTAAAGTGGTATAATATTATTTGGATTCAATTGCCACAAATGTAGTTTTCAGGTGTTTATATAGAGTGTCAAAAAATTTTTAGCTATAGAACACGAAAAGAATATATCACATGAAAATCAAGCCATGGCTAAATAGAGATGGTTAAGAATAAAGCCGTGGCTTTTTGTTTTTCAGAAGGTTAAAAAACTCAAAATGGCTAAAATATTTCACATTTCTTTATCCGGTAGAGCAACAGCGAATAGGTTCACCTCTTGTTACTCAAAATTAAGTTTACAATGATAACAAATGTGGTATAATAAAATTGAACAATACAAAGTTTTATAACGTAACCGTTATGAGAGGTGAACAAAATGAAAGAAGAAGTTTACAGGAAGATTGGTCAGAGACTTCAAAGTTTACGCAAGCAAAGAGGTTTTACACAAGAACAGGTTGCAAAGTATCTGGGAATTACTCAAAATCAGCTATCATATTACGAAAATGGTAAACGGGAAATCAGTGTTGATTTGCTTTTAAAACTTGCAAGACTCTATGGATGTGATTACAACTATCTACTGGGTGATGAAGACAGTTTAAATGACCAGGTTGCAATAAACTTCAGAGCTAATGAAATATCCGATGAGGATTTAGAAGTTATTGCATTTGCTAACCAATTTATAGAGAACATGGACATGATGCTCAGCAAAGTGGAGGAGATTAAAAAATGAGTTACAGCCATGTTGAAATGAGAGCTGATGATACAAGAAGATTTTTAGGACTTGTCTTTCACGAACCTGTTGATATTTTTAAAATTCTCAGTGAAATGGAAGGTATTTCACTTGTTTTTATGGAAATGAGCGATAAAATGTCGGGTCTGTTTGTAAGAAAAGGTAAAGCCAGTTTAATAGTTATCAATTCAAGAAAGACTCTGGGGCATCAAAGATTTACAGCAGCTCATGAGTATTACCACTACAAATACAACAAAGGTGCGGTAAGCAGAGTTTGTCCAATCAAAAAGTTTGTTGAAGATAATCCAGAAGAAAGAGAAGCAAATGTTTTTGCAATCAATTTTTTGCTGCCGGAAAAAGGTGTTAAGTACATGTTTTCGAAAAGAACAGATGGGAAAACACCTGATATAAGCGACATTATATTTTTGGAACAATACTTTGGCGTAAGTCACCAGTTTATGCTTATAAGACTTAAAGAGTTAGACTTGATAACAGAAGAGCAAGTAAAAGAATTTAGCAAGGACATTATAAAGAAAGCAAAAGAATACGGGTATTCAACTCAATTGTATAAACCTACCTCTGACAGAGGAATACAGGTTTACTCACAATATGCAGAACTTGCAAAAAAACTTTTAGATGCTGGCAAAATCTCTTACGGCAAGTATGAAGAACTGCTCATAGAAGGTGGATATGCACATTTGATATTTGAACCTGAAGAAGATACAGAAGGTGAAATTAATGAACTTGAAGATGCCTATAGTTTTTGACAATGACTGTCTGTGTTCGTTTTCGTGGATAAACAGACTCGACATTATAGACAAACTTTTTGCAGGTCACATTGTCATCCCCCGGATTGTGATGGATGAGATAGAACAGCTGCTAAGACATAGGTCTTACAAATTTGTTTTTCTAAATATAGAACAAAGAGTTGAACAACAGCAGTATGAAGTCAAAGAAATTCCCGAATTCACTCCTTTCAAAGAAGAATTTTTTAGTTTGACTGATCGTAGCAGGGACGATTATATTGGTAAAGGTGAAGCTGCTGCTATTGTAATTGCAAAAATGTGCGATGGTACACTTGCCAGTAACAATCTTAAAGACGTTCTGCCTCACATCGAACCTGACCATCCTCCACTGATAACCACAGAAACAATCCTGAATCTTGCGTATCAGAAAAAGATTATCAGCTTTAAAGAAGGACAGCAAATTTTAGACGAGATGAAGATCAGAAAAAGAAAGCTTTCAACTTATAGCTTTTTTGAGCTTTTGAGCAAATACGAAAAGGCAGATTAAAATCAACAGCTAAACCACAGGTAAATCTGCCTGTGGTTTTTGTTTTTTATGGGATGATTAAATTCAGGGTAGTAAATTTCAAAAACATGGTATAACAATAATGAGAAAAACTTTAGCAAAAAGGAGTTGATAGAGCATGAGAAAACTTTTGAGCTTTGTAGTCATCCTGAGCCTGCTTTTAACCTTTGCCTTCCCAGTAGCTAAGGCTGGGACAATCACACAAGCAGTCAAAACAGCAGTAGACAAAATAGACTACATCACAGCAGGCGAGTTTGTAACATCGCTTTTGCTGGGTGCAAAGGTGAATCCGGATAAGCCTATGGACTACTGGGGGAAAGCTTTGCAGATGGGCTTGATACCAGGTGAGGTCAAAAAAGACAAGCCCCTTACCAGAGCTCAGGCAAGCTACATTGTGTGGAAGTTGATAAATGCAGTGCCAGAGCTCAGGGATAAGAACATACCGGTATCAGTCAGGAGAGTGCCACCGACAGAGGCGTTCATGCGAGGAATTTGCTTTTATGGTGGACCCGGTGGTTATGAAAATGATATTGATTATGTCAAAGGCTACGACCTTGACGATTTTATTCAAGGCTATCAGCTTCTAATACTGGAATACAAATACGCAGATGGCAGGACAGAATACAAATACGTATGGGACAGATACAAAGGTATAACATTTGACCCCGTAGGTCGTGTAAACAAAATAAGCAAAGATTTTCTGGGGTTAATTACAGAGTTCAAAAAGAAATACCCTGACAAGGTAGTGTATGAACCAAGACCATGGCAAAAAGGCTGGCCATTTTCAATGGATGTTGTAAGGGATACAAAAGGCATACCAACTACAATAGATGAAAGTGTTCATAGTTCCATTGACTATACAAGGCAACTGCTCAGTGAAAAACAGGATGTTATTAGCAAGTTTACGAAGCTTGGTTACCCGATAACAAGAAAGGATATAGCACAGATAAACTATCATTATTATTTCTACAAACGAGAAAGCTTTAAAGGTTACTATGGATACTACAACATCAAAGAGCACCCATACTTTAACATGTATTTTGAAGATTATCTTGTGAACTATCCAAGAAAGTACCCGACAGACCACACAAGGTTTGCTTATTACTGCAAGGACTATTCAAGCATACCACAGCTTTACAGAGAGTCAATGTTAAGACTTGCAGACCTTGGTATCATCACACCTGACCAATCAGCGCTTTACATTGGTGTTTACTACTTTAACCCAGCAAAAATGCTCACAAGAGCTGATGCTGTTGAGATGATTTCAAGAGTGTTTGATAAGAGCAGAAGAAATGTGCTGGATGAGGTGAATGTAAAATCATATCAATACTGGATACCGGAAAATACAATAGGGACAGGGAAAAGTTATACGTGGGATACGGAATATAAGAGATTTGACAAAGGATATGATGCAGATATTTTTGGGCTAGGGATAGTACCAGCACAGCGACAAGCAACATTTAGGATTGAAGAACCAATTTCTCTGGGATTGGCAAAAGCGTTAATAAAAAATTATCCTAGTGACTATTTTATGTGGATATTCCTTGAAAAGAGAACTCAAGCTGGTTTTTGTTATTCTTCATCTTTTAGTAATGGTTGTGAAGAAGTATTGATGTATGATGAAGCAGCACAAACGGGATTAGTAGAATATGACAAGAACAAAACTGTTAATTATATACCAGTAGCATACAGAGATGAGTTCAGGAAGGATGTAAATATTTACACAGCAAAGTATTTAAGGTCAAAACAACTGTTTTTTGTGAAGCAATACGGCGATGTCTATGTATATTATAACTGCTGGCTCAGTGATAAGTCTGTCCGGTTTGAAATTTATCCCTCAAATCCATACTTAAATGGGATGACTTTACTGGTAGCAAAACCAAATCCTAACTACAAACAATAAAGAGGTGAACCAAGGTGTTTAAAAAACACAAGAGCTTTTTAAAAGCTCTTTCTTTTTTATGTATTCTGTCTTTAGTTTTAAGCCTTATTCCACCAGTAGGAATATGGCAAAGCGTTAAGGCTGATGACACTACACTCTACAATGGCGGAATTAATAGTTATAACGGACAAGGAAGAAGTTACTGGATGCAGAAAGCGGGAATTAAACAGCCGAGCATTAAAGACCCTAATAATTCTAACAAAGACCTATACTTCAACTGCGAAATCTATGCAGAGCGTAGGCAGATAGTGTATGGTGAGCCATGGGATGTACCAGAAAACCAGCAGTATGGCAATTTCAAGGCAGACCCGAACGGGTATTTCTTGAAGAACACGACAAGCGGAACACGTGGCTGGTTCAGATACATGGGCTATACGAAAGACGGAGTTGCATTCCCAGACCCTTATTTTCCACCAGAAGGTGGTGGGAGAAAACCTGTAGTGTACTCCAATATCATTGCACAGCCGTGGACTGACCCTGTATGCAAATCGTTGATACCCGACCTGAAGAACTACCTGCCTTCAAATTTCAGTAATGACGAATGGACAACACTGTGGAATTCAAGATACAATCTGAAGGATAGGAACGGATCGGGGCAGACAATAGGCAATTTGTTTTCATCGCTTTTGGACCTTCAGCAGAAAAGTGTGTTCATGGGTGTTGACAATGATGGGAATGCAACTATTACAGTATTTCACAAGGTTAACGGGACAGTGTACTATCGTTCATACACAGGTTTCATAATCAAGGCTTCACCATCAAAAATTGATACAAACTCAGTTTCTATTGTACTTGACTCGTACAGCTTTCTTGTCAAACTCAGCAATCCCAACAGCGACCCAAACAATTTAAACGGTGCAGTATTGAGATACAACCCCGCAACCAACATGCCACCAAGTATAAATGTATTCATCACAGGCACACTGCAGGACAATCTTGGTTCTAAAGGGGCAGACCCGTATTATGACAAACTTGTGCTCACCAGAAATGATGTTACCCAGTACCAGACAGTTATTAACTACGTGAAAATAAACGGCAAAGACATAACAAGTATGAGCTCAAATACACTTGTTGGCTCATACATTGAAGCAACACCTGTATCGCAAACAAGTGATACAGTAACATTCAAGACAGCAACAGGAGCCGCAATAGCAATTCCACCTGAGATGTTAAATCCAGGCGACAACACAGTAACAATCTCCGGTAAAGTCAGAATAAACTTTAAAGATGGCAGACATATTGACGCAAACAACTCGGCTTCAATGTCATTCACAATCAAAGTAGACCCCAGCCTGCAACAACCCCAGCTCCAGCTATCGGTTGTACCTGCACAGAGCGAGGTTACAGTCACCACAGACAACAGTGGCAATCTTATCTACACACCAAGCAGCATTACCCATACAGTAAAACCTGCAAAAGTATCAAACATGACTGTCCCAGCAGGATTCAAAGTCAAAAGGCTGGAATTTGTAATTGACAAGGACAACAGCAGAGTATCAAGCGCAACAACACCGGACTATTCAGAAAGCTATGATACAACTGCGACAACAATTACAAGTTTTTCACAGAGCAGCAGCACTCATTATTCGAATCGTTGTTGCTCTGCTTTACTAAACCCTTGCGAACTTGAAACCAACATGCTACAATATACTTAAATTCATTGCCAGAAATACAACTTTTAGGTGTTTGTAAAGAATGTCAAAATTTTTGTTGTTGCAAATTCAAGTTAAAGTGGTCTAATATTATTTAGATTCAATTGCCACAAATGTAGTTTTTAGGTGTTTATATAGAGTGTCAAAATTTTTAGATTGGTAAAACGCAAATGAGTAAATCAAAGGGGAGTTAGCCACGGGAAAGGTTGCAGTCAAAACCTTGCCGTGGTTTTTTCGTTTTTTTTAGCAGGCAAAATTTCTGTGTAGCAAATTTCAAAATCATGGTATAACTATAGTAAGAGAAACCTTTAGCAAAGGAGTTGATTGGATATGAGAAAACTTTTGAGCTTTATACTCATCCTGAGCCTGCTTTTAACCTTTGCCTTCCCAGTAGCTAAGGCTGGGACAATCACACAGGCAGTCCAAACAGCAGCAAACAAAATAGACTACATCACAGCAGACGAGTTTGTGACATCGCTTTTGATAGGAGCAAAAGTGAATCCGGATAAGCCTCTGGACTACTGGACAAAGGCAGTACAGATGGGCTTGATACCTGGAGAAGTCAAGAAGGACAAGCCACTTACCAGAGCGCAGGCGAGTTATATTGTGTGGAAGCTTATAAACAGTGTACCAGAGCTCAGAGACAAAAACATACCAGTCAAGACTGTTGTACTTTCACCTGTTGATTACACATTTTGGAGCGATGGAGATCCTACTCACAATTTCAGAGGTGCATATGTTGCATGGGGACCTGGGGATGGTTCTAAATTTCCTGATACACAGTTCAATTCCAAATATGCTGTAATGGCTTATGATTTAGTTGTGATTGACAAATATTACAGAGATGGCACCATCAAGACAGTGCATGTGTGGAACAGGCTTAAAGATTACTTTTTGCCGCTTGACTGGTGGAAGGTTTTGCAGAGGTTCATGAAAGAAAACCCTGACAAAGTTAAGTTTGACCTTCCAGCAGAAAGGTTAAAAGCACAGGTGTGGGTGCTGGGGCATTATAAAACACTTGCAAGTAAATCAATAACAAACAGTAAGTTTGCTGTACCATCAAATGTTAATAGGCAGTTGTATTCATTGTTTTATGTGCCGAAAAACTTTCCAAATAGCTGGGGAGAAGGATATTCGTTTTTTACTGTGAAATTTGATGAATCACCAGAGAAAAATTTACAGGAATATGGAGATGGTAAACCACTTTATTTCCAAGTATTCTTGACATGGTTTGAATTTGGCAAATACAAGAGCACAAACATATATGACTGGCAGTGGACAGCAGAGCTCAATCCTGTGACAAATGAAGCACTTAACAGATGGCTTATGAAGTTGCCAAGGAAGTTCCCACTTGACTGGACAAGGTTTAAATACATTTGCTCTGACTTTAACAGAATACCGGCATTATATCAGGAAGCAGTACTCAGACTTGCTGATTTGGGTATTATCCAGCCAGAAGCTAATGTTGATGCAAGTGTGTTCAAGAAGTTTAAATATATCACCAATGTTTGGACTGGCGAAGTGTTACCACTACCCAAGATGGACATGCCAGACATAAGATTCAACGCAGGAAAGATTTTAACAAGAGCAGAAGCAGTTGATATGATAGCAAGGGTGTTTGATGAAAGTAAAAGGGTTGTGTTTGATGAGCTGACGTTTGAAAATGATACTATTGATGATTATGGATATAACTATGGTTTTAAAAAGAGAAACGGGTATGAGCCTATCGGTACACGTAATATCCTGTATTATCACGTAGGGAAGACTGTTACGTATCGCGTAGATGAAATATGGCAGTTGCTATATGTGAAATATAATCTCACTCAGAAGGTTAATATTGTTAACTTTGTATCCTCACCAAAGGGAATAGTTTTTAATCGTGGTTATGGTGCTATTGGGACATCAGCATATCAGATACCGTTATATGATGGGACGCGTTAATACTATTAGGAGGTGTTCAAAGAATGATAATATTTAAGAGCAAGGGAAAGCACAAATCCCTTGCTTTGTTTTTAGCACTAGTCTTTGTATTCGAATTAATAACACAATTTCTTCCTGTAACAAAAGTGTATGCAATCGACTACAGTGCAGTAGCTAATAACTACTATGAAATGGGTTTTGATAGTTACAATGGAATAACAAGAACTGATGTGATACGGGATATTCTTCATGGTAATATTGTAAACGATCAGAAGATAAATACTAGCGTTGGGACACTTTATCTCAACACCGAATACGCAATAGACTACAGGCAAGCGGTATATGGACTTCCGGGCAATGTTAATGGAAATCCATACGGTGCAACCAAGGTAAGCTATAGTGCAAATCCATGTTAAGTCCAAATTTCAAAATCCACTTTTAAAATGAAAACTTTTATGCTACAATATCATAGTTAAAATATAACTTTTTATTAGAGTGACAGCAATAAAAAATTTAAAATAAATTTTTTGAGGGAGGATTAGGATGGAGTTTAAAATTGAAAAAAAAGGAACAAACAAAGCAATAATTGAGGTTGAGGTTGAGGCTGAAAAGTTTGAAGAAGGTCTTCAGAAGTCTTACCAGAAAAATGCAAAATATTTTAAAATTCCAGGTTTTAGGCCTGGCAAGGCTCCAAGGTCTTTGATAGAGAGAGCTTATGGCGAAGAGGTTTTTTATGATGATGCTATTGACTATGTTTTAAATGAGACATATCCAAAAGTGATTGAAGAGAGCAAACTTGAAGTTGTCTCAAGGCCAGAAGTTGATATTGTTCAAGTTGGAAAAGGCAAGAACTTCATATACAAGGCTGAAGTATATGTAAAACCTGAATTTGAGCTTGGCCAGTACAAAGGTGTGGAAATCAAAAAGATTGAATATCCGGTTGCTGAGGAAGAGGTGGAACACGAGCTTGAACACTTGAGAGAAGAAAATGCAAGGTTTGTTTCTGTTGAAAGACCTGTTCAGCAAGGGGATATTGTTACAATAGATTTTGAAGGGTTTGTGGACGGAGAACCTATAAACGGTGGTTCAGCGCAGGATTATGAGCTTACAATAGGTTCTAACACATTTATACCGGGGTTTGAAGAGCAGATTATCGGTATGAACAAGGATGAGGAAAAAGAAATAGAGGTAACATTCCCTGAAGATTATCAGGAACCTTCGCTTGCTGGTAAAAAGGCAACTTTCAAGGTAAAAGTAAAGGATATAAAGGTAAAAGAGATTCCTGAACTTGATGATGAGTTTGCAAAAGATATCAGTGAATTTGAGACATTAGAGGAACTTAAGGCAAGTATAAGAAATAGAATTAAAGAGAAAAATGACCAAAGAGCAAAAGACGAGATGATTGATGCAATTTTAGAAAAGATTGCTCAAAATACATCAATAGATATTCCCGAACCAATGATTGAAAATCAGATAAATTATTATATTGAAGATGTTGCAAGAAACCTGCAGTATTTTGGCATGACATACGAAAGATACCTGCAAGCTATAGGAAAGACTGATGCTGAATTTAGAAGCCAGTTTAGAGAAAGAGCAGAGAAGGCTGTAAGAAATAACCTTATCCTGGAAAAAATTGCAAAGGCAGAAAATATCCAGGCTACAGATGAAGAGCTTCAAAAAGAGCTTGAAAGACTTGCAAAGATGTATAATTTGGAAGTTGATAAGCTCAAAGAAAGACTTTCTGAAGATGATATTGAATATATAAAAGAGGGTATAATCCTAAATAAGGCTATAGATTTTATTTACGAAAATGCTAAAATTATAAGTGAAGGGGTTCAAGGCGAAAATCAGGAAAATTAAATGAAGTTTTTAGCAAATTTTGTTTTTTTAAAAAAGGAGGTAAAAATTATGTCTGCACTTGTTCCAATAGTTATTGAGCAGACAAACCGTGGCGAGAGAGCATATGACATATATTCAAGGCTTTTAAAGGACAGGATAGTAATCCTCAGCGGTGAGATTACAGACGATATTGCATCACTTATAGTTGCTCAGCTTCTTTTCTTAGAAGCTGAAGACCCTGACAAAGACATTTACCTTTATATAAACTCACCTGGTGGGTCTGTTACAGCGGGCTTTGCAATCTATGACACAATGCAATATATAAAACCTGATGTTTCAACAATCTGTGTTGGGATGGCAGCATCAATGGGCGCGTTCCTGCTTGCGGCAGGTGCAAAAGGCAAGAGGTTTGCCCTGCCAAACAGCGAAATAATGATACATCAGCCGCTTGGTGGTGTTCGCGGTCAGGCAACAGATATAAAAATCCATGCAGAATGGATTTTAAAGATAAAAAATAGAATAAATAAAATCCTGTCAGAGAGGACCGGTCAGCCAATTGAAGTGATTGAGCGCGATACAGACCGTGACTTTTTCATGACAGCAGAAGAAGCACTAAAATATGGTATCATTGACAGGGTGATTGAAAGGCGTCCATAAATCCTTCTTTAATTTGAGGTGATTCAAAATTGGCTAAGTTTGAAGAAAAGAAACAACTGAGATGTTCATTCTGTGGAAAGTCACAGGATGAAGTAAGACGACTTGTTGCTGGTCCCGGCGTTTATATCTGTGATGAGTGCATTGAACTTTGTTCTGAAATAATCTCAGAGGATTTTGAAGAAGAAGAATACAATGAGTTTGACGACAGACTCCCAACTCCAAAGGAGATAAAAGAGTTTTTAGACCAATACGTTGTTGGTCAGGACCACGCAAAAAAGATTTTGTCTGTTGCTGTATATAACCATTACAAGAGGATATACTACCACGACACTAAAAAAGATGATGTTGAACTTCAAAAGAGCAACATCTTGATGCTTGGACCAACAGGGTCTGGTAAGACATACCTTGCACAGACTCTTGCAAAGATGTTGAATGTTCCGTTTGCAATAGCTGATGCAACAACTTTGACAGAGGCAGGTTATGTTGGTGAAGACGTTGAAAATATCCTGCTCAGGCTCATACAGAATGCTGACTATGATATTGAAAGAGCAGAGCGTGGTATAATCTATATAGATGAGATTGACAAGATTGCAAGAAAGTCTGACAATCCTTCTATCACAAGAGATGTTTCAGGCGAAGGTGTTCAGCAGGCACTACTAAAAATATTGGAAGGGACTATTGCTTCTGTACCACCACAGGGTGGGAGAAAACATCCGCATCAGGAGTTTATACAGATAGACACAACAAACATCCTGTTTATCTGTGGCGGTGCATTTGAGGGTATTGAGAAGATAATTGAAAAGAGAATTGGTGAAAAGACACTTGGTTTTAATGCAAAGATTGAAAGTAAAAAAGAAAAAAAGATTGGAGATATACTAAGACAGATAATGCCTCAGGACCTTTTAAAATTTGGAATGATTCCAGAATTCATAGGACGCGTGCCTATAATAGTTACATTGGATGCATTGGATAAAGAGGCTTTAATAAAGATACTGACAGAGCCTAAAAATGCACTTGTAAAGCAGTATCAAAAACTTTTTGCAATGGATGGTGTAGAACTCGAGTTTGAAAAAGATGCTCTTGAGGCTATTGCTGACAAAGCAATTGAACGCAACACTGGTGCAAGAGGTCTTAGAGCTATCATGGAAGAGATTATGCTTGATGTAATGTTTGAGATTCCATCAAATGATAAGATAGAAAAGGTTATTATTACAAAAGCGGCTGTTTTAAAAGAAGATAAACCTATTGTAATAATAAATGAAAACAAGAAAGTTCAGAAAAAGCCGAGACTAAAACAACGTCTTCAGGAAAGAAGAGGAAATGTATCATAACAGAAAAATCTGAAAATGTACAATCTGACAATTGGAACAGAAGGCTGGAGAAAACTGCCAGCCTTCTTCTTTTTGAATTTTTTCATTTCAAAGAAGGGAATTTTGAGTTTGTATAGAATTAAGTTATTATATAACATTGTTGATAGAGACAATTTTAGTTTTGGACTTTTAAAAAGTCCGGTGATAAGTTTTGTTAAAAGTAAGAGAGTATCAGGAGAGTTTGGAAGAAAAGATTCTTTCACCATATGCGACTCTATCAAAAAATACAAAAGGAAGACAAAGACCTGAACAAAAATGCGATGTAAGAACAGATTTCCAAAGAGATAGAGATAGAATAATACATTCCAAATCTTTCAGGAGGCTAAAACACAAAACCCAGGTATTCATATCTCCAGAAGGTGACCATTACAGAACAAGGCTCACACACGCTTTGGAGGTTGCACAGATTGCAAGGACAATTGCAAGAGCTCTGAGGCTCAACGAAGATTTAACAGAGGCAATAGCACTTGGTCATGATTTGGGTCACACACCCTTTGGTCATGCAGGTGAGGATATCTTAAACAAGATAACCACAACCGGCTTTTCACACAACGTCCAGAGCCTGAGAGTTGTTGATTTTCTGGAAGGAGAAGATGGGCTTAACCTTACGTTTGAGGTCAGGGATGGGATTTTGAATCATGTGTGGGGGAGGACACCTGCCACTTTAGAGGGCAGAGTTGTCCAGTTTGCAGACAGGATTGCATACATCAACCATGACATTGACGATGCAATAAGAGCAGGTATATTGAAGGAAGATGACCTGCCAAAAGACTGTCTCAAAATCTTGGGATTTTCTAAGAGAGAAAGAATTAATACATTAATTAGGGATATAATAAAAAATAGTATGGACAAGCCAGAAATCTCCATGAGCGAAGATGTTTTTTATGCTATGCAAACTTTGCGAAGTTTCATGTTTGAAAATGTGTATATTGGTTCCGAGGCAAAAAAGGATGAAAGCAAAGCTAAATATATTATACAGGCTCTTTATGAGTATTTTATGTCGAACTGTGACGTTTTACCCGGTGATGTGAAAAAAAATATCGACAGGTTTGGCAAGGAACAGGCAATAGTAGATTATATAGCTGGAATGACAGACAGATATGCTATGAGAAAATTTTATGAATTATTCTTACCATCACCGTGGAACAAGCTTTGATTTTTATTAAAAATGCTAAAAGGTATTTTAAAAAATTTGTCGAAATAAAATTAAATTGTCTTAAAAAACGCGAAGGTGAACGTGATGTGCTGGAAAGAGTTGTAGAACAGGTCCTCAGCAAGGTTGACATTGTTGATGTGGTCTCAATGTATGTCCCGCTTAAAAAAGTGGGAGTGAACTTCAGAGCGCTTTGTCCTTTTCATCAAGAGAGGACGCCCTCTTTTTATGTCTCACCGTCAAAGCAAATATTTCACTGTTTTGGCTGTGGAGTTGGGGGCAATGTTATCCATTTTGTTATGCGCATAGAGAATTTGACCTTTACAGAAGCGCTCAAAGTTTTAGCAGAGAAGGCTAAAATTGACGTAGAATTTTCTCAATCTCAGTCAGCAAAAGACAGAGCTTTGGCAAAACAAAAAGAAGAGCTTATTTCTCTTCACCATGACTGTTTTGAATATTTTCAAAGGCAGTTGTATTTGAGGGAGAACATAGATGCTGCAAGGTATATTTTGAAAAGGGGTATAAGAAAAGAAACTGCAAAACAGTTCGGACTTGGCTTTTGCCCTGAGAATAACAACTTGTATGAGTTGCTTGCAAAAAAGTATTCCAAAGAGATTATTGATAAAAGTGGAATTTTTATTGAGAGAAATGGAAAGAATTATTGTAGATTCGAAGGAAGGCTGATTTTTCCTATATTCGATACAATGAATAGAGTAATTGGGTTTGGTGGTCGTATAATTGACGATTCCCGAGCACCTAAATACATGAATTCTCCAGATACTCTTATATTTTCAAAATCGAAGGTTTTATATGGTCTTAACATTGCAAAGTTAAGCAAGGAAAAAGACTTTGTTGTTGTGGAAGGGTATATGGATGTCATTTCTCTTCATCAGGAAGGTATAGACAATGTTGTAGGGGTTTTGGGTACAGCCCTGACACAGGATCACAGTTTCCTTCTGCGCAGGTACAAAAATGAGGTCGTTCTTTGCTTAGACAGTGACCAGGCAGGAAAAAATGCGACGTTTAGAAGTGGTGATATACTTTACCAAAATGGGCTTATGGTAAAGGTTATGGAGCTTGAAAATGCAAAAGACCCTGACGAGTATATAAAAAAGTTTGGGAAGGATGCGTTTTTACTAAAGAAACAAAATGCTATGTTCGTAATAGATTTTAAAATAAAGCAGATATCTTCTAATTATGATTTGTCAAAATCTGATCAGAAGATCAGGTTTGTGAGAGAATACTTTGAAAAGATTTTAATGCCAATTTCAAATGAGGTTGAAAGGCAGGAATATATAAAGAAGCTATCCCAGATCACACAAATTGATGAAGATGCAATATTAAAGGAATTTACCAAAAATGAAAATATAAAACTAAAACGCATAGAAAGTATTCAGCATTTTAAGCAAGTTCAGCAAAAAAGTAATTTAACTGAAGAAGAGAGAATCAAAAAAAATGATATAGACCTTTTATCTATCTATGTGGAGTGGGCTAACAAGTCAGAAAGCATCAGAAATGCTGTTACCGAGGATGATTTTTGCACCGAAGATATAAAAATACTTTTCAGTTCAATAAAAAACTTAATTAATGAGGGGATGGAATTGACCTATTCGATGCTTTTGACCTTTGTTGATGATGAGAAAGTATTGTCAGAACTCACAAGCTTTTCTTCGAAAGGATTTGAAACAGAAGAAGCTGCCAAGAGAGCAATAGAAGAGCTAAAAACAAACAATAATAGAATGTTGTGGTTAAGACGTGAGATGTTGGAGGCACAAAAGAGAGGAGATAATGAAAAGGTATTGAAGTTGCAAATGCTAATTAGAAAAATCAAAGACGGAAAGGAGGGAATTTAAGGGATGACAGAGCAGAACATGGAAAATAATGAGGTGAAAAACCTCAATGACCAAAATATAAATAAAGAGACTGGAAGCGAGCAGCAGCAAGAAGTTGAAAAACAATTGCTTGAATCACAGAAAAATGAAAATCAAGAAAAACAGCCTGCTAAAAAAAGCACAGAAAACAAATCGGAAGGCAAGAAGATGAGCGAAGAAAAAAAGACTCTTATAAGAGAAAAGGTCAGAGAACTTATATCTCTTGGTCAGAGCAAAGGGTTTTTGACATATTCAGAAATACAGGAGATTCTTGACAAGGTAGAACTTGATGCAAGCCAAGTTGAAAGTATCTACGATACCTTGGAGAGCATGGGAATTGATGTTGTAGACGACAGAGTATCAGAGGAGGAGCTATTAAAAGACGATTTGGAAAATCTGCCTGAAGGTATTGCTATAGATGACCCTGTCAGGATGTATTTGAAGGAAATTGGCAAGATTCCACTTTTGACCCCTGAAGAGGAGATTGAACTTGCAAAGAGGATCGAGCAAGGCGATGAAGAAGCTAAAAAGAGGCTTGCAGAAGCAAACTTAAGGCTTGTTGTAAGCATTGCAAAAAGGTATGTAGGGCGTGGAATGTTATTCTTGGACCTAATTCAGGAAGGAAACTTGGGACTTTTAAAAGCTGTTGAGAAGTTTGACTACAGAAAAGGGTATAAATTTTCCACATATGCAACGTGGTGGATAAGGCAGGCAATAACAAGAGCAATTGCAGACCAAGCAAGAACTATAAGAATTCCTGTTCACATGGTTGAGACAATAAACAAGCTTGTAAGGGTATCACGACAGCTTTTGCAGGAAAAGGGAAGAGAACCAACACCGGAAGAGATTGCAAAAGAGATGAACATGCCAGTTGAAAAAGTGAGAGAGATTCTAAAGATTGCACAAGAACCGGTGTCACTTGAAACTCCAATCGGTGAAGAGGAAGATAGCCACTTGGGCGACTTTATACCCGATGATGATGCTCTTGCGCCATCTGAAGCTGCTGCATATTCTATGTTAAAAGAACAGCTTTTAGAGGTTTTAGACTCACTTAACGAGCGTGAAAAGAAGGTCTTAAAGCTCAGATTTGGCCTTGAAGATGGCAGGGCTCGCACCTTAGAAGAGGTTGGCAAAGAGTTCAACGTCACAAGAGAGAGAATCCGCCAAATTGAGGCAAAGGCACTGAGGAAGTTAAGACATCCAAGCAGGAGTAAGAAGCTTAAGGATTTTTTGGAGTAAAAATGAAAGGGGATTACCTGGTAAGCAGGTAGTCCCCTTTTCATATGTGTAATTAAAATTAAGGCTGAATTACAATATTTTAAAGCTTAGCCTGAATGATTACTGGATTTTATTTGTACAATACAGGATCAACTACTACAGGGAATGCTTCCAAATACCTATAGTGCCGGTTAATATAAAATTCAATTTTTAAAGTATTGCCACCTACCACTTCTAAAGATACACTTTTTGGTTTTTCACCTTTTGCAATTGATACTTCATATTTTTTCTCACCATCTAAATACACTCTAAATATTCCACTTGCACCAACTGCCGTATCATCGTCTAAGCCAAGAGTCATTTTTAATCTTTTATAGTCGCCGTTAAGTTTAAATTGTACGAAGGTGAATCTTACCCCCTCATCTTCAGACCAATAATCTTTGTTATATGCTCTCCACATGATATTTTTTTGATATGGGGTTCCTAATATAGTTACCCTATTATCATTTGTTACAGGGTCAAACTCAATGGAATAATAATCACTTAACGGCAAATCAGTAAGATATATCCCGCCATTTGGACCCAAATCGGGACCTATAACTAATGCTTTTTGATTATCATTAATTTTCCAAGGAGCTATGTTTTTATACTATAATGAAAACTTAATGTCAACCATATTTTGAAATAAATAAACTCTTGCATTTATATACGTGAAAAATTATAATTAAATCAAGATAACACCTTAAAAGTATATAATTTGTCGAATAATGTCGAATTGTGTCGAATAGTCTTAAAAAACAATGATGGGAGGTCACAACAGTTGAAAATAACAAGGCAAAAAGGTATAATTTTAATTAGGTGATGTTGAATGTTACTGAGTGTGCAAAAATTAAAGAGATGTATGCTATCTGCCGAAGACTATTTCCTAAACTGGGGAAAGGAAGGATTAATAACACCTCTCAAGCTACCTAAGGAAAGGAAAAGGTACAAAAAAGAAGACATAGAGAAACTACTTGGCATGATAGAAGAAAAACCAAAACCAACCGTTGTTTTGTATG
>Ga0272449_1002236_pt1 | contig 18294 bp, 40 predicted proteins | sample YNPCB0241_FD_198679 | JGI IMG/M metagenome (GOLD analysis project Ga0272449, IMG submission 198679) | Hot spring sediment microbial communities from Yellowstone National Park, WY, United States - YNP-CB-024-1 | ecosystem: Environmental > Aquatic > Thermal springs > Hot (42-90C) > Sediment... | reverse complement strand
GACTGGACCGTGCTCGGGATCATAGCGTTCGTCTGTATCCTGCTGATATTCACGGAGGGGGGATGAGGATGAGGGTGGTGGTTGAGAAATGAGGATTTACGACATCTCTCTTTTCGTGTTCATCTTCGTGACGATTCTGGGCACGTTCAATGCCATGGAAGCCGCGAGGACGGGGTGGTACGTTTTCGGAGCGCCTGCTGGAGTCGCGGCTAACGCCACGACCGTGAACGGCACCGACATAGTCGGACAAGTCATGCCGTCCAACACGACCATGTCGTACTACGGAGCCCTCACGGAGTCTTGGCTCGGAATACCCATCAGAGCCGTGAACGCGCTCTGGGGGTTCTTCAAGGTAGCCCTATTCATGGGTCACTACCTGCAGGAGCTCATACCGTTCATACCCACGGAGCTGGCGTGGGCTATAGACATCATGGTGGGAATACCGTGGGCGGTGGGCGCGATACAATTGCTCACAGGGAGGTACATCGAGAGATGAGAGGCTACGCATTTATCGTGTTTGTGGTGCTTTTGTCATGCACGGTGGGAGCGGTAGCCGCGCAGGACTACTACGTCTTGACTGGGATCTCGCCCCTAAACAACACAATAACATTCACCGGCGCAGGGCTTTCCATGGGTGACAACACGCACTCCGAAGGGGTCACGTTTATGAACTTCTCAGGGGCGACGTTCTACTTCATGTACGGAGCCAAGACTGTGGTTACTCCGATTACGGGGTACGAGTTCTGGTTTCTCACGAACACGACGATAAACAACTGGATGGTGACGTACGATGCGGTGAACAAGACGCTCGTGCTGAAAGCCTCGCCGCCGTACCCGACGCCGCAGCAGTTCTTTGACATCGGGAGCATGATTGGGTTCTACCAAGACGCGTGGGGGATCGGGACGTACGTGGTGATGATGCTGGTGCCGATAAGCGTGTACCTGAAGACGAGGAGCTACGGGTTATTCGCCTCGACCATGCTCTTTATTGCGGCTGCTAGGTTTTCGTTGGAGCAGAACATGATCAGCTTCGCCTACCTCGGGGTGGCTCTGGCGATCAGCGCGATGCTCTACGTGCTGCTGAGGGGGAAGAGTTGAAAATGAGAAAAAGGAATGATAAAGGAAAGAGAAAGAAAAAGACATGGGTGATAATCTGCCCAGCTGGAAGGGTGTACTACGCGAAGCCGCCAAGAATACACGACACCAGAGTTTCTTTTCCAAGACCTTTTGAAAAGCCTAAATCAAGCTCAAGAAAGAGAAAAAGGAGGTGAAAAAAGTGGGAAAAGTGAAGGCATCCAAGAAGGGGAAGGTGCTCCACTGCTACAAGCGGCACGAGCCCTACAGTGGCGTGGTCTGCAACTTGGTCGGCAGAAAAGCAAAAAGAAAATAACATGGGCCTCAACAATGAGAGCTTCTTATTTTTATTTTTTAAAATAAGGAGGTGGTCTGATGGGAAAGACCCTGCACTTCAAGTCGAAGGAGGGGTACAGGCGCTGGCTGGCGTACGGTCACATCCACGGCGCGTTCAAGAAGCACCGCAAAGCCAGCAAGTACCCCAGAGTGAAGATAAGGGGAAAGACGCATAGAGTGAGGCACAAGAAGTAGTTATGAAAGTCTGCCCAAAGTGCAAGCAGAGGAGTTTCACCAGGGTTGGGGCATGAAGGTTAAGCGCGGGTACAGGTGGCTGTGGTGAAGATTATCTTGCCCTTCAAAAATCACCGCACCTCTTGGGGAAGAATGATTATCTTGTCGCCATCGATCACGACCTTGACCGCATCCCCCAACTTGAAAGGGAATGCGGAGTCCTCGACGACACTTTTTGGCAACCTGATTATGACTGAGTAGGCGCCAAGTTTGTAGAGTTTCCCAATACCTTCCTTCATTTTTGTTTCCTCCTTTGGAAATACTCTTCTCGAGCAATTTTCACGGCATCCTTTCCGTATTCGTAATAGTCGTCTTCGTGTCTGTCGAAATGAGGATAGTCGAAGCAGTACCGCACAGCATAGTCACCATCAAGTATGGTGACCATTACGAATGGTGGGCACCGCAACCACCAACCTTCTGGGTCGTCCTGATCGAGAGCCTCGAAGCCAGAGGCCCTCAGCTCTTTTTTGGTTATGATTATACTTTCTTCTTCCATCAGCATTCACCTCCAATTGCTTTCTCAAGAAGTTCAAAGGCACAAGAGGAGGGTATTTGATCAATGTCCTCCAAAGAATTTATTGTCGCAATCACCTTTTGCCTGATTTGGCCGTCCTTGGTAACAACAATGGCCAACTCGTACACATTGTCAAGTCGGTAGGAAAACAGAGACTTGAAGGGGATCATGCTCATCGCCTTTCCCATTGCTTGTACACCCCGTTGAACCTGAAGCCTTTTTGCTTCATGTATTCCTTTATCTGAAAGGTTTTTCCTGTCACAGTCATATTTTTTTGAGTGTTCAGAAGGTCTTCAAGTTCCTTCGAGGCTTCGAATGAGCCATCTGGTTTCTTGATGATGTAGTATTTTTCGTATACCCTGTAGATGTATGTGGTCAAGAATTTTCCGCTTTCGTCGTAGAGCATATCTTCTACATACCCCTCCCTTACATCAAGTTCGTTTTCCTTCCTTCTCTTGAGCTCGAAGAAGTCGTATTCTTTGGGAAGGGTGATTTTTATCGGCTCGAAGTTTTCTTCCATTTTTCTCATCCTCACTATACTAATAGTTTAACTAATATATATACTTTTCGTTTAAGTCTATCATGGTCTGTCATTTTGAAAAATTTATAATGAACTATCACGACAGAACCTTCAGCCCAGCTCGGTCGTAGACAGCTTTGAGGTTTTCCAAGGAGTAGTCGGTGTAATGTCTCGCGAGAACGGAGCGGGGGATCCTCCCTTGGAAAGCATCAATAAAGCGATCTGGGACCCCGAGCCGAGCCATCTCATTCGCGAACCAGAACCTCAGGACCTTGGGCGTGATGTTCAGACCGGTCTTGACCCTGGCGAGCTTGAACATTGTGTAGAAGTTTTCGCTGCTTATCACGAAAAGCTTGTTCGACCTCATCGGGTCCCGCCTGGTCTTCAGGTATTCTCTAAGCGCATCTTGGCATTCCTCGTTGAAGAAAGTATACCACGTCCTCTTGGTCGGGGAGGACTTTGCAGGGAAGATCGTCCTGCTTTCCAAGTCGAAATCACTCATTGAGAGCGAAAGGACCTCCCCCCGCCTCAAGCCGCTCGTAGCATACATCAGGTACAGCGCCCGCTCCTTCTCGCTTTCGAGCGCATGGTAGAATTCCTGGACCATCTTCTTCGACGGGCACCACGCGGGCGCCAGGTCTGGGCAGCTAAGCTTGAAGGTGGACGCGACATCGGGGAGCCGACCGCCTTCCAAATTCCAGTGGATAGTGGTATAAACGGACAGATCTACAGGCTCATGAGGCGGAATTGCCTCGTCGTAGTTTAACACTTACTTTTTTTTTATTTTCGCTCCGCTCTCACTCCCCCCGTAAAGATCATGCGGGAATGCTTTTTTACCCACGCGCCGAAAGATCTTGAGGGGTGTTCGGATGCCCAGTGACTACCGGCAAGGAATGATCGACGGTCTGGAGCTCGCCGATATGATCATCAATGAGGCAAAGTCATTGGAGGAGGCAACATCAAGATTGAGGTACTACTTGAAATTGACCAAGGAGGACAAATTTGAAAAAATCAAGATAGAATTAGGGGTTTTCAAGTAATTCCTCGATCTTCAAAATCAACCCCGCTACTCTTTTTCCTTTTTCCGTCAATGTGAAATACCTGGCGGGACCACTGGTAGTTTCATCAATGATCCCGTACTTTGATAGAGTGTGGATGGCTTTGTAGACGGCAGCGCTTCCCATATTCAGTTCGATTTTGAAGTCGCTGAGTTTAGCACGATCCTTATTGGCCAGGTGCATTATAATTTTTAATCCCTTTTCCCCAACCTCTTCAATCATTTTCCATTCCTGTTTATCCAATTTAAACATACTGATTATCAACCTTCCTGAACTTTTGTTCAATATGGACAAATGAGTAACTCTTATATATACCTTGCTCAAATTAGACAAATAGGTGTTTGGGTTGGAATCCCAGCTGGTTGAAAAGAAACCGGAAGCGTCCTCCCCCAGCGCCCGGTTCGAATTCTTCAAGGGGGAAAAACCCGTTAGGGAAGTTGTCTACACCCTGGAGGAGTTCTTGAGTCTGTCCAAGGGCAGGCGCCACTACGAGATCGTTAGGGAGCCGTACGATGCAGGAGGTCTCGCGGGGATAAAGGTCCACTTCATCGTGACGTCCAGGAGTAAGGAGGGGCATGTGTTGAAGTACGAGGAAATCCGCGTCCTTGACCCGTTCAACATTGATGGCGATGGAAACGCGTATGATAGGCTCAGAAGCATGTACGACAAGATCGTGATGGAATACAACAAGAGAGCCCAGGAGCTCGGAGCCACGCCAGGAAGGTGGTGCTGAATGCCACAGAAAGGACAAGCCAGCATAACGGTGAGCCAGAAGGTCGTTGATAAAATTAAGGAACGCTTGGCAAACACCCCTGGCATTTCCGTCGCGGAGTTCGTCACGAGAGCCGTTGAGGAAAAGCTGGCTGTAGAAGGGCAGGTAAGTAATGTAGTCTGCCCCATCATGTCGCGCGGGATCTTGGAGCGGTGCGTTGGCGAAAGGTGTGCTTTGTGGGCGCGTGGGCAGTGCGGCTTAGCCTTCATGCCCACATCCCAGAAGGAGGGCATCAAGGCATGAACTACTACTCCTGCGAGAACTGCATGTTTTACGACGCTTTGGACTCGTTCTGCAGAGCGCTCCACGTTGGGGTGTCGCACCCCGAGGAGTGCTGCTGCGAGCACTTTAAGGAGGCGGAGGTGCAGCTATGAGCGCATGGGATGACTTCTGCAGTGGTCGAATCGACCATCCACCATGCTTCGGAGCTAGGTGCGTGGTCGCATCGATCTGCCCGTGGGGGAAAGACTGTGCGAATTTTGACGGGAGGGCCCCGACATGGTAGAAGCCATCGCTCCCCCAGATGACAAGCCCACCACGCCAGGAGCCCCCCAAGATAAGAAAGCTGAGCCACCTAATGAACTTAATCGTGATAAAATGACAAATAATTATAATACCTCCATTTCCACTGCATCCACTGGAGCACGAGACTATAATATACGGCAAAACAGCTGTTATAATTATAATGATTATAATTATAATGGTTATAATTATAACAGCCCTTCTAACAGTAATAATATAGTCTCGAGCGCTCCAATGGCTCCACAGGAAATGGAGGTTCATAAGAAGATCGTTGTCGTAAGTGCTGGCATCCCACCCGAGCTATTTCTCAAATTGAAAGAGCGAGAAAATATCACCAAGCGGAGCCGGTCCGAAATAATCAAAGAGGCCCTACTTCTCTATCTCAACGGCGACCCGAACATAACCAACGCTCCCCCTCCAAAGCCATCCCTGGCATCGCAACTCATGGCAGAGAAGAACCAGCAGGAATTCCAGGACATCCTCACGTCGCTCGTCAAGGTTCTGGTGTCCGTCCGCGACATGACGTGCGACCGCTTCTGGATCAAGGAGTGGTACATGTCCTGGTCCAAGCGCCTCATAACCACCGTCCAGAAGCTTGAGCCGTTGAGCGAACCGCACGAGCGCCTGGTCCAGGTCATGTCGCAGATAGCCAAGGAACTCAAGGACGTCGACCCGCAATCCGACCAAGCCTACGGGACGGCAAAGTCCCTCCTGGAAAAACTCAAGGAGGCTCTGGCATGAGCGAAGCCGAAAAGATCCTGAAACCGCTCTACAGCAACCCGTCCTACTGGTGCCCCGTCTGCGAGGCGCTCTTTGTCACGGAAAAGCAGGTGTACGAGTGCCCGAGGTGCCACAGCACCAACGGGACGTCTTACGGAGGTCGAAAGCTATGAGCTACGTCCTCGAAGAGCTCCGCGGTCTTGACACAATCCTGAGCGACCTAAAAAAGCGCATCGAAGCACTGGAAAGATCGAACAACGAGATCGTGGAAGAAATCAATATCATCAAGGAAGAAATCAATAGCCTCAGAAAGATGGTGCCCAAGAAGTTAGCATCGGAAAGGCAGAAGAAACTGATTGCGGACATCTGTAAAACTTTGAACATTCCCCTCCCCGAAGGATTTTACAGCAACCTAACCAAGGAAGAGGCTTCACAGTTCATCAGTGAAAAGCTCCCATTCTTCTACGACGCCAAGAGGAAGGAAGGGGTGAAGGCGACCGCATGACCTCGGCGAGAGGAGGACAGCCCAGAATCATGAGAGCCACCCTCCTCTATTCTGGGTTGCTGGGTGTTGGTGGCGCCCAGCTAACTCCCGCCAAAAAGGAGGCGCCACCATGAAAGTAGAAGAAAAAAATAAGGAAATATTTAAACTTAAATTTTTGCAGTATAAAATTTTTTTAAAGAACGAAATTGTAGAAGGGGAAATTTACACATTAGAAAATACAGGCGACCAGCAAAGAGAAGGATACGGCAAAGGATACGCTCAGGCTATGAAGAGCGCATTAGAGAAATACGAAGATCTGCTACGTGAGGCAGAACTGCTTTTGAGGATAGCGATAGAAGAGGATGTCCCCTCCGCCGAAGAGGAGGGCTCGCCATGAAGTGCATAAAACCCGAAAAGGAATGCCGTTTTCGAGATGAAAAGCAGTTTTGTCATTGGAAGTGCCCCCACGACCTCATTGGTACCGACTGTGAGGATGCACAGGCGGGGTGGGGTTGCCCATGGATATGTGTTTACGAGGCTCTTGACCCGACGAACTTCTGCGGATTCAGAGATCAAGTGAGAGATCTATTCTCGGGGAAGAGGAGGTGGGGATGAGCCGTGACCGTCGACCTCAAAGCCAAATTCCAGGACCAGTGGCAGCACTCCAACCTCCGCGAGCACGTCGCGAGGATATGGCTTCAGATGTTCGGCATCGAAGCCGAGCCCGCGGGGTTCGGCACGCTGAAACCCAGCACGCTCGAAGGTTTCCACACAAACCCAATGGAAAAATTCGACTTCTACGTGCCGGCTCTGAAAGTCTTCTTCGAGGTCACCGGCACCTCCTGGCGCAGGTTCGAGTCGGCTAAGAGGTTCAAAACCCCCGTCATCCCCATCCTGAAAGCCAAGGTAGACTTCGCGGAGTACTTCGGCATCGCGGGGCGCGTCTGGTTCATCGCGGTGGCTGAGGCTCAGGGCGAGGTGCGCTTCTTCCCGTGCTCCCGCGCCAGGGATTTCCCCGCGGGTCACTTCGCCCAGGGCGAGGGCGAGTACTACATGGTCCCGTGGGACGCGTGGTGGACGCCAGGGCGCGCTATGCACAAAATTCTCGGGTCAGTGTGGGAGGAGTGAGGAATGACCATGAGGTTTTACACCTTACCCCCGCGGCAGATTCAACATCCCTACCTTTTGGTAAATCCGAAGAACTGCAGGGAGTTGAGGGTGAGAGAGTGGGAGCACGCGATCGTCGACTGCGGGGTCGAGCTCTTCAGAAACAGGGAAGCCAGGGAGTACCCTCCCGGCTTCCTTCATTACTGGAAGGGGAAAGCCAAGCAGCTCTCGGAGCTGTACAACGGCAAGATATTCGTCACGTGCCCTGACTACCCTGATGATTTCAACCCTGGGCAGTTCGGCGACAACGTGGAAAGGACGCTCAGGAACGTGGAGGAGTTCGTTTCAGTGGACGGGGTAAATTGGCTCGTCTCGATCCAGAGCCGCTACCTAGACCGCTTCAGCTTCTTCGAATCATGCGCGAAGCTGAAGGATTTGGTGGGCGACTACCCGCGGATAGCTGTGGGGACCGTGTGCAAGACTAACGATCTCAGCTTCATTGAATACTGCTGCCAAATTGCCAGGAGGTTCTTCCCCCGTTCGTGGATCCACGCATTTGGCCTCACACTTTCAGCCCTTCCGAAGGTCTCTCGGTACATAAACAGTTGGGACAGCATGGCATGGACCTTCCCCCGCAAGCCGGGGCACTCATGTAAAAACAGCCGAGAGCGAACAAAGTATTTTGTGGAATATGTCGAAAGGGTGAAATGCGTATGCCCTTGAAAGCCCGCATCCCCTCCGATCCCCTCATTGAAACCATCATTGAGCTAAACCGCACCGAGCGACCCGAGTGGGCTCCCAAGGTTCTGCAGTGGTTTAAAAAGAACGGAATAGAGTTGGAGGCAAGAGAATGAGCGAAAACAAAGACGGAAAACCGAAAGTCACGAGGCGCAAGCCCAGAAAGAAGGGCTGGTTCGACCTTGACGAAAAGCCGAGAAAGCGCAGAAAGAAGGGAATATGGCGTGGGACTGGTGAGACGAAATGAATGGAATTAAGATCCACAGAATTTACGTGAAACTCAGCACGATAATCGAAGCTGACAACTTTGTGGATAAGCAGCGCCAACTCTGCCGGCGCATTATGTCCTGCTGGAAGCAAGAGAAAACTATCCAACCTGTGATCCTTTTGGATACACCAAATGCTTCCGAGTGGGATTTGAAGATCGCGGGGCAGTTTCTGGACTTCTTTGCTCAACCATGGATGGGTATTCTTGTTAAACCAGAATTTAAGATTGTTAAGGGCACGACTGAAGATTACCGCGCGTTTTTTGATGAGTATTATAAGAGCTACGAATTTCACAAAAAATACTCATGCATAAAAGAGGTGTGAGAAAGTGGTTTATGAGGACGGCGAATTAATTCCTGCTCGGCATTACATGCCACCTGACGACTCTTGGAAGACTAAAGGATCATGGTGGGTCTGCCGTTGCGGCAGTAGAGTTTCGCGATACGAACAAGCTTTCACGGGAAGGACGGTCGTATTCTGTACGGTGTGCTATAAGGCGTGGCTACAAAAGCACAGTTTCAAAAACAAAAGAGAACTTGACAGGTGGATCGACAAAAATCTATGGTCCATCGGCGAGATACTGTACCAGAGATTAGTAGAGGGAATTTGACAATGAAGGGCAAGGTAAACCTAACGCGAAAAGATGTAGCTCCCGATGCGCTAGGTAAACCTAAATCCAATCAACAACAATTCAAGCTGATCAAAATCCGCTCCGATCTCTACTTCCGCCTCAACGACTTGAGGGAAAGGCGGAAGGGGAGGTGCTCCTTCAATCGCGTGATCTCAGAGCTGCTGAATTTCTACGAGAGGGGAGGCGAGTCATGATGGTCATAACATGGTACGACATAATCATGATCGCGCTCTGCACCCTCTGCTACATTTACGGCAGGTACGCCGGCATTTACGAGCGCTCTGGACAAAGATGCCATTCATGGGTCTGGCTGAGCAATGTTGTCGCCTTCATTGGGATTATGACAGCAGTCTTAATTTGGAAACAGGTACCGATCCCCTTCGCCGTCACATACGGAGGGATCTGGGCTTGTGCCGCGGTTGTCGGGTATTTTGTGGGAAGGGGAAAGAAGGAGGGTGAGTGAAAGTGGATTCCCTCGCAGGATTCGCCCTTGGTACCACTTGGCTCTATATCATCACTTTTCTGAGCGGCATGTCTTTCAGTATTTATTTGCGCTATCGAACGATAAAGACACATGAAGTCTTGATAGTCGGCTCGATGTGGATGCTATTCACCATTGCTTATCTTTGCAATTTATACATGGGTGCGCGCGTCCCACCATTGAGCCTAATTCTGTTTCTAATGAGCCTGAACTTCGCGGTATTAGTTGTCGGAATGTACGTCGGATGGGTGTACAAAAAAGAACCGCACGGTGAATCATCGATTGGTAACGTCTCGCACATTTCTACCCCAGTCGCCCTATTAATCCTCACCGTTACTGCAATTGGCACGATATTACTCTTGGCGATCTTCTCGTTCTGGTGGTGGTAAGATGATTAAGCCCCTTGAGTGGATCAAAAGGCGTTGGAAAAGAGCCTTATTTATTTGGTCCGTCTTCCAGTTCATCATCATCTACACGTTAATTTGCATATCATTACCGATGGTGCTTTTTCCTTGGCTTTTTCCGTCATGGTACAGCATTAACCTCGATTCACTGGACGATATCTTGTGGTTCGAATTTTTCAATCCGTTGTTGTTCATCCTCGCGCTTTTTGCGGCGCAACCAGGAAAAACCGAAAGGGGGTGAGTGAGTGGCTCAGATGGAAATAACATTAGGGCGCTACAAGTGCCCTTACTGCACGTTTGTGACCCACAGCTTCATGGGTCTGAAGCAACATGTGTGTTGGACACACTTGAAAAAGTGCCCAGTATGCGGAATATACTACAGCCACCTTTCAGCCCACGTATTCAAGCGCGCCTTGAAGGAAAGCAAGATGCCAGGGTCGGATGGGCCGCGCCCTCACATGGTCCTCTGGTTCTTCATGCTGAACCACAACCACAGCACAAAGTCGTGGGACGGGGCTTTGCTGCTTCAGCAGTGCAAAGTCCACGCCATTCAAGCGTGCAAAATACCGTAGTCTTTAAGTGTTCGCACTCTCTTTTTTAATGTTGGTGTTGTTGTTGAAATGCCCATATTGCGGTTATGAGTGGAAGGAACGCGTGGAAAATCCGAAGAAATGCCCAAGGTGTTTGAGATGGCTTCAACCGTGGAAACAGACACCATAAAGCTTTGTGTCAGGGCGACCATCTCGCCCAAAGATTCAGGGATCCGTAGGTTGATGCGCGAGTACACCACCTACAAAAAGATATTGATCCCAAGAGTCCAGCAAGCCGTCAGGCAAGTCGTGAAAGACAGGAGCATAACCGTCTACGCCCAGCAGAAGTGGATGGCCGATAAGAAAATTAATGAATATTTAAAAAACCTGCCATTCCACCCAATGCCGTTCCACAACCAGTCGGTGTACATTGAAAACAAAGAGGGGAAGTTCTGGGTTCACTTCAAGACAAAGGTGGGGGAAGCCGTCTGCTACTTGCATGTTCCAGTTAAGTACCATGATCTGATCGAAAAGGCGTGTGGGGATGACTACATCAGCAACCCCGTTCTTGGCCAGGTTGAGCTGATTGAAGATCGAAAGTACGGATGGATAAACTGCCACATCGTTTTGCGTCTGCCCAAGCCTAAACCATATGAGCCGAAGGGGTGGGTTGGTGTGGATGTGGGGTGGAACAAACTCGCAACCTCGATAGCCTGCACGAATAACCCCGTGAAATTCTTCGACCCGACCTTCCACGGCAAAGAGTTCAAGACGAGAATAATTCAGCTGAGGCGCCTGTTGAAGGAATTTCAAAGAAAGGACAAAAGCGTGAAGAAGTGGGAACACCGCCTTCAGAACACGGTGAAGTACGCAGTGGGTGTCACGGCAAAGGAAATAGTCGCGAAAGCCAAGAAGCACAAAATGGGCGTGGCTATGGAAAGCCTGACGTTCAGGTCTGTGACGAAGGGATACCTCGTGCCAAGGTACAAGTTGATGGTGGCAATCAGGACTTTGTGTGAAAGGGAAGGCGTGCCGTTCAAGTTGGTGCCTGCCCAGTTCACGAGCGTGACCTGCCCATACTGCAGGCACAGAGACCATGAAAACAGGGATGGCGAAAGGTTCAAGTGCCTGAACTGCGGATACCAAGCTGATGCCGATCTGGTGGGAGCCATGAATGTGGCTCTGACAGCTGCCCAGATGGAGGGCAGATTGGTGTGGAGCTTGCTTCCATACCTAAAAGGGACGGCGGGCTTGCCCGCCGTTCAGGGCGACGTTGCAACGCCCTTAAGGGGGATGAGCGATGACCTTTATAAAGCGACCCGCAAACCCGAGAAAATCGAGAGCGAGGTGAGCAGAGAAGGCTAAAATGGGCTCTGCATGGGCAGAAGACCGAAAAACCCAACGGTTACAGTGGCTGCAGAGCATGATTATGCATTGCAACCTGTCCCTGCGCCTGCTGTGGTGGTTCGGCATGAGGTTGCAGTGAATGCAGAGCTTGACTATACATTGCAACCCAAAGATCGTTAGGGCTGGTAGGGCCTTCTTGTACTGTTGCAGTGACTACAGAGTTTGACTATGTATTGCAACTGTTAAAACTTACAAAGATCGTATGACCTCTGCAAGCTACGTTACAGTGACTACATAGCTTGACTATGTATTGCAACCAAATGGCGCAAGAAGTGCACACCGGTTTCTTTTTCATGCGTTACAATGACTACAGAGCTTTACTATGCATTGCAACTTTTTAGATTACAAAAGAGCTATTTTGTATTCTGAACCTTATCTGATGATAGAATCTGTAAAAATGATTACTCTAAACAACATAAATAAGTATAAGTTACTTTATCTACTCAATTATATCTTGCAACTCATTTGTGAGAAAGCCAACCGCCTCGACGTAGCTCTCTGCTGGTCTCGTGTCGCTCCATCCCGCCCATTCCTTCAATAAGAAGGGGTTGGGTTTTTTCATTGCTATCTTCGTTAATCTATCATGGCGGAATACGTGTGGACTGATCTTCTTATTGGTCTCTTTGATCTTCTTCCAAGTCCACCATCTCGAATGCGGAAAGATCTTCTTGTACGGAGGCAACTCCTCCCAGTACTTGATGAACTCATCAATGAAAGGCGTATTGATCTTGACCCTCAGAATGTGGGCAGGTCTCTCGTACGGACCCTTAGTCTTTCTTCGTTTAAGGAGCGGAATATTCACGCATAGCGTGTCTCTCTCGATCCAGACATCTTCCTTCTGCATAGCCAGAGCCTCAGAGATCCTGCACCCGAAGACGTAGAGAAAGGCAATGATGGCTTTCAGCCACGGCTCCTTTGCCTTCTTTATCATTGAGGCGATCTCTTCGTGGGTCGTGAGGGCCTTTCTCTTGAATTTGTACTTCGGCATCAGTCACTCGCCTCGTAGGTCGCTATTGCCTCCTCAAGCTTCCTAGCTAATTCCACCTTCCCCTCATCGATGAGATCTTCAACGTAGTCCTCCCACTTCGACAGCTTCACTTTGATGTATTCCCGCCTCACCTTATCGTATTCCTCAAAGACGTCATCTGGAAGCCAAATGTTGTACCGCTCTTCGTAGATCGGCTTGACTCCCCTCTTGACAGTGTCTGGCGCCACCCACCTCTCATATACCCGCAGAGTTCTGTGATATGGTTGTGCGCCAGAGATCTTGGTAGGGCTTCCAGTGTGCATCCCTGGCATCTCTCGTATGCTCTTCAATAGATCGCCAGGGTCAATGGTCGTGAATATCACAGATGCGAAGCTGGTCCGCACGACGTTGAGGGCGCCAGCCACCTGCTTCACGAACGGGTGGTGCCGGTCGCGGTGGCTCACCCACAGCCCCGCATCATCCCAGACTATGCACTTTTCCTGCTTCTTCTTTTCCACGGTCTCGTCCACCTTCTTCTTGAACTCCTGCGGGTAAAACACCATCCAGTCCTTCCATGCGTTCCAGTTTGGCTTTATGACTTTTACTTTTGGCGGGTCTGTGCTGGTGTCCAGCTCACATTCACCATAGACTTGCGCCAGGAGTTTAATCGCAAAGGTAGATTTCCCACACCCCGGCATCCCCCAGACTATCAGGGGAAAGAAACCGTAGTGCTTGTGGGCGGTCAAGATCTTGGCTGTGGTTATGAACCCCATGGTCACTCCCTCACTATCTCATACGTATCCTCATCGCTGCCCATCACCAAATCTCTTGATTCGAGCCTGTGGAGGGCCTCATACATGATTATGCCCATAGCCCACTTGGCGAATTGGACCTTAAGCTCTTCTAATGATGTGAACGTCAAATTCAACTCAGTGGTGATCAAGAAGAATTGCTCCCACAGTTCTTTTGCATTCATCAGCTTTCCGATCTTAATCCTTTTCTCTAATTCGTTTGTGTACCTGAAATCCGGCATCTTCGTGAGCCACGGTGCTATATATCGGTCGAAGTTTTCTTTGGTCTTAGGAAACGGCCAAGGGATACATATCGGATTTTCCCACTTCTCACACGAGTCGAGAGCCATGGCTACCGCGTAGATATCATCCACCTTATGCGCCACGTCCTCGGGGAGCAGCCTCCCCTTTAAGATCTCACATAAAATCCTGATTTTCCTCACAGGTGGCTGCGAGACTATCCCGCCGATATAAGCAGCCAGAATACTTTTTACCACTGGTATTCCTCCCTCAACATCGTTGTCTTCTTCGTGAAGATCCCCCCAGCATTGAGCGCGGCGTGAACGCTCTGAAAGAGAACGTAGAGGTTGTTTGCCATGTTTGCCCTGTTTAAAGTTCTCTGTTTGATGTCTTTGGTCCTGTCCTCACTTATCCCGCCTTTCACTTGGTCATACATCTGCAGTAAGGGAGGCTCGAATAGATCAGGCACGAAGCAGATCATCGTCCTCAACGACATAAGCGCATTGAAAAAGTCTTGGCGCTTCATATACTCGTGAAACTCCTTGTAAAGCCCAAGGATGTAGTCCACCAGCCTCTCATTTGTTTCGTAGCGCATTCTTCACCACCCATTCGATCCTCTTTTCCCACGGCATTCCCCTCGCGTAGACCGTGGCTTTTCTGTTGCCGCTTCCCACGATTATGACGGAGCGGTACTTGGCTATCGCGAGTTCTATCTGGTCGCGAAAGTCGATCGGGTCATCGAATGTGATCGTCATGACTCGCCTGTACGTCTTCTTCTTCCTGAAAAAAGAGAAAATGGGGGGCATGGCTACCTGTGACCTCCGAAGAGCATGAAGACGAAGATCATTGCAATTATTACGCCAGCTATGATGAAGAATAGCCTCCAGTTGAATCCACCCTCGCGCTTGAGGAGTAGCTCCTTCAGCCCTGTGTACTTCAGACCAGCAGCCAGCACGCCCTCCAGTAGCTGGGCGGGAGTATATTCGCACCAGTGCATCACATCTGCGATGTCGAAGACCACACCGCTTTCGGGTTGATTTTCCGACTGCCTCTCGAGCGTTTCGGTTTTCCCCTCCTTTACAGCATCCGCCACCTCTTTCTTTCTCGCCTTGAAATGCGTGAAGAAGGCTGCGTGTTTCGCTGGCACGGTCCTGAAGTAATCGATGTAGTGTAGAAAGAGCTTCACCTTAGGTCCAGACAGCCATATCGCGCTCTTCGGGTCCAGCTCGATCGAGCCATTCCCGTAGGGAAGTTCTACGAGATTGCTGGAAGGCACCTCGCCAGGGTCCCAGAAGTGTCCATTTCTCGCTCTGTCCACCGTGAAAACGAGCGTAGAGTTCTGCGGGAGTTTCAGCCATCCGCCGTGCCTGAGCCACATCCACATATACATTCCTAACATACCGGTGCCGAAGCCAAAGCAGTAGAGAATCAAAATTATGAAAAATTCACCGTCCATTTTCCCTACCTCCCAAACAACCTGTCAAGAAAGCCTTTCTGCTGTGGTTTGCGCTCCTCGATGACCATTCTCTGAGTTAGCAGAGCTTGCTCCGTGCCTCTGCCTTTGCTTCGCGAGGATTGACCGACGACGGTGTCAAACAATTCAATCGCTTTTATTTTATCTCTCATTTTGGTCGCTTCGATGCGCTCAGCCCACGATTGAAGCCATCCAGAGCCGATCAGACAGAGCTCGTGACCCTTCTCGAAGTTTCCCAAGGCGATGAGGGGGCTCAAGATGTAGTAGTGCTCCGTCTTTTCGTCTGATGGCGCCTCGGTCGGCATCAAGAAAACGTCGCTCGACATTTGCATTTGCACTGGAGGCGCCCCTGGCATGATTTCCCTCGGCTCCTTCTCTTCCCTTTCCCTACTCATTCTTACACCTCCGAACTGAACATCTGCACGAACGAGGTCACAACTGCAATGATCGCGAGGGCTATCATGATGTATCCCAGCAGAATGTAGTCGGTGTAAAGCGCGGTGCCGTCTGGATTTCCAACGTTACCGCTCATCATTGCCATAATGAAGAAGAGCCCAGCAGAGAAGATCGTAAGCGGGTATTTCTTGGCAAGAACGCCGACGAGAAAAAACACGATAGCCACGCCCACAAAGAAGAGATAAGTCATTTCACTTATCATATGCTATCAAATGTTATACTATGTTCACAAAAGATAAAGAATTCGGTCGCTTGTAGTTTTTTGACATCAAACCGCAAGTTTTTACCATCAATTTTGTAGTTGTGGGAAGCCTTTATTTTTCAACAACCATGTAAATTCTCATGGTGGTCTCAAAAATGAGACTATTGAAGTGGTTGAAAGACAGGCGAGGCAACGTAGGCAACATAGGCGCCCTGATCCTCGGCTTGGTCGTAGCCATGATCACGATCCTCATAGCCGAACTTCTCGGTGGTGTGCTTTCGTCTCAGATCACTTCGCTTTACAACACGTTCAACCTCACTGGCACCGTGTGGGAAAGTCTATTCACCCAGACCCAAACGGTCGCTACTTCTGCCATTCAAATCGCCATAGTCGGCTTCCTGATCGCAGCCTTCATGGTCGTGATAGGCGTCTTTGCCTTCAAGCGGAAGTAGCGGTAGCGAGGGGTGACGGCGGTGCCCTGCAGGCGCGGTCGAAAGAAGCGGAGGTCGAAGCGTAGCAGAAAGTCCTCGTGGTCGTCATTGCTTAAGGGCGTCCAGACGGTAGGCAGAAACGCCGAGTCTTGGTTCAAATACTGAGGAAAACTCACCAAAATTCCCCCTTTTTCTCTTTTTTCGTGTAAAACTCACCGAGTGGGGGGAATTGGAGGCAGAAAATATGGGAAATGAGAATGGTGGGGCAATCATTATTTTATCTCGCTCGGATTTTTACGTGGGCAGTGGGGGGTAGGTTGAGTGGCGTACCTAGGTCCTAGGTTAGAGCCAGAGGCCCAAGTGTACAAGCCGAAGGAGGACAAGAAGCCCACTCCAATACCAACCCCGCCACCTCCGACTTCGCCTTCTACCACTACAACCCAAAGCCAAACCACTCAGAGTGCATTCAACGATGATTTATTCTTGGCAAGAGTGGCTGAGGCTGCAAAAAAGGAAGGCGTGAAAGACCTCAACATAATTATTGATCCAAACACTCCCGTTAGCTTTCTTCCAAGCATCCAGAGGGAAGCCCAGATACTTGGTGCCGGCATAAAGGTGGCGGTACCGCAGGACTACACCCCAGCCAGCCCCGTATCCGTCTCGACCACGAGCTCACAGGGATACGTGATCATCAGCCCTTCACAGACCGTGATGGACGTCCTGAAGGCTCAGCAGGAGTACCCCGGCGCCAAGATCTTTATGTTCGACATAAAGTCTGGGCAAACCGTGCAGTTTCAGGGCGATGTAATGAAGGTCATGGAGCCCATCAAGGTTCAGGCTCCACAGATCCCGAAACTTCCGCCTACCCCGGCTGCCCAAGGTGCCGGAGGGGGAAGGGTTCAGATCGCGGATCAGCCGATGGCTTATGCCGACTGGGGCAAAGCCACACAGACCGTGGCAGATATGGCAAAGGTTCAGAACGAAGCGGTAGCGAAAGCGTCCCCAGAGATCCCCCGCTTTGAGTTTCCAAAGTTCGAGTACAACGCGGAGCCGAAGTATCCCACGCTCGGCTCGGACGTTCTGGCAAAGAGTGGCGACCCGCTAAAGCAGTTTGCGGGTGGATTTCTCGCATCGTTCGACATAACCAACCCCAAGGCTCCATCACTCTTCGGAATGTACCTCACAGCCGTTGGCTCCGCCCAGTACAGCCCACCAACCAAATCCACTGCCCCGACTTTCGAAGCTCCCGAAGTCAAAAACGTCACATCACCGCACCCATCAGAATGGCTCCTGGGCGAGCAAATGGCTACGCTCAAAAGCAGCCCCCTCGTTGTCATCGGAGCCACGTTAGGTGAGATAGCCTTCTGGGGGGTGCCTGAGGCAATGCGTGGCGTAAAGGTTGGGGTCGCTCCCAAGATCGCAAATATCGTGCCTCAGTCGATAAAGAGCACGATCTCGGAAACGCGCGAATTTCTCTTTCCAACGAAAGCCGAACTTTTCGAACAAAGGTATTTCAGCCAAGCGAGCGGGGCGGCTGCAATGGACTTGTTCATCCAGTCGGAGGTGCCGGTCAAGGGGATGCCTCCGGCTCGTGGCTACTTGAAAGAGCTGGAGGGGATAACCAACTTGAGGGCTGCAAAAGAGGAGCTGGCTGAAAAGACCATTTTTACCAAGGTCGACCCGCTTGCGGGTACGCTTCTCAAGCAGGAGGTCGAGGGCCTCCCCGGAAGACCTCCCGTTGGTGGGAAGGTGGAGGCTCCGATCGGCTACCAGTCACTGAAGTGGGATGTTAAGCAGGTTGGACCAGACGCATTCACCGCAAAGGTCACGCCCTACGACAAGGTCGTGATGGGCTACGAGCACATTGAGACACAAAAAGTGGAGCACGGGTTCAGGGGAGGGATGGCTCCCACAGACCCGAACATGGTCGGGCT
>Ga0272449_1002235_pt1 | contig 18296 bp, 19 predicted proteins | sample YNPCB0241_FD_198679 | JGI IMG/M metagenome (GOLD analysis project Ga0272449, IMG submission 198679) | Hot spring sediment microbial communities from Yellowstone National Park, WY, United States - YNP-CB-024-1 | ecosystem: Environmental > Aquatic > Thermal springs > Hot (42-90C) > Sediment... | reverse complement strand
AATTCAATATCAAATTTCATATTTCCTGTTACATAAATTTTTTCTGGAATTACGCCAAGATTGATGTATTTTTCTTTATATAAATCTTCCTGAACACAAACAAGCTCAAATTTTTCAAGTACGGGTTTTATAAAAAATTTGATTTTACTGTAACCAGTGAAAGATTTTTCACTAAGTCTTCCATTTACAAGAATAACAGGAATTTTTTTTGATGTTATACTTATTAAATTTGGCCAGATTTCAGTTTCAGTAAGAATAAGACATGAAGGATTAAAAAACTTAAGGGTTTTTTTTATTGCAAAGGATATGTCAAAGGGCATATAGATAACTTTAACAGAAAATTCTTTAAATCTGTCATTAGCAACTTTCTGACCCGTATCAGTTATAGTGCTTAATAGAATGTCATATTCCTGCGAAAGCTTTTTTACAAAAGTTGATATGGCGATAACTTCACCGACAGAAACAGCATGAATCCATATTAGAGGTTTTTTGTTCTTCTTTGTTTCTACAAAAAATCCAAATTTTTCTCTAATCCATCTTTTTCTTGTGTTAACAGTCCGTTTAAAATACTCCTTTGGCAATAACAATAAGACAGCTATAAAATAAAGAATCTCATATATCAATAAAAAAGCTCTTTGCATATTTTAACTACTTCCTCCGATGGTTTTTTGTTATCAAAATGTTTCTTTATTTCACCAAGAAAATCTATTATTTTTTCTCGGTATTTGTCATCATAAATCATTTTATTTATTTCTTCGATAATTTTTTGTTGATTTAATTTTTGTATGAACTCAGGCACCCGAATATCTCCCTGATTCAAAAAATCTGCGATAACATTTGGCAAAGCAATGTGCTTTACTCCCTTAATTATAGATTTTCCAATCAAATAAGAAACAGGATTTACTTTGTAAACAACAATCATTGGAATTTGTAAAAGGGTTGCCTGAAGCGTTGATGTGCCAGAGGTAATTAAGGCTACATCACTCATTGCAAGAGCAGTAAAGGAACTTTCCTTCAAAATTGTTACATTTTCATAGAAGTAGATTTTTCTGAGAGTATCTTGATCAAATTCAATATTTGGTGCCTTAGGTATTAAAAAGTGTGTGTCTTCTTTAGGAAATTTTTCTATAAGATTTAACATTAAAGGCATTTTTCTCTTTATTTCAGAGGGTCTACTTCCTGGCATCAAGGTTATTACTGTTTTTTTGTCTATTTTAAATCTTTCTTTTAGAACTCTCTTTAAGTCTCTGCCTTTATAATCGCCTAATTCTGCTTCCATAACTTCAACCATTGGATGACCTACGAATTTGGCAGGAATTTGAGCTTCTTTATATATTTTTTCTTCAAAAGGTAAAACTGTTGCCATGAAGTCAACTACTCTCTTTATTGTATTTATTCTTTCTTTTCTCCATGCCCATATTTGAGGGCTGACATAATAAAGGACTTTTTTCCCTAATTGTTTGGCTCTTTTTGCCAAAGAAAGATTAAAATCTGGAAAGTCAATTAGAATTAAACCACTTACTTCTCTTAAAACGGAGGTTGCCTTTTTCATGTTATTTCGTATTTTTTTTATCTGACCAATTATTTCCAATGCACCAAAGGAATGAGTAATTTCTCCTATAAGTTTTACTCCCTCGGAAGCCATATATTTTCCACCAATTCCAATAAGCTCAAAATCATTCTTTAGGTGTTTTGCAATTAGTGAGCCGTAAAGCTCTCCAGAGGTTTCTCCAGCTACTATTAGAAGTTTTCGAGACATCTTATTATAATCTGAGATATTTCAAAAACTTCCTCGTCAGGAATTTCTGGATAAATTGGTAATGAAAGAATTTCCTTTGAAACTTTTTCTGCTACAGGAAAATCACCTTCTTTATATCCTAATTTTGCAATTGCTTTCTGTAAATGCATCGGAATAGGATAGTATACAACCGATGGAAATCCTTGTTTAGCAAGAAATTCTTTTATTTTATCTCTATTTTCTGAACGAATACTGTAGAGATGATAGACATGATAGGTATTTTCTACTTCTTTTGGTGTAATCACTTTGTCACTTAAAATTTTTGTATATATATTTGCCTTTTTTCTTCTTAATGAATTGTATTCATCTATATGTTTTAGTTTGATTCTTAGAACACCTGCCTGAATTTCATCGAGCCTTGAGTTTAAACCGACTGTTTCATGGATATATCTGCCAGGTGAGCCGTGATTTCTTAAAATTCTTATTTTTTCAGCAATTTCTGAATTATTAGTTACAACCATTCCACCATCTCCAAAACATCCAAGATTTTTACTCGGATAAAAGCTGAAACAAGCTATATCTCCAAAGGTTCCTATTTTTTTATCTCCTATTTTTGCTCCAAAGGCTTGGGCAGCATCCTCTATTATCTTTAAGCCGTATTTTTGAGCAATTTCATTGATTTTAATCATATCTGCAGGACAACCAAATATGTGAACAGGAATAATTGCCTTTGTTAGAGGAGTGATTTTTTCTTCAATTTTTTCTGGAGCTATGTTATAAGTATTTTCATCAATATCTACAAATACAGGTTTTGCACCAACATATAGAATTGCCTCTACTGTAGCAAAAAATGTAAAGGGAGTTGTTATAACTTCATCACCCTGAGTTATATCAAGAGCCTTTAAAGCAAGATGAAGGGCATCAGTTCCTGAAGCAACACCTATTGCTTCTGATACACCAAGATAAGATTTTATATCGTCTTCAAATTTTTTTACATTTTCTCCTAATATATAATGGGAACTTTCAAGAATATCATTTATACATCTAAGCACTTCATCTTTAATATTTGAATACTGAGCTTTAAGATCAATGAATGGTTTCATCAGCTACTGCCTCCGTTGATTTTATTTATTAATTTTATAACTTCTAATATTTCTTCAGGTGTTGGTGCTTTTTGAGAAAACTCTCTCTTGCTTACGCTGTTTAAAAAATCTCTTATCTCTTCGTAAAGAGGTTGATTTTCTATATTTTCTATAGGTATTTCATTTTTAGTACCGTTTTTGTCAATTTTTATAATATTTTTATTGATTAAATCAGCATAAATTATAAATTCCTCATCAATAATTGTTATATTTCTTTGGAAAATGGGTGATGTTCTGCTCGCAGTAATTTGAGCAGTAAAAGGGCTGTTATTTATCAATATTTCAAGCCATACAGTAGCAAAATCTATTTTTTCAGTAATAAAACTTTTTTTGAAAACTTTAAGATTATTAAAATCTCCTCTACCAATTTTTCTTTGAAACATCATGATTAAATCTAAATCATGTATCATTAAATCAAAGGTTACATCTGTATCAGTTGCTCTTCCTAAGTAAGGAGAAGTTCTTTCTGCTTTTATAAAAAGTGGTGTTTTGATTTGTTCAAAAAGGCTGATTACAACAGGATTGTATCTTTCAATTAAACCAACTTGAAAGATAATTTTATTTTTCAGGGCTTCCTCTATAAGAACAGTGGCATGTTGAGAATTTTCTGTTATTGGCTTTTCAATAAAAATATCCTTACCTTCCTTAATTAAATCCATCGCAATTTCAAAATGGGATTTTGTTGGGGTTACTATGAAAAAAACAGAGGCTTCTTTCAATAGGTCTTTGAAATTATCTGAAAATTTTACTCCATATTCCCTTGCAATTTCCTTTGCTTTGTTAATATCCTTATCAACAATAGCAACTATTTCAACATCTTCCATCTGAGCAAGCATTTTTATATGTCGCTGTCCAAAATATCCAGCTCCTATGACTATAACTTTATGTTTCATTAATGATTTTTTCAATCTCCCTTTTTGCTTCTTCGAAACCTTTTTGTCTCAAAATTGACACAATTTTCTTTGATGCAATCTTTCTAAAAATTTTCTGTCTTCTCTTATTGTCAGCTATTTTTTGCTTTATTTCTCTGCGAATTTTTTTAAGATACTTTAAGTATTTAGCAAATTCTTTGCCATAATTTTGGGCTATTTCATCTTTGAGGAGCTTGCTTAGTGCAGGGAAATCTGTTGATATTGCTATTGTTAAATCATCCATTTCGTATATTGCTGGAACAGTATAGGATATATTATTCATATTTTCTTGAAAATCTCCTTTTTCAACGATATTTACAAGATAATAGGCATCCCTTGCTATCTGTCTATTTATTTTACTGCTTGAAGTAGCAGCAACAACTAAAAAGGCATCTTCAAGATCACCCTTTTTATATTCTCTATTTATATAATTTATTTTGCCCCTATTAATCAGTTCTTTTATTTTGTCCGTTGTTTCAGGACTAATTAGAGTTATCTTTGCACCATATTTAAGTAAAGTCTTGATTTTTCGTTCACCAACAGGACCTCCACCGACAATAACACATTTTTTATCTTTTATATTGACAAGAATGGGAAAATACTTAGCCATTTATTGAATTTTAAGTCCTTCTGCTTTTTTTACAAAATTGCTATCTGGGAATTTATCTTTGAGTATTTTTAAATACTCCTTTGCATTTTCAGGCATATTAAGTTTTTTATATGAATCAGCCAGTAAATATAGAGTTTCATCAAGATTCTTAAAGTCTGAGAAGTTTTTTACTATCCCTTCAAATCTTCCTACAGCAGCTTTGTATGAACCTTTCTTATAATAAAATTTTCCTATTAAAAGTTCTCCCTCTGCAATTATATTTCTACATTTCTGAATTCTTAATGGGAGAATTTCTCCATAGGGGTGCCTTGGATACATTTTTTCAAGTTTTAAAAACTCTTCTAATGCCTTTTGAGCAGTTCCTGCTCCTCTTTCAGGACTTTCAATTTGTCTAAAATAAGCCATGCCAATACTATACTGAGCATAAGGTGCATAGGTTGATTCAGGATAAAGTTCAAGGAATCTTCTGTATTCAGCTATTGCAAGCTCTGGCTCATCTTCTTTTAAGTAAGAATCTGCTATTTTTAATTGTGCCAAAGGAGCATATTCCTTAGCAGACTCTCTATTTTTTATTTCAAGTAGTAGTTTTCTTGCTTCTTCATATTCTTTTTTACTTACTAATTCATCGGCTTTTTTTAGATATAAAACAGGATCAAATTCTTCTTTTTTTACCTGTGTTTTCCCTCCACAACCTATTATGGATAAGAAGAGAAAAATAAAAAATATTAGAAGGATTAGTCTTTTTAATTTTGTTGTCATTGCAAAAACTCCTTAATTTTTTGCATTTATTTAAACTTTTAATCTTTAATTAAGTCAAGAAGTTCTTTTGATTTCAAAATTAGTTAAACCTTCTGGTTCTTCCCAAATTATTTCAATGTTGTCAACTCTTGCATAAGGAGGACCTTCTTTACAACGCTCAATTGCAATGGAGATTTTGTCCTCCTCTCCTTCAAAAACCGCTTCTACTCTTCCATCTCTTAAATTTCTTACCCAACCTTTTAATTTTAGGGAATCTGCAACCTCTTTTGTAAAGGCCCTATAAAAAACTCCTTGAACTCTTCCACTTATAAAAAGATGAGCTCTTTTCATGTATAATCACTCCTAAATATTAAATTTTTTTAATATCCCCTTAAAATTCTCAATCTTCTCTGGGCATCTGCTTCCCATCCTTGTTTGCCATCTGTTAATTTTAAAGCTGTTGATAAATTATTTATGGCTCTATTTCTATCCCCTAATTCCTGATAATCTACCCCAAGATAGTAATAAAGAGTAGCATTATCGTTAATAAGGCTTTTGGCTTTTTCAAGAATGTATGCACTATCTCTCCATTGATGTGTTCTGTTTAAAGCAATCCCTTTTATGAGCATGGGTTTAAAATATGAATTATCTAAACTTATTGCTCTATCGGCATCTTTGATTGACTCAGTATATTTTTTTAAATTAAGATTTACCAATGCTCTGTATGTGTATGCTTGATTGCTTCCATAAATTTGTATTGCTTTGTCAAGCAAATTCAACGCTTCACTGAAATTGCGAGAATTTATATATTTTTTTGCTTTTTCTACATATTCATATGATTCCTTTGTTGAAATTAATATGGCTTTTATTTTTTGAAATCTATCACTATCCTGTCTTAATCTGTTTGAATTTGGATATTGCTCAGCTATCATTCTCTGAACATTTTTTATTCTTGTGTCAGGTAAAGGATGAGTACTAAGCCATTCTACAGTACCACCTCTTTCTAAAGCTTTAAATTTCTGAAACATGCTTAAAAGTCCATTTGGATCATATCCAGCCTGATAGCTAAATTTTACTCCAAGAGAATCTGCTTCGTTTTCCTGATCTCTGCTAAATTTTAATTGTAGCAATCCTGCAGATACCTGGGCAAGACTTGTAACGATGCCTGAGTATTCGCTGTCTTGTAGTGCTATTCTTAAAATGTTTACAAGTACACTCATACCATAGGTCTTTTCAAGAAATTTAGCATGATGCCTTGCATTTATATGACCAAGTTCATGGGCTAAAACTCCTACAAGCTCACTTTCTTTATCCATTTTTAAAAGAATTTCTCTTGTTATAAAAATAGGTCCTCCTGGTAGGGCAAAGGCATTAACTTGAGAGGAATTAACAACATAAAACTGATAGTCAACTTTTCTTGGAGTTACATTTGCAATTCTATAACCGACTTCTTTTATATAATTCTGGACATCTCTTTCAGGATATAATCCTTCATTTTCATTTATTGCTACTGGTATAACTTTGTGTCCAATTTGAATTTCTTGTTCTGTTGAAAGAAGAGTATAAGTTTTTTTACCTGAGAGAGGATCAATTTCTGTTACACAGGCGAATGAAAACAAAGATAATAAAATTAACAAATAAAATTTAAAGAATCTCTTCTTCATTTTCATCTGTTCTAAATCTTCCTGCAAATAAAACTTTCATTATATCGTTGTCTACTTTCAATACTACTTTTGAGCTACTTTTTGGATTTCCTTTGATCCATTTATCAATCATATATGTAGTTTAACAAAATTATTCTTTTATGTTAAGAGATTTTATTTTGATAAATTTTAAATTTATGAAGTTGACTTGAATAATTTTTCAAATTTTTAGTATCTTAAATATAGCCGGAGTGGCGGAATTGGTAGACGCAAGGGACTTAAAATCCCTCGGAGGGTGACCTCCGTACGAGTTCGAGTCTCGTCTCCGGCATTATTTTTTATTTGGAGGGCAAAATGATAAAAAAGGCTGTCCTTCCAGTAGCAGGTCTTGGGACAAGGTTTCTTCCTGCAACAAAGGCTTCTCCAAAAGAGATGCTTCCTATACTTGATAAACCTATAATTCAGTATGCTGTAGAAGAGGCTGTAAAAGTCGGTATTGAGGAGTTTTTGTTTATCACAGGGAAACATAAAAGAGCAATTGAAGACCATTTTGACAAAGCCTATGAATTAGAAGAAAGACTTAAAATATCTGGTAAGTATGATTTATTAAAGAAAATTAATTTTTTTGAAAATCTTAATTTTGCCTATATCAGACAAAAAGAGCCAAAGGGACTTGGTGATGCTATACACTGTGCTAAACCCTTTATTAAAGATGAACCATTTATTGTTATATTAAGCGATGATGTTATAGATCCTGATTATTCAGTTCTTTCGGATATGATAAATATTTATAATCGAACAAAATCTCCTGTCATTGCCTTAGAAGAAGTATCATGGGAAGAAGTATCAAGATATGGAATAGTTTCAGCAAAAAAAATTGATGAGCATTATTTAATTGAAGATATGATAGAAAAGCCTGAAAAAACTAAGGCACCATCGAATCTTGCAATTATCGGAAGATATATTTTAACTCCTGATATTTTTAAACATCTTGAGACGTTGGAGCCTGGTAAAGGAGGAGAAATTCAGCTAACAGATGCTTTGAAATCAATGGCAAAGGAAGTATCCATATATGGTTATAAAATCAAATGTAAAAGATATGATGCAGGAGAAAAATTTGGTTATTTAAAAACGATTATAGATTTTGCCCTCAGGGACCCTGAAATATCTTCTGAATTTAGAAAATTTTTAAAAGAACAATTATCCTGCATTTAATTTCTTAAATATTGCTCAAATAATAAACAAAATTTATGTTAAAAGTGTTAAAATTATAAAGAAATCTAAAAATTTTTCGTAGGAGGATTAAATGGATGAAATAAAAAAAGAGGAAGAAAAAAATAAAATAAATGAAAAAGATATTGAAATACCTCAAGAGTTACCGATATTAGCAGTAAGAGACATAGTTATTTTCCCATACATGATAATTCCTTTATTTGTAGGTAGAGATATCTCTGTTAAAGCTGTTGAACATGCATTAAATACTAATCGTTTAATTCTTTTACTTACACAGAAAGATTTTAATATAGAAGTTCCAGAACCTTCTGACCTCTACAATATTGGTACTATTTGCATGATAATGAGAATGCTTAGACTTCCTGATGGAAGGCTTAAAATTCTTGTACAGGGCATTTCGAAAGCAAAGGCAATTGATTTTTATCAATCAGAAGGTTTTTATATGGCTAAAATTGAAAAGATAGAGGATGAAGTTATAAAGGAAATAACTATAGAACATGAAGCCCTTATAAGAACTGTTAAAGAACAACTTGAAAAGGTTATCTCCCTTGGAAAGAATATTCCTCCAGACGCAATGGTTATTATTGAAAACATTGATGAACCTGGGAGATTGGCAGATTTAATAGCATCTAATCTTGGGCTTAAAAGTGATCAGGCTCAAGAGATTCTCGAAATTAACAATCCTATAGAAAGATTGAAAAAAATTAACGAGATTCTTAATCGCGAAATACAATTGCTTACAATTCAGCAAAAAATTCAGAAAGATGCAAAAAATGAAATAGATAAGACTCAAAGAGAATATTTTCTAAGAGAACAGCTAAAGGCTATTCAGCGAGAGCTTGGTGATATAGATGAAAAGGCAGAAGAAATAAATGAATTTAGAAAAAAAATAGAAGAAGCCAAAATGCCTGAAAAGGTAAAAGAGGAAGCTGAAAAGCAACTTAAGAGACTTGAAAGAATGCATCCTGAGTCTGCAGAATCTGCAGTTATAAGGACATATCTTGAATGGCTTACAGAACTACCATGGTCACGTTCAACAGAAGACAGGCTTGATATAAAAGCAGCCAAAGATGTTCTTGATAAAGACCACTATGATCTTGAAAAAGTTAAAGAGAGAATTCTTGAATATCTGAGTGTTAGAAAGCTTAAAGAAAAAATGAAAGGACCAATCCTTTGCTTTATTGGACCACCTGGAGTTGGTAAAACTTCTTTAGGACGTTCCATTGCAAAAGCATTAGGAAGGGAGTTTGTTAGAATTTCCCTTGGTGGTGTTAGAGATGAGGCTGAAATAAGAGGACATAGGAGAACCTATGTTGGTGCTCTTCCTGGAAGAATTATTCAGGGAATTAGACAGGCAGGGACAAACAATCCTGTATTCATGCTCGATGAAATAGATAAACTTGGTATGGATTTTAGAGGAGACCCTTCCTCTGCTCTTCTTGAAGTCCTTGACCCTGAACAAAATAATAGTTTTGTTGACCATTATCTTGCTGTTCCTTTCGATTTAAGTAAGGTTATGTTTGTTTGCACAGGAAATATCGCTGATACAATTCCTTCAGCTTTGAAAGATAGAATGGAGATTATATATCTTTCAGGATATACAGAGGAAGAAAAACTTCAGATTGCAAAGAAATATTTAATACCAAAACAGCTTGAAGAACATGGACTTAACTCTTCAATTTTAAAAATCAGTGATAAAGCAATAAGATATATAATCACTCATCATACAAGAGAAGCAGGAGTTAGAAATCTCGAAAGAGAGATAGCAAATCTCTGCAGAAAAGTAGCTAAATATGTTGCAGAAGGGAAAAAGAAGAAATTTTATGTAACTGCACAAAAAGTATCAAAATTTCTTGGTGCACCTAAGTATCTTCCAGAAGAAGAACTTAAAAAAGAAGAAGTTGGAGTTGCAACAGGTCTTGCCTGGACAGAAGCAGGTGGAGACGTAATATATGTAGAAGCTACAATAATGAAAGGAAAAGGAAATCTGATTCTTACTGGACAGTTAGGAGATGTTATGAAAGAGTCTGCTCAGGCGGCATTAAGCTATGTAAAATCAAAGGCAAAAGAATTAAAAATTGATGAGAAATTATTTAGCACATCAGATTTACATATACATGTTCCAGCTGGAGCTATTCCAAAGGACGGTCCCTCAGCAGGAATAACTATGGCATCGGCAATTGCCTCGTGTTTTACAGGTAAGCCTTTAAGAAAAGATGTCGCAATGACTGGTGAAATAACGCTAAGAGGAAGGGTTCTTCCAATTGGAGGACTCAAAGAAAAAGTCCTTGCTGCAAAAAGAATGGGCATAAAAACAGTTATAATACCTAAGAGAAACAAAAAAGACCTTGATGAATTACCAAAGTATGTTAAAGAAGGGATGAAGTTTGCTCTTGTTGAGACAATGGATGAGGTTTTAAAACACATTTTTTCAAAGGCTAAAACAAAGTCTCAGCCTCAGAAAGTAGCAGCTAAAGCTAAATGAAAAAAGATGAAATTGCAATAATTAAAGATATAAGGAATAAATTTTTTTTCCCTGAAGGGATAGGAATTGGTGATGATTCAGCAGTACTTAGATTTAAAGAATCTGCATTGATTACAACAGATCTTATGATTGAAGATGTCCATTTCGACCTTAGTTTCACTTCTTTTTATCATCTTGGATTTAAAATTGTTTCTATCAATGTAAGTGATATTTATGCAATGGGGGGAGATTTCAGAGGTTTTTTATTTTCTCTTGGAGCTCCACAAACAATCTCCGATGAAGATTTCAATGAATTATTCAGTGGAATTAAGGATGCATTAAATCATTACGGAGGCTTTTTAATCGGTGGAGATTTAAGTAAAAGTGATAAAATTGTCCTTTCAGGGGTTGCTATTGGAGAGACTGAAAGGCCGATTTTAAGAAAAGGAGCAGAGCCCGAGGACCTGATTTATATAACATCCTATCTTGGACTTTCTCAAGCAGGTTTTTATCTTTTAAGAAATCTTTCTAAAGAGAGTAAAAAGATAGTAAAATCCATCAAAAATTTTGATTTATTAAATGATTTTTCCGAATCTTTTCTTTCTTTTTCTGAATCTTTTCTTCGTCATTCTGAACCTTTTATTGGTCATTCTGAGCGTAGCGAAGAATCTTATATAAAAATAACCCATAAGGAAGGAGACCCTTCGGCTACACCTCAGGGTGACAGAAAAAAATGTAATTGTGAGCGAAGCGAAGAATCTAATGCAAAAGTATTAAATCTTCCTGAAAGGAAAATTCGATTAAAAGAAATAAAAGAGATTTTACAAAGACATCTTATGCCTGCGGCAAGAAAGCCTGATAAATTTAGAAACAATGCAAAAGCAATGATGGATATAAGTGACGGGTTACTTATTGATTTACATAGACTTTGCGAAGAAAGTGGAGTTGGTGCAGAAATCTATATTGATGAAATACCAATTCATCCCGAGGTTGCCCAAGTAGCAGAGCTTTTCCACATTGACCCAATGAAAATTATACTTTCTGGTGGTGAAGACTACGAACTTCTTGTTGTATCTGATAAAGAGAATGTTACAGAGACTGGTTTAATCCCAATTGGAAAAATAATTAAAGATAAAGGAATTTATATAGTAGACTCAATGAAAGGAAAACTACAAGCAAAACCAGAAGGCTGGCAACATTTTTAAGATGAAATTCACTGTAATTACCCTTGGATGTCCAAAAAATACAGTTGATTCAAGACATTTAATAGAGGCTTTGATTAAAGAAGGCTTTTCCTATGTGGAAGAATTCAAAAAAGCTGATTTTGTCTTTATAAATACCTGTTGCTTTATAAATGATGCGAAGGAAGAATCGATTGATGAAATTCTGACAGCAGTAAAGTTTAAAGATTATAGAAAACTTATTGTTTTTGGTTGTCTTTCAGAGAGATACAGAGAAGAAATAAAAAAAGAAATACCAGAGATTGATGCTTTATTTGGAGTAAAGGAATCAGAACGTATTATTAAATTTATGTCACAGTTTAAGGATTTGAAAGACTTTCAAAGTGTTCCTTATACTGTAGAACCACCAAGTTACAGATATATTAAAATTGCCGATGGATGTAGCAGAAAATGCACCTTTTGTGTTATTCCTTCCATAAGAGGTAATTTTAGAAGTACTGAACCTGAAAAAATACTTAAGGAAGCTGAGAGTTTTGTTTCCTCAGGAGTAAAAGAACTAATTCTTGTTGCTCAGGACATAACGCAGTATGGTAAAGAACTGAAGGGATACAATCTAACAAGTCTTCTTAATGATTTATGTTCAATTAGTGGTGATTTCTGGATTAGGCTTCTTTATCTTTATCCCACTGATATTAATCAAAAATTAGTTCAAACAATAGCAGAGCATGATAAAATTGTTAAATATCTTGACATACCAATGCAACACAGTGAAGAAAGAATACTAAGGTTAATGGGAAGAAGAGGAACAAAAAAAGAGTATTTGAGAAAGATTCACGAATTAAGACAAGCTATTCCAGAAGTAATACTTAGAAGCACATTTATTGTAGGATTTCCCACTGAAAAGGAAGTAGAGTTTCAAAGCCTTGTTGATTTTATTGAGGAGGTTCAGTTTGACCGTTTGGGTGTTTTTAAATATTCCAAAGAAGAAGGAACTGTGGCTTACAATTTAAAGGAACAAATCCCTGAAAATGTTAAACAGCGTAGATATGATGAAATTATGTCAAGGCAGGCAGTTATCTCCCTTGAAAAAAATCGTGCATTTGTTGGGAAAGAATATGATGCTCTGATAGATTATGTTGATGTAGATCTTGCTCTTGCAAGACTTTATTGCCATGCACCAGAAATTGATGGTGTGGTAATATTAGATAATATATCAAATTTGAAAGCAGGAGATAAAGTAAAAGTTTTAATAAAAGAAGCTTATGAATATGACCTTAAAGGAGTTATTGTTTCGTGAGGAAATATCTTGTTCCGTTAATTCTTTTTCTGGCTACTGTCTTAACAACACTTTTTGCAGGAGCCCTTCAACAGGGAATTAATCTTTTTAACGAGCCTTTTAGAATATGGGAAGGTTATCCCTTTTCAGTAAGTATAATGACAATTTTACTTGGCCATGAGATGGGACATTTTTTTGCATCAAAGGTTCACAGAACAAAGGCAACTTTACCTTATTTTATTCCAGCACCTTCTATCATTGGTACCTTTGGCGCCTTTATAAAAATGAAATCACCAATATTTACAAGAAAGGCACTGATTGATATTGGAGCAACAGGTCCTCTGGTTGGTTTTTTTTTATCTATTATTGCTTGTATAATTGGGCTAAGGATGTCAAAAGTTGTTCCTTTGACAATGCAAGGAGATGATTTTTTCATGTTAGGTGATTCTATTTTGTTTTCCTTGCTTGTTAAATTTATCTTAGGAGAAGTTTCAGCCCCCTATGATGTTCTTTTAAGCCCTGTTGCTTTTGCAGGATGGATAGGACTTTTTGTAACCTCAATGAATCTAATTCCTGTTGGACAGCTTGACGGAGGTCATATTGCCTATGCTTTATTTGGAAGATATCACTTTTATATTTCAAGAGGATTTGTTTTTATAATTGTTTTATTAGGAATTTTTTACTGGCATGGTTGGCTTGTATGGGCTGCATTATTACTTTTTCTTGGATTAGATCATCCTCCAATACTTGTATGGGAATATAAACTTTCACTTAGTAGAAGAATAATTGGCATGGTTTCATTTCTAATATTTATAATTACTTTTGTTCCAGCGCCTTTTAAGTTTTAAAATGAAAAACTATATTCATTATCGCAAAACAAAAAGACCTCTTGATTTTGAAAATATGACTGTTGAGATAGGTTTTGGTTCTGGTGATTTCTTGGTAAAAATGGCAAAGGAAAATCCTGAAGAGATATTTTTTGGAATAGAAAAGTCATGGATTCCTGTAAATAAACTTCTAAAAAAATGTCGTATTGAAAATCTGAATAATGTTTTCTGCACTAAGCTCGATGCTTACTGGGCAATGTTTCTTCTATTTAGGAATAGAAGTGTAAAAAAAATATTTATGAACTATCCAGACCCTTGGTTTAAAAAATCCCATGTTGAAAGAAGGCTTACAAAAAGAGAAAATTTATATATTTATGCTAAAAAATTAATTACAAATGGTGAAATCAAAATTAGAACAGATGATTATTCATTTTTAGAGTTTACATTAGAAGAAGCCAATATTTTAAATTGTTTTACAATAAACGTTTCTAATCCAGTAATAAGCGAGCCTTTAACAAAGTATGAAAAAAAGTGGCTTTTAATGGATAAAAAAATATGGGATATTATCCTTAGAAAGGAGAAAGAACCTTCTCAAATGAAGATTAATGAAATAAAGGAGGTGACCGAGTTGTATCCTGTAAAAATTTCTGTAGATAGGGTAAATATAGAAGTATTACATCAAAGGGAATTTAAAATAGATGATAGTTTGTATTTAAAGTGTTTTTCTGTATGGACAAAAGAGCAAGATTATGCAATAGAAGTTTTAATAAGTGAAAATAATTTTTTGCAGTCCTTTATATTAACTATAAAGAAGAAGGATAATTATTTTATAATGGATGTATCACAATTTAGTGAAGTTTTAAAAACTGAAGGAATTCAGAAAGCTTTGAATTTTTTAGCTAAATACTTAAATAAGGAGATATTATGAAGAAGAAGATTTTGGTATGCGTTCAAAGGGATATCAAAAATACCATTAGCTGGGCTTTGAAGGATCTTTCAGTAGTTATTCCGCAGTATTTTGACCATACTTATCAGATTGAAAAACTCTTTGAGTCAGATACAAATTTTTGTGGAATAATAATTGATTCTCAAATCGATGGTGAAAGCACAATTCCTTTTTTAAAAACAATTAGAGATAAATCAAATATCAAAATTCTTCTAATTATCTCAGCTGAAACTCCAAAACAGGAAATAGTAAAGCTTATTCAGGATAAAATGGTTGATAATGTTATTTTAAGACCCTTCAATGCAAATCAAATAGTTGATGGAGTTGCAAAATTGTGTGGTATTCAGCGAGCTACAGAAAAACCCTGGTATATGTATACAAAACCTGAATAGATTTGATATAATTTTTTGTTATGGAAAAACAGGGATTTGAAGAAAGATTTGAGGAAGCAAATTTATTGCTGAGATATAAAGCCTTTGAAGAAGCCTGCAAAATTTACAGTGAGTTAATAAATGAAAATTCAAATTTAGCTGAACTTCATAACAATTACGGACTTGCTCTTTTTTATTTAAACAAATTTGAAGAAGCTATAAATGAATTTAAAAAATCCATTGAAATTAACAGTGCTTTCTCTCTTCCATATGCAAATATTGGACTTGTTTATTTAAATAAAGAAGAATATGATAAAGCTGTGGAATTTTTTTTAAAAGCCCTTGAACTTGATCCTGAAAATCCTGAAACCCATTATAATCTTGCAGTAACCTATTATAGAATGGATAGAAAACCTGATTCTTTAAGACATTATGAAGCTTTTACAAAATATTCAGGTGAGGATTATCAAAAATTAAAGGAAAGCGTTCAGAAGATAATTTTACAGATTAAAGAAACTCTTCAAACAGAAGAAGGTGTTCAAGAATAAATCTTTGAACTATCAATGATGCCTTTGATATTTCTTCTAAAGTTAAAAGCTTTTTTCTATCAGTAACTATATTGCTGATACTTCTTATTTCAACGCAGGGAATATTATAGATTTGCGATACCTTTGCAACTGAAGCACCTTCCATGTTTTCGCATAGAGCATTAAATTTTTTTTCAAGAAATCTGGCTCTTCCAATATTTCCTGTGCAGGCAGAAACAGTAAGAAATGTTCCCCTTGGTAGATTTTTTAAAAAATCGGGAACATAAAGGGGTATTTCTTCAGAACTAAGAAAAATAAAGGAATCTTGAGTATCATGACAGTTTCTGAGAAGACCTTCATCAGCAAAAATTTCTTTTTCTGCTACTGCGATTTTTCCTATGTCAAGCATAGAGGAAGGATAAGCACCTGCGATACCTGATACAATTGCTAACTTTATGGAGAAATTTTCAAAACAAATTACTGAAGCCAGTGTAGCTGAAGTTTTACCAATACCTGTAATAGATAAAATTAAATCAATACCATTTATTTTGCCCTTGACAAAGGGTAAGTTTTTTATTGAAAAAATTTGTTTATCTATCAAATTGTCAAAAATTAATTCACACTCTTTTTGGGTTGCAAAGAATAGGACTATCAATTTATGCTACTTCAAGTGCCTTCAATCTTTCTTCAAAATCTCTCATTCTTTGTGATAGAGCTTTTCTTTCTTCAAGTAAGTCTTTTAAAACTCCAGCAAGATAATCATTTTGTTTTAGGAGAAAATCAAAGTCATACATTTTTAATTTAACTTTTATATCCTCTAAATCACTGTGAACTTCTAACATTGAAAGTCTTAGGGCTTCTCTTAATTTTTCTAAGGAAGCAGTAAATCTCTGTTCCATACTCATCAATTCAGCCTTTGTAGCCATCTGTTGCTTTATTTCTGTAACATCTTGCTTGAGGACTGCCACATCCTTTTTTAGCATTCCAACATCCTGTTTGAGGACTACCACATCCTCTTTTAGCGTTCCAACATCCTGTTTGAGGACTACTACATCTTCTTTCAGCATTCCAACATCTTGTTTCAGCACTCTTACATCCTGTTTCAGAGTTTCTACATCTTGTTCAAGTTTAGTAATCTTTTGTTTCAATATTTCTACATCTTTAACCAATCCCTTAATTTCTTCTTTGACAACAGCTTTGACTTCTTCCCTTACGATTACCTTGACTTCCTCTCTTACAATTACCTTGACTTCCTCTCTTACAATTGTTCTTATCAATTCTGCTAATTTTTTCTCATCCATTTATAACCTCCAAAATGAAAAATCCGCCACTTATAATAGCAAATTAAAATTGTTAACATCAAGTTTTAATTTTTTTAGTTCCTCCTTTGAATATCCAGCGAAAATCTCTGAAAAAATTGAATTATTTGTAAGTATCGGATCTAAATCATCGGAAATAATCCCTGTTTTTACAAACTCCTGCCAATAATAGGTTCCTTTAATTGGCGAAAACTCAGTTAAATGAATCCGAACTCTTAATTTCTTTAAAAATTCAACTCCTGCTTTTACTTCTTCAAGAGATTGCCCTGGAAGTCCATACATTATATAAACTCCTATTTCATTAGGTAGAAATCCAGCTTCTTTAAGATATTTTACTGCTCTTTCAAGTTCTTCATTTGTAACCTTTCCTCCAGTTTCAATCTGTCTTTTTATATTAACTGTTTCAAGGCTTAATCTTATGGTTTTAAATCCAGCCTTTTTCATCAAATAAGCAAGTTCTCTATCAATAAACCGTGCATGAAGTCCATTAGGAGTATGAAATCTTGTTTTCATATTTTTTTCAATAATTTTTTTCAACAAAGGTTTTATGTGGCTTTCAGCTTTATAAAGTAGAGCATCATCATAAAAGGCAAAATCTCTTATACCTAAACCATACAATCCTTCAATCTCATCAATAATTTCATTGATATTACTTTGTTCAAAGGATTTAGATAATAAAGAAGAAGCACAGTAGGGGCACCTAAAAGGACATCCTGTGGATGTTAAAAGAGGTGCATATTTCATTTCACTATAAAAATTCATCTGCCACCAGTATTTTTGCTTCTTATTTATTTTTTCAGGCTTTAATCCAAGGGTTTCAATTACCTCAACTAATCTTTCATCTACTTGTCCTTCATAAACAAAATCAACATCTATATTTTTTTCTGCATGTTCCTTATACAGGGTTGCATAAATTCCTCCAAGAATAATTGGAGTATCTTTAAATTTCTCTCTAAGAATATTTATAGCCTCTTTTACACCGTACCACCAGTAGCTCATTATTGAAGTAACAAAGATTAGATCGACATTTTTTATGGATTTAATTTTTTCAATAAATTCAGAACTGCTTATTCCGTATTTTTTGTATTTTCTGGGTATTTTTTTTAAAATTTCAGGTTTTTCTATGACTTCTGCTTTATATTTACCTGTTCCGTATTTTTTTATTTTATATGAGTCACAACAGTCAATGAAAAATAGTTTCATATTAAACTGGGTTAAAAATTCAGCTACTTTTAACAATCCAAGTGGTCTTGCCCAGAAATTATAGGCAGCAAAATCATAGATCCAAGGATTTACAAGAAGGCATTTAATTGTCATGCAAGCTTTCTAAAGACAACAATAAATCCTGTGTGAGCAACCATTCTTAAGGC
>Ga0272449_1002233_pt1 | contig 18297 bp, 15 predicted proteins | sample YNPCB0241_FD_198679 | JGI IMG/M metagenome (GOLD analysis project Ga0272449, IMG submission 198679) | Hot spring sediment microbial communities from Yellowstone National Park, WY, United States - YNP-CB-024-1 | ecosystem: Environmental > Aquatic > Thermal springs > Hot (42-90C) > Sediment... | reverse complement strand
TGGCATTCACAAGAGCCAAAAAGAAGCTCATAGTTATAGGAAACGCTAAGTCGATCGAGGCAAGCAGAGGACTTCTACACGAATTCATATCATACGCAAAAAAGAAGAATGGATACTTCAACTACGTCCCCTCCTAAATGTCTTTTATGTTATTTCTCGACAAAAAAGCGAATAGAATCTATAAGATACAAAATTTCTATTACGAGGAAGAACTCTAATTCAAGATGAAATTGAGAAGCATCAAGAAGTTCTATCAATACCGGATTCCGAAAATCTGTAGGAAAAGAATATTCAGTAGCTACAGGATCAATTGATTAAATAGATACTTCAAGAATTGGCACTATGGGCAGGTTGCAAGAAATCTAGGTAGGCATCGCACGTGTAAAATAGTATCCTCTGCTATGGCTTCGAGGTGGAAATGCTATTTTGGTAGTTATTTTTGCCTCCTTTAATCTTGCTCTCTACAAACAAGATAGATTATTAAAATTATCACCAACAGTATTGGAATAGGTATGCTAAATTCTTGAGACACACCTTTTATCGCATTCCAAATAGAGTATAATGTCGTAAAAAAGATCAAGAATGAAAGAATGTTTTTCTTTCTCATATACGTAAGTCACCATCATAAACTTTATTACGGTGGACTATTAAATGATATGTGGATGCATCCAGTTGGGTGGACTATATGGGTGTAAAAAATAAAGAAAAGCTGGATATAAAAGATAAAGAAGCACAGCTCATGGACCTTATAAATAGAGTGGGAGATAGAGGTTTTACACACCTCTACAAATTGTGTAAGGAAAGCGGGCTTTTTACTTCAAGGGAAACGTTGTCAGAGTATCTTTCTAGGCTACAATGGAAGGGGCTAATTTCAGCCCAGAAAGAGGAGAAGCCTGAGAGGGGGAAGCCTTCACGCTACAGTTTAACGGAGAAGGGACTCCATGTATTACAGACACGCCAGGTTGCCTTCAGCATTGTCAAGGACGTTGACGACCTAATCGCTTCAACAATTTCAGGCTCGAACGTGAACGTGACATTCCTTTTTAATTCTGAAAGGCTGCGGGCTATCGTCCTAACCTTCAGCGGAGGTGTGCAGAAAAAACTTTTCGAACTCTTTGGAGGAGCGCCTGCAATAGAACTTTACCGTAAAAAGTCCATTCTACCACCTGAAAGCAGCAGGCTTGCTGAAGCACTAGCCAGGGGCTTAAACACAGTGCTCTTAAACGTTCTAGTAGAAAACCTGGGTCCCACGATTGTTTTAGGCGACGATACCATAAGCTTAGGAACGGATCTCGAAGAACCCCTCAAGAAGATACTGGAAGAAGATATGCTTTCTCTTAAGCTGATAATAAAAAATTTTGAGAAACTAAAGCCCCAACTGGAGCGGATACTGAAAGGTCTGTCCTTTTAAGAATCTCCTATAAAACCTTCCTATCACAAACCTTCCTCCAATCCTCTTCAGTGAACCTGTTCACCAAATCTATTTCCAGCTTCATGCCCGCGAAAAAATTTCTCTAGAATATTTAAGCAGATGCTTTAATCCTCTGTTCTGTCAAGTCCAAACCATTTTGCCTCTTCTTTCAAGTCATCGTGCGTGTAATCAATTATTTTTTCTACAATATTAAATACCTAAATATTGGAATACAGAAATTTCTTCTCTAAGTGTTGAGCATAGGAAAGTGAGAAGGAATGAAAATTTCTGAGATATTAGAGAAGTTAAATAGGAAGGAGTTTGTTCTTCCTCCTTTTCAAAGAGAGTTTGTTTGGAATGATAAGGAAAAGATTATAGAATTTGTTGATTCTTTGTACAGAGGATATCCGATAGGTTCTATTATTATTTGGAAACCAACCGAGGAAGATATTAAAGAGGAAATTAAGGAAAGAGCGATACAAGCTTCAGTCAAGGGTGAACCTCTATACGCTAGAGATTACATATTAGATGGCCAACAAAGATTAACAACAATTTGCAGAATTTTTAATGGCGATCCATTTGTTTTTAAGGGAGAAGAATTTATTTTATATTTTGATACTGAAAATGAAGAATTTTGTTTCGTCAGAAAAAGTGAAAAAATAAAGAATTTTATTCCCTTTCATGAAATAATAAGTAAAACTAGTGAACAGTTAATTAAAGAACTGGAAATAAAGGAGACAGATAAAATTATCAAGTTAACTTCCATTTTTGAAAAAATTAGGAGAATAGAAGAGAAAGAGATCACGGTAGAATATTCCTCTCTACTTAAGAGAGAAAACGCACTAGAACTATTCATAAGATTGAATACAGGAGGAAAACCATTAGAAACGGAAAACCTTACATTAGGATATATTTCGATAAAGTGGCCAAGTGTAAGAGAAGAATTGGAAAAATTCAGGGAACAAATTTATAAAACTAATTTTAAGTTTGATTATGATTTCTTCGTAAGGTGTCTTTCAGCCATATCATTTAAAGAATCCTTAAAAAGAAAAATCGTACCTCGATTTGGAGAGAAAAACGTTTCAGAAGATTGGGAGAAGAAAGCAAAGGTTGGAATTTTAAGATTGATTGATTTCTTAAAGGGAGAACTATTTCTTGATTCAGATATGTTCATTGAAGCCCAGAATACATTAATACCTCTTGTCCTCATTTTAAGTCAAAAAGAAGTTAAAGGAAAGGAACGTGAATTATTAGCGTATTCCTCCTTGTTAGCTTATATAAACAGAAGGTATAGTGGAGCAAAGTTTGCTAACTTAGATAAAGACATTGAATTGGTACATGAAAGTTCTAATCCTGTAGAAGATTGGACAAAAGCTCTTGAGAAAGATAGGGAAATAATTACAAACTTTAAACCTGAGGAAATTGAAGAAAGTAATAATACCACGTTTCAATTGGCATTATTTGTTTTACTTAAAAGCATGAATGTAAAACAAGACCTTCTAGGACGCAATTTCCTAGAAAACGCAGCTTCACAAGAAGATAAACCTGAATTCCACCATATTTTTCCAAGAAAATGCTTAGAGGGAACACAATATGAAGAAATATGCGATCATATTGCTAATTTAACGATAATAACTTCAAAATCGAACAAGGAAATCAGTAAAAAACAACCAAGTTATCTTTTACAGATTTCAGACGAGTTAAAAAGACAACATTTCATTCCACAAGATAGGAACTTATACAAAGTCGATAGGTATGAAGATTTTTTAAAAGAAAGACAAAAGCTAATCGCGAACGCTTTAAACAACTTTTTATCTCAAAAAAGGTTAAAAGATGTAATGCCAGAATATTAGTACATGAACTTTATTTGGACTCCTTGAAGCGATTTTGTTCAAGAGATATTCAGAAAGGTTGAAGATACGATGAAACATTTTATATAAGAAAGTTTAAATAGTCCTAGATCCTATTTTCTTAGAATTCGAGATGGTTTACATAAGAATTCAGAGGAGACCAAGGAGACCAAGCATTCGTCTCGGAAAAAAGATGCTAAACCCAGGTGGATCCTTGAGTAATTTTTCCGCTACTCATTCTTCTAATTACTTAAAAAAGAGGCGGAGTTTGCGTTCTCGACCAGAAAGTTCAGTTGTGAAACGTGAGGCAATCAACTTTTTATTGCAGGCTCCTACGAGTGGAGAAATTCGTATAGCATATATTATAGCTGACAACCTTTACACCAACTGGGATCACATAACCCAACTTTTTGAAGAATGCCAGAGGAGAAATAATCTAAATATTTCAGGTAAAATTGGAATGGAAACTGCTCAGGCCTCTCTTTCTACTATCCAAACGGAGCTTGCATGGACTGTGATTGGCGGACATGTTCCAAAAGAGCTTCAAAAGCCGGCGAAAGAAATGTTAGCAAACTTTATGAACACTCTAACATCCGCCGAAATAGCTCTAGCGAAACAGTTCCTTCAAGGAAGAGAGTAGATAATGGTCACTTTAAAAGAACTCGACTCATTCGTAAAAGAATATGGGAAAGATGGATTAAGTCTCCTAATACTCTTCTGTCACCTTAAATCAAAATATGAGTCTGACCTCCGCCAACGTTTTGGGCTTGACGAAGAAGAATTGAATAGAACATGTATGGAGGTAGCGAAAAAACTGCTTAAATATGCCAAGGGGCAGCCAACAAAAAAGAAATAGAAGAGTTGCTTTCACATATCAGAAAAAATAGAGTTTATGTTAATGGTATGTTGGCAACGGTTATTTCCATATTCAATTCGCTGAGGCTTATTGAAGTTCTAAGTCCAGTCTCCTTAATACTTTCCAAAATACTGGTAAGAGAATCTAGGTTTAGTGATTCTTGAGGTTCCAGCTTAACCGAAACTTCTACAGAAACAACTTCTTTCGGCGTTTGAGGTTTCTTCTCATCTTGCGGCATGAATTTTTGAAGGGCTTGGTTCCGGCTAACATTTATGGAAATATCCTTTACAATAAATTCTTCATGCGAGAACAGAATATTGAAAAGTTTGTTAAGGGCCTCTGACACATACTTCAAAAGCTCCCATGCCCTTTCCCTCACCCATTCAGAACCTTTATCACCCGAATATTCTCCACTCATAAAACTTCACAGCGTATATTTTTGTGCAGAGACTATATAAGCTTCTATTCCCTTTCTTACACCCAAATTTAATTTTAGATTTCATAAGGCTTAATTTAATCCGGAGCATATTCCAACGGCTTAACTATCACATGTCAGGGAATATTTTGATTTTGTAGGGGAGGGTTTAAAGTGTATTAAACAGGTGCTCTAGCTTTCTGTAGCAAATAATAGCAGTGTCGACTCAGCGGATACAAAATTTAAAATTTATCAGTCCCCTGTCCGACAATATAATTTAGGTTTCCTATTACGACTTTGGCAAGATTTTCGGCAGCATCCTCAGGCAAACCTTTTTCTCTGGCAAAAATTTTCGCGACTTTCACACAAAATTCTTCGCCCCATCCTCTCTTAGCTTCTTTATAAATTTTCCACGCTATACTCATCCATTCCTGTATTTGTCCTTCTGAAGGATTAATTACTCTTCTCACAACCTCCGCCAAATTGTGTGCGATTTTCCCAGATTTTTCGGCACCCTTCTTTGCAAGCCCGCTCTCCTTAAGTGCAAGCCCCATAAGCTTGTATTGATCCTCGCCCTCGTACGTCACTATGGAACCATCATCCCTTTCAACCACAAACTTCCATTCTCCTCTTCTTTTCTCGCTCATACTCACTTAACTAAGTTGGAGCAGAATTTAATAAATGTTGCAAGAGGCAAATAGTCCTACGATTCCTATGAAAATTTTACATTGTTTAACATGAAAATTCAATGTTCACTTTCATTCTGCCCAACCCTTTCCAATAGTGCAAAGGACAAAACAATGATAAGCTCATATTTGGTGGATGCAGTCTTGAAAGGTTTAAGAGCATCTTGTTTGCTATACCGCTGTAGGTATGGATGGCTTAAATGATATTGTTTGGAAGGTTGCAAGTTTTCCGCATGATCTTCTTAAGCCATTTTGCTGGAGGAGGCACAATAATACAAAGGTTTTGGGCGAAGCGGAGCGCCTGCTTACCCAGTATGCTGTTGAAAGCTTCAACACATCTACAAGGAAGAGTGAAAAATGTAGCTTGAAGATGGTTATCAAGGGACATCATAGTAGGGGGAAGGGTTTGGCTCAAGTTTGGTGCCTGGGCGACAAGCTTTCTTCGGCTATCGCTAGGCTCCGCTACGAATACGATTACTGGCATGATGTTGATGGAGCAGAACCTTTTTTCGTCAAAGTGTACGGTGACGTTGAAAGGTGGGATGCTAGAAGGGTTGAGGACCTTAAGCGGCAAATTCTTCTAACACTTGAAGAGTATGTGGGGAGGCAGGAGGAGGGTTTAGCGAAGGTCAACGAGCTTCTAAGCAGATTTCCAAGCGACAGCAGGTTCCCGTTTGTAAGCCTTAAGACGCACCATTGGATGACCGATGTTTTGCATGGAAAACGTTGTCTTCACAAGCTTCTGGCCAACGATCAAGATGTAAGCAAAATTGCCCTCTACATGATTAGGGTTTCGGTTGCAGAGCCAGAATTTCATAGGCTTAGGGAGCTACGTAGTTTTAAACGGTATCTTGAAGAAGGTTACGCTAGCCTTCAGAGTAAACTGCAAGGTAGAGGGGTAATTAGGATCGGGGATGACTTGTACTTGGTGACAGCATGCGATGATGAAGTGGAAGATGTTATAGGAAAGGTTTCGGAAAGTGGGCACGGTTTCAACGTTGACGTCTTCAAGTGGATGTTAAAGTGGACGGAGACTGCCGAAGGACCCCTTTATGTTGTTGAAGATGAAATTAGAAAACCGCTTGCTGTAGGAGGTTGCGAGGAGCTCGATCTTAAGCCTGAAAGCTATAAGCCTTGGGCATATCTTCTAGAAGGAAGGTACAGGCATCTACTTTGGGCTTCGATCAGGCCAAAAGGTGACATGGAAGAGGCTGCTGAAGAGTTCCTGAACTGGGCGGAGCATGAGCTTGAAAAATTCAGGCGCAAACCATGCAAGCATCCCATACGCCAGAAGGTTTCTTTGTCGCCTGAGCTTCTTATATCAATCGCTGACGGGTTCAACGAATTCCTTTCAGATTGCATTTACCATTTTACCAGAATGCAGGGATCGTCGAAAGGATACCCGATTATTAGGTCATTTAATAGAACCATGCTGGTTCGCTCTCTTGCAGATCCCTCGGACGCACTCGACGTCTACCTTAAGCTTGCAGGGTTGAGGAGGAAGCTGCATATATCAGCTTCCATAGCCTGCGTAGTCTGCGGCCCAAAATATCCTTTCTGGAGGGTGTTAGATTTATTTAGCGGGTTAGAGGATAAAGGTGGTGGGTTAGCCTTTGAATTGGGTGAGAAGATGGTTCAACTGGATGACAGGCATGCTGAGCTCGTGAATAAGGTTAGAGGATACTTAAAGGGTGAGCGCAAGCAACAGCTGTATAGGCTTGTTAACGCCGCCTGCAGAGACAGTAGGGAACTTCTTAAGGTTAAAATCAGGGGTCTGGCTGAGCAGAAGAAGGTAAGTGAAGAATGTGCTAGTAAGCTCTGCTGGCTCGTGGACGAAATTTCACGCCTACACCCACGTGAGGAGGAAAGGAGAGAAGTGACATGCGAAATATTTAAGATACTTAGAATGTTTACTAAATAAGGTGCAATCTATGACAAGCACCTCAAAGAAGGTGGAAGGCTTCCATAGGCTCAGCACCCTATGGAGGATAGATTATGATGTAGAGGCTTTAGAACCCATACTTACAAGGGCCGCATATGAGGAGGCAAAGGAGGAGGTCGCCGACCTCTTGGATAAGACTTTGCCCAAGCCTGAACTTGACGCAGTCCCCCTGTTTATAGGGGATAAAGCCGTGATCACGGGCAACGCGGTTAAAGGGATCTTCAGGCACATAATATCTGCGCAGCTCACTGAAGCAGGTAAGCAGGTTTGCGTGCAGGAGGTTAAGCTAAGGGAAGGTGTTCGCGCTGAGGAGCTGGGAAGGGTTAAGGGCTGTGGACCAGACAACCCTTGCTACGTTTGCAAGTGGTTTGGGACAGCCGGTAGGCAGGGCGCATTATACTTCAGTATGCTTGTCAGCAGAGGAAGTGGAAGGGACGTGCTTGCAGCCGAGCCTATTCCGATGGTGGCGTTGGGCGAGGATACGAACGCCCTTATCGCTGAGAAGGGGAAAGGGAAGTTCGCACTGCTTGCACCAGTTAAGGAGGGTACAGTATTTTCTGGGTGGATTACAGGAGATAACCTGGAGGAGGATATAATTGGGGCTTTTAAAGAAGTTCAGGATATGAGTGAAAGGGGTTTCTTGAAGCTAGGAGGTTTCAAGACCAGAGGCTTTGGTTCGGCGAAGATTGTGATTAAATGTGTTGAAAAGTATAGGGCAACACCGTTCATCCTTGAGAAGAAGTATGAGGGTAAGGAGCTTATAGATTTCCTCGCCAGATGCCAGGAGGCCTATCGTAAGCTCCTTACTGTGGTGTAAAATTTGGAGTTTGTACACCTAACCTTTAGAGGTAAAACGACCTCACCTTGGCATGTCGGCAAACGCAGGTACAGCAACTACCTCTACACGAGAAGAGACATCCTCTGGGGTAGAGGTGTTAGAGGCCCCATTCTAAGGCAGCTCTGGCGCACACACTGTCCTAACTCTGATGCAAGAGAGAGGGTTGAATTTGACGAGGAAAAAGACTGTCGAACCTGTGTTTCGGCACCAGATTGTCCCTTTTATAACCTAAGGGGCAGCGGTGACGAGGGCGAGTTCAAGGACAAGCCTCGTCTCATAGTATCCAACCTACGCTTTTTAGGAGACTTTGAAGTTAGAAGGATCGCGTTGGCTGTAGTGGACGATAAGCTGAAGTCAGCTATTCCTGGAAAGGCTCCAGTTTACGTAGAATATGTACCTCCAGGAGTCGGCTTCTTGTTCGAAGTGATCTTGATAGCTGAGGGCGTCCGCTTCGAGAGGGAGGTTGTGGAGGCGGCTAAAGTGAGCCTAAAGTTTCACGGATGGGGTGCCTTCTGCAACGAGGGCTTCGGTAGAGGAGAGATGGTGGAGGTAAAGAGGAGAGGGTTTAGCGAGTTCGAGCAGGATATCTTGAAGCCAGCTGCTGACATGATGCCGTCGTCTGGAAAAATATTTTTCGAAATAACACCCCTTCTAATACTCGACAAGGACGGTGGAGGCAACTACACAAGCACCCTTGAGGAAGGCTTCCAAAACAAGCTCTGCAACAGCATAAACGAACGCTACTGGCAGTTCTACAGCACACACGTCCACACACAGGAATCTGTTAAGGAAGTGTTTGGGCGATCGAGAACCCTAAAGATCAGGGGATGGAGCATGAAAAGAGTTCGCTCAAACATGCCCTTCGAAGGCATAGGAGGCGAACTCGTGTTCGAAGTTGAAGGGTTAAGCCGAGAACATGCAACCGCACTAACGCTAGCGAGATACGGTGTAGGAAGATACAAGAACCAGGGTTTCGGCTCCCTAACAACAAAAGGAGGTGAGGGCAAAACCGCTACCCTTTAAATACCCCAATGCAGGAGAAGAGGTAGCGACAACATCGCCTGCAAAAAAGCCCTAAAACAGCCTCAAACGCCAAAACAGGGAAAGAAAAGCCATCGGGTTCAATGAAAAGAAGAGTGCAACGTTCCATCCCTGTACTTGTAATGATATGATGTTACAACGTTCAATGAAAAGAAGAGTGCAACAAGTCCAGTAACTCCTCTGACAAGCCTCCAAAACCCGTGAGTTCAATGAAAAGAAGAGTGCAACTCCATTAAATGTTTTACCATTATACAAGTGTTTTCCCGAAGTTCAATGAAAAGAAGAGTGCAACCTCCACAAAGTTTGTTGCACCGACGATGAACGCCTGCCTGTTCAATGAAAAGAAGAGTGCAACTACGTTTTGGAAATAACTCTTCCAACAACAAGTTTTCTTCGTTCAATGAAAAGAAGGATGTAACTTTCTCTTTTTTTTACGGACTTTACAGGAATGGCGTCGGATACAAGACAGACTTTGAGTTTGTAGATACTGTTCTAGAAAAGGTCTCATTTAAGGTGGTCTGGAACATTCGTGGTTTATAGTAAAGTCAGCAAGTTTATCGTAATCGCCTCAAATAATCTTTTCTGCATCCATCATTGTAGCCTGAAAAAACCTTTTATATTTCATTCAACCATTATTTCGGTGGATCAAGAATGTCAGAGTCTATTGGCAGATCTATACCTGATAGATGTTTAAACTTTCCTTTTCAGCCAAGTTTCAAAAACGGAGAAAGTTGTGCTAACATGAAGAGGTGATAGGATGGAGTCAAGTTATTCTTTAGATGCTGAAGAAGTTGCTAATGAAATTAAGAGGGTAGCGTCAGAGTCGATTAGCGAAGAGGATTTGAGGCAGGGTGTTGAATATGTTCTAAAGAGCAAGATTATCGAGAGACTAAAGGAGGTTGAGAAAGCTGAGATCCCATACACTTCGTGGAGGCCTCCGAGAGCAAGGTATGAGGTTACGCTCGTCTCAGGGCTTAGAGTGGACGCCCTCTACGGGCACCTTATAATAGAATATGAGAGGCCTAAAACATTTGACTCGAAAGGCGGCTTCGAGAGGGCTGTTGAACAGGTTAAAAGCTATATTAGAGACCATGCTGAAGTTGAGGCTCGTTACCCACGCTACTTCGGTGTAGTATTAGACGGCTACAAGATAGGTTTCGTGAGATACAGGGAAGCGAGTAAGGGCTTCGAGAGCAAGGGACCTTTCGAGGTCAACAGGAACACAGTTGCAAAACTTATTGAGGCAATCATAGGACTTAGGAGAAGAGCTTTAAGCGCTGAAGAGCTTTTAAAAGACTTTGGTCCTGAAAGCCAGGTAGCCAGGGAAAGCATTAAAACCCTATACGGTAAGCTACTGGGAACCTCGCCTAGAACACAGATGCTTTTTGAAGACTGGAGAAGAGTCTTCTCTCAAGTCTGCGCCTACAGTCCTGAGAAGGTTAAGGGATTGGAGGAGGCCTACGGCTTCGACGAGGGCAAGGCTGATCCGGAGAAGCTGCTTTTCGCCCTACACACCTACTATGCACTAATAATGAAGCTTCTAGCAGCTGAAGTTGCATCACTGTATATAGCGCCAAAACTATGGTCATATCTTAGGACTCTGGAGGAAGCATACTATAGAGGACATGAGAATCTAAGAGAAGGGCTTAGGGAGCTTGAGGAGGGAGGTGTCTTTGCTAGGCTTGGAATAGTGAACTTCATGGAAGCGGACTACTTCGCATGGTACCTAGATGAATGGGATAAGGAGGTTGCGAAATGTGTAATGAGCATCGTGGACAGGCTTTCAAACTATGACCCGAGCGCTGCCGAACTCGAGCCAGAAAAGGTCAAGGATCTTTTCAAGAGACTATACCAGAACCTCGTTCCAAAGAAGATTAGGCACGATCTAGGCGAATACTATACTCCAGACTGGCTCGCGGAACTCGTATTAAACGAGGTAGGATGGACATCAGAGACTTTTGAAAAATTGGCTCAAGAGAAAGGCTCCCTAGCACCGCTCGACTTAAGACTTCTAGACCCAGCCTGTGGAAGCGGCACATTCCTCGTTCTAGCGATAAGTAGGTTAAGAGGTTATGTTGAAGAGCATTGGATAGATAAGGGGACAGCATTAAAAAGAATAACCAAGAATATAGTTGGCTTCGACCTAAACCCCCTAGCCGTAATAGCATCCAGAGCAAACTATCTCATAGCATTAGGAGACATGCTTAGGGAGAGAGGAGCTGAACCAATAGAAATACCTATCTATTTAGCTGACTCAATACTTGTAGAAAGAAGACAGACGCTTACAGGAGCAACATACATCCTCAAGACGGCCGTGGGAACGTTTAGCGTTCCAATAAGTGTGGTCGAAAAAGGTCTGCTGACAAAAATTTTAACCATAATAGAAGAGTGCGTGAGAGGAAACTACAGCTCAAACGAGTTTAGAGCAAGGCTACAAAGAGAGATTAGCTTAGAAGAAGTTGAAGCCTTCATTCTAGTAGAGCTTTTTGAAACGCTGTCAAAGCTTGAAAAGGAAGGAAAGAACAGGATATGGACTAGGGTATTAAAGAACTCTTTCGCACCATTCTTTGCAGGAAGGTTCGACTATGTAGTAGGAAACCCCCCATGGATCAACTGGGAGAATCTTGCCGAGGACTTCAGAAAAACACTTAAAGAGCTTTATAAGTGGTATAATATACTGCCAAGTAATCCTAATGCTCAATCCAAAATTGATCTTTCAATGATATTTGCTTATCGTTGTATGGATAGATATTTAGTGGAAAACGGAATGTTCGGCTTTCTAATCAATGATGCAGCTTTCAAGGCTATGGCTGGTAACGGCTTCAGAAAGTTTAAGATTATAGGTGTGCCATTTAAGGTGCAAGTGATTCATGATCTTGTGTCCCTTAAGCCATTTGAAGGGGCCTCCAATAGGACGACTCTGTTTGTTGCTAATAAGGGTAAATTAACAGAGTTTCCAATTCCATACAAAAAGTGGTTCAAGTCAGTAAAAGACGAAATTCCGCAAAACCTAACTTTAAATGAAGCTACAAAAATGGTTGAAATTGCCGACTTTTATGCTGAGCCATTAGGAGGATATAAACCTTATGATGAAGTTTTACCCCTACTAACATTTAACCAAAGAGATGTTTTTGCTAAGTTAAATAAAGTAATTAAAGTATCAGCATACATAGCACATGGCGGAGCAGATCTTTATCCAGCTGGTGTTTATAGGGTTAAGGTCATAAATGACGTAAGTGGGGAATTTGCATTAGTTGAAAATTTGGTAGAACGTGGAAAAAAGGCAAAGGTAGGTCTAGTACAAACGATTATTGAAAAGAACTTCCTATTTCCTATACTTGAAAGTGGAAGTATTTCTCGGTGGAAAGTAATAAGCTATGCTATAGGCGTTATACCTCATGACAAGAACGGGAGAGTTATATCTGAGAGGGAGCTAAAGGTAAAATGGCCTAAGACATACGAGTATTTTTTGAAATTTAAAGGAGTTTTGGAAAAAAGGTCTGATTATAAATCTTATGGGAAGGGACAACCATTCTACTTTGTCTATAAGCTCGCTGACCATACCTTGGCTCCAATAAAAGTTATCTGGAACACTATGGGAACAAAGCTAGATGCTACTGTTGTAACTACTATTAAGCATTACATTCTGGGCGAAAAAGTACCAGTTCCAGAACATGTGCTCGCTTATATACCTGTTAGCACAGAAGATGAAGCTCACTTCATATGTTCAATACTTAACTCTAGCTTCGTTAACCTGATCCTTCAATCAATAGCAAAGGGTGGAAAGAATTTTGCTACACCAGAATTTATAAACATGATTAACATTAAAAGATACAACTCATCAGATACTCTTCATAAGAAACTGGCAGAACTTTCTAAGAAAGCTCACCAACTAGCTCAGCAAAATCAAGAGGATAAAATAAAGAAAGTTGAAGAAGAAATTGATAAAACAGTAGCTCAACTTTATGGCTTAACTGATGAGGAGCTTAGAGAAATTAAGAGGTGCTTAGCTATTCTCGAAGGTGAAGAGGTCGAGGGAGAAGAAGAGGAAGTTATTGACCTTCCTCCAAGAATGCCTGACATATCTTTAAAGGACAACGTTGTTAGCGAAGGAAGACCTTTCAGCGTTGACTTCATTGTCTCTAACCCTCTTGAGAAGCCTTTAACAAATGTTTCCGTTAAGCTTAAGCTCTTTGACGGGCGCTCTGTTGAAAAATGTTTTGAAACTGTTAAGAACGAAATCTCATTTCCATTAGGCTTTGATGGACTAAAGGCCGGAGAATATAAGATTAAGACAGTCTTTGAATATATTTTCGAGAATGTTCCTAAAAGAGTTGAGAAAGAGTTGACTATTTACGTTAAGGGTTCTGAGGTTAAGCATGTTGAGAGGAGCTTTAAGCCTGAGGAACTATTTGGGGTCTAGCTATGGGTATGGATGAGCTTAACGATAAGCTCAAGTATGTTTTTGGAGATGTTGTTGTTGTTAGAAAGGATATTGTTCTCTATCAGGAGGTTGCGAGGCTTCCAAGATTCATTTCAGAGTATCTGATTTCAAGCCTTGGTAAGGAAAAGCCTAGTAGAGAGGACTTGGAGATGATAGGTAGGACGATTTCAGAGTGCTATCCTGAGCCCAAGGATAGGGATAAGGTTCTCCATGACCTGATGAAGGCTGGAGAGTATAATGTGATAGACGAGGTTAAAGTCTACACGGACATTTCTTCGGGAACCCATAGGGCCTTCCTCTGGAACCTTGGGCTAGAGTGCGCGATCACCGACGAACTTCTTGAAAAATATGAGAATCTTCTAAGGCAAGGGCTTTGGGGGTTGGTGAGGCTCCAGTATGTGTCTGACGCTGAAGGAGGATACGCGACCGTTGTAGGATTCATACCATTCCAAATAGCCAAGCTTGACATGGACGCCTTCATGGAAGGCAGAAGAAAGTTCACGACAGAAGAGTGGGTTAACGTGCTAATAAGCACGATAGGCTTCAACCCTGAAGCCTTACCTTGGAGGAAGAAGCTTGTAATACTCTCTAGACTAATACCTCTTGTAGAATCCAACGTCAACATGATGGAGCTCGGCCCAATAAACACTGGGAAAACTTACACGTACCTGAACACCTCCCACTATACAAGGATATTTTCTGGAGGAAGGGTTAGCCCTGCGGTTTTAATATGGAATCTGGCCAGAAACATTCCTGGGGAAATAACGACAAAAGATTGTGTAGTGTTCGACGAAATAAGCAAAATAGAGTTTTCGAGCGCTGACGAGATGATGGGTAAGCTTAAGCTTTACATGGAAAGTGGGTACGTTGAAAGGGGGGACAGGAGGGGGATAAGCCAGTGTTCTCTAATGTTCATGGGCAACGTTGACGTCAAAGGTGAAATACCGATTGAAGACTTTACATATGTTCTTCCTGAAGTGATGAGGGATCCAGCCTTCATCGACAGAATACACGGCTTCGTACCAGGATGGGAGATACCCAAGATAGGTAGGCTCGACATATACCTATCTAAAAACTACGGCTTCGTAACAGACTACTTCGCCGAAATATTGCACGAGCTGAGGAAGAGGACAGGATTCTACTACCATATATCTGAAAGGGTCGAATTATCTAACGTCACAGGCAGGGATGAGAGGGCTATAAAGAGGCTCGCAAGCGGCTTCCTAAAGCTCATATCTCCTAATGAAGAATTCACAGAAACAGAACTTAAGATAGCGTTAGATTTGGCTGTTGAATATAGGCAGAGAGTTGCAGACTGGCTACACTTCATGAGGCCAGGAGAATATGAGAGGAAAAAGATAGGGTATAAGATTACTGGTTAAGGATCGTAAATGGATATGAGTAAAAAATGTAAAGTGAACTATAAAGGTTAGGTGAACTTTCGAACCTTCCACTAGGCTTGGGCGATGCTATTATGTAATGACGTTATAAAATGACAATGCTGTTTTGTACACTATCGTGTACGGAATAACCTTTAGCACCAGTATTGGCTATCCCTTTTCAATCCATAAGAACTTAGAAAGATGTATAGATTTTTTTTTGCAAAACTATAGTTGAAGGATTCAAATACAATTGGAATAAAAGTATGGAAGAATGGAAGAGGGACGGGTGCTTTTATAAAAATTATTTGAATGCTTAAAGGGTGAATAATAGTGTTTAATGTTCATAACCTAATAAAATTTTAGGCGAGAAAAGATTCTAAACTTATATTTCATGAAATTAAAATTCTGAACTATTGGCTGATACATTTTTGGCTCTGGCTCCTCTGGTTTTTCCGCGATCCAAGCTGGTGCTTCAGGATTTATTTCTGATATTAATCCATTAGAGGATCCTAACTCCAAGCTAGTGCTCCGACCAGATGAACTTAACCCTTAATCCTATAGGTAAAGCAATACATTATATTTTAATTAGTCCAATGTTTCGCATTCTCTTAATCTATTGCAGTATTCCCTGGATAATAAATCACATCCCTTTAAAAGGTGACAGAGATATTCCCTACTCGGCTTCAAACCATCTTTTACCTTATCGGGTTTAGCAACATAAGTTACAGCCTCAACTTTTTCTCCATCATCTGTTCTAACTATAATTTTTATCCTTCCATAATGACTAGGATACCCCTCATATTTATCAAGTATTCTCAAATCTGAATTAGAAATCTCGTAAAGAACACCCTCAACAACACTATTTTCACTCCTTACGATATTTGCATACCCTTCCTTAGGATTTTTAAAGGAAACCTTATTAAATTCTAATCTCCATCCTTCCAAAATCGCGTGCTCCCGTTTTAAAAAATTAATCCCTCTTCCCTTCATCCGATCAGGATCCATGTTAGAGCCATAGGCGAAATACTTCATCTTAGCCCAATTAAGTGTCCTATAAATCTTTAAAAACATTTTAAAGGTATGTGTCATTTGGATAATAAATCCTAAAGAGGCATTTGAGCAGGTTTTTAACATCCTCCTGAGTTGATGTCATTCACAACACTACTATGAATATGGATTCATTTAAATTTTTTAGTTGCACAGTTGACAGAGCAATAAATTATTAAAATCTGAGCCTCCAACTCTTTATGTCCATGCTTAAGGAGATCGTTGCCAGCTACATGGAGAAGGTTTCTTTTTAAGATTATCCTCGATTAAAAGCTCTGTAATACTTTTAACCTTGTCTTTATGAAGTAGCTTTAATATGACATTTCTTTCCTCTTCTGATTTAGGTAGCAGTAATTCTGCTAACTCAAAAAGCGGGCCAATAACTATTGGTTCTTCAATTACTCCCTTTGAGACCACTTCTCCTCCCTCTCTACGATACTCTTTAGCTGCAAAGTAAATAACATTACATTTTGCCATTGCTGCTGCCAGAGTGGCCGCCAACGCTACTGGCTTTGTACCGCAAGTTACGTTCACTATAGGTTCTCTACCATTCTTCTTTTCAATCAAAAGTAGTTCATAAATTGACGCTAACGCTTTGACGAAACTATAAAAATCTACTGGCCATTTCACAATATTTTTATCCTCATAACCTAACCTTTTTAAAATATCATCGATATTGTTATCGATCTCCTCAACAATCTTTTCATCTTCAGGTTTTGGGAAAACGTTTTTAACTATGCAGCACGTATCCTGGATACCTTCTTAATCCAGCCTTTATTCTTTCATTATAACATGGCACACAATATATACCTAAACTCTTAATTCTTTAAGGTTGTTTGGCAATGCCAGAAAGTCTTTCAAACTTCAACGCTATTCTTACTGCAAAATCGAAGGCTTCCAGAGAAGTTGGTACTATTGATTGTTTATTTTGACTGTTTTCTTCTTTGAGAGTGTTCATGGCGTTTGCCATTTTTGCATATTTTAGTCTTTCCTCTTCATTTAGAAAAGTTAAAGTTGTTGCTAAAAATCCGAGCATGTTAATGGCTTTGCTCATATCTAAAGCAAGAGCTTTGACCTCAGGATTAGAGTATTTTCCCGCATATTTAGCGGGGTCGTTTGTATCAACCATCACTTTATAATCTTCTTCGCCATAAACTGGAAGCAGCCAAGTCCTAAATGTTTCACCACCTAAAGTACCAGATTCTTCCAAAACCTTATTGACCAACTCCCACGATTTTTTCAAAACCTCTACATAATCATTACATACCAAAGCTTGCTCTGCCTCTTTAGCGATACTCTTCCATTGATCATTATTGATTTCATCTACTAAAGAAATTTCTTCCCATTTTACTCCTAAGACCTTTTCGCATAATTCCCTAAGCATTTCCTGGACTCCACCAACTCGTTCTGCGGCCTCTATATCTACGATGGCTTGATGATAGATTGAGTTTCTGGCAACTCTAATTCTTTCAATTAACATAATATTCTTGTCTATGATATCTTTTGTTTCAGGAACCACTTTTATTACATAAGATGACAGCTGTGAAAAGGGTATTTCAAGTATCTTTTTAGGATCATTTTCTGGAGGGCGGCTTTTTTCTATGGCTATAAATTTTAGAAGCCATTCTGTTGCTTGATGGGCTTCTACGATCGATAATAAACGGTTGAAAGTGGTATTTATAGTTGAATTATATGTCGCCTCTTCTATTAACATCCTAATCATCCTAAGAGTGCTCTTTCTGCCAACTAATGATGGCATAAAATTATATCACCCTAATAATTCAGTCTATACAAGCTTGTATTTAAGTTTCTTCTTCACGTGATTTTGAAATTGTCGTCACAAAGATTACGTAACAGTCAATATGGCAAAACTATCTTCTTGAAATGTATTAACTCTATTGTAGAACGACTTAAAGAATCTTATTTCATTTTTAGCCTTCTATTATGTTCATAGTCTTTTCTATTTTCTCCAATGAGTAAGAAAATCTTCCTAATTAAACCATCCTCGTGTTCATATGTTTGGATAAAGTATCTTCTTTAACTCATCTATTATGCTTTGTGTCTGAATTGTCATATTACAGTATTTGCATACAACCGCTTTTTCGGTAGACGAGGGTGTTATCGGTGCACCACAGTTTGGGCATCTGAGATACTTCAGCTTATCTTTTTCCTGTGCAAGTTTAAGTATTGAAGCATAGTCTATCTGTATTTCTGTGACTGTTGGCTTGACCTTCTGCTGATAAACTAATGTAAGCTCATCTGTTATTTCCTTCGAAAGAAGTTCGATATTATAGTCCCAAAGTCTTATTCTCTCGTATAGATTCTGTTTCATGCCTGCATACTTTTTCTCCATTGGCGAATAAGAGTTTTTATAATATAATACTG
>Ga0272449_1002230_pt1 | contig 18319 bp, 17 predicted proteins | sample YNPCB0241_FD_198679 | JGI IMG/M metagenome (GOLD analysis project Ga0272449, IMG submission 198679) | Hot spring sediment microbial communities from Yellowstone National Park, WY, United States - YNP-CB-024-1 | ecosystem: Environmental > Aquatic > Thermal springs > Hot (42-90C) > Sediment... | reverse complement strand
AATTAGATTAGCAGAAACTTTAAATCTCCCTGTTACTATGACTCTTATGGGATTAGGTTCATTTCCTGGTGATCATGAACAATCCCTTGGAATGCTTGGTATGCATGGTACTTATTATGCTAATATGGCTGTAGCTAATTGTGATGTTTTATTGGCTGTTGGAGCAAGATTTGATGATCGTGTAACAGGTAAAGTAGATGCTTTTGCTCCCGGAGCTAAAATTATCCATATTGATATAGATCCTGCTTCTATTCAAAAAAATGTTAAAGTCCATGTACCTATAGTTGGTGACTGTAAAAGAGCATTAACATGTCTTTTAAATATTATAAAAAACGCTGGTAAACCTAAAAAATATTGGAAAGAAAGATTTAAAGATTGGTGGGAACAAATTGAGATATGGAAAAAAAGATATCCTTTATCTTATAAAAACGATCCCAATTATATAAAACCTCAATTTGTAATAGAAAAACTCTATGAATTAACAAAAGGTGAAGCAATTATTGCTACCGAAGTTGGACAAAATCAGATGTGGACTGCTCAATATTATAAATTTAAATATCCAAGAACTCTTATCACCTCTGGTGGTTTAGGAACCATGGGATTTGGATTCCCAGCAGCAATTGGAGCTAAAATGGGAAATCCTGATAAATTAGTAATAGATATTGCAGGAGATGGGTCTATCCAGATGAATATTCAAGAATTAGCAACTGCTATGGAACAAAAATTACCTATTAAGATAATTATTCTCAATAATGGATATTTGGGAATGGTAAGACAATGGCAAGAATTGTTTTACGGAAAAAGATATTCCCATGTAAAATTTCATGTATTACCAGATTTTGTTAAATTAGCTGAGGCTTATGGAGCAGTGGGAATGAAAATAACTAAACCACAAGAAGTTGAACCAGCTCTAAAAAAAATTTTAAGTATGGATACTTTAGCAATATTAGATGTTCACATTGCTCCAGAAGAAGATGTTTTCCCTATGGTTCCTGCAGGAAAAGCAACCACTGAAATGATCTTAGTATAGATATAAGAGGAGGTAAAAAGCATGGAAGAAAAAAGACATACTCTTTCAGTTTTAGTAGAAAATACCCCAGGTGCTTTGGCAAGGATTGCTGGTCTTTTTAGTGGAAGAGGGTTTAATATTGATAGTCTTTGTGTTGCTGAAACATTAGATCCCACTCTTTCTCATTTAACCTTAGTAACTCATGGAGATGAATTTATTATTGAACAAATTATAAAACAATTAAGAAGACTTATAGATGTATATAAAGTAGTAAATGTTACAGAAGAAAAAGACTATGTAGAAAGAGAAATGGCCTTAATAAAAGTAAGGGCAGAAAAAGATTATAGAGAAGAAATCTTTAGAATATGTGAAATTTTTAGATGTAAAATCGTAGATGTAAGTCCACGAAGCTATATAATTGAAGTCACAGGGGATAGGGAAAAACTCCAAGCAGTAATAGACCTTTTAAAACCAATAGGAATTAAAGAAATTGCAAGAACTGGGATCATAGCTATGAGAAGAGAAAAGAAAAGTTCATAAATTTTTTTTCTTAATTTTCATCTTGATTTTTCCCTTTAACAAGTTATAAATGTCTTTTAACTTTTCTAAATCAAAAAGGAGGATTTTTTATGATAAGATTAGATATTAATAAAGAGGACTTATCCAAAGAAGAATTACAAGCTTTGGAAGATGCTTTTAAAAGGTGTGCAAGAAGAATTATATTAGCTACTACTTTAGCAGGCAGTGGACATCCAGGTGGTTCTCTTTCATCTTTAAGTATGCTTTTAGTTATATATGGGATTGCAAAAGTTGATCCTAAAAATCCAAGAGCTGAAAATAGAGATAGAATCGTTATAAGTCATGGACATATCAGTCCAGGAGTGTATAGTGTTCTTTGTGAATATGGTTTTTTCCCTGAAGAGCCTTTTTTAATGGAATTTAGAAGGGCTGGGTCTGCTTTTGCTGGACATGTAGAACAGGCAGTTCCTGGAGTAGAGTGGAATACTGGAAACTTAGGGCAAGGACTTTCAGCTGCCTGTGGAATGGCTAAAGCTATTAAATTAAAAGGGCTTAATAATAAAGTTTTTTGTTTGATGGGAGATGGTGAGCAACAAAAAGGGCAGGTTATTGAAGCAAGACGTTGGGCTGTAAAATTTGGATTAGATAATTTGATTGTTTTAATTGATTATAACAAACTTCAAATTGGCGGTGATATATCAAAAGTAATGCCCCAAAAAATTAAGGAAGAAATATTGGCAACTGCTTGGAATGTAATAGAAATAGATGGACATAATTATTCTGAAATATTTAAAGCTTTGAAAAAAGTATTAAATAAAGAGGTAGAGAACCCCGAAAATCCAACTGCTATTTTAGCTCATACTACAATGGGAAAAGGTATTTCCTTTATGGAAAATGATCCAAAATGGCATGGAATGGCTCTTCCAGAAGATTTGGCAAAAAAAGCTTTAGAAGAATTAGGATTTGACCCTAAGGAATTAGATATTCTTAAAGAAAAAAGAAAAAATTGGATAGTTTCTTTTCCTCATCAACCACATGATCCTCTTCCAGTTAAAATAGAAATTCCAGAACCAACTATCTATTCTTCTGAAACTAAAACTGATTGTAGAAGTGCATACGGAAATGCACTTGCAAAGTTAGCAGAAAAAAACAATCTTCCTGGCAAACCTCCCAAAATTTTAGGACTAACCTGTGATTTAGAAAGCTCTGTAAAAATGGGAGGATTTAAAAAAATTTCTCCTTCAGCTTTCTTTGAATCTGGCATTCAAGAACATCATACTGCTTCGGTATCTGGAGCTCTTTCTAAAGAGGGATTTTTAGTATTTTTCTCAACCTTTGGTGTCTTTGCAATTGATGAAGTTTATAATCAAATGAGATTGAATTCTCTTAATAAAACTGCTTTGAAGGTTGTATCTACACATTTAGGAGCTGATGTAGGAGAAGACGGTCCTACTCATCAATGCATAGATTATTTAGGAATTTTATTTAATCTTCCAGATTTTGAAATATATATACCTGCAGATCCTAATCAAACAGATCATATAATAAGATTTATTGCTAAAAGACCTGGGAATATTTTTGTTGGTATGGGAAGATCAAAAGTTCCTATTATAACTAAAGAAGATAATACACCTTATTTTGATGAAAATTATAAGTTTGTTCCAGGAAAAGCTGATTGGATAAGAAAAGGAAATAAAGGCGTAATCATTACTTATGGAACTATGTGTCATTATGCTCTTTCTGCTTGGGAAATTCTTAAAAACAAGGGTATTGAAGTTTCTTTACTGAATGTAGCCTCCATAAAACCTTTTCCTGAAGATGACCTTTTAGAAGCTTCAAAATTTAAAAATATAGTGGTAGTAGAGGATCATTATGTAGAAACTGGTTTAGGAAATAAAATAGCCTCCTTTTTTGCCTTAAAAGAAAAATTTGTTAAACTTAAACTTTTAGGTTTAAAAGGTCCTCTTTCTTCTGGAAGCCCAAAGGAGCTATTTAAATTATCTGGTCTAAATCCTGAAAATATAGCTAAAACTATGGAAGAATTAATAAATGCATGAAAAAGTAGAAGAAGAGAAAAAACAAACACTTATAGACCACCTTATTGAATTAAGAGGATGTTTAATTAAATCTTTTATTGGTTGGGTAATAGGTGCGATTGTTTCTTATCTTTTTGCAGAACATATAATTAATTTTTTACTATTTCCTTTATATAAAGTTATTTCTCTTCAGTCTAAGGTTTTTTTTAGAATTTTTCCAGAAGTATTTGTGGTTTATATAAAATTATCTATCATCGTAGGATTTATAATTTCAAGCCCCTACATTTTTTATCAAGTATGGCTATTTGTAGCTCCTGGCCTTTATCCCCATGAAAAAAAATGGGTAAAAAGCGTTGTCTTTTTAACTTGTTTTTCCTTTTTAATAGGAGATTTATTAGCTTATTATATTTTTCTTCCAGCTATTTTAAAATTTTTATATTCTTTTGGAGAAAAATTTCTTGTTTTCAAACCTTTTTTAAATGAATATATATCTTTTGTTTTGAAAATTTTTATTATTTTTGGAGTACTTTTCCAAATTCCTTCTTTTTTATTTCTTCTTTCCAAATTAGATTTAGTTACCTCTAAACAATTAAGAAATTTTAGACCCTATGCTATTATTCTATCTTTTTTTATTTCTGCTATTTTAACCTCAGGTTTTGACCCTTTAAATCAAATTCTTTTAGCTATCCCCTTGACACTTCTTTATGAGGTAGGTATACTTTTAGTAAAATTAGGAGAATTCAAAAAAAAGGGAGGTTAATATGTTTCCAAGTTTAGGAAGTCAGGAACTGTTTATCATTCTTTTTTTAGCTCTTTTAATTTTTGGTGCAAAAAGGCTACCTGAAGTTGGTGCTGGTTTGGGAAAAGGTATACGTTCTTTTAAAGAGGCTTTAAAAAGTGCAGATGTAAAAGAAGACCTTGAAAAATTAGAAAATAAAAAAACGGAAACCACATCTCCTTCTTCAGTTGAAAAAAGTTCTTCTAAAGAAGCTTAGTTTTAAGTGCAAGCTTTTATTCTTTCTGCAGGAAAAGGCACTCGTCTTTTACCTTATACTAATATTCTACCTAAACCTCTTTTCCCAATTTTAGGAAAACCAATAATTGAAATTATTTTGCATCAACTTAAAAATTTAGGCATAACTTTTATAGGAATAAATACTTTTCATTTAAAAGAAAAACTCATAAATTTTCTTAAATTTTATCAAGAGAAAAATCCACAAATAGAAATAAGGATTTTTGAAGAGAGAGCTTATGGGAACAGGAGGCGCTATAATAAATGCTAAAAATCTCTTTAAAAAGGAAACTTTAATTATAAATTCCGACATCCTTACAAATTTTAATTTTAAAAAACTTTTTCACTTTTTTAATCAATCTTTTAGCCCTATTGTTATGGTATTATACAAAGAAGAGAATAATTATTTCTTTTAGAAATCAAAAAAAATAATTTTACCTTTGCAGGAATCCAAATAATAGATCCTCAAATAATCAGATATTTTCCTTTTAAAAAGGATCTTACTGAAATATATCAAAATTTAATAAACCAAGGTATTAAAATTTCTGCTTATATAAAAAACAATTCCTATTTTAAAGATATAGGAAATATTAAAAATTATCTTAAAGCTCATGAGGATATACTTATAAAGAAAGTTAATATCTCAGAAACAGATTTTTATTCTGAACCAATTGTAGTTAAAACAAAAAATAGGAAATAATGTAGTATTTAAAGATTGGGTATATATTGAAGAGGAAACTTTTATTGAGAAAAATTCTCAATTATCAAAAGTTGTAACCTAGAAAGGAGCATATATTAAATCTGGTGTATATGAAAGTCAAGTTTTAATATGAAAAATTTATTAGAATTTTTGAAAAATTTTAAAATTTATCCTAAGAAAATAGAACCTTTAAAAGGAAATGGATCAAATAGAAAATTTTCTCGCTTATATTTTGAAAATTCTTCTCTAATCCTTATTTTCCCTCAAGAAGACTTTTTAAACTATTAAAGACCTTTTATCCTGAACTTTATAAACTCTTTAAAAAGTTTTAAAAAATAAAAAAGGGGGAATAACCCCCCTTAAAACTTTTAAAAATTTTAAAAAATAACCTATTCTTCTGTTCCTTCTTTCTTAAAAGCCGTTTCTACTCCTATCCCTACACCGGGTATCCCAAATAATACTGTACTTCCTGAAGAAAAGTATTCAAGTTTCCCCTCTCTCACTAATTCATTAGCAGCATTTTTTATATCACGAGGACTAACATCTGGGAGTTCTCTTTGAATATCTTTTAAATAAACTTTGCTTTTCCCACCTTTTTTAACCTTTTCTTCTATAACTTGTAAAATCTTTTGCTTAAGTTCTTCTTTTGTCATTCCTTCTCACCTCTTTTTATTTATTTTTGAATATAATAATCTTCTAACTTGGTTTTTACATGTTTTGTGAACTTAAATTGAGTAGTAGTTCTATAAGTAACATAAGCTAATCTATAGTCATCAATACATTTTTCAGTGAAGGGAATATCAGTTAATTCAAAGAATTTTTCCCAGCCAATTCTTTGAATCCAATCACCCACTCTTTCATATTTTCTTGCATACTTAGCATATACTTCAAGAATATGTTTTACCCATTTTACAGTAGTTGGCCAACGAGGTGGCTCATTAGGAATTCCACTAAGGACAACTCTTGAAAATCTGGGTGGAGAGATTCTATTAGATACCTTTCCACCAACTACTATAGTAACACAGTCTCCTTCTCCATCAGCAAGTGGCATAGCTGGACACATGGTATAACAGTTTCCGCAGAACATGCAACGCTCTATATTAACTCTTACAGTTTTCTTCTTCTTTCCATCAATTTCAACTGTTGCTGGTCTAATAGCTCCTAAGGGGCAGGATGCAATAGTTAAAGGTATTTCACAAACAGTTTCTAATCTCTCATCTTCTATGAAGGGTGGTTTTCTATGAATTCCTACAATAGCAATATCAGAACAATGTACAGCTCCACACATATTTAAACAACAAGCAAGAGCAAGTTTTGTTTTTGCAGGTAGCTTGTGAGAACCAAAATATTCAAAAAGTTCATCCATTAACGCTTTTACAATTCCTGAAGCATCAATAGCCGGAGTATGACAATGTATCCAACCTTGAGTATGAACAATGTTGCTTACTCCTGCTCCGGTCCCACCAATAGGAAATTTATAAGAACCGTTAGGATGTTTTCTATTTTTTAAGTCCTCAAGGAGTGCTTTTAATTTATCTTCTGAATCTACAATAAATTCAACATTATTTCTTGTGGTCCAACGTACATAACCGCCACAATATTTATCAGCAATTTCACAAATTTCTCTTATATAGTCAGTTGTTTCTAATCTTGGAGTTCCACATCTTACAACATAGATAACATCCCCTGTTTCGGAGACTCTCTTTATTACTCCAGGTTGAATAATTTGATGAGATTTCCATTTTCCAAAGTTTTTCTGAACAATAGGTGGCATGAACTGCCAGAAATAGGGAGGTCCAATATCTGTAATTCTATTTTCCATAGGTTTTTGAGGATTATATAATTTTGGTGCTAATTCTGGATCGTAAGGTTTTTGATATATAGGATCAAGTTCTTTTAATTTTTCTATAGCCATAATTCCCTCCTTTTATTTTAATTTTTTTTAAATTTTTAAATCTCCTAATTAAGCAGGATGGCGTTTTCTAAATTCTGCAATATCCCTTGTCCAACCACCAGGGACTTCTTCCTCTCTCCAGAAGATATAAGGATCAACACGTGGCATAAGAATATGCTGAGGTATAGGTTGAATTCCCATAACGTCAACTAAAAATCTATTTAATCCAACTCTCTGAATTAATTCTCCTACTCTTTCACGGTTCTTACCATTTTCCATCCACCAATCCCAAATCTTATAAACTAAATCCTTAATTTCATCATAGGGAGGTTCTGTTTTCATAAATGGAATAAGTACAGTTGAAAGCTGAGCACCCTCTAAAATAACTGATTTTGCTCCAATTAATATACAAACTCCAGTATCTTCTCCTGGTCTTAAAGCTTCAGGCATAACAGCTATACAATGCATACATCTATTACATTCTTTATTGTTAATGTAAAGTTTCTTTTCTTTTTCATCCCAATACATACACTGAGTTGGACAAAGATCAATTACTTCTTTTTTAATATCAAAAGGACCCCAATCTCTATCAGAAAAAGCACCTGCATTAGGTGGAATCTCACCACCTACATAAGCTCTTACTGCTTCTTGATCAATTCTTATATCATCTCTCCAAGTTCCAATAAAAGATAAGTCTGCCCTTGCAACAGCTGCTACACAATCAAGAGGACACCCTGAAAATTTAAGTTTAAATTTATATGGAAAAGCAGGACGATGAAGTTCATCCTGAAATGCCATAGTCAATTCATGATCCATTTCTTGAACATCAAATAAACACCATTCACAAAGAGAATATCCCATACAGCAAGCAGGACTTCTCATATTAGAACCAGAACCTCCTAAGTCCCAGTTAAGCTGATGGGTAAGATCATAAAAGATATATTCTAATTGTTCTGTTACTGTGCCAAGAAGAATTATATCACCTGTTGAACCATGAAAATTAACAATTCCACTACCACGATGATCCCACATATCGCACATTTTTCTTAAAGCTGAAGTATGATACCATTTTCCAGCTGTGTGATGCACACGAATAGTGTGAAATGCCCATATAGCAGGGAACATTTCTTGCTGGTCAGCATATCTTCCAATAACCCCTCCTCCATAACCAAAAACTCCAACAATCCCACCATGTTTCCAATGAGTTTCCTTGTGCTTATAAGATAACTCTAACAGTCCCATAATGTCAAAACAAGCTTGTTTTTTGTGTTTTTCAGCATAGGTATAGATATCATCTACAAAACTCGGCCAAGGACCCTTCTTAAGCTCATCAACCATTGGAGTATCATGTTTTTTTACTTCACTCATAATTCCCTCCTCTTTATTTTTATTGATAGTTCTATTTTAAAATTGTCCATCTTTAAGTCAAGAACTAAAATCATTAATTATTTCGAAAGGTTCTTTAATTTCTAAAAATTTTCTTTGTTTTTTCATTCTTTTTTTATTATTTTTTAAAAAATTTATAAAAATATATTCTAACAATTTTATTCTTAATTTCAAAGTCTAAAATTTACCTAAATATTGTCTTTTTATAAATATTGACTAAAATGAAACTATGGATATGGAAATAAGAAATTTAAAAACCTTCATTAATTCGAACCTTTCAAATTTAGAAATTATAAAAAATACTATAGAAGATTTAGAATCTAAAACACCTCAACTTTATCTAATATTAGAAATTATTTTAGATGTTCTTCAAAATAGAAAAATACCTAAGGATGTTGAAGTGTTTCTTTTAGAAAAAGCTGCCCATATTTGCGAAAAACTTTATGAATTTAATAAAGCCTTGGAATTGTACAAGAAATTATTTCTCTTAACTTCAAGCTCTAAGTATTTAGATCAAATTGAAAAAATAAAGACATTAAAAATTTTTGAAAGATTAAAAGATATACTTAAAAAAATTAATCTTTCCTTTGACGACCTTTTTAAAATATATTATCAGTCTTTGGAAACCAATAAAAGCATAGAAGCTATGTTAATAGAAAGTCTTAAAATCCATAAAAAAGAAATTTTAGACTCTATAAAAAATTTTTATAAGATTCCTGTTTTTGAAATCACAGATTTGAAAAAATTTAAAAAAATCCCTCAAGTATTAACTATTAAAAAAGATTTCTTTTTAAATACTTTTTGTATTCCTTTCCAATCTGGAAAAACTATATACCTTGTATGTTATAATCCTGAAGATATAGATACTATAGAAAAAGTAAAAAGAATACTTCAAATTCCCTCATCTGATGTACAATTAGCTTTCGCTATGAAAGAAGACCTTATAGAAGCTATAGAAATGTATTATTCTTCCACTTCCCCTTATATATCTGAATTTGACTTTGAGGTAGAAGCTGTAGAAGAAAGAGAAGAAGAAATTGAGGAAGAGACTTTAATTGATAGTGCAATTGTTCAACTGGTAAATAAAATCATTGAAGAAGCTTACAAAATGCGTGCCTCAGACATTCATTGGGAAAGTTTGATAGATAAAAAGGGATTACAGGTAAGATTTAGAGTTGATGGAGAATGTTTTGTTTATACCACTATTCCAGAACATCAAAAAAGACCTGTAATTTCCCGTATTAAAATTATGGCTAATCTCGATATTGCTGAAAGAAGACTTCCTCAAGATGGGAAAATTAAATTTAAAACTAAAGAAGGGAAAACTTTTGAAATAAGAGTTGTTACCGTTCCTACTATTGAGAATAATGAGGATGTAGTTATGAGAATTCTTGGGGGAATAGAATTTAGAGTGTTAGAAGAATTGGATTTAACAGAGGAGAATTATAAAAATTTTAAAAAGATATTGGACTATCCTTATGGATTAATATTAGTAGTTGGTCCTACTGGATCAGGAAAAACAACTACTTTGCATGCAGCTTTAAAATATTTAAATAGTCCTAATAAAAAAATCTGGACTGCTGAAGATCCTGTAGAAATTGTCCAAGAAGGATTGAGACAAGTTCAGGTGAATCCTAAAATAGGATTAACTTTTGCAAGAGTTTTTAGAGCCTTTTTAAGAGCTGATCCAGATATTATTATGATAGGAGAAACAAGAGACCAAGAAACTGCTCACACTTTAATAGAAGCTTCTTTAACAGGGCATTTAGTATTAACAACTCTTCATACTAATAGTGCCCCCGAGACTATTACAAGACTTCTTAATATGGGAATAGATCCTTATAATTTTGCAGATGCCCTGTTAGGAATTTTAGCTCAAAGATTAGCTAAAAGATTATGCAAAAAATGTAAAAAACCTTACAAACCTAATAAAAATGAAATAGAAAGAATTAAAAGAGAATATGGATATCATCCTGTTAAACCTCTTACAGATGAAATGATAGAAAATGCAACCTTTTTTGAACCTGTGGGGTGTTCAGAATGTAATTATACAGGATTTAAAGGAAGATTTGCTATACATGAATTATTAATCCCTGATGATGAATTAAAATCGCTCATTATTAAAAATGCCCCTGCTAATGAAATTAGAAATTTAGCTATGCAAAAGGGATTTCTTACACTTAAACAAGACGGAATATTAAAGGTTTTAAAAGGAGAAACAACCCTAAAACAGATTTTAGCAGTAACTGTAAGATAGTCATCTAATAAATGCATCCTGTTATTTCTCAGAAAATAATTAGGATTAAAGAAAATAATATTCAATCCTTAGAAGATTTCATAGCAGTAGAAGCAAAAATAAGAATCTTGGTGAATGATACAGAAATAATCTCTCTTTCTGCTACCCCTCTACACATAAAAGAATTGGTAGTAGGTTACATCCTGACTGAAAATATAATAAAAGAAAATTTTTGTCCCCAAGAAATTGAAATTATTGAAGAAAAAGAAGAAATAAAAGTAAAAATTTATTCAGCTGGTCCTTTAAATCTAAATGAAAAAACTTTAACTTCGGGTTGTATGTCTTCTTTTAGCTTTATTAACGAGTTACCAGAAAGTTATAAAGATAATTTTAAAATTGAAATAGAAAATCTCTTTTTACTCTTTAAAGATTTTCAAAAAAAATCAGAATTATATAGAAGTACAGGATGTGTCCATTATGCAGGGCTTGCTGAGAAAGAAAAAATTATTTTTCTTGCAGAAGATATAGGAAGACACAATGCAGTAGATAAGGTTATAGGTTATGCATTTTTAAATAAAATTCCCTTAAAAGATAAAGTAATTTTAGTAAGTGGAAGAATATCCTCTGAAATGGTATTAAAAGCTGGTAGATGGAAAATACCTATTATTGTAAGTAGAAGTGCTCCCACATCTTTAGCTATTGAATTAGCTGAGAAAATAGGTTTAACAATAATTGGATTTTTAAGAGGAAATAGATGTAATATTTATACCCATCCTTACAGACTAAATTTGTAAAAACTTTAATAAGGAGTTTTAGAACATGGAAATATCTGTAGGATTTTATGGGGGAGCACAAGGTGTTACAGGGAGTTGTTTTTTACTAAATATTAGAGACACTCAAATTTTGGTAGATTGTGGATTATTTCAAGGATTAGAAAGTGAAAAAAATTATTCAGGATTTCTTTTTGATCCAAAAAAGATTTCTTATTTAATTTTAACCCATGCTCATATAGATCACTGCGGAAGACTTCCTCTTTTAGTAAAAGAAGGATTTAGAGGAAAAATTATTTGTACCAAACCTACATCTCAAATTGCAAAAATTATGTTACTTGATGCAGCAAAAGTTATGAAAGAACATTATAAAACTCTTTATAAAAAATCCATAAGAAAGGGACTAAATCCTCCTCCACCTCCTCTTTATGAAGAATATGATGTAATAGAAAGCTTTAATTATTTTAAAATACTTGTTCCTTATGATACTCCTTTACTTTTAAAAGATAATATTAAAGTAACTTTTAAAGATGCTGGACATATCCTTGGGTCAGCTTTTATAGAAATTGAAGATTTAAAAACACATCAAAAAATAACTTTTTCTGGAGATTTAGGAAATAAGAATAAACCTATAGTGAGAGATTTTACTTATCCCTCTCAAACTGACTTTTTATTTATTGAAACTACCTATGCTGATAGAAATCACAAATCTTTTGAAGAATCCAAACAAGAATTTTTGCAAGCTATTTTAGAAACTTTTGAAAAGGGAGGGAATGTTCTTATTCCAACGTTTGCCTTAGAAAGGGCACAAGAACTTCTTTATGTATTAAGAGAATTCTATGAAGAGGGAAAACTTCCCAGATGTCAAGTTTTTCTTGACAGCCCCTTAGCTATAAAAGCAACTAAAATTTTTAAAGATAATCCTGAATTTTTTGATGAAGAAGCCTTGAATCTTTTAACTCAAAAAGATCCTTTTGATTTTCCCTATTTAGTATTAACAGAAGAAATAGAAGAATCAAAAGCTATAAATAACATTAAATCAGGAGCCATTATTATTGCAGGGAACGGAACTCTTACTGGGGGAAGAATTCTTCATCATTTAAAATATAATTTGTGGAGAGAAGAATGTAGCCTTGTTTTTGTTGGATTTCAACCTAAGGGGACTCTTGGAAGAAATATTATTGATGGAGCTGAAAAAATTCATTTATTTGGAGAAGAAATTCCTGTAAGAGCAAGGATTTATACTATAAATGGATTTTCCTCTCATGCAGGACAAAATGAGTTGATAGATTGGATTTCTAAATTTGAAAAAGTTAAAAAACTTTTCTTAGTTCACGGAGAACCTGAAAAAATGGAAATTTTTAAAAATCTGTTGTTAGAAAATTTCAAAGAAAAATTTGAGGAAATACAAATTCCACCTTTTGGTAAAATCGTTCAACTTAGTTAAAAAGTTTCTATTTTTCCTAATTTCCCTACCAAGCTACCAAAAATAGGCAATTTTCCTCTTAATTCTAAAGGCACCTTTTTATCTTTTAATAATAATATTTCTACTTCTGAAGCTCTCTCAAGCAATTCGCTTTTCTTAGGCAAATAAACTTCAATATATAGACATTCCTTTTTTTCTTTTTCTAATTCGCAATTTTTTATTTCTTTAAATTCAATTCTTACATATTCTCTCTTCTTTTTAATAAAAAGTGGTAACCTTATTCGGGGGTAAATATTATAGTTTATATAAAATGAAGCGATAAAAGAGGATAGCTCATCATATATGGGAAATTCTAAAAAAATATTTTCAGGTTCTTCACAATTAGGTAAAAGTTTTTGATATACAATTTTATTTTCTTCTTTTTTAAAATAAATTAATCTTTTTCTTTCTTTTCCTTTTTCATTTGAATAAATAATTGCTTTTTGGGGATATCCATTCTTATCTATCCAAGTTTCCCATTTTGCATAAAAAGGAAAAATTGATTTTGCTAAACCTACACTATATACAATAGCAGTGTATTTTGAAGGGGTTATTTGGATTTCAGACTCTCCTACTTTAAAAGGACCATAATAAATTTCATAAAATAACTTTATCTCATTCGCTATGCAATTACCAAAAAGCAATAAATTAAAACTAATACTTATTAAGACAAAGGTAAGTAAATTTTTTATGTACTTCATATTCTTATCTAAATTTTTAAAATTAAAAACCAATTTTAATAAAAAGTAAAGGTTGAAATTTAAAAATTTTGGAATATATTATTTGAGTCTTTTTAAGTAATTTAAAAGGGGGCTAATAAATAATGTCTAAAATTTGCGAAATATGTGGGAAAAAACCTCATGCAGGAAATCAAATTAGCCATTCTGCAAAAAAATCCACTAGATGGTGGTATCCTAATATTCAAAAAATAAGAGTAAAATTACCAGATGGTAGAGTAAAGAGAATGAAAATTTGCACTCGCTGTTTAAAAGCAGGAAAGGTTCAAAAAGCGGTTAGTTAGCCAAGTCTTCTCTCTATATTTAAAACACCTTCTATTTTATATATATTAGAAATAATTTTATCTAAATGATTTTTGTTATTCACTTCTATATAAAATTCAAAGAAGGCTTTTTTATCTGAAGTAGTTCTTACTTCTGCTTTTAATATATTGCTTTCTGCAGCTGCAATGGCTGAAGAAATATTAGCAAGTAAACCCTTTCTATCTAAACAAATTATATACAAATGAACTGGATAAGTTCGATTATCATACCTTCCCCATCTTACTTCTACAAATCTTTCAGAATCAAGATCTTTTAAATTTGGGCAATCGATGCGATGAACTGAAATACCTTTTCCTCTAGTAATATAACCAATTATCTCATCTCCGGGGATAGGCTTACAACATTGAGCTAAATGAAATAGAACATCTTTTGTTCCTTCAACTACAATTATATCTTTTGTAGGCTCTAAAAATATTTTTTCTTTAGGAGTCTCCTTAGGAATTTTTTCTATTAATTCTTCTTCAGAAATAAATTTTCCTGTCTTTTCTGCAAAAATTCTTGCTATACTTTTAGCAGAAATTTTTGCAATGCCTATTTGATAGAATAATTCATCTAAGGTATTTATTTTAAAATTTTCAAGAAAGGAAGAATTTTCATTTATCTCTTGAATAAACGCATTCAAAGAAGTTTTATATTTTTTTAATTCTTTATGTAAAAGCTCTTTTCCTAAGTTAATTAATTTTTCTTTTTCTTCTCTTTTAAACCATTGTTTTATCCTGCTTTTCGCTCTTCCTGTAACAACAATTTTAAGCCAATCTCTACTTGGTTTCTGGTAAGGAGATGTTTCTATTTTAACTATATCTCCTGTGTTAAGTTTATAATCAAGCGGAACCAATTTATCATTCACAAAAGCTCTAACACATCTATTACCAATTTCAGTATGTATAGCATATGCAAAATCAAGAGGGGTAGCACCTACTGGTAAAACAATCACATCTCCTTTAGGTGTAAACACATATATCTCGTCAGGAAATAAATCAAGTTTTAAAGATTCTAAAAATTCCCTGGGATGTTTAAGTTCCTTTTGTAATTCAATTAATTTGCTTAACCATTCTAAATATTTATAATGTCCATGCTTGGAAGTAAAAATCCCTTCTTTATAAAGAAAATGTGCAGCTATTCCTTCATTAGCAACTCTATCCATGTATTCAGTTCTAATTTGAATTTCTATTTTTTTACTGTTTGGACCAAGAACTGTTGTATGTAAACTTTGATACATATTAGGTTTAGGAAGACTTATATAGTCTTTAAATCTTCCAGGAATAGGTGTCCAAAGTGTATGTACTAAACCTAAGGTTTTATAACATTCTTCTACTGTATTAACAATAATTCTAAACCCAATTAAATCATAAATTTGATCTAATTCATCAATAGTAAGATTGTATTTTTGCAGTTTTTTATATACACTATAAAGGTGTTTTACTCTTCCAAGAACTTTCCCTTTAATATTATTTTTTTCCAATAATTCTTCTAAAATTTTCTTAACATTTTCTACATATTCTTGAGCTTCTTTTACCCTTTTTTCTACTTCTATTTTTAACCTTTCGTACTCCTTGGGATATAAATATTTAAATGCTAAATCTTCTAATTCACATTTAACCCAATCAATACCAAGCCTTCCTGCAAGAGGTGCATAAATTTCTAAGGTTTCCTTTGCAATTCTCTGTCTTTTATGTTCAGCCTGGTATTCTAAAGTTCTCATATTATGTAATCTATCTGCCAGTTTAACTAAAATAACTCTTAAATCTTTTGACATCGCAAAAATTATTTTCCTCAAACTTTCAGCTTGCTGAGTAAGCTTATCTACTGAGCTTGGTAAATTTTTTAACTTTGTCACTCCATCTACAATAAAAGCTACTTCTTCTCCAAACTCTTTTTTGATATCCTCTATACTGACTTGTGAATCCTCTACTACATCATGAAGTAACCCTGCTGCAATAGTAGGAAGGTCGAGCTTCATCTGAGCTAATATGTAAGCTACTTCCATAGGATGTGAAAGATAAGGTTCTCCTGATTTTCTTGTCTGTCCTTCATGAATACGAGCTGCCCATTCATAGGCTTTTTCTACAATACGAGTGTTGCAACCAGGTAAATAACTCTGTATTTCATCTAAAATTTTACTTAAAGTAGCCATCTTATATTTAAATTTAAATCTTATTTATAATTTTTACAAGAAAAAAGGATTCTTAAGTATTAAGAAGTTCTAAAGCGATTTTTTTTAGGGTTTCTGAAGTAAGACCATATTTCCTTTTTAAGGTTTTAAGGTCTCCGTGTTCTATAAACTTATCAGGAAGCCCAATTCTTTTTATTTTAACAGAGACATTTTTATCTGCTAAAAGTTCGCAAACTGCTGAACCAAAACCTCCTATTAATGTATTTTCTTCTACAGTAATAATTTTACCTGTTTTTTTCGCAAAATCTAAAATTAAATCTTCATCAAGAGGTTTAACAAATCTTGCATTTATAACTGCAATAGATATATTTTCTTTTTCAAGATCCTCTGCTGCTTTTAAAGCTTGATAAACTAAATTACCAATAGCTATTATAGTAAGATCTTTTCCATCCTTTATTAATTCAGCTTTACCAAGGGGTATTTCTTTTAATTCCCAATCTAATTCTACTCCCTCTCCTGCACTTCTCGGATATCTTATAGCTACTGGGCCTGGATATTTAAGTGCACTATAAAGCATATGTTGTAATTCATTTTCATCCTTAGGTGCCATTATGGTCAAATTAGGAATAAGTCTTAGATAAGAAAGATCAAAGCTTCCATGGTGAGTTGGTCCATCTTCTCCTACTAAGCCTCCTCTATCAATAGCAAAAATTACCTTTACATTATTCAAAGCAACATCATGAATAATTTGATCATAAGCCCTTTGTAAAAATGTAGAGTAAATTGCACATATTGGAATATATCCTCCTAAGGCTAAACCTGTTGCAAAAGTTACTGCATGTTGTTCACATATTCCTACATCAAAAAATCTATCAGGATATTTTTCAGAAAAAGCTTTTAGTCCTGTTCCAAGTCTCATCGCAGCAGTAATAGCTACAATTTTTGGTTCCATTTCTGCTAATCTTAAAATTGTTTTTCCAAAAACTTCTGTATAAGAAGGAGCTTCATCAGATTTTAAAATTTTGCCTGTTTTAATCTCAAACGGTCCTACTCCATGAAAAATTTCCGGATCTTTCTCAGCATATGGATAACCCTTTCCCTTTTTTGTAATAACATGAAATAAAATTGGACCTTTCATTCTTTTTATATTTTCTAAGATCTCAATAAGTGTTTCTAAATCGTGCCCGTCAACAGGTCCTATATATTCAAAATTCAAAGCTGTGAACAAAGCTCCCGGAGTAATAGCCATTTTAAAAATATCCTCTCCCTTTTTTAGCAAACTAATTACGCTTTCTCCTCCAGGAAATTTATGAGCCATTTTTTCAATTTCTCTTTTTATAAATCTTGCTAAATTCCCTGTTAATCTTTTAGATACAAAAGAAGATAAAGCACCTACACTTGGAGAGATACACATTTCATTATCATTGAGAATAACTATCAGATCTTCTTTACGATAACCGGCATTATTTAAACCCTCAAAAGCAAGTCCTGCTGTTATCGAACCATCCCCTATTACTGCTATAACTCTTCCTTCTTCTCCTTTCATTCTCAAAGCTGTAACCAAACCAAGTGCAGCAGATATAGATGTACTACTGTGTCCTGTATCTAAAATATCATGAGGACTTTCACTTCTTTTAGGAAATCCTGCTAATCCATTATATTTTCTAAGTGTAGGGAATTGATCCCTTCTTCCTGTAATGATCTTGTGAGTATAACATTGATGTCCTACATCCCAAATTATCTTGTCTTTAGGAGAATTAAAAACATAGTGAAGTGCCAAGGTTAACTCAACTACACCCAAATTTGGTGCTAAATGACCCCCATTTTTTGAAACTACCTCAATAATATAGCTTCTTATTTCTTCAGCTAAAGCTTTAAGATGAGAAATTTTTAATTTTTTAAGATCCTCCGGAGAATTAACCATTTTTAAAAATTTCATTATTTAATGCACCCTATATAACACAAATTCTGCTATAGCTTTTAAAGGAAGCGCACTTTTTTCAAAAGGCTGTAAAGCAGAAATAGCCTTTTCTGTATATTTTTTAGCTAACTCCTTAGTTTTTTCTATTCCAAAAAGGGAAGGATAAGTAAGTTTTTGTTTTTTTACATCAGAAAAAG
>Ga0272449_1002229_pt1 | contig 18325 bp, 24 predicted proteins | sample YNPCB0241_FD_198679 | JGI IMG/M metagenome (GOLD analysis project Ga0272449, IMG submission 198679) | Hot spring sediment microbial communities from Yellowstone National Park, WY, United States - YNP-CB-024-1 | ecosystem: Environmental > Aquatic > Thermal springs > Hot (42-90C) > Sediment... | reverse complement strand
TGCCTTTGGTCTTTATCCACACTTCCATCGGTATTTGATGTTCTTTAGCTAACTCCTCTATGTGCTTTATCTGGTTTTTATCCCTAGGTTTTAGGTAAAGTTTTTCTTTTACAGTCCCTTTTACTTCCACTATTTTTTCTATTTTATTACTTTTTGGAGAAAGGATTATAAAATCTGCAGACTGACCTATAGCAAGCTTTATCACATTCTGTTTGCCATACATTTCTATCAGCTTCTTCTTTGCTAAGTACTCGTATCTATATCCTTTACGCATTTATATCTAAATCTTTAATTATTAAATTGGATATATTAAAAATAGTGATAAAATGGCAGGAAAGATACCAGTAAAGAAGATGATGATAAAAAACCCTCTAGTTGCTAAGACGACAGATACGGTGATGGAAGTAGCAAAGAAGATGGCAGAAAGAAGAGTAGGGTCTGCGATAATAGAAGAAAACGGGAATCCTGTAGGAATAATCACAGAGACTGATTTGACGAAGAAGATAGTTGCTTTAGGAAAAGACCCGTCAAAAATAAAAGCAGAAGAAATCATGAGTTCGCCACTCGTTTTTGTAAAACCAGACGACGATTATAGTATTGCTGTGGAGAAGATGAAGAAACATAAAATAAAGAGACTCCCTGTTATAGATAATGGCAAACTCGTCGGCATTGTGACATCCACAGATATAGCTAGAACAGTCCCAGAACTTATGGATATATTGAAGGAGAGGTTGACGATGAGGTTATCAAAGCCATTAATAGAGAGTGCAGTGACGGCAGGGATATGCGAGGTTTGCGGAAACTATTCCGAATACTTGGTATTTGAAGATGACCAGTGGGTATGTGAAGAGTGTAGAGAATAATAAAAACATTACATAGACCTTAATATCCTTATTCTCTCCTCTATGGGAGGATGTGTAGAAAATAGAGAATCTATATAATTAATGTGAGGGTCAACAAAAAACAGATGGGACACACCTTCGCTTACTTCCATCGTTCCTTTATTGTGTTTCATTATTTTTTCCAAGGCACTTGCCAAACCTTCAGGATATCTCGTCAGCTTTGCACTAGTAGCATCAGCCAAAAATTCCCTCCTTCTAGATATTGCAAACTGAACTAATCTAACAGCCAGTGGGGCAAGTATAGCAAATATTAGACCTATTAATATTAATATAACGCTAACTTTCCCAGAATTATCATCTCTATACTTTAAACTCCTTAAAAACATGTCACTTAATATAACAACCATACCAACAAGCGTTGCTACTAGCATAGAGAATCTTATGTCATAGTTAGCTATATGGGCTATTTCATGACCTATAACGCCAGAAAGCTCGTCTCTATTTAATTTTTCTATCAAACCTCTTGTTACAGCTATGCTGCTGTGCTGGGGGTCTTTACCAGTTGCGAATGCATTCATTTCATCGCTATCTATTACATAAACCTTAGGTTTCGGTATGCCAGCAGCTATTGATAACTCCTCTACAACATTGTTAAGCTGTAAATATTTTTTTCCTACAGCTTCCTTTGCGTTAACCGACTTTAAAATTATTTTGTCTCCGTTCTCCCAACCTATTAATATATAGATTACTGAAAACGCAATTCCGAATAAAATTAAAATCCACCTATAAATAGGGTCAAAAAACAAACTTATTATGTAGAAGGTGAACAAAAGAAAAGAAAAAACAACAAAAACTAAAAACAAAGATTTTCTCTTGTTTTTCTCTATCTCATCATGGAAACTTACCTTTTTCATCAAAATTCTACCTTCACAGGCCTTCTCTCCATCTCTTCTATTTGGAAGAAATCTCTAGTTTTTGGTTTGCCTGCAAGGCCAACAAACCATCTTCCTGGTATAGTCGTGACCATGTTGTTGTATTCCAACACTGTATCATTGTAAAATTGTCTGGCGTAAGCAACTTTATTTTCTATGGATTCCAACTGTTCCTGTAACATCTTAAAGTTTTCACTTGCTTTTAATTTAGGATAGTTCTCGGATAGTGCGAATATAGTCTTTAAAGCAGCTGTCAACTGACTTTCGGCTTTTGCTCTAGCTTTCAAATCGTTTCCTGCTTTTAACATTTCTTCTCTTGCTTTAACAACCATTTGTATAGCATTCTTTTCATGTTTCATATAACCCTTTACAGCTTCCACCAAGTTTGGTACTAGATCAGCTCTTTTTTTCAGCTGCACATCTATTTGAGCCCATGCATTATCGATTCTGTTGGACAGTATTATTATTCTGTTTATGTAAAATATTGGTATCAATACTAGTAGAGTCACTACTAAAAGAGCTATCAATGCCAAGATCAATTCATCACCAAAAAATATATAGATTCGATTTAATTAAAAACTTTATTTATTAGGTAAACATAAAATTTTTGTGTCTTTAAAGGTGTTTTTTGACGGAAACATAAATGTAGAAGTCGAAGGTAAAAAAATAGTCTTAGATCCAGAGCTACCAACAGATGCTGATTTAATTTTTCTATCTCATGCACACTTAGACCATTCTTCTAATGTAGATAATGTATTACCAAAAATATGTTCTGCCACCACTAAAGACTTGATACAGTATAGAAAAAATACAGAAATGATAAATTCAATAAATCTAGAATCATTCTATATCGGTGGGATTTATTTTAAGTTGTTGGATTCGGGACATATCCCAGGTTCGAGATCTTTACTAATAGAAACGAAAAATAAAAGAATATTTTATACTGGCGACATTTGTGACAAACATAGATTTTATCTAAAAGCAGCGGAAGTACCCAGAAGCGACATTATGATAATAGAATCGACATTTGGCGCACCAAAATATAAATTCCCAAACATTATGGATGTCATAGACATTAGTATAGATTGGATAAAGGAACAATTAGAATCAGGTTTTTCGGTTGCTTTGTTCGGTTACCCTTTGGGTAAAGCTCAGATAATAACAAAAATTGCCGAAAACTTTGATTTGCCTATAATAATTCATGACAAGATATTCGATATAAACCAGATATGTAAGAAACACGGTTTTCCTATTAACACGCACTTTCAGTATTCTAAATCTTTAGAAATTTTGGAAAAAAATCAGTTTATAGGAATATTCCCATCAAGCAGTCGTTATATATCTTTAATTTCCAATTTATCTCAGGAGAAAATAAAAAAAGCAGCTTTTAGCGGATGGGCCATAGAGCCAGGATACAAAGATGAGTTAGGTGTTGACGAGGCATTCCCTTTAAGCGACCATTCAGATTTTAACGGTTTAATTAAAATAGTTAAACAATCATCTCCAGAAAAAATATACACTGTTCATGGATTTAAGGAAGAATTTGCAGAAACTTTAAGAAACTTGGGGTTCGATGCCCAACCTTTATAGTATTTAAACTAACTTGTCTGACATCTTGTATATTGTAAGTATGAATAAAAGATAAAGAAGTCCAGTTGAAATTGAAAGGTAACTTATAGATTTTCCTACATCTCCGGCTCCCGAATAAAATATTGTTATAATACTAAGAGCAATCAACAACAAACCTATAATTCCAAGTGAAATAAGCATGAAACTTATGAATTTCATTTGATTCTCACCTTTTTCAGATTTTTATTCGATGTTTTAACTTCTTTCTTTAAAGCACTCCTACACTCTTTACATAAAGGTGCTCTATAACCTAACCATGTTACCCTAACAAGTCTGCCGACTTCTTTTATAGACCTTCCACATCTACTGCATTTTTTTTGCATAAAATACCTCTATAAAATATTGACTCTTATTAAATAAATATTATTACAACTATATTCTTTAGGAGTTACAATATACATAATCGGTTTTTAGCATATATATTAAAGATTATGTTCGGAAGATAAAGTGACAAAGTGATTAATATTTAAACATTAATTAACGTAGTTTTAATAATGAAGATTTATATAGTTCTGACACCCGTTGGCGTATTTGGAGTAGATGAGAATGGAGAGATTGTAGATAAAGTTGTATTTCCAAAGGACCCTAAAAAGGTAGCATCCATTATTAATAGCAAAGAATTGACAGAGGAAGAATCGACTTTAATTCAAAAATTGAAACAAAAAAACTACGATAAATTTATATTAAATAGAAAATTGGAAGGTTTCGAATACGAAGAAAACAGTTTAGGAGAAAAAATTTTAAGAAAAAAACAAAGAGAGTTAGCAGCACAAATCTTTAGAGATATGGATTATAACGAATTTCTCACCAATGTAGGCATTGAGTTAACAAAGATGAGAATAAAAGAAAATATAAAAAAAGATAGAATAGTTATGGAAGTTATAGATGCGATAGATGAAATAGACAAATCATTAAACATATACATATCAAGATTAAGAGAATGGTACGGTTTGCACTTTCCAGAGATGGAACAAATCATTAACAAACATGAAAAATTTGTTAAAATAGTCATGGAGTATGGTTTAAGAAAAAATATAAAGGATAAAGAATTAGCAAAGTTAGCCGAAGAAAGTATGGGTATAGAACTGAACGAAATTGATGAAAAAATAATAAAAGAATACGCGTCTTTTATTCATTTTCTTTTCAAGATAAGGGAGAATATGGAAAAATATCTTGAAAATATCTTGAAAGAATTTGCTCCAAACTTTTCAGCTATTGCCGGGCCACTACTAGCGGCAAGATTAATAAATTTAGCAGGAGGTTTTGATAAACTTGCAAAAAAACCATCATCGACCATTCAATTATTGGGTGCGGAGAAAGCATTGTTTAGATATTTACACGGTAGAGGTAAATCACCCAAACATGGTATTTTATTTACTCATCCATTAATTCAGCAAGCACCATTAAAGAAAAGAGGTAAAATAGCAAGAATAATAGCGGCTAAGCTAAGTATAGCAATAAAACTAGACTATTATGGGAAGGAAGACAAATCAGAGGAATTGAAAAAATCATTAAAGGAAAGGGTAGAAAAGGTATTGAAGGAGGGTTGAAATGTCAAAGAAAAATTTTGATAATATATTTTGGATTAACGGCAAATTGGCTACAGAAAACCTAGTTCCAGGAAAGGTTGTTTATGAAGAAAAAATAATAAAAAAAGACAATAAGGAATTTAGAGTATGGGATCCCAATAGGTCGAAACCTGCGGCAGCCATCTACAAAGGTCTTAATGTTTTCCCTGTTGTAAAGGATTCTAGAATCCTTTATTTGGGTATAGCATCTGGCACAACTTCTAGTCACTTTAGCGATATAATAGGAAAAAAAGGAATAATATATGGGATAGAAATTTCTGAGAGAGTAATAAGAGATTTATTACCAGTTGCAAAAGATAGGAAGAACATAATTCCATTGCTCGCAGATGCTAGAACACCAGAAGAATACTCTTGGATAGAGGAAGTAGATGTTGTTTATGCTGATATTGCAATACCAGATATGTCAGAAGTTTTAATAAGAAACAGCAAATTCTTCTTAAAAGATGGAGGTTATGCGATGATAGCTATAAAATCTAGGAGTATAGATGTTTCAAAAAACCCAAAGCAAGTTTATAAGGAGGAAAGAGAAAAACTTGAAAAATATTTTGAAGTTGTAGATTTTGTCATATTAGATCCATTTGAAAAAGATCATGGTTTTTTTGTTTTGAAGAAAAAAAGTTAAATGGTTTTATAAAACCAAAAATTAAATTACCCTTCCTAAAACATACTTTTATTCTTAATTGTCCTCTATCTTCAAATAAAAAACCTTCCAATAGTTTCATGTCTTCCAACCCAATCACCTCTATGATAGTCTATAAACTCGAGTAATTTCTTTTGAGTTAATTGAACTTCCTCTAGTAGCATAGACTCATGGCAAGATTTACAAAAAGCCCTTCTATTTCCAAAAAAATCCATAAAAGTTACAATTCTTGGCGAATGACATCTTGCACATTTCATTACAATCACCTTTTAAGAAAATATAATTCAATATTTACTTCGTTTACTAAACCCCAAAGTTTGTGTGAACATAAAAAAGGAGAAAAATGGCGACTTTTCAGCCACTAATAAGGCTTAAAAACAGCTTAAAAAACCTATCAACGTCATTTTTTGGCAAAGATACGCCAACAGCAGACTTGTGACCTCCGCCCTTGACTTTTGGCATTTGTTCTTTTATTTTATTGACTATTTCGACCAAGTTTACATCCCTTCTACTCTGTTCGAGCCTTATACTTATTTTTTTGTTTTGACCTCTGAAATCTCTTCCAACAACACAAATTATCCAATCCGGATACTTTTGTCTTAATTTATCCGAAGCAAAAGATGTTAACGAATTTATCTTACTAAACTTGGCTTCGTATACGAGCACCTTCTTGTCATGATAGAACTTACCTTTCATTAAAACATCTTGCAAAATTTTTTCTATTTCTTTTTTTGTGGTTTCATAAAACTTCTTCAATAGGTAAGAGTTTGTGCCGACACCGTTAATGAATTTAAGTGGATCATCTTTACACTCTATTAAGGCCATAACAGCAATTTTAGCACCTTCACCATCCTTTATCATTCTCCCAGAACGTACCATATCCCAAAGTTCACCGAAAACAGACTTTTCAACAAATTCTTGACTAATTTTTTCTACTTTAAAAATTTTCGAATAATCTTCCATTACTTCTAGGAATATATCCTTACAAAGTTCAACTCTATGGTCTTCTGTAATACCTATAGCAGCAATCCAACCATATCTTTCTTCAGGAAAAAACCTCTTTAACAACCTATAAACTATGTAGGACGTAGGAGGGACATTTTCATCTACTTTCTCGAATGATCTAGGGTTTATGTATAGCATAGTATCTCCGTGAGGTATATTCTGCATGTGATGGTCTAATATGAAGCCATTAAATAGTGAAAGTTTTTTTGGATGAATCGTGACATCAAGAGTAAAGACGAAATCGGGATTGATAATTTTTAGTTTGCTAAACATGTTTCTAGATATATTGTTAGGTCCTCTTATTGGGAACAGTTCTGGGAATTGATTGGTTAGTTTAAAAAGCAATATAGACATAAGTGCTGCAGAGCAACAACCATCCGCATCATCGTGATGAATGATACAAACTTTGTCAGCATTTTTGACTTTCTTAATTTCTTTCTCGAGAAGGGATATAAGTTCATCCAAATTATTCAGAATGTTCACCCTTTTTATGTTCCATCATTTGTTTTATCTTTTCGTTTATCTTAGAGTAGGCTATAACATAGTATTCTATTACAGAAGTCAAGGAATCTAGTTCATGGAACAAGATTGCTTCGAATGATCTAGGAGGAGTTGTTCCAGATTCTCCCGCATGTGAAGCTACTATATGAATAACCTCTTCAGGAAAACCTCTAGCATAAAGTTCTGCCGTGCCAAGGACAGTGTGATCCAAGCTTATTCCAGTAGGTTCCAACTCTCCATTTTCATCCCTATTGTATTCTGCAGATTTCATGACATCATGACATAGAGAAGCTGCTATTAAACTGTCCATATCAAGTTTTATGCCATAACCAGCTTCAATTACCTTTGCTGCTTGAATAACCAGATGGGTTAAAACGGCTGTATGATGAACTACATCCCTTTCTACAGGGCCTACGCTAGAGCCTCCGACGGAAAAATAGCTTCCAGCTTTATTCAAATCCTCTCTTTTATATTTTTCGAAGTATGGATTTTTTAGTTTTTTATCTTTAAGATAATCAATAACCTTTTTCCTCAACTCCTCATCTTCTATCTTTTCTGCGAGTTTTAGCAATATCTCCATGATAATCTTTAAGGAAATAGAAATTTAATATTTTAAAGTTAAGCTGTTTGCGTTCATTTTTTAAATATTAAATCAAAATTGTCTTTGTTGATTTTATGGAATTGCTCATAAAAATAAGGGAAAATATAGAAGACACCAAGAGACTTTTGCTTACAGATGATATTGTAGGAAGAGGCAGCATCCTCTTCAGGGAAGCGTCCAGTCTAGGCATGAAAGAGAAATGTTATTATTGCCTTATATCTGGTACAGAAGAGCAGTGTGAAAAGGCTAAAATCCTGATAAAGGATAGAGCAGAATTAGTAGAAGGAGAGGAGAAAGAGAAGATAATAAAGAAGATTAAGGTAGAAGAAGATGCGGCTGCCGAAGGTTTTGGAGCTATTTTTAGGCTATAAAAATGCAAAAAACATCCAATTTTAGATTAGTTTTGTTCCTAGAAACCTTTGAATAGGAGTAGATTCAAAGGTCGGTTGTCTGAGACAGCATATAACACAGTGGCCAAAATTTTTAAATAGTTTTGTCTAAAAAATAGAATTAGCAAATGTTCACCACTCACGATCACGAGAAGCTAATATCAAAACTGCAGTACTTTTCAATAATTGTCGAAGGAAAAAGGGATGAAAAAGCTCTCAAGCTTTTGAACTTACAAGATATAATTCCAATATCAGGTAAATCCCTGGAGGAATTCATGCAAAGTTTGCCAAAAAACACAGAATATGTGGTGTTGACAGATTTTGATCGTGAGGGTGAATTGAAAAAACAAAGAATATATAGGTTTTTTGAAACCGAGAAAATCAAATACCACCCTGAATTGAGGAGGGAGTTTAAAAAATTGTTCAAGGTGGTTAAAATAGAAGAATTAGGTACAAGGGGTGATATTCAATATGGGAAAGATAGCTCAATCTACGACAAAATACTTAATAGAAGCAAATTTCGTCGCCGAGGGCGTGGTTGAGAAACCAGATGTTATAGGAGCTATTTTTGGTCAGACGGAAGGTTTGTTAGGACCTGACCTAGACTTGAGAGAACTTCAAAAATCCGGGAGGATAGGAAGAATAGACGTAGAGCTTAGAGAGAAGGAAGGAAAGACAGAAGGTACTATATACATTCCATCTAGCTTAGACAGCTCTGAAACAGCTTTAATAGCAGCAGCTGTCGAGACGATAGAGAGGATAGGGCCTTGTGAAGCAAAAATCACTTTAAAGGATGTGAAGGATATAAGGGAGATGAAGAGGGAATATATAGTCGACAGGGCAAAGGAGATATTGCAAAAGCTTATGAAAGAGCAGCCAGATGCAGATGCCTTGGCAGAAGCCATTAAAGGTTCTGTAAGGTCATCAGAAGTTATAGAGTATAATGGCATAGAATGCGGACCAGATGCTATTAATGCGGAGGAAATAATTCTAGTAGAAGGCAGAGCAGATGTGATAAACCTCTTGAAGGCAGGGATAAAGAATGTTGCAGCGATAGGGGGTACATCTACATCAGAAAAACTAGCCGAATTAACGAAAAACAAGCGAGTCATAGCATTCTTAGATGGGGATAGAGGAGGAGATTTAGTCCTTAAGAAGCTATCAAGGTTTGTCAAAATAGATTATGTTGCGAGAGCGTCTCAAGGAAAGGAGGTCGAGGAGTTAACAGATAAAGAGATATATCAAGCCTTAAAACAAAAACACCCTTTTTCAGAAGTAAAGAAGAAGAGGTACAGGAAAGATTTTTTACCAGAGACAGAAGAAAAAGAAGAACCGCTGGATTCACAAATAAAAAGAAAAATACTAGATATACTCGATAAGATGGTTGGCACAAGGGCAGCATACGTTTTTAATAATAAGATGAAGATGGTCGACAAGCTACCTTTAACACAATTCTCTGAGGGTACAAAACCCCTTCAAGGCGCAAAAATCGTCTTGATAGACGGGACTATAACTAAAGAAATAGCCGAAGCAGCCGATAAGCTTGGGATCGAATATTTAATAGCTTCGTCTGCTGAAAAGAAGTTTACGACAGAGAAGACAAAGATTCTTACAGCAGAAGACCTAGCTAACAATCTTTAAAGGTAGGATTTCTATTTTTTCTTTATACTTTTGCGGCCTACCTATTATCCTCACATTCATTCCAGTCTTTAGAGAGCTTATATTGAGTTTTTCTCCAAAAATGACCACATCTATGGTGCCAGTATCATCCTTCACTTTAATTAAAGTTACTGCTTCAGTCTTTTTAATCCATGTAATCGTGCCGTTGAATGCGACATAATTCTTGTCAAGGTTAATTTCAGCTATCTTAACATCTTTAGGCTCTAAATTCTTGTCTGCAATATACATTATTAAAATTCCCAAAAGAGAGACAAACAAGCATAGAGCTGTAAAATGTTTTTCTTTCATCAAAGGTCTACTTCAAATATCGTCGTGTATATAGGTCCTTTGGGCGTGAGGTCGCTTCTCACCAAGGAAACTTTCTTTACTGTAAATTCTCCAAAATCCACATTCTTATTCTCTTTTATGAAAGAAGCAACTTCTTGCTTATCCTTTACCCTTTTTACTCTGCAGAGCGTCATCTTAGCTGTATCGTGATAATCTCCGTCTATCATACTTCCGACAGTCTTTATCAAGAGAGAGAACTTTCCTTGATCCTTCACATTTATGCCTATAACTCTAATGTAGGTTTCAGAAGGTATGACCCTCAAGCCCGAGAGTCTAACCGGAAAGGAACCAAAACCCTTTATGTTGACTAGAGAGTTTTTTATGCTAGATACATCTTCTACTTCTCCCAAAAATGTGACGGTTAAATGAAGGTTTTCTTTTTCTACGAATTTCGCATCCATTCCAAGCTTTGACATTCTCTCTTGAAATTTCACTATATCTTTTTTCATTTCTTCAGGTATCCACACGCAGACGAAGAGACGAGGCATAATTATTTTTTGAATAGTGGGATTTAATAAATATCTTTTTAACAGATTTATAGCATCGATAAGACTTCACGCGCAACTTCACGTCCACTTCACACAAGTTTTAAATTAATAAATGTACTTAAATTAACTGTTCGTGAAGGAGATGTGAAGATGGAAGAGAAGTATGAATATTTCAGAAAGTTTGGTTGGTCGAGGAATCCTTTTACCTTAACTATATCACCAGACCTCATGGTAGGTTATTCCCAGCAGACCGAGCAGCTACTTTCTCATGTATTCAATCAGCATAAAGCTGCTATGGTGATAGGACCTACTGGTTCAGGAAAGACGACTATATTAACGTGGTTAAAAGCTCAGTTGAAGGCATACGACGGCTTCAAACCATACTACATTCCAAAGCCACCCACAACAAAAGAAGAATTGATAAAACTCTTCAAGCATAACTTGGGCTTCAGTTTATTAGATAAGATTCTTTACAAAGAGATAGATATGAATAACATAACCAGATATATAAACAAGAAGGCGAACAAGAAGACAGTATTTCTGATAGACGAAGCTCACGAATGTCCTTTGGAAGTATTAGAATGGCTTAGGACAATAAACGACTTGTCACCGAATCTTATAATGATTTTTGCCGGGTTGAATACGTTTGAAAAGAAGTTGGAGACAGAGCTTCCGACGCTTTTAATGAGGATAAACACACGCGTGTATTTAGAATCCCTTTCTGAGATGGAGACAGAATCTCTCATTCAGAAAAGGATTGATAGAGCAGGAGGAGAGGGTATAAAACCTTTCACGCATGAAGCTGTGAAGAAGATTTATGAAATAACAGGAGGATTTCCAAGAGAAATAATAAAAGTATGCGACCAGCTTGTAAAGGAGGCTGCTTCGAGAAATTTGACATCCATCAATGCTTCGCTAGTGGAAGAGGTATTTAGCACAAAAGTCGTCACGCAGGCGATTCAAGTGAAGTTCGCGTTAACACCAAAGCAAAGAGAAATCCTAGAGCTCTTGAACAAAAAACCGGACCTATCGCCGACAGAGATAGTGCAGAATATCGATATAAAAGAGTACAAGACAAAAGACCATGCCATAAGGTCTGTTAACAACATACTGAAGAGACTTATGGAGGAAGATTTGGTAAAGAGAGCAAAAGTGGCGAACAAGTATGTTTATTCCTTATCTGGGAAGGCCAAGACGGTGTTAGCCGAAGCATGAGTAAAGAATATATTTTTATTAACACAATAGTTTTAAGGTGATATTTGAGTGGCTGAAACAAGAGTTAAGGCTAAATCTGTTATTGGTAAGACAATAATAAGTGAAGAAACAGGTAGAAGGTTTGGAGTCGTTAGCAACGTGGATTTTGTTGTCGAGAGTGGCGAGTTGCTCAATCTCGTCGTAGCAGGGGCAACAAAGGCACTAAAAGACCTTAACTTGAAAGAAGACGACAAAGGAAGGCTATTAATTCCATTTAGTGCAGTCAAGTCAATAGGAGATTTTGTAGTAGTAAGCGAGAACGAATTGCTATAGCCTTTACCTTTTTCCCCAGAGTATTTTTTTGCCGTACTTAATTCTGTATATCAAACCCTTTCTTTCCATTTCTATCAATATCTGGTTTGCCCTACTCCTGGATATACCCAGGATTTTGCCGATATCCTCGCTGCTTAACTTGTTGCCACTCAAATGCTTTAACACTTCCCTCTCCCTCATATTCTGCTCTATGTTTTCGGTAGATTTTCTTATTTTTTCCAGCAAGGCCAACTGTTGATTTCTGTTGATTGTTGTTGACAACTGTTGATTGTTGTTGACAACTGTTGACAACTGTTGATTGTTGACGATTCTCTTCAATTCTTCTATACTTTCTCTTATCTTTTCAAGTTCCTTAAAGAAATCCTCGTTTGAGCTAACCTCTTCTTCGAATCTTTTTTCAGTTAAAATCTTGTCAGGAATTCTTAAATCGAATTTTATGTCCAATCCAGTTATTTTTTCCTTTATTAAAGCCAAATCAGCAGCCATTTGCTCTATCTGTCCTAATCTTCTAGCATATTGTAAATCTCTGATGTTATAGGTTTCGCCAACTGTTGACAACTGTTGATTGTTGTTGACAACTGTTGACAACTGTTGATTGTTGTTGACAACTGTTGACACTCTCTTTATGCCGAGAATTCTTTTCATAAATTCTTTGAAGCTCATCAAAAATAATATGTTTTTTCTGTATTTATTGTTTTCATAAAATCTTCACGCACAACTTCACATCCACTTCACGTCGACTTCATCAATCCTCCAATCCTTGTTTATGCTAGACTCTTCTATACTTGTCTCCAGACCGCTTTTATACATCAGCATACCAGTCCAAGCTATCATTACTCCATTATCCCCTGCATAATTCATGGGAACAGCGAAGAGTCTTGCCTTCCTATCTTCACACATTGTCTTTAACATCTCTTGGAGTCTTTGATTTGCAGCAACACCACCAGTGACCAATACTTCCTCTTTCTCTGTATGAGCTAAAGCCCTCTCAACAGCTTCTGTAAGCATAGCGAAGCACGTTTCCTGAAAAGAAAAAGCTATATCCTCTTTCTTCACGCCTTTTTTGTAAAGCTTCTCACATTCTGTGACGATGCCAGAAAAGGAAAAATCCATACCTTTCACGACATAAGGAAGGTCTATCCATTTACCTTTTCTAGCCAACTCTTCTATCTTAGGACCCCCAGGCATTTCTAGGCCCAGAGATCTAGCCAAAACATCGAAAGCATTGCCTATCGGTATATCCAAAGTCTCTCCAAATATCCTATACTTTCCTCCTGTCAATGCTATTATTTGCGTATTTCCTCCAGAGCAATAGAGAACTACAGGGTCTTTGCAGCCTGTTAAGAGCTTTGCAATCTCGACGTGCGCGACAGGGTGGTTTACCCCTTCCAGTACTTTTTTATGTTTTAGCGCCAAATATCTGGCTATAGTTGCGCCAAGAGATAAACAGTTAGGGAGACCAGGACCTTGAGAGAAAGAGATCGCCTTTAATTCCTTCAGGTCAACGGTGCCGAGAGCTTTTTTTACAATCTTGGCAGCATTTTCTGAATGGAATTCGAACACTTTCCTGGGAAGCATGCCTTGCCCTAGAGGAGGCTTGTACACAGACCTTTCGTCAAATATTATTTTGCCTTTTTCATTGACTATTCCAACACCAAAGGTATGGGCAGTAGATTCTATGCCAAGGGAATATTCACTCAATCTCAACCACCCTTAGGAGCTTCGCATCACCGCCGTGTCGGTTTATCATGTCTTTTATATTTTTTAGGATGCCTAGATTAATCTCATTATCCTCTAAGGACCATAAGGAGGAGGAGATCTTTTTTGCTCCTACTCTTTTCAATTCTCTCCAGACTCTGACGAGGAGGGCTGACTTGGTTTTTGGTATGTCATAAGCTAGCAGCAGCATAAACCTCTCATTAATTATACTTAATTTTTGAACTTTTATTAGCACCTATGTAATACGTATTACATATGGTCACTTTTTAGCTTTCTAGGATTAAAAAAGAAAATTTTAAGCTATTTGTAATACGTATTACATCAACCACTGATTTTTTTCATATACTTAAGGTAGGTCAAAACGCCTTTTAAATCGACCTTTTTATCCTTTAATTTGACTAGTTTAAGCCTTAAACCATACTCATTAAAATTTTGAGTCAAAATAAACTGATTTAGATATTTATCTAAAATTTCTGAGACAGTTTGATGATGAATTCCAGTTCTTCTGCTTATTTCTCTCAAATGGAGCCAATCTTCGCTTTCTTTAAGCACAAGAAGGATTTTTCCGATTTTTTTTATAGTCTCTTGTTTCATGCCATAATCACGCGCGAACTCTCACTTGCCAGCTGGCGCCTTTTTTGTCTCACTTTTACGGAATAATAATATAGAATTCTGCCTTTATTATACTAACCTCTTATCGCACACTTCTCTAAACGCACACTTTGCACATTTCTTCATGTTTATAGTAGCCTCAGGAATCCTTACATCCCTTATGAGCTCGTGAATCTCTATAATGTCTTTTAACACGTCCCTCAAGCAACTTTCATCAAACTTTTCTTCCCAGAATACAAACCCATTATCTCTATTCCTTAGAACACAAAACACATCCCTTTCTGGCTTGTATTGGTCTAGAAAGCTTACTGCATAGGCCCTCACTTGCTTCTTCAACCCAGAGTACGCCTTTTCTCCTGGCTTGTCATCTATTATCAAAACCTTGTCAGGATGTATCTGAACCTCGTCTATCTCCCCATAAATACCATAGCGCTTCGATTCTGTCTTGAATTCCCTTGCTATAAAGCTGACACCTGTTTCGATAGAAAGCTTTAATGCCGAAGCAACATCAATCTCTATTTTAGCTTCCTCCAAGAATGCTTTTTCCTTTTCTTCGTGAATCAGCTTACCGAGCAACATCTCATGGGTAGCTTCTACTCTTATTCCTTTTATCTTCTCTAAATAAAGTTGATATTCACAAAAACCCTTTTTGTGAAGCCAGGATATAGGAAAGGCAAGAACACCATCTATGTACCTTAAACCTTCTATTTTGTTCATACAAAACCACAGATTTATATCTTACTTTCTTCAAATATAGATAGAAATAAAAACCAAAAAGGTTTAAATAAATGAATGCCTTTATTTGTGCGTCGGTGATATCTTGAAGGTGAAGATTCTCGAGAAGAACGATTACAAGATGAAGCTGCAAATACAAGGGATAAACGCCGCGATGGCTGGAGAGCTAAGGAGAATAATGATATCAGAAATACCTACTATGGCTATAGAATGGGTAGATTTTCACGCGAACGATTCAATACTTTGGGATGAGATAATAGCACATAGGCTAGGCTTGATACCTCTCACTTTTGATCCAGATTTCTTCAACTTCAGGGATGAGTGTCAATGCGAAGGTAAAGGCTGTACAAGATGCCAAGTCGCATTTGCTTTGAAAAGGACAGGCCCTTGTACAGTATACTCTGGAGATTTGAAAACTACAGATGATAGGGTAAAGCCGCTATTCGACAAGATACCTATAGTGGAATTGATGGAAGGGCAAGAGCTCGAGCTAGAAGCTTATGCCGAGCTAGGCATAGGCAGGAAGCATGCCAAGTGGCAGGGGGCTGTTGTTGGCTATAAAGTCGACGGAGATAGCTATATATTCAACATAGAAAGCGTTTGCGGCTTGAAGGTAGAACAAGTCTTCTTGCAGGCTTTAAAAGTATTGAACCGAAAGCTGGAAGATTTCACAAAAGACGTAGAAAGAATAAAGTAATTTAATGCTAATTCTAATAATTTTATTTGACTATATGCAGGGGTAGCCAAGCGGCCAAAGGCGCAGGACTTAAGGGTTTTTGAGAAATCCTGTCTCTTAGACTTGTGAAAAGGAGAAATGAGTTCGGGAGTTCGAATCTCCCCCCCTGCATTCAGGAAAAATTTAAAGCTCTCAATACACAAACCATTAACGAAATTTCTAATGGTAATTCTAAGTTGAAAGAGGCTGGTTTTGTGATGCTGGTAGACAGATTGTGGTCAAAAAGAATTAAAAAAAGGGGAAGCAAAGATTGATTTTTGGTTTAATGTATAGTTAAAATTCCGAAACTTGTATGAAGTTGCAATTAAAATTCTTTCAAAATTTAAAGTTTGAAATCAGACAGGATTCTTCTAGTTACGAGAAATGTCTAATTTAATTATAAAGGAATTAAAATTATTTTCACATGCAGGGGTAGCCAAGCGGCCAAAGGCGCTAGGTTCAGGACCTAGTCCGTTAGTCGGTTCCTGGGTTCGAATCCCAGCCCCTGCATGCTTAAACTACTTCTGATACACTTAAAAATCAAGCTTGTGTAAAAGCTTTTCAGGCTTGATGAAAAATAGTGCAGTTATCGCTAACTTTTTCTACCATTCATTAAGGAGAATTAACACATCTTTCTCTTACTATTTTTCGTTTTTTAGAGTACGAATGTTTGAGTCAAAGTGGAACAAAGACTTAATCAAGTTCCCACTTTCAGACTAATTCTATACCGTCTTTCAAAATATCCTCAACAAGTTTATCTCTCTTTTTTCTTAACTCATCAAACTCCTTTTCACTAAAAAAATGAAGCTGAACCTTTTCCGGCAGTCTGCTTAACTTTGCTTCTTCCTTTAAATTTCTTTGTTTAACTATAACACAGATATCAAAATCGCTATCTTCTCTGGCTATACCCTTTGCATAACTCCCGAATAAAATTATCTTTATCGGTTTTATTTTTGAAACTTCTTCAACTGTTTTAGCCAAGAAGATTATTTTTGAAGGGTGCAAGTTTTTGAATTTCACTCTTTCAATCTCGAAAAACTGAAGCAAAAGTTTTGAAATTTCATTTGCTAAGTTAATCCAATAGACTTTCTTCTTTCCAACTTTTTTCGACATTAGTATCTTGTACTTTTCTAATTGCTCTAGGGCTTGAGAAAGAGCAAAATTCCCAGCTTTCGTTATAGACTTGATTTCGCTCATACTAACTCCTTTTCCAGGGGCTTCTGCCAAAACCCTTAATATTTTCCATGCCGTCTTGTTTCCGAGAAAATTTTCATACATTATAGCATCGACCTCAACTTTTCGATGAAAGGTTTAACTATTTCTTGAATGAAATTTTGGACAAAAACTTTATCAACCTCACTAAACTTTTTTGAGTAATATTGTGATTTTGACCTTTCTCTTCTAGCAAATTCCAAGAATTCTGGTAATACAGATACGTCTTCAAAAGCTTTATACATTTTGTTAGCTATTTCTTCTTCTACAAACTTTCTCAAGGCCTCAACAGTTGCTATATGAACAAAAGCACCAGAGATTTTTATGTCGAACTTTTTTGCCAAAAACAATTTTGCAAAATCATGCATTGCATAATAACCTGCTACCAATGACCATCTAGGGCTCATTTCTGTTAATTTTTCCGCGACTTCCAAATCTTCTTTCCAAAAAATTTCATGTCTTTTTATGTAGTCTTCCTTTTCGACCTCTGGAAGTTTAGTTATAACTTTTTTTTTGATCAAATCTTCGTATGTAAGCTTTTCATCCATAAAAATGTTTTTCAATTTCTTATATTTAAATGTTTTTCCATTTTTATGGTAATTAACAAACCATTTTTATGGTATTAAATACTCATGACTATTAATAAAATGACAAAACAACTCTCTCAACAAAAATCATCTAAATCAAAAACCAAATAGCCTTTTTCTTGCAAATCTTTCTTATCTTTTATCCTCTTACCGATTAAGCAAAAATAATCTTTTCTCATCTTATTGAACCATTTTACCGATTCAACCTTCTTCTTCAGGTTTTCAAATATCTCTTCTACTTCGCTTACACTTAAATCCTCCCATTTTACCTCACAAAATAGAATTTTTTTCCTCTCTATCGAACGCGACTATGTCTATTTCCTTATCTTTTTCCCACCAGCTGCCAATGTCTGAAAACCTGAAAGGCAACAATCCTTTAAAATTCATTTCATACAAAAATTCTCGTGAAATATCTTCAAATTTTTTCCCAACGAATGCGTTGATATCTTTTTTGATTATACCCATGACCCTCTTTGTATTTCCAAGTTCTAATTCGCTTTTAAACGGGTAAACAAAACGAAAGTAAAAATCAAAAAAGTTATCTTTTATCTTATAGATAGTTCTTTTGGTCTTCTTTTTTCCGTAACTGGGGAAA
>Ga0272449_1002228_pt1 | contig 18325 bp, 18 predicted proteins | sample YNPCB0241_FD_198679 | JGI IMG/M metagenome (GOLD analysis project Ga0272449, IMG submission 198679) | Hot spring sediment microbial communities from Yellowstone National Park, WY, United States - YNP-CB-024-1 | ecosystem: Environmental > Aquatic > Thermal springs > Hot (42-90C) > Sediment... | reverse complement strand
GCGGCTGAGCAACTTGAACTGGGCCACGTGGAAGCCGGCCACGACCCTCTCCGGCGCCAGCGCGGCCACGTCGGCGTCAAAGTCCACGTCGTCCTGGCCTGCCGCCTCCACGTAGTCCAGCCAGGCCTGGACGAAGAGGAGCAGGCTGGTGATGTCGGACTTCAGGCTGGTCTCGTCCCCGCGGCGCTCGTTCCAGAGATAGCGGCGGAACCGGGCCATCACCTCCCGATGGGCCCGCCAGTCCAGCCGAAGAGGGGCCAGGACGTAGGCCTTCCAGTCCCCTGTGTCCACCACTCGCCGGGGGATCAGGCAGGCCCACAGCCCCACCGCCTTCAGGAACTCCTCCAGCCAGGGGCGGTCTCTGACGTTGTCCATCCGCAGGGCGTTGGCCTTTGGTTCGTTGAGCCCCTTGCCCTGGTGGGGATTCAGCAACTGGGAGGCGGTCTCCCTGGCCTTTAGAATGGCCTTCCCGGCCCCCTTTTCCCAGGCCCGAAGGGCCTTTTCGTCCCCCTCCGGGGTAGAGAACAGGCGAAGGATGGTCCGGATATGCTCCGCGACCCGGCCGCGGCTCCGGGCCCATCCGGCAACGATGCGGTTGTAGGCGTCCATCGCCTGCATCCGCCCATCGCCCAGAAACGCCACGACCGTCCAGTCCCCGGGCGGCTCCTGGTCGCGCAATTGTTGCTCCAGGTCGCTGCCGCGTATGCCTTCTCCCCGGAGGGCCGAACGGCTTGCCTGGTAGGCCTGCACCTGCTCCCAGGTCGCATCCACATCCCGGGTGGGGGTATCGGGTGGTACGTCATCGGCTGAAGTACGCCGGTTGGTCAGGAACGGGGCCGGGCTGCGGAAGAACAGGCCGTCCGGCACCCACCCCGCATGCACCGGCTCGCTCAGGCGGATTTCGTAATAGGGGCCGGTGTCTACGATGGTCATGCGTGGCTTGTTGAATTCGCCCCTGGCCAGCCCAGCCATCTGATCCAGGATGGTCGCCAGGCCATAGGCCAGCAGGACGTCGGCATAGGTGCCCGTGCGCTTGGGGACAAAATAGGTATCCTGGTCCATCACTCCTCCTCCTGTGAGAGTCCATCGCACAAGCGGAGAATCCGCACGATGAGAAAGTAGAGCAGCCAGCCCTCCCACTCCTCTTCCGTGGACGGCGGCGGCAGGAGCCGCTTCTCCAGGTTGGGGGCCTCGTTCGCCGCCAGCAGGTACTGGGCCCATTCGGGCCGGCCGCCCACAGCCGAGAGCGCCTCCGCGACCGTTTCCCCGGCGCGAGGGTGAAGGCGGTAGGGTGCCGCCTCGCGGAGGCGGGGGCTGTGGTGGCGGGCAATGGCGGTGATGGCCGCCTGGTAGAGATAGCGGTGGCTTTGCCCCTCCAGCACTTCCCAGAGGATGCGGGCGGCGGCGAAGGCCCCCTCCCCGGCGTGGTGGGGCCGTGCCGGGCGGACCTCCCGCGCGATCCGCCGGTGCTCCTCCGTCTCGCTCCACACGTGGGACACCAGAAACGGCGGTTCCTGGCCGCTGACCCGCTTCTGGTACTGCGCTGCCCACTTCTGCCACGGCACCTGGAGTTTGCCCACGTCGTGGAGGGCCAGCACCAGGCGCACGGCCCGCTCCAGACGTTCCCCCAGGCCGGAACGGCCCGCCACCCAGGCCAGGCGGTCGCGGAACGGGCGCTCAAACGCCCGGGCCATCGCCTCCACGTGCTGAGCGTAGGACTCCAGGCGGTAGACGTAGTCCTCCCGGTCGCCCCGCCGCCGGGGAGCCTGAGGGGAGCGGTACGTGCCGTCGCCAGGGGCCAGCCGGAAGCCCTGCTCCGGGTCGTAGGAGACCAGCGCGGGATAGACCGCGAAGAGCAGCGACTCAGAGATGTCGTCGGCACTCCCCACATCCAACCAGCGGTAGACGGCCGGCGCACGGCTGTCCTCCTCGTCTTTCTGGACGACGGGGTAGCGCAGCGCCCAGGGGAGGTCCAGCGCCCCGGCCTGCTCCAACAGGCTGCGGACCGCGCCCCGCAGGCTCCCGTGCCAGAGGGAGAACCCTTCGTAGCGGAAGGGACTCTCCTCCATGAGGCCCGACGGCGCATCGTAGACGATGAGGGTACGACTGTCCACCGGCCGGATCAGTTCCCGCCGCACCGACGCCTCCCCCCGCTCCAGGCCGTCCTGAATCAATTCCCAGAGACGGCCTTCGTCCTCCCGCATCGTCTGGAGAATGGCTTGGTCCACCTCTTTGTGGGCGGCGTTGACGATCTCCTGCTCCTGCGCGAAGTCCAGGGTTTCCCCGCTCCGCTCCTGCAGGGCCTGCCGGGTACACTCACAGATGGCCTGCTCCTCCCGGGAGAGGTAGGGGGCCGTGTCGGGCTTCCCGTCGTCCCGTACGGGGACCTCGTAGACGTAGACCTCTCCCTGCTCGCCGGGGTAGCGGGCACAGCGCCCGGCCCGCTGGAGGACGCTGGCCGCCGGGGCCAGTTCGGTGTGCAGGACCCCGCTGGTGATGTCCAGCCCGACCTCCACCACCTGGGTGGCGACGACGATGAGGCTCCCGACCCGCCACTGTTCTTGTTGGGGGCCGCACTCGGCGCTGAGGAACGCCTCCTTGACCTGCCGGTGGGGGCGCTCAAAGCGGCTGTGGAGGAGCATCACCCAGGGGGAATCCGACGGCGCCCCGACCATCTCCTCCCGGAGCACCTCCACGGCCCGGTCCAGGGTACGGCGCCGCTTCTCGGGCTCCGCTGCGTGCCGCAGGGCCTCGTAGAGGGGCTCCAGGGCCGGCGAGGCCACGGGGACGGGGCGGCATCCCGCCTCTACCAGCGCCCGATACAGGCTCAGGGCCCGCTCCACGGTGTTGCAGACGGCCAGGGATCGGCCCATAGGGCCGTGCGCCTTCAGCACGTCCTCCGCGCTCAAAACCCTCTCCCGCCAGAAGAACCGCCGCTCCCGACGGGGGAGGGCTCCCCACCGGGTCTCAATCTGGGCCACCTCCTCGGCCGGGACGATCTCCACCTGGGCCCCCAGGAGGGCAGCGGCTTCCTCCAGCATTGTCCGGGAGAAGGTGGCCGTCATCAGGAGGAAGGGGGCAAACCGCCCGTAGAGGCGCAGCAGTTGCAGGGTGGTCTGCATCGCCTCCGGGGGGAAGAGGTGGAACTCGTCAAAGACCAGATAGGAGCCCAGCACGGCCCCCACGTTGACGTTGGCCTGGCTGGAGGAGAGGCTGTAGGGAACGCCCAGGGCACTGCTGAGGACCTGGTCCAGGGTGGCGAAGACCAGATCGCCCATCAGTTGGGGGTCCTCGGGAAACTCGCCGGTCTGGATGCGGACCTCCAGGCGACGGCCGAAGCGCCGCTCGTAGGATTCGGCCAGTTCCCGGTATTCCCGCTCAAACTGGGTCGCCAGGACCCGTAGCGGGACGGCGTACAGGCACTGCCGGGGGAAGCAGGCCGGCGGGAAATCAAAGAAGGCCTCGATGAACGGCGCCAGCGCGGCCCGGGTCTTGCCGGAGCCGGTGGGCGCCTGGAGGACGACCGACTTCCCCTGGTGGAGCGCGTTCCTGACCCTCTGCTGGTAGGGATAGAGAAGCATTTCAGCCTCCGAAAAAATCCTCCAGCGTCGTGGAGCGGTCCGGGACGGGGGAGGAGGCCACGTGCCAGCCATACATCATGGCCAGCCTTCGCGCTTCTCCCATCATCGTCTCGCGGAGTTCCTTCGGGGCCAGGACCTCCACGTCGGCCCCCCAGCCCCGGATCCAGGGGAGCATCTCCTGGACTTCGGCCACCCGGGCCCGCCAGAGGAGGCTCCCGTCGGGCTGTTCCTCCACCTGTTCGCTCCGGTGCCAGCGGGTCTCCCGCACCCGATGGGCCACACGGGGGTGGAACTTCAGGACGACCTCCACCGGCTCCTCGTCAGTATACCAGATGCCCCAGGCGTCGGCCAGCAGGGCGCGCGGGTCAAAGTCGGCCGGGATTTCGTAGGTCTGAGGGAGTTTCTGGATCCGCCGGATGCGCTCTATCTTGAAGGTGCGGATGGCCCCGGGCGGCTCCCGGTAGCCGATGACGTGGGCAGTCTGGCCCACCGGGTACGGCTCAATGAAGTAGGGGGCGAAGACGTACTCGTACACCCGGCCCGTCCTCTCGTGCTGATGCCAGACCCGCACCTTCCGCCGCTCGGACCAGGCCACGGTCAGCGTCTCCAGAACCTCCAGGTAGACGGGGTCATCGCGCCGGCCAGCCAGGTCGTCCATCTCCTCGGCGGCGCAGGCCATATGCTGGCTGATGAAGGGGGCCAGCCGCTCCAGCGCCGCCCCCAATTTGCGGACCGCCGACGCCGCGTGGGGGTAATACCGGTCGGTCCGGCTGACCATCATCCGCACGGCCAGGAAGAGGGCCATGGCCTCGTGGAGGGTCAGGCGGACCCGGGTCAGGTAGCGGCTCCGGTCTATGGCCAGCCGGCCGTCATCCATCTCATAGACCCCGTACTGTTGGGTCAGTTCGGGCAGGTAGCGGTAGATGGTGGACCGGTGGACGCGGAGTCGGCGGGCGATCTCCGCCTGAGAGAGGCCCTCCGGATGGGCCAGCAGGAGTGCCTCAATCTGGGAGAGCCGTTCGGTTTTGGTAGATGCATCTTCCATTGGTGGCCTCCGTCCAACGACCTTTCGCCACAAAGGGCGGTGAGTCATCATCCTGCCCTTATTATACCTGGAGGTGTTGCCGCGAGCGCAACAGGGGGCGGGTTTCGCGTGAAATTCGCCGGGAAAGGGGGCTTCACTGCAACTTGAGCAGAGAAGGGAAACCACCTGCGTGCCGACGAAAGTCGCCCGCCATAGGCCTTCGGCCTGCGGTCGGCCTTCGCCGACCAGGGGCGTCGGCGCAGGCCGACGCCCGGCACAGCGTGCCCAGGAAGGCTGATTTCCAATCTGGCTACCCGACAGTTTGGAATCAGGACCCGGATACACACGGGTTTCACGGATCAGCACGGATGAAATCTGTACCATCCGTGCCCATCCGTGTCCCATTGAACGGGAACCAAAGGTAAGAGGGGCATTTACGGCTTAGCAATCCGTATCTATCCGTAGCATCCGTGTGAATCCGTGTACTGCCCGATCAAAAGTTAATCATCAGCCCGACGCTAACGCGTCGGGCGGATGTTGCCAGGCCCCTGAGGACAATTTCAATCGACAGTTGCCAACATTCGTGGCCTGCGCTACGGTATATGCAGACCGATCCGGGCAGGGAGTTATGTCCGGGTAAACATCGTCTCGGGTCTGCCTTCGGGACCTGCCCTGGAAGGGGCCTACCGTCGTTTTCGGGCCTCCTCCCGAAGGGCCTGGAGGTCCAGAATTTCGGCGACCTCGTAGCGAGGGGGGAGGGCCCCCGCCACCGGCCGCATCCGGAGGCATGGGGGGAAATACCCCATCCGGCCGTGGAGTTCGGCCATCAGGGCGACGGCGATGAAATTCAGGGAGGGCGGATTCACCAGCAGCGGGAGGGTCTGCCACTCTTTGGATGAGAGCCCGCAGGCATCGGCCAGCGCCACCACCTGGGGGACCAGCGGCTGCTGAGGGTCAATCTGGGTGGGGATTTCTATCACCCGATCCACCTTCTGGCCGATGAGGGCTTCCACCTGAGCGATGTGTTCCTGAGTCAGAGGATGGGCGAAGTTGAGCAGGATCATCATAGTATCTCCGAGTAGAGCGTAATTTGCACCGGATGGCTGGGGTAGCCGAAGGCATTGCCTTCGGCTACCCCAGCATAATTGATTGCGCTGGACCAGGGGTAGTCCTCCGCTTGAGCCACCAATCCTGCCCGAACGGGATTGGCATGGATATAGGCCACCTTTTCCAGGAGTTTGTTCGGGGTGTACACGTTGAAATCGTAGCCTGCACCCTGCTGCCAGATTTTGTAGCGCCAGTTGCGGTAGTGGGGTTGGTCGATTGGCTCGCGGACTGGCTGTAACAGGGTGTTGGGGTGGGTGAAGGCATTGCCTTCACCCACCCCCTTCAGATAATCCACCATCCGCCTGGCCGCGCGACCCTTCACCGCCCAGGCTACTTTGGAGATGGTCAGGTCCGGTAGTCTATCCGTATCCCACCAGAGGAGCAGGTGAACGTGATCGGGCATGACGACAAAGGCCAACACGTGGAAGCCATAGGCCATGCGGGCGGCTTCCAGTTCCTCACAAAAGATGCGCGCGCAGGCCGGATCCCTAAAGAAAGGGGTGTTCTGGAATGTTTTGGCCGTCAGGAAGTGCGCGCCGATGTCAAATTTAGGCAGATGAGTTCTGAGTGTCATAGCAAGACCTCTCTATGAGATCCCTGGGTGGGCGAAGGCATTGCCTTCGCCCACCCAGCAATGCCTTCGCCCACCCCTTTATCAGTTGCACTGCCTTTTAGCCTAGCGGTAACTCTTCCTCCTCCAACCAGGGCTCCTGCTGAGCCAGGGCCTCGATGGTCATGTTGGCTTCTCTCGCTTTTTGCAAGACTTCTTGGTAAGGCCGGATCAGCTCCCATTGTGGGCCAACGATATAGCCGTCCTTATCTTTGGCGATAAGGCCTTGCTTCCACATTGGATCCAGATACTCGCTGCGGAGTGTCTCTTCTGAGGTCAACCCCCGGCTCAAGTCATAGTAATCATTTTTCAGGCGACTATACAGGTCTTCCACCGAAATTGAACCATAGTCATTCAGGATCCGGATGATGGTCTGACGAAGCCGACCTAACGCCAGGGGCATCACCGGCAACTCCACCCAGTAGCCGTCCTCGGCGGTGTAGCGCACGCACTTTTCGGCCGCCTCGTTCTCGGCCTGGACGTAGTAGAGCCGGGCCACGTGGCCGGAGAGGGTGGCGGCCAGTTCCAGGGCGAAATTGATCACGTTGTTGCCGCCGGTCAGGTTGACCCACATCTCTTTGCCCTGACTCCCCACGCCGGCCAGGGCAGCAACGACGCGCACCACCCGCTCGTAGGTGACGCGGATATTGCGGCGGTCCACTTCGCACCAGAAGATGGTGCCCTGCTCTCGCCCGCCGCTGATGGCCGGCCATTCGCGACGGAGCAGGTCCCGCAGGACTTGCTTCATTGGCCCGCCGCTTTTTTGGGGCCCCGTTGTGATTTTGCCCGGCGGGTTATCCACATAGTTGAAAGCCGAGACCTGGCCGCTCAGTACCTCCGTCGTGGTAAAGAGCACCAGCACCTGCACGTCGCCAACCTTCTCACCAGCCTGACGCTGGCGGGCCTCGCCGGAGCGGGCAAAGAAGCGCTGGTCATCGGCGTTCCAGCGCTGATAGCGGTGGGCCAGATACGTCAGCGGCCCAATGACGGTGCCGGGGGATCGGCCCAGGCCCATAAGGTGGTAGACGCCCATGGTTCACCTCTTTCGTTCCAGGTAGCGCTCTACCGCTCGCTTGGCGGCCTCCAGTTGGCCAGGGGTAGCGGCTGTCGTTTCCAGAATCAACTGCAGGGAGAAGTCCAGGCCCAGGGGTTCAAAAACCCGCAGGCGATTGGGTGGCTCAGCCTTGACTTTCGCTTCGCCGGAGCCCCACTCGCCGCTTTGAATCTGGGTGATGAAAGGAAAGCGGCCACAGAGTTCCCACGCGAAGCGTTCCAGGCGGTCGCGGTGGTGATGTTTGGCAATAGCGATTTCGCACTCTTCCTGACGCGCTGGGGGTAGCCCCTCCACCGCTTCCAGAATGGCCAAAATGCGCCTACCCAGATCGGTGGGCCTTCCCTGGGAATCCAGCAGATTGTTGGCCTGTAGCAGGGTCTTCAGGGGACGTTCAAGAGTGCTTCCTCTTTTTTCTTCTTTCAAGGCTTGCTGGATATCCTCAAGCCACGGGAAGAGGCCGATGAAAGGCAGGTCTACCAGACGTGGGCGGTCCTCCGTATCCAGAGGTAGGTGCAGTCTCTGGATGCGATCTTCTTCCGGGAGATTGCGCAAACGGGCGATCTTGCCCGCTTCCTCCAACCAGGGTGGTACCCAGATGTGGAACAGCCGTTCGGCGCCATAGAACTGTACGGCCAGGGCCAGAAGTGCCGACATCGCCTTGCGGCCGCCAGCGATGCTCACGAAAAGCCGGTGGCCTGCATCACGGTGAGTCTTCAGGATGCGGCACGCTTCCTGCATAAACTCCACGGCCGCCTCAGGGGTATCCACGTCCTCGTACTGACCGATGGGCACAGAAATCACCCAGGTCAAGCCATCGTGTTGTGGGAGATGGTTTGCCAGCAACTCATATGCATCGCGGACATCAGTGTCTTCGGTTCGGAGCAAGATGACCCCATCTGGCCGACAGTTCTGTTCCGTCAACAAGTCTATGGCTTCAGTCACAACCGCTGGGGAGTCGCCCAGTGTGGCAATTAGAAGTTTATTGGACATCATCTAAACCTCTGTATGAGTTTTACTGGCAATAGCACTTTGAGCGTGATATTGAGCAATTGGCGTTGCTCGTTCTCTTGTGCAATCTGTGCCCAGTGTTCATCAAAGGTGACCAACCACCCCCGATAAGCAATACCTGTCCCGATGATAAGGGCATCAGGTAAAGCATTTTTTCCTAAACGAGAACGGAAGGCTTTCATAATCTCGAAAGCCCATTTCTGAGCAGCCCGAGAGCAAGGAACAAAACGAAGACCATATACCTGTTCTAACTTTTGAATACGTCTCACCTCTCTCTCAATATCAGCATTGCTTCGATCTTGAGAGCCATAAAGTTCCATCAGGCTGATTTGGGAGACCAAAACACTTCCACGGTTAACGGCCACAACGATAGCGTCGGCTGCATCGTCCTGCATCTCCTTATTCTTATCCTGCAGGTAAGCGATAAGAACGCTGGTATCAAACACAAACCTCATTGTCGGTCCTACCTCCGAAGTGAACCACGAACGGTGTGGATCCGTAACAGCCAGCCGACATAGCCCAACGTCTTCTTTCGGCCATCTTCAGGAAGACGCTTGAGCGCTGGCAGGTAAGACCGAATCGCCTGAGCAATAAGTCGGTTGTCCCTTTGCATGGAGGGACGTAGAGTAGGGTCTGCACCGAATCGCTCGGCGCAGGCCACGGCGCGATCCAGACCATATCTTCCGGCTATCTGCATCCAGCGCATCCACTCGTTGCGCGACACCTCGGGCAATTCACGGGCAATCTGTTCGGCCAGTTGAATTTGGTCGTCTGCTGGTATCATCAGTACACCTCCACGGGACAAAACTCATCCCCGGTTTTGGCCTCCTGAAGGAACCTTTCCCAGACTGTCTGGTCCAGGAGATTTCCCACATTGTCCAGCCACTGGCGTAGTTGCGCAGTCAAGCCATCCGGACGCCGGCCTCCCTGGACGAGAGAGCCCAAGGGGTCTGTTGCGTCCACCAGGTAGAGAGCCCGCGGAATAGACCGCACACTCCCCAGACAGCGCGGCTTGGCTCCGCCCAGTTTGATGGGAAAGGCAAAAACTACACCGTTTGGTTTCTGAGGATGAGGGCCGAGGCCCAAAGCCCGTAATAAGGCCCCCATTTCCGCCTCCTCCAGATTCTCAAAGACCAGGGTGGTCTCAAAGCGACTCCCTTTCGGTACCACCTCCAGATAACGGTGGCTCTTCTGGGGCCGCATATCCAGGCCCTGGAAGCGTTTGCTCTGGTAGAATTTGCGTCCTTTGCTCTGTTGCGGCGGCCACAGGTCGGAGATTTTGATGCGGGTGGTCTGCACTTCCCCTGTGGGGCTCGCATCTGCAAAGTGCACCCGGCCGCGGTATCCCGTGACGCCGAAGAGCCGACAGGCCGGACAAAGCAACGCTTGCCGCTCCTCTCCTCTTTTGATCCCCTGGCAGGTCCGGTGAGACCCTGGTATTCGTTCATCAGGCTTTCGCTGCGAGACACACGAGTTGGTCAGGGCCTCGTATACCCCGCGCACGGCCCCTTTGATCCCCGTACCAGGGATGATGATCTGACCATTCCGCCGGGCAAAAGCATAGCAGGCGTACTCCTGCCCCTCGCCGGGCGGTGTGAAGAGGTCCAGCAGGCCGCTGCCCACATAGAGGTACTCGGAAAGCACCTCTATCTGCAGCACCATCCGCCCGCTCAGGCCGGAAAAGCGATCATGCGGGTGTAGAGTTCGCCCTTCCGGTGGTTTCCGCTTGTCCAGAGTTATCCAAAAGAAGGGCTTGGGTTCGGGCCGTCGCTGCGGGCTCATTGGTCGCCTCCTTTTCCGGACAGCCATACCCGGGGGCTGAGAAAGGTGGGAAACCCATCCCGGTAATACACGATCCCCCGCCAGCGGCCTTCCCGTCCCAATTCAGGGTAAGCCAAGAAGGATGGGTGCAACCGTCGGTCATCCAGAGGCTGAAGGAAGAAATTCTGTTCCTCGCCTTCCCACTTCCCGGGGAGCGGGGTCAACCCTGGGATGGGTGTGTCTGTGAGCAGAAGGATGCGGTATTCTGCTCCTTCCCGCCACCAGCGCAGTTCGCCCTGGGGGCCGAAGAGTGCTCCGGTTTCCGCCCAGTCCTCAGGGATGCCGTCACCCATGCGGAAGGTGAGAGGGTCGGCAATCCAGTGGCATAAAGGCTGTCCCAGCGCCACAGCCTGGCTTTGCAGGGCCTCCATAGGGCCGCTCAGGGAATAGACATAGACTTCCTGGCGTGGCATATCTCCTCCTCCTTCAGTCCATGCGCAGGGCCTCCATGGCCTTCTGGGCAATGGATTGCCACTCTGCCGCTCCATATACCCGTCGCTGATAGAGCCTCAGGTCCAAGATTTGACTCGGCGCGGGTAAGCCATTCACCCGTGTCAGGCCATAAAGACCATACCGGCTTCGCTCTTCATCGGTGACAAAGTCGGCCAGGCCCCGCAAAGCATTTGGCTCATTTTGGAGCCCGGCCTCTTCCACCTGAGCCTCCATTACAGTTGCCGTCACCTCACCGAACCCCCGGTTCTTGCCGAAGCCCACCTTTACCAGCCCCTGGTTCATGCTCTCCAACGCCAGGGCCAAAAGGCCCAATTGCCAGAGTTCGTAATTCTCCAGCAGGAGATATCCCCTGAAGGCGCCGCCTACCGCGATTTCCATATCGAAAGGCGCCTGGGCTACATGGCTCAATCGGGAGATGGCCACTCCATACCGGATTTCGGTTTTGATTTCAGTAGCCGGCAAGAAGTCGGTGAACGCGGCCCGGCCCTTGAGGCGAGTATGGCCGAAGATCCGGCACGCGCCACAGGATTGACGGTAGACGACCGCACTGTCTTCTACTTTCTCCAGGCGCTTGGCACAACTCTCTCGCTCGTCTGGAAACGTAGGGCAGGCCCAGCGCCAGGAGTCCCTTTGATTTAGGGTGCGCAGCACCTTTTCCGTAAACCCCCGAACCACGCCCTTGAGGGAAGAGCCGGGGATGTAGACCGTCTCCCCCTTTTCGGGGTGGTAGGTACGGACGAACTGCATGTCCGGCAGCGTGGGATCGGCCGACAGCCCACCCGCCTTGATGAGCAGGGGACCACGCGGGCGGATCTCCAAAGTCAGGCGTAAGGCGTTGTAGCGTGTCTTATGCATAGCTGGCCTCCTTATCTCAACACTTCCTGGAAAGCCTGAAGGAACGGATCGGGCGCAACGGGCTGGGTTTGCCCCTGAATCAGGTAGTCCGCTAAATTCTGCCGGCTTACCTGGGTCAGCCGAATCTCACGGAGCGTCCCCCAGCCCGGCCCGCGGGTGACCTTACCTCCCAGGGAGAGGGCTCCTTCCTCCCACAGGCGAAGCACGGCCAGAAGGAAGCCTGCCTCCCAATCCTCCAGGTTCTCAGCCAAAATCTCGATACCGAAGCGGGCGCCGGGAACCACGGTCTCAAAATCGTATTTGATGCCCGAGCGGGCGGCTCCCAGGTCCCGGTCAATGCCCACGCCATCCCGAATCTGGGCGACAACGGGCAAATCGCCAGCATTGACCAGATAGGCATCCTTAAAGGCCAGCCGACCAGCAAACCAGGGGGAACCAAATAGACGACAGGCAGTACAACTCTCCTTCCAGACCCATTGAGCGAAGAGGATATCTGCTCTCTGGCGGTACTGCCCCTCGGCTTGCTGCCAGAGTTCCGCTTTGCGAGTGCCCGATACACACGGATCGGCGAAAGGGTCGCAGGCCCACAGGTTAGGTTTGCGGCTCAGCGCACGGAGAATCCGCTCCGCCTGGGATCGTACAGCGCCCTTGATGGATGAACCGGGAATAAACGGCAAACCATCGGGGCCCTTCACCACCGTCAGGTCTGTCCCGGTCGGTTCCAGGGAGAGGCGAGCCCCCACCGAGAGGGCTGTTTGCATCTCCAGCGTGGCTGTCAAGAGCAGGCGATTATGGAAAGTCGCAAAATTATTCATTTTTCTCCTCCCCACCTTTCACATCCCAGGTATGCCAGCGCACGGCGTAGCCCAGAACCCGGGCGACCAGGGCCAGATGAATGGCCCTTACATCTGCCCCGGCCACCTGACCGGCCAGGCTCTGCGCCTCCTCCCGCAGATTTTCCAGCCGCTGGATTGCGCGCTCGGCCCATCCCTCATCTATCTCGCCGCGGGCAGCCTGATAGCGGATGAAGAGTTCCAGCGCCTTCCAGGAGTCGCTGCTCTCTGCAACCTCCTGGATATTGCGCAGTTGGCGCCGCTTGTCTTTGCCTGACTCTTTGAGATCCTCTACAAGCGAGCGAGCCATTTGCACCCATTTATCATCTTGTCTTGCAATTTCACGTTGTATATGAGGGAGTAAGGTCCTCATCGCTCTTTTACCTCCTGATGGAATGGATGGCAGATCAGGCATTCACCGAAACTCTCGTCCCGGCGCTCGCCGACGCCATGGGTTTCCACCTGCTCCAGGAGAGGAGTTAACTCCTCCAGTTCACCATCCCAGCGGAAAACGTAAACGCTGCCTATGCGGACCGCCAGGCTTGTGGGCTTGGGTAATCCCCATGTCTCAGCCCACCCTCCGGCGAAATCGGGACGGGCATAATGCCAGATAGGAGTCAGGGTTTTGCCATTCAGTTCCAGTGAGAGAACCATGGTGGGAACCCCCTCGGGGTCGCGCAGGATAGCCGGAGAAAGGAAATCCACAGAAAAGTATAGCCCCTCCGGCTCAGCGGGGAGGTCGTCGGAATTTACAGCCAGCGTACGGAGGTCAGCCCAGAGAGTCCTCAGAGTCTCGTTGAAGGTTACTACTCGCTCCCGCATGGAAGGTAAACGGACTTCGGCTTCCCTCACCCGGATGCGCCCATAGCCTCGCGTGTGCAAAGCGCCGATCGCTACGCCGTTCAGGGAGCGGAGCAGGCCATTGGCCTCTTCTCCATCACCGTATACCCGCCCCAGGAAAATCAGAGGCTTGCTGGCTGAACCGTCAGGACTGGATGCCCAGGGGCTAATCGCAGAGACGGTGTAAAGCATCCTTTCCGCTGCGGCGCGACGGTATCGGCTCAAGGCAACTTTTGTCTGAGCATGATACTGCAGGCGTGTATGGACATAATGCGACCGACGGCCATCCCGATACACCGTGTAGAAGCCAGGAAATGGATCCATTCGGTTCCCACAAGTAAGACACGTGATGTTAAAGGGAGCCGCAAAACAGGCACCCTGCTCCCGCAAAAGAATATAGGCCAGATGAGGCAAAAGGGTATCAAAGACCCCATGACCCCGTCGATCAGGATGGGGCTCGTTCTGGAAACCTGGGCTCCGCTTGCAGGTCAAGGCAGTGAGAGGTAGAGGCAACACGTAGTCTATAGGCCGCCATTCTATAGTGGGGAAAAAGTTACCAAAGCGGACCGTTCGCACTACGTCCAAGATGTTCCTCTTACCTTCTGCCAGAAGACGGTCGGCCCAAGCACCGCGCAACAGACGGCCTGGGATGTACGACAGGCTGGTGATAAATTGAGACCCAGCCCGCACCTCGCCAACAATCAGAGGTTCCTCAGGCTTGATTTCCAGCCACATCTTTCTCCCTTCCCCAGAGATGGATATACTGTTCAAGGAGAGTCGGTTCTACGGGAAGACCATCTATGCAGGCCTTCCACCGAATCTGGTGGGTTGCCAACCACCCCAGGCCACGGGAGGAACCGGCACCCAGAGCGAACCCGAATCGGGCAGCCAGGGCAATGAGAGCAATTGCCTGCTGGGCCAAGTTGACGTCGCTGAAGTCGCCTTCAATTTTCACAACCACCTCCCCTGGCTGTGGATCAGTAGTCTCTACGAAGAATAGACGTTGCGGGAGAGCTGCCCGACGGCTACGGCTGATACCGACCCCGCTTCGCACCATGGTATCCGGGTTTTGGACAAAATGGCCGTCCTGAAAACGCAGAGGCGAGGGGCGGCGCGGGTTACCGAAAACCTGACAGACCAAGCAAAGTTCTTCCTCCGAACACATCGTCTCCGGAGCAGGAGATAGGCAAACCCGCTGTCCACAGGTTCGCAGTAGAGTTTCTGCGCGATCGCGCAGAAAGCCCTTGATTGTCGTTGCGGGTACTACCGTATTTCCTTCCGCGTCCAGTGCCAACGCCTTATCCACACCCATTCGTCGTCGGTTGCCAGCGGTATGGAAGGCAGTGGCTAAGGGAAACCAAAGGATAATCTCCACATGGGCCATCACGAGACCTCCTCGGGTATCTCCGAAATATCCGGCCGCATCGCATGCAGTTCGGCCAACTCCAGCACATCCAAGAGAGCGGTGCGCCATTTTTGGGTACAGGCATCATACTTCCAAAGGGGAGCCGAAGGCTCCTGAGAGCCAACGGATGTGAGAGTCCCCAACTCCTGCAAGATGTTCTGAAATACACGCTGTTCCTCTGGCTTACGGCGAGCAATGTCATAGTACACGGTATTGAGAGAAACGAAAACTCCCTTTTCCAGCGCCTCAGCCCAGCGATGACGCAGGCTACGCGGTATCCTAGCAACCCGCTCGGCCAGGGTTGCCAAAGACCGGGCCTGCTCCAACGTATAAGGCCGGAGCGTCAGGGCCACGTCCCTATAGGGCTCGTAATATGCCAGCAATGAATCGGCCGATTCGGTTGCTACTGGACTGGGAAGCCAGAGGAAATTCACCGCGCTGCAGGGGGAATTGGGTCCCTCCTTCGCCTTTCTCTTGGCCTTTTTCAACACATCTTCGGCCAGTTTTTCCAGATAACGAACAGGATACCGGACATCGGCCACCACAATGCCGACGGAAGCGGTAATTGCCCCATCTGCCAGCCTTCCCAACTTATCTCTCAATGCCTGATTGGCCTTCTGCTCAAATCGTTCCAGGAATTCCACCGCTATTTCCCAAGCGTAACCAGCCTGGACAAGCAAGGTTGCGTCATCCCCGCCGATATGCACAATCTGAAAGGGCCAGTAGTCAGTGCTGCCAAGGGCTTGTTCACAGGCTTTTTTGAGAGCCTCAAAGAGCGCCTCTTCCACCGCGCTATTCAGGATTCCCGACAGACCCCGCAACTCCTCCTCATTACCCACGCGCTGTAACAACCCACCGATGTCATTCCCGTCGGCGTAGAGGAAAGCCAGGTATTGATGGCCGCGGGCACTCTGGACCAGATGATCCAGATCCATTGGGTAACAGGCAGAAAGGGTCACTCCCTGGCGCTCCATCCAGTCCCTGAAACGATTATTGAATGGCCCTCCACCCCCGCCCGCTTTGTAACGGGTCCAACAGACCGGGCACAACTGCTTCTCTTCCCCTTCTGGCGAGCGCCATATTTGAGCCGCTACCCGCTTCCCGCAAAGGTCACAGCGCAGGCCAAAAGGCGGAGCCTCCCAGAACGGGGACTGGCCTTTCCGCGATTTTGCCTCCCGCAGTTGGCTAGCCAGGAACGCTACCCGTCGGGCAAAGGAAGTCGGCGGTACCTTACGGTTGCTATCTTGGACCAGATGCGCCTCCCATAGGCGCTGGGCCCACGGACTGGCGGGGGGGGCACTGGGAGGATCGGGGGGTAAGTGCTGCTCATAGATGATGGTTACAGTAGCAATCCCTGTCTTCTCCAAATATATCCGCTCCACGGTCTGCTTGGCTGCCTCCGCCTGATCGCCCGGCAGGGAAAAGAGAAAACTACCGCCAGAACAGTAAATTTCCCTTGCCCCGAAAGCCCCAAGTTGCCTTTTAACCTCTTCCTCGCATTCTATTAATAATTGACTGCCACCACGGATTTGAGCCAAGGTAGAGGTTTCAAAGACATACTCCTTAATGGTATCAGCATCACCATGGAGCAAAACAGCAGACATCTCTTGTCCCATAATCTCCCCTCCTGAGATTAGCGGTTTTCTTGTGGTGTATGCTCTGTCAAGAGGTCCACGTCTCCGAATTCGGTAAATGAGGCTGAATATATATGCACCTCTACCAGTGATGGCCTCTGTGGATGAATCGCTGATGACAACATTTTACCCCGACATGTTCCCTCCCGCAACGGAGAAATCTCTGATCCCGATCAGGGTTTTCTCTGAAGGCACAGGATGACCTGCCTGACAGGATGAGAGATCCAGATGGGATTACGTCGGCTACTGGGGCGATGATAGCCTGACGGTCGGGCGGCAGGCCTAGCGCAACCCACGCGCGCTGCAGGCCCAGCGCCACGGTGAAGTACCCGATTGTTCACCCCGTACACAACTTCGGATGATGCGGTCACTCATTTGCCGGGGGTCAGGAGTTGGTGAGTTTTCTCACCGCACCTGAATAGATATCCCCGGCAAGACACACAAAAGGCGGCTCTGCCGGGTTGACGGGAGCCGCCTTCTGGGGTATGCTACGGGCGAACCTCCGCGCCGCCCTCACCGGCGTGGAGACCGGCCCCCCGGTCGGTGTCGCGCTCACCGCCGGGGGCATTTTTCTGTAAGGTTCTACCGATATGGAGTATATCCAGAAAACAGGAGTTGTCAACTCCGAAACAGCGTCCGGTCAGTCGGTAGGATTCGGCGTCAGAGAATCCGCTCTGTCTCTCTCCAGAATCTCCAGGAACTCTCGGGGGGAGACGATCTGCACATCCCCGTACTCCTCCAGCACCATAAGTCCTGATCACCACTCTAGTACTCTGTCAATTATGAAACTTATATTTGCGATGGGGTTGAATACCCCCAAATATGGGCAAATGAGGTCATTATAGGCCCACATATCCAGCCAGCAGGGTATTTCTCAAATCCGGCCAAACTGAAAAATCAGCCTTGACAGAGTACTAGCCACCTGACACTTTCAGCCAAATGAGGGTATAAATTTGGTAGAGACGGGCCAGGCATTGGTCAAGCATCGCTCCACCATCGGAGCCCGATTTGAAAGATGCTCAAATCCCGCCGGTCTGCCCGATCCACCTGATGCCGTTGACCGTTCTGGATGACCCATGAGCCCTCCGCGCCAGCCAGACATACAGCAGAACCACCGCCAGCGTCAGGCGGGGTAATCGCAAGCAGTGAATCAGGTGACCGCTTTCCAGATCCAACCCGTTGCCCTTCAGGTCGCCGAACATCTCTTCTACCCACATCCGGCGGCGATAGGCTTTCAAGGTCTCTTGCCGGGAGGAGAGATTGGTGGCCAGCAACCAGGGTTCGTTCTCGCCCTTTTCCCAATGGGCCAACCAATTCGTCGGGTGCCCGTGCTCGCGAGTCAACTGCCCCTGGCCCAACCATCGGCTCTTACCGGGCTCCCGAATCACATCCCCGAAACGCTGCCAGTCGCCGCCGGGAAGCCGAATCAGATGGCTGGCTTTCTGCCGCAGGGCATACTGCCATCCCCCGGCTTCCAGTTGCTGGATGACCTCTACAAGCGCCGAACTCACTATCTCCCACCAGCAGGACCGGAATCCCCTGGGGAATCAACCGCCGGACGGAGGCCAGCAGCGCCAGTTGCTTGATGGCCGCACTGGGGCCTCGGGGGGTCTTGACCCCCGTCCAGGCGATCGGAATGGCTCTTCGGCGGAAAGCCAGGCTGACGGCCAGCGCTGATGACCAAAGCTGACCTTGGTCCCGTCGGCCATCAGCCGGATTTCCCCCCGTTGAGGCGGCCGTTTGCAGTATGGCTCGGGCAATGGGCTCAAACCACTCCCGCACCCGAATGGCCGGATTATCCAGAAATCGGGTCAAGCGGCGGGTGATGCTGGGCACCTTAGCCCGGCCGGGAATCTTCAGGGCGATTGGGCTCAGGTGGACGGAGCGGCGCAGATAGATGCCGACCATGAGCCAACTCATATTTCGCAGGCGAGGGATCCGTTCCTCGGGGCGAATCTGTATCACCTAAAAGAATAGGTGTCATCCGACGAGACATCGTTCCGCTTAGCGGCTCTTTAACAGCGGAGAAACCGCCAGGACATCGTGCCAATCCTGGCCAGAGCACGGCCAGCCATTCCTCCCAGGTGCTCTGCCCAACCG
>Ga0272449_1002226_pt1 | contig 18330 bp, 16 predicted proteins | sample YNPCB0241_FD_198679 | JGI IMG/M metagenome (GOLD analysis project Ga0272449, IMG submission 198679) | Hot spring sediment microbial communities from Yellowstone National Park, WY, United States - YNP-CB-024-1 | ecosystem: Environmental > Aquatic > Thermal springs > Hot (42-90C) > Sediment... | reverse complement strand
GGTATAGCCATATCAGTAATGATGATAACTTTTTTCTTCGGCTACTACAGAGGCACTTACCAAACTAATTTGTTTGAGGCTATGATAAACCTTTCAGTAGGACATATACAGATACATTCTAAAAGTTTCCAAAGCCCAACTCTAGGTAGTGATAACATTGATTTTTCATTAAAAAACGATGATATTATCAAGGATTATCTACCCATACTGTCAGAGGTTAGCAATGCTTCAGGTAATAAGTTGAGTGCTATTTCGGTGAAACTCAAAAACTTTGGTTTCATAAGTAATGGTAAAGAAAAATTCCCTATCATGGTTGTTGGTGTTTTGCCACAATTAGAAAAAAGCTTTAGTCCCGTACCTAATTCAATAGTTCAAGGAAAATTTATTGATATGCCCGGTGAGGGTATAGTCATAGGTGAAAACTTGGCTAAATTGTTTGATTTCAAAGTCGGAGACCTAGCGTATGTCTATTCAACGACTGTTGATGGACAACCTAACCTCATCATTTTACCTATAATAGGCATCTCTAAAACTAAATACACGGAGTTTGATAAACTTACAGTTTTCTTACACCTTGACGATGCTAAAAGTTTATTTAACACCGAAGGTGTTAACGAAATAATTGTTAAGTTAAAGAAAACTTCTTTTAGCAAAGATGTTTCAAAAACACTTAAAGAGAAACTCAAAGATTTAAAAGTTGAGGACTGGGAAGAGACGGAAGTAATAAAGATATTCAAAGAAGGTACCAAAGGTGACACTATGATGTATGCTATAATTTTTGGTATAATACTTCTTATAGCATTATCTACGATAATGAGCACAATGTATGTGAGTGTCTACGAAAGAACTAGAGAAATAGGTACGCTAAGGGCTATAGGCTGGAGCAAAGGTGAGGTTTTTAAATTGTTTTTGTTTGAATCAATAAACATAGGTATCATTGGTTCTTTAATAGGTGTTTTTCTTGGTGGCTTCTTGTCACTGATTTTGTATTTCTTCCCGATTTCATTTGAGGCTTATGGCGAGGTAATGGCTGAACTTTCGGTTATGAAGATAGCATCTGACCCTAGAATTTATGATTTCATTATTAGCTTCATAATAGGTGTTTTTGGTACTTATGTAGGCGGTGTTTTCCCTTCTCTCAGAGCCTCAAAAATGATAATCACGGAAGCACTAAGAGTTAGGGGGTGAAATTATGAGGAGTCTAATGACTCTTTTTTTAACGTTTTCAATACTTGTGTTTTCAGTGCTAAATTTAGCTTTCTTGAATTCTTTAGGGTTTTCTCAAACTCTTTCGGGTAAGGAGATTCTGAATAGAGTAGAAAAGAACTTAAATTTTGATAGTGGGTATATTGAAATGGAGATATTGGACTACAAGGATAACAAATTTAATAGATCTTTTGTTGTTGATGTGCTTTTTGATTTGAATATTGGCACACTAATGGAATTCAAATCTCCGCCTAGAGAGAAAGGGAAGAAGATATTACTAATAAAAGACAGTATGTGGATGTATGTACCGGGGGTTTCCAGACCTGTCAGACTTTCTGCAAAAGATAACTTCATGGGTACATCAATAGAAAACAAAGAATTACTTGACTACAAAATGAGTGATGATTATGAAGTTGAAGTCATATCAAATGATACTTCTAGCTATGTTTTAGAGTTAAAAGCGAATACAGCGTCTGTGCCGTATCCGAGAGTTATTTTAGCTGTTGATAAATCTACCTTTTTACCTACTAGAATGGAATTTTACACTTTGTCTGGTAAACTCATTAAGTACATGGTTTTCTCAGATGTAAAGGAAATCGGGGGTAAAATGAGACCTACAGTTTACGAGATGAGAGATGTTCTCACCGAAGGTAATTTTACGAAGATAGTTTTCAATAAACTAGAATCAAGAAAGGTACCATCAAGAATTTTTTCACTTGAAAACTTAACTAAGTAATTGGAGGGGGTATGAGTAGTATTGTTTTGAAGGATGTTTATAAAGAGTACATTTTGGGTAAAACGAAAGTAGAGGCTTTGAGAGGTGTATCGTTAGAGGTATCAAAATCAGAGATAATAGGTATAATTGGTCCTTCTGGTTCAGGTAAAACAACACTTCTAAACCTTATTGGCTGTATTGATGTGCCAACAAAAGGTGAGGTAATAATTGATGATGAGAATACCAGTACTATGGACGATGATAAACTTACCTTGATAAGAAGACATAAGATTGGTTTTATATTCCAGACATTCAATTTAATTCCTGTTTTGACAGCATACGAAAATGTTGAGATGCCTCTTATTTCTCTAGGTGTACCTAAAGAAGAGAGACACAGAAGAGTTATTGAAATGCTCAATAAAGTAGGACTTCTTGAGTTTAAAGACCATAAGCCAGATGAACTTTCGGGAGGACAAAGACAGAGAGTAGCTATAGCTAGAGCACTTGTTATTAACCCTTCAATAGTTTTGGCGGACGAACCTACAGCAAACCTTGACGGTGAGACAGGTAAAAAAATAATGGAGATAATAAAAACTCTAAATCAAGAGATATCAACTACTGTGATAGTTGCTACGCATGACCCTAGAGTACTACAGTATGTTGAAAGAAAAATATACCTTGAGGATGGCAGAATCGTTAGGGAAGAGTAGAGTATGAAAAGGATACTTTTAGCAATAATTTTAATACTTCCTGCTTTAGGCTTCGGCATTGATTTTAGCGGTTTCGTTGATAGTGCTTTTTCTTATGTTGAAAGAAATGATAATTCTATATTGACGAATATTTTCACATTGTATCCTAATTATTCTTTTTACTCTACTCTTAAGCTTTCGGCGAAGGGTGATAATTTTTCTGTCGTTGGTAGAGCTTTTGTTGATTATGTCTCTCTTACGAATTCTTTTTATTTTGATGAGTTTTATCTTAACTTCAGTGTCTTTGATTTGGTTTCTTTTAAGGTGGGTAGGCAGGTTTTGGGGGTTGGTGTTGGGTACCTATGGAATCCTGCAAATAGTTTTGATTTACCGAAGGATTTGCTTTCAATGGATAAATACAGAATTGGCGTAGATGCCATTAAAGTAAACTTTGATTTCTCAAAGTTCACTGATGTTCCTTTTAACATCTCTACCTTTTTGCTTCCTCCAGTTTGGGAGGCTAATTCTGAGATTGATTTGTCTTATTCAAAGGTTGGTGCTTATTCTTATGTGTTTGTTAATCCTTTTGAGTTTGGTTTTACAGCAGGTTATCAGAGACTTACTAACGATAAGGAAGATGTTGCTTTCGGTGTTTTTTGTTCAGTTGATGTATTAGGTAGTATAGTTGGCGTAGAGGCTTCAGCCTCTAGGAAAAATCAAGTATTTTTCATAAATCAAAGTGGCGAAATTACCAATTATTCTGATTTCTTTATTCAGTCGTTAGTTACTTTCAATAGAAGGATTTCAGAAAAGAGCTTTTTGGTTTTTGAGTACTACTACAATAATTTTGGCTTTAGCAATGAAGAAGTTGAGAGGCTATTTGATACTTTGAAAATGAATGTGTTTGTTTTGAGTAAGTTTTATGACAGGTTTACACCGGGTAATTTATCAAAAAACAATGTTTTTGTAGGTGTTTCTTGGGAGGTTATTGAGAATTTGGGGGTTAGTTTGAGTGCTTTATGTAATTTGGATAGGCTAGGTGTGCTTTTGTATCCAGTGGTTTCTTATTCAATTTCTGGTAATTTTGATGTATCTTTTGAGGTTTCAATCAATTTTGCTAGTGATAAGAGGAGTGAGATATCGGAGGCTATTTACAAAAACTTTTATAGCTTAAGGTTTGTTGGCTACTTTTAGGGGGAATGTATGGAGAGTTTTTCGTTGTTTTTGAAGGTGGCTTTTAGAAATATGCTTAAGTACAAAAGAAGGACAATTTTAGTAATGTTAATAATATTTGTTATAACTTTCCTTGTGCTCGTTTACTCTGGGTTTATAAGTGGTATCTTTGATGATATGATGAGAAATTCTTTTTATGAGTCATCTCACGGCAAGATTTACTACAAAGGTTTCTACGAGAAAAAAGAGATTTTCCCTCTAGAGCTGAGTATAAGGGATTATCAGTCTGTGGTTAGAGAGATAAAATCTCTTTATCCTTCTTGTGTTTTGGTGCCGGAAATTAATGTTCCTACAACATTCACATATTCATCAAAAACTGCTAATGGTTTATTGACAGGCTCAACTATTTACGTTGATGGTTCACTTGTTGATAAGTACAAACTAATAAAAGATAAAATGATTGAGGGTGATTTGCCTAATGCTGGTGAAAGGGGACTAGTTATCTCTTCAAAGATGGCTAAATCTTTGGGTGTTAAGGTTGGTGATAGGGTAATAATTTTGACAACTGATGTTTACGGCTCTTTTAATGCCGTTGAGGTTGAGATTAAAGGGATATACAAGTCTCCTAAGAATGAGGGTATAGTTGATTTGGCGAGTGCTCAGAACCTTTTAGGGCTTGAAGGTGGGGCTACTGAAATACTTGTTTACCTTCCTTCTCATCATGAGACGAAAAAATTCAGTGATGCTGTAGGTGAAGTACTTAAAAAGTACAATTTAGAGTTCTTTGACTGGAAAGAGATACTAGGGATAATTGCTATGACTCTTGATTTGACATGGGTTTTTAATCTTGTTTTGTATTTGATTATAGGTAGTATAGCAGTTGTAGGGATAATGAATTCTGTACTTCTCAGTATATTTGATAGGATAAGGGATGTAGGGACTTTGAGAGCTATAGGGATGAAAAGAAGTGAAGTTTTTGGAATGTTTATATTTGAGTTTGGGCTACAGGGGGTTTTGGCTTCGCTTGTTGGGGTTGTATTGGGCGGAGTTGTTTTGTATATACTTTCAATTTATGGTGTGCCTTTGCCGGCTGAATATGAGAGTTATGTCAGTGAATTTGGTATATCTTTGGTATTGAAACCTGCTCTGAAGTTTACTGATGTGCTTTTCAGTTTCTTACTAGGTGTTGGTATATCAGTTTTATCTACAATTTACCCGCTAACGGTAATAAAGAAGATGACAGTAAGGGAACTTTTGTCTTTTTAATTAGATTAGGTGAGGCAAAGTGCCTCACCTATTAAGAAATTAGAAAGTTATATTCGTTGCTCCTAATGATGGGTTTATTGTTGCAGGAGAATTTGTTATTGGTTCAAAATCATTTCTTATTAGGTTATCATTGGCATCGTTAAATAGTGTTAGGGTGAATGGATTGTTATGTAACGTGGTACTAGTTGAATCATCTTTTAATTCACCATGACTTATATAGTATGCATTTATTGTAAAGTTTGTATCTGTGACATCAAATATTTGGTGCCCTAAGTATGGTAATGGTAATCCAAGATCATTTTCTATTCTAGGTTTTGTGAATCCGTAGTAGTTGGTGTTTGTTATTGTTATACCTACGCTGAGTGTGGCAAGTGTAAAATCGTTTGTTATTTTTGTTTGGTTTGATATATTTATAGATATACTTATGTATGTATCTTCCGCCTTTGGTGAAAAGCTTCTACCATCATCTAATACGCCGTTACCATTTTCATCTTTGAATAGCAAATATACAAAGGGAGTAGTTTCGCTTGAATCTTTATAGTATGTTTTTGTGAATGGAGTTGTGCTAACATTGGTTATTCCTAAAATAAGTGCAAACCAATCTTCGAATGTCATTATTTTATTGAATCCGCTTACACCTGTTGAGTTGATGTATACTGTGTATTGTTGGACATTAAAGTTAACGGTGTTTGTTGATGGCTCATCATAAATGTTTGTTATGGTTTTGTATACTCCCTGCTCGAGTAATAATATGTTGTCATTATTTGCATCATTGAATGCAACTACATAAACATTATCATTAGTGATTGTATTTGATATTGTGTAGTATTTTATTTCGTAACTACTACCGCTTATGGTTGATATACCTAAATAGTTTTGTGCGAATAGAGTCATGATATAACTCTCAGTCACTATTACTTTGTTTAGTCCTGCTGATGTTCCTGTTATTGATCCACTAACCATATGCGGAATAAGGACTATTGAGTTTGTAGTAGTGCTTGAGAATGTTAGACTAGGATCTGCTATTACTGGTTCTTTAGGTAGTAATGTTGTTCCAATAATGGTAGCGTTAAGTTGGTCGTTGTTATCTGAGTCTACATATATACCGTATAATAGTGATGTTGAATTAGTCGGTACTGTGATAGGTACGGTGAAAGAGAAGTTAGTATCGTTAGTTGATGGGCTGTATGCGTATGTTGAACTAGAATTATCATAAACGAATATACCTATTCTTAGTCCGTGGATGTTGTTTGATACATTGAGTGTTAGGGAGTAGTTTGTGAGAGGTGGTATGACGATGATGATGTTAGATATGTTGTTTGTTGTTACATTGAGGTTAGTTCCGTATATTTGTATTTCTCCGGGGTCATACTGGTTATTGTTGTTATTATCCTTGTAGGCTATAACATCGATTGAGCCACTGTTTTCAGGAATACTTATTGAGAATGAGCCATCGCTAGTATTTACAGTGCCGTAATAAGTTGCTACTGGAACACTTCTTTGAGCTAGCACTTTCCATTCTGTTGTGTAGTTACTGACAAGCTGACCGTAAATATGCACATAGTTGATTGTTGGTCCACCGCCACCACCACCCGTGTTATTACCACCTGTGTTATTTGGGTTATTTTGTTGCGGGGCTGGTGACAGTGACGAACAGGAGATCACATAGATCCCCAGAGCAAACATTAGCATTAATAGTATTATGGTTTTACCCTTCATAAACCCTCCTATAAATCTTTATAATAATAATATAATATCATTTTTATAGACTTTCAAAAAGAACTTTGTGCTTATAGCACGTTGTGCTTCATAGCACTTGGTGCTTAAAGCACATTATTATTCTAGGGAGTGAAGAGAGACGAAGTCTCTCTAATTAGGTGTTTTCAGTGCATTTCTATTTTATTGAAATTTCTAAGGTGGTTTTTTAAACTCTTATAAAAGGAGGAACTAAAGGATGAGTGGAATATACTTTTTTAGTCAGGAAGGTTTTAAAGGTGGTAATAGGCCTAAGGATGTTTCTAAGATAGGTATTAGGGGAGAAAGGATATTAGAGCTTGTTGACAATAATTTACCTATTCCTCCTGGTGTTTTGATAGATAGCCCCACTTTGAGAAAGTTGAATGATAAAGATATAAACTTAATAATAGAGTATGTCAAGGATATATCAAAGATAACTAATAGAAAGCTAGGAGATTCTGAAGCACCTCTTTTCCTTAAATTAGTTGTGAGCCCTGATTTAAAGCTAATTAAATTTCCTGGGGTTAGGTTTATAGGTATAAACGATGAAGTTTTTGAGCTACTAAGGGAAAAAGTCGATGAAAAGTTTGCCTATATAGCTTACTGTACGTTCCTTGAGGAGATGGCAAGGGTTGGAGCTGAGTATAGACCTGATGTTTTCTTCTCTCTTCCTCAGCCTGATGACCTTAGGGATTTACCTCTAGAAAAGCTTAAGGAAAGGTTAAAGTATGATAAGGAAGGGATTGAGAAGAAAGTGCCCTCTGACCTTGAGGAAAGGTTAGCGTATGTTCTTAAGCAGATATCGGCTATTGCCTCTGTTAACAGTGATGTTGAGATGGGGTGTTTGCTTCAAGATATGGTTCTTGGTAATTATTCTGAGGATTCTTTCACAGGTTACTTCTACACAAGGAATATAGTAGATGGTTCGCCTCAGCTATACGGTAAGTTCTTTATGAGGAATTACTTTATAGAAGATGAGGGCAAGGGGGAAGATATTGAGAAATTGGATGAACCTACGCTTAGCCAACTCAGAGACATTGCTAGAAGATTAGAAGAGAGGTATAAGGAAATAAGGTATGTGATGGTTGTTAGGGAGACTGGTAAGGTATGGGTTATTGAGCAGGATACTGTGCCTAATAGATCATCTCAGGCTGAGATAAAACTTTATCTAGATCTTATATCGAGAGGTATTATTGATGAAAAATACATGATTGATAAAATCAATCCGGGGCATCTTGTTGAGCTTCTACATAAGAGGATAGACCCTGAATGGATAAAGAAGAACAAGGTTAGGTATGTTTCGGGAGGTATAGCTGGTGCTCCTGGAGTTGCTACTGGTAGGGTGTTCTTCTCTACAGAAAGGTTGATGGAGGAGTACAACAGAGCTTTGAAGCTTAACCTTGATACAAGGCTTATTCTAGTCATGCCTGCTACTTACGCTGAGGATGTTAAAGCTATAGAGGTTGGTCAAGGTGTTTTGACTACTGAAGGTGGTTATGCTTCTCATGCTCCTGTTGTTGCTAGAGCTTTAGGTAAAGTTAGTTTGGTTAATCCAAAGATTAAACTGGGGAAGAATTATTTTGAGATAGATGGAATAAGGGTGAACGAAGGTGATTACATTACCTTAGAAGTTCCATTTTATGAATCACCAAAGATTTATTTCGGTGAGGTAAAGACAATATCGCCAGATTTTGAAAAGAACGGGCTTATTGATTTCTTAAATGTTGTTGATAGGTACATAACTGATGATTTCGTTGTTAGAGCTAACGCTGACCAGCCAAATGATGCTGTACTATCTAGAAAGTTTGGTGCTAAGGGTATAGGACTTGCAAGAACTGAACACATGTTCTTTGCTAAGGAGAGATTACTTATATTCCAGGAGCTTATTATTTCTGATAGCTTAGAGAGGAGATTAGAGATTCTTTCTAGGCTTAAGGAATTTCAGAAGAAGGATTTCATGGATTTGTTCATAGCGATGAGTGGTTATCCTGTTACGATAAGGTTGCTTGATGCACCTTTACACGAGTTTTTACCTCACAATGAAAATGAGCTTGAAGAGCTATACCAGCATTTGACTAAAAAGGGTTATGACATAACAAAGGAAAATTTAAGGGAAATATGTGAGCTTAAGAAGGAAGTTAACCCAATGCTTGGGCATAGAGGAGTTAGGGTCGCTGTAACTTATCCTGAGATATATGAGATGCAGGCTAGGGCTATAATGGAAGCAGCTTGTGAAGTTAAAAAGAATGGATTTGACCCAATACCGGAGATAATGATACCTGTTGTGATGAATTACAAGGAGTTGAGTTATGTTTTCTATGGTAAAACAATGGAAGGAAGGAAAATAAAAGGAATAAAGGAGATATGCGAAGAGGTGATGAGTGAGTACGGTGTAGAGCTTCCTGTTAAGTATGGCTCAATGATAGAGATTCCTTCAGCTGCTTTGCATGCCGATAAAATAGCTATGTTTGCTGAATTTGTTAGTTTCGGAACTAATGACCTTACGCAGACAACTTACGGGCTATCTAGGGATGATATTTCTTCGTTCTTGCCAAGCTATACAGAGATGGATATACTTGAAGAGAATCCTTTTAAGGTTTTGGGTGATGAAGTAGCAGAATTGATTACTATAGCTGTTCACAGGGGTAGGATGGTTAGACCTGATTTGAAGATAGGGCTTTGCGGTGAGCACGGTGCAGACCCAAGAAATATAAAATTTCTTAAGGAAGTAGGATTAGATTATGTTTCCGTTTCACCTTATAGTATACCGCTAGCCAAGTTGGCTATAGCTAAATTGAATATACAATCATAGAAAAGTTTTTATAGGGATGGCTTAGCCATCCCGTAGATTTTACTTTGGACTACTTATGAGGACTTTTTTGTTTTGTGTAAGGTTAGCTTTTGTAGTGTTTTTTGTTGTTTCCTTTTCATTTTATATATATTCCATTAAGGTTGAAGACATTAGTATTGTAAATTTCACAAATTTTGTTTCTCAGAATCCTTTTTTTGTGTTTGAAATGACTTTGGGTATTGAAAACCATGACGAGGGCATTGAAGCGGAACATGAGCATGTTATTTTTGAATTTTCTCTAGGCAGGTACAAAAAGAAATTTGTTTTAGGCGAAGATTTACTTTTTGAAAGAGTTGGAACTAACAGAGTCAGAGTTTTTGTCCCATATGGTGTTTCGTTAAAGTTAGGAAAAGATTATAATTTAAGGCTAAGGGTTTCGGAAGGTCATAAGGAAGTTTTTAAGAAAGATTTTGTCGTTAAAGCTAGCTCTGTTTCTAATATCCCTTACATTTTTACTAATAACCTTGAGAATGTCTATATATCAAAAAGTTTGTCTAGATCTTACAGGTTCTTCTTTTATTACGATAAACCTTTAGAGGTTTATGTTGTAAAGGGGAGTGAGGTAATAAGTAACGTTAAGTCATACGAAGATTTGAGATTTAAGAATTTGTACTACTTTGATTATTCGTTTAGTGAACCTGGATATTATAGATTTGTTGTTGGTGATTGTAGCTTTGGGGTTAGTGTTTCTTTTGATACTATTCCACCGAGTTTTGAACTTCTTTATCCCACTAATAATTCTGTTTTTTATAGGACTAATAGGGTTGCTTTCAAGTGGAGTGACCCTGTGGATTTCGTAGGTGTTGATAAGGCAAATTCTTTTTTAAAGATCTACTATCAAAATAATCTTTTCACTAATGTGAATTTAGCTTACCTGAATAAGGAATCAATAGTTATGCCTTATGAGGTTTGTTATTTTGATTTGCCGGGTGAGGGTATCTATGTTGCTCAGCTGTCTTACAGTGATTTTGATGGTAATTTTACAAATGTAGTCATTAATTTTTCGGTGAAGAACTCAAGTGAAGATAAAGAGAAGCCTAGGATTTTGAATGTAGCGTTTGAAGGTGCTAAGGTGGTTTCTAATGAAGTTAGGTTAGCTAGAGGTAGGGTTTTGGTTAATGTTAGGGTTGACGATGGAATTTACGGAAGTGGCGTTAAGAAAGTAGTTTACAGGTATGATAATGAGACTTCGGAAATGCTTGTTTTTGGTGATTTTGTTCAGTTTTTTGTTGATATTGCAAGTAGTGGTGTTTTTGAAGTCTTTTGTGAAGATTTTGCCGGCAATAGAAGCGATACATTTAGGTATGATGTGGTAGTTAAGTGATTGTCATTTCAATCATTTCAAATTGAAATATTTTTGTTTATGTTTTTATAATTACTAAAAATCGGAAGGTGCTTATGAAAACAATAATGTTAAAAGGTAGTCAGGTATCTAGGAAGTACTATATTATTGATGCAGCTGGTAAGCCGGCTGGTAGAGTAGCTGTTGTTGTTGCTAAGCTACTAATGGGTAAACATAAAGTTGATTATACTCCGCATATTGACAATGGTGATTATGTTATAATAAAGAATGCTTCAAAAGCCATTCTTACAGGCAAGAAGATGGATTACAAGGTGTTCTTCTGGCATTCTGGTTATCCAGGTGGACTTAAACATGTTTACTTCAAAGATGCTATAGTTAAGAATCCTAGATTTGTTTTTGAGAGACTTGTTAGGGGTATGTTGCCTAAAAATAGGTTGAGAAAGCATAGGCTAAGAAGAATGATAGTTGTCAAAGATGATAACGTCAAAGCTCCTGAGGGTGCTATAGAGTATAAGTTCTAAGGAGGTCTTTATGGCTAAGAGTTCAAAAGTTATCATTGCAAGAGGAGCAAGAAAAACATCCGTTGCTAGGGTTTTCTTGAAACCAGGTGGTAAAGGTGAGATTAGCGTTAATGGTAAGGATTTCAGAGAGTACTTTGGCAATGTTTTTGAGTTTGTAGAAAAGGTTTTGGAGCCTTTTAAAGTTACGAATACTTTGGGTAAGTTTGATGCTTATGTAACTGTAAAGGGTGGTGGTATTTCTTCGCAGGCTCAAGCCGTTAGGCATGGTATAGCTTTGGCTCTTTCTCAGTATGATCCTCAAACGCTTAGACCTATACTCAGGAAGTTGGACCTTGTGAGGAGAGATCCGAGAATGGTTGAGAGCAAGAAGTACGGTAAAGTCAAAGCTAGAAAATCAAAGCAGTACTCAAAGAGATAATTTTGCTAAGGTGTCTAAATTAGTTGCAGTAGTATATAATCCAAGTAAGCCTGAACTTAGGCAAGTTCTGGATAAGTTATCTAACCTCCTCGATTCAGAGGAGGTTGACTTTTTTTTAATAAAAACCGAATTTTTCAATTTTTCTGCTACTTTTGAATCACATGAGGGCTTGAAGAAGCCTGATTTTGTTATATGTGTTGGTGGTGACGGTACAATTTTATATGCTGCTAGGTTGTTTGCTAAGTTGGGTGTTCCGATTGCTGGTATTGATGTTGGTAAGCTTGGTTTCCTTATGCACTTTTCCGTTGATGATATACCTAAAGTTATAAGTTTTATAAAATCTGGTAATTACGAATGTGAACAAAGAATGATGCTAGATATTGTTGCTAATTTTGAAAGCGGTAAGACTTTCAGTTCCATAGCACTCAATGAGGTTGTTGTGTCCAGGGGTAAGTACCATAGGTTGATAAATATATGTGTTGAGGTTGATGGTGAAAAGCTTATTAATTACAGAGCTGATGGAGTTATCGTTGCTACTCCTACAGGTTCTACTGCTTACTCTTTGTCTGCTTTCGGTCCTATACTTATACCTACGGCAGATAATATGGTTATAACACCGATATGCCCGCATTCACTGTCTGCTAGGTCCGTTGTTATTGATGGTAATAGTGTTGTCAAACTTTATGTTAAGCATACTGAGCCTACGGCTCAGGTAGTTGTTGATGGGCAGGAATATCTAGAAGTTTCTGAAGATACAGAAGTCATAGTTAGAAAATCTCCTTATTTTGCCAAAATAGTTAAAAACCCTGATATTTCGTTCTTCAAAATACTTAGGAAAAAACTTAAGTGGGCTGAAGATAGTATATAATTTGTTGTAGTTGCTTTTGGATTTTGAATATAATTTGCTAAATTAATTTCAGGGGTGTTTATGGATAGATTAGTAAGAGTTTTAATTATTGAGGATAACGCTGTTACTAGGAAGGTTATATCTGAGGTTTTGAAGAATTATTCTTTTGAGATAATTGAGGCTGAAAACGGTAGAGCAGGAATTGAGAGTGCTTTAAATCTTGAGCCTGATTTAATATTACTTGATTTGAATCTACCGGATATTAGTGGTTTTGAAGTTCTTGATGCTTTGAAACGAAATCCTAGAACTATGCTTATCCCTGTTATGGTGATAACGGTTAGTGCTACTTCTCAGGATGTTCAGAAGGCAATACTTTACGGGGTTAGAAATTATGTTGTTAAGCCTATAAATCCTGAAGATTTAATAATGAGGATATCAAAGGTTCTATCTATACCCATGGATGAGCTTAAGAGAAGAAAGGGAGGAGCTTCAATAAACCTTTATCCTGGTATTGATTTTGAGCAGTTTAAGGATTTGACAGAATACATGGGCTACAAGATAAAGAAAGTTGGTGTAGCTGAGTTAGTAGAAGGGATGAAGATAGGAGTGCCTTTGCTTAAATCTGACCGTAAAGAATTACTTTACAAAGCTGGTGTTCCACTTAATGAAAAGAGGATAGAAAAGATAGTTGAGGAGGGGTATGAGTATATATTCGTTCGCGAAGAAGAGGAATTAGAGGAAAAAGAAGAGGAAATCTAGCCTTGGTTTCTTGATATTATTCTTATTACTGAGTCCGGATTTATACTTTGAGCATTCTTTAAGAAAATTGGATTCTTAGCTAGTTCGTTTATTAAGGAAATCATGCTTGAATGACTTGATTGGGAGGTATTCATTATTGCTTGGTTTAGGTTTGATGCTTTGAGAACTATTACAGTTGATTCTTTTTTTAGTTCTTCTAACTTTGAGCTTATTTCGTTGAGCTTTTCGGATATTGCCTCAAGCATCTCTATTTTTGTGTTTGCTGAGTTTAACTTTTGACTTATGTCCTCTAGTACTTTTTGGTTATTGAATTTTTTATTTTCAATCAAATCGTTTATTTTCTTTTTGATTTCTTCTGACAGAGTAGTATTCCCGGGATTTTGTGAGAGTGTGTCTTTCAATTCTTTTAGAGCGTCTATTTGAGCGTTCAGGTAAGATGCTTTCTCTTGGACTTGTTTCATTTCGTTTAAAAGACCTCTTATGAACGACTTTTCGTACACATTGACTTTGTCTTCTGAGCTTGAAGATGGTTTTACTGTTAATTCAGCTTTACCGTTTACTTTTTCACCGTTACTTGATTTAGTAATCTCCGAGATTCTTAAGATTTTCATCGCACCTCCCAAAATGTAGTGTATTGTAAAGTTATGTGTTTTTTCAACTTTTTTGAGTTCTGTTGAAAAAATCTTTGGTATTATAATCATTATAGAAGCAGACCTGTGTGTCTGCTCTGATATAAACTATAATAAAGCAATTATTACAAAATTTAATCGTGATCAAAAAATAATTTTGGAACACTCTCAAGTTTTAAGTACTTCATTATGTACTCTGCCGATGAGTTCGGAATGTTGTACTTTCCTAATTCTCTTCTTTTGGTATCATATCCGTGGAAGTCGCTACCACCTAATGGAATTAAGCCGTTCTCTTGGATAAAGTTTAGTACCTTGGTTTCTAAGTAATCTGGTATTATTGGATGACGGTATTCAATGCCTTTTATTCCTTCTTTTATTAATTCTTGGATTATTTTTATTTTGTCCCAATCTTTGAGAAAGTCGGGGTGTGCTATTCCTACGAAACAGTTTAGTTTTGATAGCTTACTCACGATTTCTTTGGTGTTTGGGTACTCAGATTTGTTTTTTTCTTTATTATGGTTATCTAAGTACTTTTTGAAGACTTCTTCTATTGTTTTTAGGTTTGAGTTGTAATACATGTATCTGGCTATACACATTCTGTTGAATGTTCTTGAGTTGTCAAGGGAGAACTTTTTGAAATTAAAGCCTAGAGGTTCTATCTCTTTGATTATTCTCTTTACCCGGTTTAATTTTTTCTCCCTAAGAGGTTCTAGAATTGCGTTTATTTCTTTTGTTTCCTCTGGATGGTAGTACACAACAATGTGTATTTCCTGGTTTTGGTAGTCTGTTGATATTTCTATTCCCGGAATAACTTTTATTTCAAAATTGGTGTACCTTAGGATTTCCTGAATATATTCGTTTTGCCTTGTGTTTTCGTGGTCAGTTATTGAAATGTATTTTATCCCTAGTGATTGAGCTTTTTGAAGCAGTAGCCCTACTGACATTTCGCCGTCTGAAAAAGTTGAATGTGTATGTAAATCTGCCTGCCTTTCCATTCCTCTACCTCAAATAGTGTATAATGATAAATATTCTCTCTTTAAAATTCAAAACTTGTGATAAGTGTCAAAATGTGCTAGATAACCCTATTTGTATTAGAATTAAGAAAAGCGGTAGCCTATCTACAATAAAAATGTTTGACTTCCTGTAGTATTCTCTTATAGGTATTTGGAAAGATTAGAGAAGTGAAACCTCTTACTCTGAGGAGTGGAGAGAGGTTGTAAAACCCTCTCCATAAAGTTGGGTGGGTGGGACTAATAATAATAACTTACTTGATAGCACCTTAGTGCTTAATAGCACCTTATTAAAAAATGAGAAGAAACCATAAGCTCCGTTTGTTGAATCTACAGATACCTTTCTTTATAATTTCTAGAAACTCTAGGGGGTAAGAAATGGCAAAAGATCCGAATGTAAAAGATAGGAGTAGGGGTAAGGGTTTAGGTGTTAAAAAGTACGACGGCGAATTTGTTAGAGCTGGGAATATAATCGTTAGGCAGATAGGAAATAAATTTTGGCCTGGTCCTAATGTTGGGCAGGGAAGAGATTTCACTTTGTTCGCTTTAGTTGACGGAATAGTTAAGTTCTACGAGAGAAGAGGAAAGAAATATGTGATGGTTACGAAATTGGAAGAAGTTTCAGGAGGTAACTGATGTTGACAAAAGAGGATATTGAAAAGTTTAAGGATAGATTACTAAAAGAAAAGCTACAAATATTGTCTGATGTGTTGGGTGAAGAATTGGCTCTAAAGTATTTCTTTTCTCAGGTTGAGGGTGATATTGCTGATAGAGCACAAGACTTATACGAAAACCAAGTTCTTGCTTCTCTTTCCGGACTTCAAAGGGAAACTATAGACAAGATAAACGAAGCTTTAAGGAGGATAGAAGAAGGTACATACGGAAAATGTGCTAGTTGTGGTGCTGACATAGAAATAGAGAGATTAGAGGCAATACCTTATGCTATTTTGTGTAGTGCTTGCAGTAAAAAAGAAGAAAAGATAAAGCCTGTTAAAGGTTTATAGTATGCTTAGAGATTTAACAATCTCAAAGATTGTTGAGGGAATAAAAAAAGGGCAATTATCAAGTTATGAAATTGTCAAAGAGTGTATTGAGGAGATAAAAAAAGATAACTCCTCTTCTAAGCCTATAAATGCTTTCATTACTTTGATGGAGGATTACGCTTTAGAGCAAGCTAAATACATTGACGAGAACAAAAATAAGCTAGAAGGTAAGCTCTTAGGTGTTCCTATAGCAGTAAAGGACAATATTAATGTTAAATCTTTTCCTACTACTTGTGCTTCTAAGATACTTGAAGGCTTTATTTCTGTAGAGGATGCGACAGTTGTTGAAAGAATAAAAAACAGCTTTGGTGTCATAATTGGTAAAACTAACATGGATGAGTTTGCAATGGGTTCTTCGAATGAAACTTCGTATTATGGTATAGTTAGGAATCCTCATGATAGGGACAGGGTGCCGGGTGGATCTTCTGGTGGCTCTGCGGCTAGTGTAGCGGCTAATCAAGTTGTGTGCGCCTTGGGTTCTGATACGGGAGGTTCTATAAGACAGCCTGCAGCTTTTTGTGGTGTTGTTGGTGTAAAGCCAACTTATGGGCTTGTGTCTAGGTATGGGCTTGTGGCTTTCGGTTCCTCACTTGACCAAATTGGACCTATAACAAAGAATGTTGAAGATGCGGCTATACTCATGGATGTAATAAGTGGCTATGACCCAAAAGATTCTACATCAGTTCAGGTAGAAAAGATAAGCTTTCACGAAAGGTTAAAGGAACCTGTAGATTCTAATTCTATAACCGTTGGTATACCTGAAGAGTACTTTACTGATGATGTTCAGGAAGAAATTTTAGAGGCTATAAGGAATGTCTTAGGTTTGATTGAAAAGAAAGGTGTCAAGGTTAAGAAGATTTCGTTGCCTAGGACGAAGTACGCTATACCTACTTATTACATTGTTGCACCTGCTGAAGCAAGTTCAAATCTTGCTAGATTTGATGGCGTTAGGTATGGCTATAGAGCCAAATCTCAGGATTTGTTAGATTTGTATTTCAATACAAAGACAGAGGGCTTTGGTAAAGAAGTGAAGAGAAGAATAATGTTAGGAAACTATGTGCTTTCGGCTGGTTATTACGATGCCTATTATCTAAAGGCTCTTAAGGTTAGGACTTTACTAAAGAATGATTTCGCTAATGCCTTTAGGGAAGTAGACTTTATAATTACACCTACAACGCCGACTACTGCCTTTAAGATAGGGGAAAAGACTTCTAACCCTATAGAAATGTACCTTTCGGATATATTTACAGTTACGGTTAACCTTGTTGGTACTTGTGCTATATCACTGCCCGTTGGCAGTGATAAAAATAATTTGCCAATAGGTATGCAAATCATAGGTAAACCTTTCGAAGATGCTGAATTACTCAGGTTTGCTAGATTCGTCGAAAGTTTAGTAAGTTCTTAATTGCTTACACGTTCTAAGTGCTTAATAGCACGTTGTGCTTAATAGCACATTGTGCTTGAAGCACTTTACTTAATAGCTAAGAGGTGTTTGAAAGCTGAGTTTTCCAATGAGTGCTTACTAGCACATTCTTATTAAACATTGGAGAGTGGAGAGAGGTGAAACCTCTCTTCATCAAATAGGGCGGAGTGCTTAAACAGCATCATCCTAATTGAGTGTTTAAAGCACTTTGTGCCAATTGGCACTTGTGCTAAGTAGCACATTCTTATTATACATTGGAGAGTGGAGAGAGGTGAAACCTCTCTTCATCAAATAGGGTGGGTGGGGATTACTTAAAGTGCTTATAGCACTTTGTGCTTAAAGCACTTTCTTAATTAGGTGCTTATGGTACTGGGTACTTGAAGTACTTTGTGCTAAAAGCACTTGTGCTTAAAGCACTTCTCTATTAGGGTTAAGGGAGGCGATAGCCTCCCTTAGAATTTTAAGGGTGGGAGGGTGGGGCTACTAAAAGTAATGTGCTTATAGCACTTTGTGCTTATAGCACTCTGTGCTTAAAGCACTTTTACTTAATAACTAAGAGGTGTTTGAAGGCTGAGCTTTCCAATGGGTTCTTTTTAGCACTTTTTTTATTTAATTACTTCTAGAAAGTGTAGAGAGACGAAGTCTCTCTACGAAAAAATAAGGGTGGGTGGGAGTGCTTAAAGTGCTTATAGCACTTTGTGCTTAAAGCACTTGTGCTTAAAGCACTTTCTTAATTAGGT
>Ga0272449_1002225_pt1 | contig 18331 bp, 24 predicted proteins | sample YNPCB0241_FD_198679 | JGI IMG/M metagenome (GOLD analysis project Ga0272449, IMG submission 198679) | Hot spring sediment microbial communities from Yellowstone National Park, WY, United States - YNP-CB-024-1 | ecosystem: Environmental > Aquatic > Thermal springs > Hot (42-90C) > Sediment... | reverse complement strand
CCATCAACGGAGCAGGTTATTGCTTTTGACAAATCCGCCAAGATGCAAAGCGCCGAAGAAACTCCCTCTTCAGAAAGGGAAATAAGGTAGTATACACTCTTTAGTAATCTCCTTATGTCATCCTTATTTTTATAGGATATTTTATCTAAAAGGTAATCATAATCCTTTTTTCTCTTTTTCCTTGACACTCTAGTCTCCTTTTGTCTTATCAGCTCCTTTCAGCCTTATACCTTATTTTACCAAATATATTTCTCTTTAAGTTTACAATAAACCAGGGTCATTTAACAAGAGACTCAATTTTCAATATCTCTACGACCCTAGACCATTTATCCGTGATCCTGGAAAGACTTTCGTTCAGCGCCTGAATTCTTTTATTCGCATATTTTAAGAAAAAGGCCCTATAATTATCTTCCAATGTATGCAAGTAAGCTACGTTTTTCTTTTTCCCTTCAGTGCCGCTTATTTGCTCAGAATAGATCCGCTCAAAACTTTCTTCTCTCAGTAATTTGGCAAGCTCAGCTTCCGCCCAGGAATCCACCTCAATCGAGGCCAACTGTAATTGGATAAGAGGGATCTTCAAAAGAATCGTCTTGATGTCCGAAATATCCACATTTGTCCAATCTTGAAGTGGATTTCCATTCTTGTCTAATAGAATCTTTCCCGATTCATCTTTAATAAATGTCTTTCTTACAATAATATTAAATGACGATAAAATATCGTTTAACATATTGTCAATACGAGAGTCTATGATCATCTTTATTCTTTCAAGGGATGCCTTTTCCTTGGAGGGCAAAGAGAATCTATCGACGAAAGAAGCGAATTCTTCCTCAAGAGGAGTTACTTTTTTCTTCTCCTCACTAACTGATTCTTCTTCAGGGCCCTCTTGGGCCTCATCCATTGTTTTTTCTAGGACGTCCTCGTTTTCTTTTTGGCTTGTCATCAGTCTCACCCTCCTTCATCCAATCTTCAACTTCTTGATAATGCTCTCGACAAAGAGAGGAGGTCATACACTTTCTCTTACAATAAAGATTATTGCTGTCGTAATTTAACGGTGGGGGAACATCTTTTTCTAGGCACATCTTCAAGAGCCCGGCCTTCACCTTTATTTGGTCTATTATCTTTTCGTCTCTCGCTACCTCAAAGATTTTATATTTGCCATTATCTCGATTGACGTAAATCACCCAGGCAAAATCTAAGCCGCTCATCAAGAAATAACAATGGATCTGCTCAATATGTTGTGTCTCCGGTTTTTCCAATTTGAAAAATTTATAGGTATTTATCGTTTTTATTTCCCCTAATCCCCTTTTCCCATCTATCTCCAGTATGGCATCGGCACTGCCAATCATCAAATATTTCTCGCAGGAAAGAGGAACCTCGGAATAAATAAATTTACTTTTCTGACAAACAGGACAAGCTACAGGCCTTTTTCCATCTACCTTTGCCTCACAGTTCAGACACACCCACGTCCCAATTAAAATTCCCAATTCTTCCCATATATTTTGGATTTCCAAATGGATTGTCTTTGCTCGTGATAAAAGCTTTTTCATTTCCACCGGCGGATTAAGTCGAATCCATTTGCCGGATAATATGTAAAAATACTCTCTCAAGCAAAGGGAAGAAAGGGAGGAAGGATGTATTTGCATTTTCTCTTCTCTTGTGATATCTAATTTATCCCAATAAGCGTCCATCAAGTTTTGCAACAATTAAAATCCCCTCCTCCCCGTCGAAGCTTTCTTGATGTAATCGATAGCGAAGACAACAAGGGTTCTCAGGGCACAATCATTACCTATTTTAAAAATACACTTTCTCCCGTAACCCATATCTCTTGAGCACCAATCCTTTCTCAGAATGCAGTAGAAAACATCTTCCTCAAGGGGCAAATCTTTTTCCATTTCATTTTCCTCCTATTAGCTCGTCAAAGTCATCTCTGTCTAAGACCACCAAATATTTTCTGCCCTTAAACTCTATTTCAAGCCTTGGTCTCTTCCCCGAACAAAAGGCCTCATTTTCTACTTTTTTCCATGTTTCCAGCTTAAGGATATATTGGCTGGCTTCCGTGAGCTTATATTCAACCAGCCAATTCTCATCCTGTCCATCTCCTTTCCAGGACTTCAGCGCCCCTGAGGCCGGGGAGGGAATTAGTCCCCGGCTTAGCATTGTTTTCTTCTCCCTTTTAGATCGACTTCTTTCTGATTTCATCTTCTCTTACCTCAATGCTCTTCCTTGCGATCTCATCAATTATTTTATTCGTTAATAACGACAGAAACTCCTGCTCCCCCTTGGCCTTCAGTTCCCCATATTGGTAGTACGGCCCATTTCTGGAAATCAAACCTAAATGCTTTCCCACGAAAAACGCCTCGTATCTTTTATTAAAATATCCGTCTTTTTCTGGACAATAACGATTACACTCAGAGCATTTATCTTTGGGTCGATTGCACTGGAAATACAATTCTATTGTCGCAAAAGTATAAGGAACACACCCGTAAATTTTACTTTTCAGGATTGTAACTCTTATCTTTTGTCCTATTATTTCGTCCCCACTTTTTATTTTCTCTCCTGCCCGAAATTCAACAACTAGACTATCAAAAAACTCTTTCGCCCTCCCCCCTGGAGCCACTTCCTTTTTGCCAAAAAGTGTAAAGGTGCCTATATCGTCTCGCAATTGATTAATCATGATAATTGGACAATTGGCTCTAGCCGCTAAGGGAGTCCAGACCCGCATAGCCAGGGCCATCAATTTCGCTCCCTGGCCTATTCTCTGTTCTTCTGTAGCGCTTTTTTCCTGCTCTGCCTGACTGCTCAAAGCTGCAACGCTATCGACCACAATCACACCCGGCGGAGTCTCAGACTGCAGAGCCTCCCTCACTAAATCGATGTTTCCCTCCGAAAACCCGATTTGGCTCACAAAAACCAAGTCTAAATCACGAATGTGCTTGCTTGCCCACTGACTATCCCAAGAATGCTCGGCATCGATCCAAAGAACCGGCCTTCTATTTCTCTTTATGTATTCATCCACGATTTTCATGCAAACAAGACTTTTTCCACTACTTTTTGGGCCTTGAAATTCGATTATCTTTCCCTTAGGGATCCCACCGCAAAAAAGGTAATCTAAGATGATGCTGCCGGTGGAAATCCTTTCAGGAGATGGAAACTCATTCCCCCTTTTGATGGTGCCATCACCGTAGATTGAATTAATCTTTTTTATCAGTTTTTCCAGCTCCACAAATTCTTCTTTCGCTTTTGCCATTTGTATCACTCCTTTATCTCCTCAAAATCTTCAGCGAGAATCGTGTTTCCAATCTTCTTCAGTTTTGCTTTTATTACCTTTCCCTCCACTCCCTCTGGCTTGAATCTACTGTTAACAAAGATAACTCCTCTCCATGGAGTAAAAAGGTAAAATTTCCCTCCTTTATTACTATCTTTCGCTCCTCTTACCACTCCCACAACAAAACAAGGATAATTGTAGGGGATCGACTCCCAAGTCTTTTTATCGGGGACGACTTTGGATCCATGAATTTTAATTGTCTTTAGGATGTTCTTGGTGGTTGTACCCAAATAGAAGTTTTCACATTTATCTATCCCCTCGCTAAAAATCTCCGGTATATCGTCTTCTATTCCCTTGAGACGGAAATATTCTTTCACTATCTCTTTTCTTTCTTTTTTTGTTATTGAAGAAAAAGCTCCAGAGGCAATCAGGGCAATCATGTAATCTTTGTGTGTAGACAAGTTGTTTCGGTGCAAAAAATCCTCCAAACTCTGATATGGCCTGTTCTCTATAATCTCGGTCGATGCTATCTCTCCTATCTGTTTTATGTTTAGAAGCCCAAACCTAAGAGCTGGAGGATTTATACTCTCAATTTTAAAATACAAATCGCTTTTGTTCACGTCCGGAGGTAAAATGCTTATTCCCATTCTTTTACACTCCTCAAGATAAATTTCTTGATTCTCTGTTTCAATGTTGAGCAAAGACATCATATATTGGACTGGGAAATAAAATTTCAAAAAAGCCGTCTGATAGGCTATTATGGCATAACTGACTGCATGGCTCTTGTTAAAAGCATACTGCCCATATTCCACCAAATCTTCCCACAACAATCTGATCTTTTCTTCCGGATAACCCCTTTCCGACATCTTGATGAAGAACTTTTCTTTTTCCTCTTCTAGCTTCTCGACTTGTTTCTTGCCGATTATTTTCCTTAAATTATCAGCCTCCTCTGGAGTGTAGCCGGCGATTTGGCGAGCTACAGTAAGAACTTGCTCCTGAAAAATCATAATTCCATGGGTCTCAGGTAAAATCTCCGACATTTTCTCAATCGGAGGGATGTGGGGAACTCCCCTGGTCTTGATTCCGACATACTTTTCCGCCAGCCCAGACCTGAGAGGCCCAGGACGATGAAGGGCAATCACAATCGCCAATTCATCTATGGATCTTGGCTTCAGCCTTTTGGTCAAATTGCTCAATCCAGGTGTCTCCAACTGAAATAAGCCTATACATTCTCCCGAGCTGAGAAACTCCCACACCCTCTGATCCCCTAAGACTTTCTCGTCTTCCCAATCAATCTTTTTAATGCCGGCACTTTCCATTGTGCTTTTAATTACCGAGAGAGCTTTTACTCCCAAAACATCCAACTTTAAAAATCCAAATCTTGCCAGGTCATCCATATCGTAAGCGGTAGTCACATGTCCAGAAATGTAACGTAATGGGCATACGCTATAAATCGGACGATCTGAAATTACAATACCAGCGGCATGTCTTCCATATTGCCTTATGCTTCCTTCCAGCTTGCAAATTGCCTCAATGAAAAACTTTGTTTTTCCGCCTAAAATTGGTTTAATTTCGTTGAAAATAATATCGTAAGCCTCTTTTTCGGCAAAGATCTCTCTGAACGACAGGTCCTCAGGCAAATTGTAGGTTATTATCTCCACCAATTTATTGCATCCTGCGTTCGTTATGCCCAGAGCTTTACCTACATCTCGAATCGTCCTTCTTTTGTCCATTTTCGTGTAGGTTGCTATCTGAGCAACGTTTTCTTTTCCATATTTCTCCATCAAATATCTTTTTACTAATTCTCGTTTCTCATGCTCAAAATCAATGTCAATATCCGGGAGCTCCATGCGCCCAGGGGAAAGAAATCTCTCAAAGTAAAGCCCATATTTCAATGGATCCACATCTGTGATTCCCAATAGATAGGCGATGAGGCTCCCTGCCGCACTGCCTCTCGCCGGCCCGACATAGATACCGCTGTTTTTCGCCCAATTGACGTAGTCCTGAACAACCAAAAAATAGTCCTGAAAGCCTCTGCTGACTATCTCACGGAATTCTCTCTTAAATCTCTCCAGATAAGGAAGATAATCATTGGTCTTCACTCTTGTCATCCCTCTTTGGCATAAATAAAGCAAATACGATACCTTTTTATCCTTGATTCCAGACTCCCTATGCCAACGCTCAAAGTCAGCGTCAATAGGGATGGGGAAAAACAATCTCTGAGGCTCAAAAATTTTCTCTGAATAATCCTCAATCATATGAGTGACCGCCTCAGTCTCAGCAATCGCTTTTTCTACCTCTTTCCCCGGCAAATAGGAGAATGCACGAATATAATCTTCCTTATCCTTAAACCAAAAATCAAATCCAGAGAACCGAAATCTTTTCGGGTCATCCAATCTTTTTTGTGTTTGAATCGCCAACAGAAGGTCATGAAAAACAGCATCCTCTTTGGAAAAATAGTGGGTATCAGAAGAGACAACAACGGGAAGGTTGTATTTTCGGCTGATTTTCAGTAACTCGAAATTGACCCTTTTTTGCTCATCTGCATCGTAAGCAACAATCTCCAAGAAAAGATTTTCTCCAAAAATTTCTAAAAGGCGAGAAAGGGCCATTTCTACCGACTCATTTGCTTTCCCTAAAATTGCACGAGATAAAAGCCCAGAGAGGCAAGCGGTGAGACAAATCAAATTATCAGAATACTTTTCTAGCAATTTCCAATCTATTCTGGGCTTTGAATAAAAGCCGTTTATGTTTGCTTCCGAAAGAAGCTTGAGTAGATTGGAATAACCTTCAAAGTTTTTCGCAATCAAAAGAATATGGCTTTTTTCTTCCTTTTTTTCTTTAGTCTCAATATCAGAGACAAAGTAAAATTCACATCCAACAATCGGCTTTATCTTGCCTGTGCAATAAGAAATAAATTCTGGGACACCGGCCAATTCCGCATGATCTGTTATGGCAACTGCTGGGTGGCCCAGCTGGACAGCCCCATCGACCATTTCTTGCACGGTCATGAGGCCGTCCAGCGGGCTGTATTGTGTGTGATTATGAAGGTTCACCATTTCAATCCTGTCTCCTCATCCCCCTGAATCAGAGCCAAAAGATTAGGTGGTGAAAAGTTGCTTTCCTTCATTGGCTCTTTTGCCTCTTCCCGCACCGATTCTACCCCTGAAAAGGTTGGTTCAGGGGGAAAGGCGGACTCGGAGGCCCCGAAGACATCAACAGGGGTAGGCGTAGGGTGAGGAAAGGAGGTGAAGAAGGGGGTGTGGGAAGGGGTCTCGGGACCTACCGAGTCCGCACCAAACCTCATCTTTTTGGCGATCTCTGCCAACTCTGCATAGGTCTTTTTTCTGGAGTTTACAATACTCTCGAACCAGCTCCAGAGATTTTCCTGGTTTACGCCGGGCGGGAAATTGATTGGATTGGGAAGCGGTGTTGGTTTAGCATCCCGTATGATCTTATATGTCGTGTTGTCCCTTCCTTCTCCCTCTCGGGTTATTTTCCAGGCGTAATTCAGGATGGAATCACCTGCCTCTAAAAGTTCCTCTTGTCTCTCAAATATCCGTGCCCAAAAAGTCCTCCCTTGCCTCAAAATTTTAATTTTATTCGCATCAGTGAGATCTATAACGGGCACGTAAATCCTAATTGCCGGCCCGGATCCCAAGGCATGGCAGATGGGACATTCCCCATCTCTCCAGGATATCTCGTCGTAAATAATCGGATCTGTGGAAAGGCAATATACGTAGCGATTTTCCTTGGGGATATAATGCTCCCCCAGCGGGATTGAGTAATTAAATGGGTCAAAGACAAATCTCAAGACTTTACTCTCTCCCGGACTCCAAATCAGAAAAATTCTCTCTCCTGTCATCGTCTTCTTGCCCTCCAAGAACCTCTTCATCCAGTCTTTCTGCACCTTTCTCATCCTCCTTTCTCTTTCTTCTCAGCCATTTCCAGGCCTCTTCCTTGGTAATTACCTTCAGCTCCTCCGAGACAAAGAACTTTCTCAGCATCTCATCACTCCTTTCTTCGACACCAGGTTACCAGAATCCTTCCTCCAGCATAACCTTTTTGAGTGATTCATTTCTGTCTCGAAACAGTAATCCCTGTACGAGCAAATTGAGATAGGTCACAAACTCAAGTTCTACAAAAATCTTCCTTGTTTTTTCCAAATCAAATTCTCCCCTTTTTAAATGTTTACAAGATGGAGAATAGCAATCAAAAAACCTCAGGTTTTTATCCAAAAGATTTATTTTATTGTAGGCCGCCCAGGCACTTTCCGTGCATCCCCTGAATCTCTTTATTGTCTCCAGATAGGAGAGAATTCCCAAGAGATCACCGTATTTGCTAATCAGGGAAAGGCCACGTTTTTTCCCTATTCCTCTTATTCCCTCAATTTTATCGGTCTTATCTCCCGTTAGAGCCCAATAATCAGGCAATTGTTGAGGCTCTACACCAAATTCCTTCCGAACATCCTCCAGTCCATAAATTTTCCTTTTCGTCTCGTTTTGGATTATCCACGTTCTTTCATCGACCAATTGCAGAAAATCATGGTCATTGGAATATATTAAAATTATAAAATTTGTGTTGTTTTTTAGCCAATTGACATAACTGGCGAGATAGTAGTCAGCGGGGATTTCAGGGGAAGCAACTATATAATTCACTCTAAGGGCATCGAGCAACTCTCTGAACTTTTCTAGCTGACCATCGAAAGAATCTTTGGCGGGGAAATCGAAAAAGAAGGTCAAATAATCTACATTCTCCTTTATGACAATCAGCCGCAAAAGTCTCACCAGGGAATATACAATACCCACTGGCATCCCAGAGGAATTCGTCAGATTCACCACCGAGTATCGGTGGGCTAGATTATTGGTATCAACAAGAGCAAAGGCCTTCATACTGTCAATACCACCTTCTTTTCCTCTAAAATCTGCTCGATCAACCATTTACCCGCTGGCTTCAAGTTCTTTTTTACCTCAATGACCTCTCTAAGAGAATGTTCGGCAGGATCCTTGCGAATTCCTTCTGCCACGAAAACATTTACATGCCGGATCAACTTTTTTATCGCTTTCCTTGTCCCACTTTTTCCCGCTTCATCATTGTCAAACCAAAGGACAACCTCCCTAAAGTTCTTTGTGAGCAGTTCCGTTTGTTCGTCTGATAAATTGCTACCGAAAGATGCTACGACATTCAAAACCCCATATGACCATAGTTTTATTGCGTCCAGCACTCCCTCAACAACCACTACACGACTATATTCCGGTACAAAGTGGTAAAAAATACGAGAAGAGGGAAATTCATAGCCGGGAATTGGTTTATATTTAGGTTTTCTGTTGTCGGTTCTCCTGCCCAGGACACCGATTAAGTTTTCGCCCCAAAAAACCGGGAAAGTGAGCATCTCATGCCAGCGGGAAAAACCAACCCTGAAATGAGCCCAAGCTCGATATTCAGTGATACCCCTCTCAATCAAGTAGGGGTGGATGTAATTCCAATCCTTCAAGACGGAGACGTCATATTGAGGTAAAAAATCGTCCTGGAAATTGTTTATTATCGCCAAGAGTTTTTCCTTTATCTTTTCCGGCTCCTCATCGAAAAGTCCCAGATTGTTAACCAGGGAGTAGGCAATCTCTATGGCCCTGGTTCTTGATACCTGTTCAATCTTTGAAATGAAATCAATGAAATCACCTCCTCCGCATACAAAGCAGTTGTAGACCTTCGTTCTTTCATTCATCCCAAAGCTTGGGTTTTTATCGTGGTGAAAGGGACAAAGTCCGTTCCACCACTCTCCAGACTTTGACAGCTTTTTGACGCCATATCTTTCCAAAATCTCTTTTGTGTCAATTTTCTCCAGATATCTTTCCAGCATCGCCATCCTCCTTCAAAAGACCCTCAATCTCGATCTCCCTCTTGTTGATAATTTTAATAATTTCCAATGCCTTACGAGCGACTTCACGACTATCGCTTTCTATGGCCAATTCGGCCAATTGGTAGATAGCCTCACTCAGTTCACCCAAAACCTGTGAAGTCAAATTTAAGATCCTTTCCATCATCTCAAGACCTCCAAAACCAAAAATTTCTCCTTTATCTCGTCAAATTGTTCCTTTGTGAGCAGATATCGTTCCCAATCATCCTTACGTTTCAAATCCATGATGACGATTCCACTTTGCTCGTCCATAACTGCCCTAGCTTCCATTTAGTCCCTCCTTTCATGCCGATATTATGCCTACAACCTCAATTATTCCCCTATCCAAATCAAATTCCATGGAGAATTCAGCGGGTTTCCCCTCCCTAAATTTTAAAATTCTTAAAATTGCAGTGCAGGAATCGTAATCGTCCCGATAAAGATTCAAGACCAAATCTGCGAATTGTTCGGTGAAGGAGGATAAGGCAATATTCGTTAAATGCGCCTTTTCGGCTCGCATCCCCTCCCTGTTTTCCTGAGCCAGAACCCAGCAAGGAACATTCAGGTTATTAGGGGAAATTATTTGGCAAATATCCAAAAATAAGTTTTTATAATATTCGAATCTTTCTCCCCGACTAGAAAAAAACGACATCTGATCTACAAAAACGACCCACTTTTCGTCTTCCCCCATCCTGTTTTCGTAAATTGACTCAACTATTGTATTCGGGTGATTGTTTATCGGCTTTACGATTACAAAAGGCCTTTTCTGTGTCTGTAAAAGCTCCAGCCTTTTTCTTAGCCGTTGAAATTCCTCTTCCGTCAATTCCCCGGCTCGATAACGCTTGGGATTGATTCTCGCAACTATCGAATCGAGCCTAGTGTAGAGCGATTTGATTGTAGGTTCAAAGCTGATTATCAGTGGATTCCAGCCATGGGCATATGCCCCAATCGCCATTCGCAACATTGTGTATGTTTTTCCCTTACCTGTGCCGGCAAACAGGATTCCCAATTCCCCTCTTTGTAGTCCTAAAGTCCATTCGTCGAACAGGGGCCATCCAGTAGGACACCCCCTTTCAGGGTTCTTGTTTCTGTTTTCGTATTCCCGAATTCTGGCAAGGGAATTGGCAACATAATCGTATCTCCTCCTCTTATCGCTGGTTTCGATTCTTAATTTGATGGTTTTTTCATGCAAAAAATTAAGAGCTTTAGCAGGATCTTGGTTCAATCTGTCAGCGGCCGAAAGAAGGATCTCATGAATATTGTTTTTCAAATAGCGCTCAATCAGGAAGTTTGCAATATTTTCTGCGGAATCAACAACTTCTGGTGGGTCAAAATTGAATTTTTCAATTAAAATTTCCCTGGAGGGTGGGGCACCATAATGACTATAGCAACTCATGATATAATTGAATATTTCCCTGTTTTTAGGGTGGACAAAAATCCCCTCCGGGATTCCACGGGAGAAAATTTCCCGCATGTTTTCCGGTTTTAAAAGGAGAGCCAGGAAAGACTCCTCAATGTTCATGCCCACACCCTCCTCCGGAAATCTTCTCCCGATACGATAACTTTGAGTGTTCTCTCCCCCAAAAGGGAGATTATGTTTGATCCATAATTTTCTTTTAATTGCTCAAAACTTTTGTTGCTTGTAATTATATTGATCTTTTTCTCGTAAATTCTTTTCCTCAAGACTTCATCCAAAGCCGCCTGATTCAAATTTGAATTTCGGCGCATATATTCTGCGCCAATGTCGTCTATCACTAGGATGTCCACTTGCTCTACCTTTACCTCGAACATTCTTCGTGAATCTTGGTCTACCCACCCCTCTGTGTAAAAACTAATCATGTCTGAAAACGTCGAAAAATAACCGGAAAAAAGAGGAGGGAATCTATAGTCAAACGATCTTATGGCTTCTTTGAGAATTTGAGTGGCCAAAAAAGTTTTCCCGGTTCCATTGGGACCCAAAAAGATAACGCCTATTCCATTATCAAAAAAATAGTCAAGTTGCTGAAAGTATTCTTGGACAAATCTTTGAGCACTTTCATCACCGCACCAATCTTTGGAAATATCTAAATCCTGGTAAATCTTAGGGATATTCGCCAGATCCCAAATCAATTTCGTAGTGAAATCCGTATTCCTTCTGCTTTCCTCATCCAGGAGCAGATAATGCTCTCTTGCCTCGGAAAAAGAGGAGAACATCTTACGAACCCCCTTTCTTTTTGGTTTCTTCTCCCGAGCTCATTTCGTCTGCCGGGGTAGAGGTAAGATCGTTTGGTGGGAATCTCAGGTAATTTAAGATCCTTACCGCTACGTGGGTCAATGTAATCGTTGCGCTTCCAAGATCGCCGCGCTCCAATTCCCTCCATACGGGCTGGATTATGCCGCATATACGAGAGCTCAAAGCTTGTAGATGAGGACATACTTGGGCGCAACCTCCAGTAGTCGTAACATCAAGACAATCGAAGCATATCTTGTAGGCGCAAGTCTTATAGGAAAAATCGCAGTCTCCACACCACATCAAACCATCACCTAACATGCAGGTCGAAAAATATCTAATGTGGGCTGCCGTATAATCATCGAGCAGCAGTGCCCATTGAAGAAGATGAGCCAGCGATAAACATCGTATAGCTGCATATCTGTACATTTCTTTGTCTTGTTCGCTGATTGATCTTTCCATTTCACCACCTCCTATGCCTTTACCGGTATCACCGAATAAAGGAAAGCATTGGAACCTTCTTCTCTGTTTGCTCTGTTATTCATTGGCACTAACTTTTCCATCTTGCCCCCCTTGCTTATACCCTGGCAGGAAGGTAACCAACGGAAATCCCTCTGTCAAGGGGTTTTCCGTGCTTGTTTTCCGACTTTTTTTCTTGCATTGCTTCTACGTGCTTTTTTACTGGAAAAATGGCTTCATTAAGAGGCTTTCTGCTTAGCACCTCGGCTTCTACCTGCTCTTTTTTCTCCGATCTCATGTTCATTTCCTTTCTCTTCGAGACTTACTCCCGACCTGAGCGTAAGTATAACCCCGGAGGGTGACAGGCAAAGAAGGAGCAGGTAGTGGCCGGGAAAGAGGTTTCTTGATTCCATTTACTTAACAAGTCCAACTTATTAAGTGTCTTATGTGGGGCCTGGAAGGTCCTATTGGGGTTAGGCCCCGTTCTTCAACCCAGGGAGACTAAACAAAACAAGCAAGTGAGTTCCAGGAAAAGACCAGGGACAAAAGGTCAGAAAGGAGTTGTTGTTTTTCCTAAAGGTTGTAAACCAAAGAAGGAAATAAGTTCTTCCTTTTCAGGGAGGTTTCCAAGTTTTCTACAAGTAGGACAGGATATAAAAATGCTACCCTACTAGGAATTTTATACAAATAGGTGTTCTACCAGGAAACTTACGTAATACTAAGAAGTTTTTAACGATTTCTATAGGTATGTAAAAAGTAAAATTAACTCATAAAACAGTTATCTACCAAGAACTTTGTAAGAAATACTTAAAAGTATCGGTAATAAGCTAATATTTATTATAACCCTTATACCGTATTATTAATATTTATATTTATACCGTATATATTATTAATATATTTATTAATTATGCCGTATATATTATTAATATATTTATTAATATTTATACCTTACCGCATTATAAATATATTTATATATATAAAAATATTAAAAAAAACCGTATATATTTATATATATAAAAATATATATAAAAAAAATATTTAAATATATTAATATATTATTAATATATTATATATGGGGTATATATTATTAATATTTAATATATTATATACGGGGTATATAAAAAAAATATTTAAATATATTAATATATTATTAATATATTATATATGGGTATATAAAAAAATTATAAAAAAATATTTAAATATATTAAATATATTTAAATATATATTATATACGGGAATATAATAAAAAAATATTTAAATATATTAATATATTATATACGGGAGCATAAAATATTTAATATATTATATACGGGTTAATATATTATATACGGGAATATATATTTTAAAAATAAAAATATAAAAATATATTTATTTAAAAAAAGGGGTTATGAAGTTTTAAAACCAGACTTGCATAAGAGCTATAATAGGGGTTATATTAACAGGGCCTGTATAAGGCTTATATAACAGGGCCTGTAGAAAGAGGAAGGAGGTGAGAGATGGTTAAAGAAAAGGGGTAAAGGGAGGAAGGAGTTAGGGGAGAAGGTGTCGAAAGAGGAAGAAGGAGTTTGAAAAGAAAGTGTCGAAAGAGGAAGAAGGGAATCAGAAGGAAGGTGTCGAAGGAAGAAAGGAGAAGGAGAAAAGAGGAGGTATGTAGAATGGTAACGACCTGGAAGTTGGTACAGATAGGTTTCGATGAATCGGACCCGAAGAAGGTCCGTTTAATGGCTCCCTTGGCAGGAGTTCTAGTGGAGCCTGTCTTGAGGGCAAAGTGTAGGAATCCGGAGTCTGATCACCATGAGGCTCCGGATTTTAATTGCAAATGTGGGATTTACAGTTTCAGGGACCTGCCCACCCTTACAAACTTTTGGGAAGAGTGGGCAGAAAAGGATTTAATAAGGGAGGATTTCATTATTGCCAAAATGAAAATTTTCGGGAAAATCGTTGAACACGAAAAAGGCTTTAGATCCGAATATGCTCAGCTGGAAAAAGTTTATCTGCCCGTTTTTAGAAAAAAGGTTTGGTCACTAAGGGAAATTGCAATAAACGAAACCAACGGGAAGGCACAGATAAAGGTTCCGACGGTGACGGAAGCACTAGAGGGTCTTAGGTGGTATGAGGCCGATATTGAACTTATCGATTTGGAGGAGGTGGTAGATGACGAGGAGAAAAGGATCATACAGGGTTTGTATCGCTCTGTCCCCCAAACCCAAATGAAGGGAGGGGAAATTCTACAATCTGCTCATGCGTATATCGTCTCTCCCTGGGGGACGAGAGATTACAGGGGAATAATGAAAGTTTCAAAGTTCCCCCCTCATTACGCAAGATTGGTTCTTTATGTGGCAAACCCCTGGCTTTACTATCTGGGCGAATTTAAAGAAGAATGGTGGAATTTTCCAATGTACAGGATGTTGGGATGAGAAAGGAGGTCGAAAAATGAACTTGAGGAAACTTTCCACTTGGGTTGCTTGTGCCATCGATGAGATCCAGGATGATGTTGTTTTTGGCTCCGAGGTTCCCTCGGAGCTGATTGGAGAGATCCAATACGATGTGGTTAATTTCCTGGATTGGTTTTTGAATTCGACTGTTACACCCGCAGAGAAGGCCATTTCCCGAGAAAATTTAGCTTTTTGGCCAGAGATCTTTCTTGAGCTGCTGAAATCCCCTGATTGGGTTATCTTGTGCTTTGGTGGGGAATTTTGGATTGGAAAAAAGGATAATCGATTTTGTTTGGCCTGGACAGAGGGGAATTCAAACCCAGATAAAAACTGGGGGATAGTTTTTTATGGAACCATTGGGGATGACTGTTACGAAAACTTAAAAATTTATGGATTTGGACCCTGGGAAGAGAGATTTCCCGAGTTGGGAAATGTCGTAAGGGAGTGGGGAATCAAGGAGTGAAGGGATGGAAAACGGAAATTCGCCAAAAAGAACAGAAACTCCTGGTTTTTTGCAAGAGATTGATTTTGGGTGTAGCACTGGCAATTTGTTTTATCTCTTGTCAATCGAGGGTTGGAAGGAGGTGATTGGCTATCTCCGAAATTTTCTCCAAGAAAAGGTGGATTGTCATGATTTCCCGGCCAAGGAAAGCTGGGAATTATCGAAAGTTTTTGGATATCCTTGGGTTGAGGGATTAATTTCTTTGCTTTCGCTTGGGACTGTTTATTTTAAGGTTGCTAATTTTAGGGCGGTATCTCTAGACGATTCCACTGGTTTGATGGTTTTCGAGGACGAAGAAACTTTGTCGAAAATTTACTTTTGCTTAGAATTTTCTGATTTCGACTTAAAATTACACGTTTTCTCGGAGGGATTCGTGTGATTTGTTGGAAGGAGAGGAGGAAAGATGGATATATATTTTGTACATGTGGAAGAAAATTTGGTGGCAAGTATAATCCCTGCGTATCGATTCAAGATACCTAGGGGTATTGTTTTTTCCAAGGGATCTGATGGCTCCGCAGTAGATGAAGTTTACAAGTTAGCTCTAGGAGGAAGGATTTTCCCCCAGGAAATTGTAGAAAAAAAAGATCTCCTCATCCTGATTGTGGATGGGGAATTGGAAGTCTCCCCCTCAAATCCCGGCTTTCGGGATCTGGGAGAGGACGAGGAGGGGAGACAAGTGTATATGATAAATCTCCCCCTTCTCCTTGAGGGAGAGGGGGAAGGAATGATCTCGGGGAAAAAGGTGAGAATTATCACCCGCCCTGGGGAGCTAAAAATTATTTTAAGGGATGAGTGGGAGGACGAGTAACTATCCAGGATAGCCCCGATAGCCCTAGATATCGGGGCTGTTTTTTGTTTGGTTTGATTTTAAGGTTTGCCTCAAAGTTAATGAAAGATTAAAAATTGGCAATTTGCCAAAAATACCAAAAACAAAAATATCGAAAATCATATTGACAGGGGTGGTGAAAGTTGTTATAGTCAAACCGAAGGCGTAGGCTCCCCTCGGGATTAACCGAGGGGGAAAGAGAGAAAGGAGGAGAAAATGAGAAGCCATATCTACCACCTTTTCGTGGAAACCAATTATAATGGTGTAGAAAATTTGAGTGTTTTGCGGTTTAATCCCCCGCGGATAAGGCGGGGGATTTCCTTTACCTCCGAGCCCAACGGCCTGGAGGTGGAGGGGGTGTTTGACAGGGTTATCCTCGGGGAGAAAATTTTCCCCGAGGAGATTATGGAAAAAGAGCTCCTTGTCCTTGTGGTGGACGGGGAGCTAAGAGTTCCCCTAAATCCTGGTTTTCAGGATTTGGGTGAAGATGAAGGGGGAAGGACTGTCTATCTGGTTGACCTTCCCCGCCTCCTCGAGGGGACGGGGAAGGGAATAGTCTCCGGGAGGAAGGTGAGGATTAACACCTCCCCGGGGAAGCTGGAAGTTGTATTGGATGAGGGGGACGAGTAAGTCCCCCCCTGATGGCCCCGATAGCCCAAGGCATCGGGGCCTTTTTGTTGGGTGTAAAGGCCCGGAGGGAAAAGAAGGGAGGTGATGTGGAGCGACGAAAAGATACTGTGTATGTAAAAAAAGGGGGATTAAAGGAAAGGAGGGGAAGATGAACAAGAAAAGCGGTAGCGTGGTTTTAATCATGAGGGGAGAGCTGGCGGAGGCCCTCTCTTTCCTCATGGGGCGAATTAACTCTTCCCATGAGGCATGGAGTCTCAAGGTGGAGGTGTCCCTGGAGGCTCCTTGCGAGGAGGCCTTGCCGGCGCCCCAGGAGGAGAGGGCTCCTCAGCCCTGTGAGGAGGCTCCGCAAGCACCTCAGGGCCGGGAGATGCACCCCCATTGGACGGAGGAGCCGGCCCCGGTGGCGGAGGGAGAAAGGATTTGCCGCCACTGCGGTCGGAGGTTTGCCCCGACGGGCCGGGCGCAGAAATTCTGCACCCCGGCCTGCCGGGAAGCGGCCCGGAAGAAGAAGTAGGCGAGGGGGGCAATATGCCCCCCTTTTTTATTGGTAGGAGAAAAAAAATGGGTTTTCCTGCCCTATTGAATGGAGGGTTCGGTCTAGTAGAAAAGGAGGGAAAAGAGATGCCTGTGTATGTTGTTTATTCTGACGGCGCTGGGTCCTGCGTGATTGACACGGACTTAAAATCAATCGCCGACGAGTCTATGTATCACGAAATCGTTGAAGGTAGGATGGGCCTCTACTATCCCGTCGAGGAGATTGAGGCCTTGATGGAGGGTAGGGCAATCCAAAAGGAGGTGGATGATCCAAAGCTCTATAAGAGATTTGCAAAGATCTTGGGGGCTCGGGAAGAAAATATCGCTATTTATGAGCTCATTCTCCCGGACGAGGATGAGGAGGATTATGACGAGGACGAGGATTATGATGAGGATGAGGATTATGACGAGGATGAGGAGGATTATTAAGGAGTAGGATTATGTGCAGAAAATGGGGGGGGACATATTGTCTCCCCCCCCAATATCTTTTTTTTGTGGAGAAAAAAAATCGTTTTTTTTACCCTAATTATTAGGGCCGGTGTAGCTCAATGGTAGAGCAACCGCCTTGTAAGCGGTTGGTTGGAGGTTCGATTCCTTTCACCGGCTCCAGTTGGGGCAATTTGTTTTACATAGGGGGGGTAATATGCCCCTTCTTTTTTGCTATGGGGGGAGAGAAAGTGGAAATTCCTGCTAATCCTTCGGTTTCTTGGATTATTGGGATCTTAATCTCAGCGATCGTGGCTATGGCTGGCCTAATCGCGTTCATCCTCAAGTATTATTTAACCAATTATGTGCCCAAATCGACCTACGAGAAAACCTGTGAAATAATCAAGAATTGGGAGAAGAGGTGTCATGAGTGCGAGTTTGCTCGAAGCGAAAAGCTGGAGCAAATCTATAAACTGCTGGGGGAAATCAACAGCCTAGAGAATCTGCTAGTACAATCTCTAGCGGGAATAAACAACTCTTTGACTCTCCTTTTGTCTAAATCGAGCACGGCAGGGGGTGCTCTTCATGACGAAGCAAGAATTCGATTCCCTGTTGCAGGCTCTGCAGAGGAGAAAGGAGGAGGCCCTTAAGGTGGCCCAGGAGAGTATGAGCCTGCAGGCAAGGGTCTGGGAAATGGTAAATGGCCAGAAATGATTCAGGGCCGATGATAATTGACGGAGAAACCGATAGTTGGTTAAGCGGGAGGTTTTTTCTTTTTTTGGGGGGGGCGAAGGAATTATAGGGCTGAGTGTCGTATTCCTACTGTAGAATTACAAGCGAGTGGAGGATAGAGATGGAAGAAAGGAGGAGAGATGCAGGAAACAGGACTGGGAGGAATTGGACTGATTGTTTTTCTGAGTGTTTTTACGCTCAAATTGGTTGATCTATTGAAAGAAAAGATTCCTCTTCTGGATAGGTTTTCCTATTATTTACCTGTCCTTTCTGTAGGGATTGGTCTAATTTTGGCCTATGGAATAAAGCCTTTGGGCCTTTTTTCCCTACTTGGCGTGGAGGGGGTTGTGCCTTGGATTGATAAGCTTTTCACGGGGTTGGTTATCGGCCTGGGAGCCAGTTTTGTTTGGGATTTGG
>Ga0272449_1002224_pt1 | contig 18344 bp, 18 predicted proteins | sample YNPCB0241_FD_198679 | JGI IMG/M metagenome (GOLD analysis project Ga0272449, IMG submission 198679) | Hot spring sediment microbial communities from Yellowstone National Park, WY, United States - YNP-CB-024-1 | ecosystem: Environmental > Aquatic > Thermal springs > Hot (42-90C) > Sediment... | reverse complement strand
ATAGAAACACAGACAGGAATAACATTATATCCTGTAACCTCACCCGCCTTAATAATTGTTGGTTTTTTAATGATGAAGGTTATACTTAAAATAAAATGGGAAGACCCAACAGAATCAATTCCTGCATTTCTATCATTTATAGGTATTCCCTTTACATATAATATTGGAGAAGGAATGGCTTTAGGTTTTATTTCTTATTTCTTTTTAAAGTTATTAACAGGAAGGATAAGGGAATTAAATCCTGTTATTATTGTTGTTGCTCTTTCCTTTATCTTCAGATTTATATTTTTGAAATCCTGATTAAAAGAGGAATTCTTCAACTCTAAGCATTACAGTTTCTTTTTTTATATCATCAAGTTTATTAATTTCTTCTATCGCCTTTTTAACATTTTTTTCCTTTGCCATATGAGTTAACATTATTATAGGAACTGCTTTTTCGGGATTATCTTTCTTTTGAATTACAGAAGAAATACTTATATTGTTATCTCCGAGAATTTTTGATATTTTAGCAAGAACACCGGGTTTATCAATTGCAGTAAACCTAAAATAATATTTTGTTTCAATTTCATCAAATAACTTTAAAGAAATTTTTTCATTTGAATTAAAATTTTCTTCTATATAACTTTTAGAAACTATTTTTTTACTTATATCAACAACATCACTTATTACAGAACTGCTTGCTGCATTTCCACCTGCTCCCTCTCCATAAAAAAGTGCCTTTCCTATTAAATCACCTTCAACATAAACTGCATTATTAACTCCCTCAACAAGGGATAAAAGGTGATTTTTGGGGAGTAGAGTAGGGTGGACTCTTATTTCAATATTATTTCCTTCTCTCTTGCATATTCCAAGCAATTTAACTCTATATCCAAATTCATCAGCATAAGTTATATCAACAGGTTCTATTTTTTCTATTCCTTCCACATTAATATTATCAATAGAGAAAAGATTTCCAAAGGAAATATAGGAAAGTATTAAAATTTTATGGCCGGTATCAAAACCAGAAATATCAAGTTCAGGATTTGCTTCAGCATAGCCAAGTTTTTTTGCCATATTGAGTGCTTCACTGAATTTTATTTTTTTATAAAACATCTCTGAAAGTATAAAATTTGTTGTTCCATTCAAAATTCCAAGTATTTTTGTAATTTTATTTCCTATAAAACTTTCCTTCAATGATTTAATAATTGGAATTGCACCAGCAACACTTGCCTCTAATCCTATATATACATTTTTTTCTTTTGCTAAATTAAATATCTCCTCTCCATATTTTGATATCAATGCCTTATTTGCAGTAACAACTGATTTTTTATTCTCAATAGATTTTTTAACAAATTCATAAGCATAATCAATTCCTCCTATAAGTTCAACAACTATATCTATTTCTTTATCGTATATTATTTCATCAGGACTTTCTGCGGCAATATTTTTGAATAATCTCAATTTATTTTTATCCCTGTCAAAAACCTTTACAATATCTATTTCAATACCTGTTTTTTTCTTTATTATTTCTTTTTTTGAAATGAAACCTTTAATAAAACTTGAACCAACAGTGCCACATCCAATAACTCCAACATTAATATTCTTTTTACTCATTTTCAATAAAGAGATTGTGGGATGGTATTTTTATAAAGATTTTCAGAGGCAAAATATAATTCATTCTGTCCTTTTTCAATCTCATCTTCAATTTTATCCTTTTCTATGCCTTTGTTCATCCTCAATTTTTTTGCATCTGAATAAATTTTCTTACTTAAAAAATAATTATAATCTGTCTCACTACCTTCTTTTCCTTCGTTTACAGTATTCTTAGCAATAATAAGTTTTACCTTGTATTCATTTTCATATGTTTTATTAATTATTTTATTTTTCAAAGGTAAAATCTCTTTTAATGATGGAATTTTGCTAACTTCACTTCTCACATATAAATATTTGTAAATATCCTCATTTTCCTTTTCAAGTTTTTTCAATTTGGCAATAAAATTCTCTACTTCTATTTGATGTAAAATTGCTTTTATTCTATCAGTTGGAAAATTATATTGTTTTGCAATTTTAAGGGCTTCTTCTGCCAGTTCATTAACTTTTTTATAATTTTTTTTCTCTTTAAAATATTTTTCAATCTCACTCACATATCCCTCAAACATTTTTCTTTTTTCTTCTATCAATTTCCTCTGTTTCTCTTTTTCAATTTCCTCCTGTCTTCTTTTTTCCTCCTCAGCAATTTTTTTCATTCGTTCTGTTTTATATTTATTATAATAAAACCATCCGCCTCCAAGAATACCAGATATTAAAACAGGAACTATAATTCTTTTAATAAATTTCATTAGTTTTTTCATATCTTTCCTTTTTTGTAATTTTAACATTCAGATAAAAATTCAGTCAAATTTAAAATATTCTCAAACTGAAATCTTTAAAATCTTACAGGCATTTAAATAAAAAATCTTTCTGCAATCTTCTTCTGAAATTCCTGAACCAAGAACTGCTCCAATATAATAATGATGATTAAACCATGGAAAATCAGTTCCAAAAAGAATTCTATCTGCTCCGGTTTTCTCAACAAACATTTCAATAATACCTCTCTCATCAGGAATAGCAGTAAGTTCAAGATAAACATTTTCATAATTTTTAACAAATTCAATACTTTTTTCCCAGTCACTATGAATTGAATGTCCTAAAATTAAAATTAAATTTTTATATTTTCTCAGTATTTTTTCAACCTCTTGTGCTCCATCATAAATACTTCCACCCCATGTATGAGTTAAAACAACTATTTTATTTTTATCTGCAAATTCAAAAACCTTCCTGTATCTATCATCTGAAAGAGGGACTCTATGATAATCTGGTAGCAATTTAAAACCAGCATATATATCCCTGTATTTATCAAATGTTTTTAAGTCATTTTCAATTATTTCAGGATAATTTGGATTTATTCCACAATATGCTTTAAATTTTTCAGGATATTTTTTTACTGCTTCAATATTAAATTTATTACCTTTTTCAGGAAAAAATAAAGCATAGTGATGGCAGAAAACAATCAATTTAACTCCTGCAATCTCCATTCTTTTTGCCATAATATCAGGTGCTGAATAAGGCATATGACTTCCATAAAAAAGGCCCATATGACAGTGAATATCTATAATTGGACAATCTTCAAGTTTCCCTTTTTCCAGAAATTCATTCCAGAGTTTATTCATATTAGATATTCTCTTTTTTATAAACTTCCTCTATTGCCTTTTTTAAAAATTTTATTTTTTCATTAATATCTTTTTCCTTCCAGTCAGGATTAACTGATATAAAAACAGTTTTGCTTAAATTTTCTATTGATTTTGGATACATTTCTTTTGTAAATGAATGTCTTAAATTTTTATTTTCTGGCAGATTATAAGGATTTAAAGAACTTTTATGCCATATCCTTTTTTCAATAACAGGTTTCCAGTCAAACCATACATGTTTTGATGAATCAATTGGTCTATAACCACCGGCAATTTCAGCAAATTTTTTCGCAATATTTTCATTTTCAAATCTGAATGGTATCATAACTCCGCAATCTCCTTCTATGTCATTTGATGGAGCAAATTCAACACCTGAAACATTTTTTAATCCTTCCATTATTCTCCTTTTATTTTTCCTTAAATCCTTTAATATTTTATCAAGGCGTTTTAACTGAACTCTCATTATTGCACCCATAATTTCACTTGCTCTGAATTGAAGTCCAAGAAAAATTGGTATTGAAAATTCACCTGCATAAGGTCTGAATGCAGTTCCACTATCATGAAATATACTTGCTCTCTCATAAACAATTCTATCATCAGTTACAAGACCTCCTCCTTCACCACAACTTATTATTTTGAAGTAATTAAAACTATATGCACCTGCATCACCCCATGCGCCAAGTCTTTTTCCTTTATAACTTCCACCAACTGCCTGACAGCAATCTTCAAGAACCTTTAAATTATATTTCTTTGCAATTTCCATTATTTTATCCATTTTACATGGAAATCCAACCATATGAACCGGGATAATTGCTTTTGTATTTTCTGTTATCTTTTTTTCTATATCATCTGGGTCAATTGTGCATGTCTGGTCAACTTCAACAACAACAGGAATTGCTCCAACAAGTAAAACAGCACTTGCAGTTGCCATAAAAGTATAGGAAGGAATTAAAACTTCATCACCTGGACCTATATCAAGCCCTACAAGACCAGCCATTAAAGCAGCAGTTCCTCCACCATTCATAAGTAAAGCATATTTTTTCCCTATTTTCTCTGCCCATTCCTTTTCAAATTTATCACATTCACCAGGTAATTTTTTCACTCTGAAAAGTTCCTTACTTTTTATAACCTTTTCAACCGCTTTTACTTCTTCTTTTCCTATTCTATACATAATTCCCCCCTCTCAGATTTTTTTATTATATCACTTTTAAGAAACTAATTCAAATTTTCCTGTTGATTTGACAAAATTAAAAATATAGGTATAATTTTATTAAAACGGTTTACTTAAAAGGATAACTATAAAAAATATCGCAAGGAAAGGAGGTGTCTCCCAAACCACTGTTTCTTTTGTTCTAAATAATAAAAAAAGCGATATAAAAATAAGTAGAAAAACAAGAGATAAAGTCCTTAAAATTGTAAAAGAACTCAATTATAAACTCCATGTTCTTGCAAGAGGTTTAAAATCTGGGAAATTAACTTTTAGAGGAGTTGTATTTTCTCATATATGGAGAGAAAATGAAGCAAAATTATTTGAAGGCATAGAAAATTATCTTTCAAAAAATAGATATGGAATTATATTTAAAACAACAGGATTAAGTTTTGAAAAAGAGGCAATAGAATTTTTACTTGAAAAAAGAGTTGATGGTCTAATTATTCAATTTCCATTGCATTTTGATGAAAGAGTAAAAAAGTATATTTTTAATTTAGAAAAGAAAGGGATAAAAATGGTAATTATAGGAAGTGTTAATAATTGTCGCGAGTCAATAGATGTAACATTTAGTTTTAAAGGCATTAATATTACTGGTAAAGCATTAGAGATGCTGGAATATTACTATGTGGATATCATTGATAATAAATTAAAAGACCATTTTGGACCATTTGATGTTCGTGTATATCTAATTAAAGAAAAATAATTTTTAAAAAATTTTCATAAAAGGAGGAAAGATGAAATACAGAGTGGAAGTAAAAACAAAGGAAATATTGGGAGAGATTGATAGAAAAATATATGGACACTTTATTGAACATCTTGGTAGGTGTATTTATGGAGGGATTTATGAAGAAAATTCAAATTTATCAGATGAAAATGGTTTCAGAAAAGATGTTCTTAATGCAATAAAAGATATAAAAATACCTGTTTTAAGATGGCCTGGCGGAAATTTTGCTTCAAATTATCACTGGATAGATGGGATTGGACAAAAGGAAAAAAGACCAAAAAAACTTGATACTGCATGGATGTCAGAAGATAATAATCATTTTGGAACAGATGAATTTATAAAGTATTGTAGAATTATAGATGCAGAACCTTATATATGTTTAAATTTGGGAACTGGAACACTTGATGAAGCACTGAGTTGGGTTGAATACTGTAATTATGATGGAGATACACTTTTTGCAAATTTAAGAAGGAAAAATGGAAATGAAAAACCATTTAAAGTGAAATACTGGGGACTTGGTAATGAATTATATGGAAAATGGCAACATGGATATACAAATCCAGAAAATTATGGAGAAAAGGCAAGGGAATACTCACAATTTATAAAAAAAATAGACCCTGAAATTGAAACTATTGCAGTAGGTGCAAATGACCCGGAATGGGATTTAGAGGTTATAAAAAGAAGCGGTGATATTATTGATTTTATCTCTCTTCATATTTATGTTAAACCAGATTTTGATGACCATTATAAAATTGTTGCCTTACCATATTTTATTGAAAAAAGAATTTCTCTTCTTGAAAATGTAATAGAAGTTGGTAAAAGTTACTTAAGAGAAAAAAAAGATATTAAAATAGCATTTGATGAGTGGAATATATGGAGAGAAAAAATTGAAAATGAAGAGAATTATAATTTATCAGATGGTCTATTTGCATGTGGTGTTTTTCATATTTTACACAGACATTGTAATACCGTTAAAATGGCAAATCTTGCTCAACTTGTAAATGTAATTGGAGCCATAAAGACAAATAAAAATGGTTTATTTCTAACTCCCTTATATTATGCTTTTTATCTTTATTCAAACAATACCGGGAAATTTCTTATTTCTTCATATACAGAAAGCGAAACATACAATACAGAATATCTGAACAATAAAATTGAAAATATACCCTATCTTGATATTACTGCAAGTATGGATGAAGAATATATTTACATTCATGTAATAAATAGAAAAATTGAAAATGAAATTGAGGTTGATTTTAAAATTGATTGTGAAATTGAAAATGAAGGAGAGTTATTTATATTGACTGGAAAAAAACCAACTTCAAAAAATGATTTTTCAAAAGAGGAAGTTAAAATTGTAAATGAAAAAATAACCATTTATTCTTCTTTTAAAATTGTTTTTAGACCAATTTCTGCAAATGTAATTAAAATAAAGAAAAAATCCTTTTAAATTTTTAATTCTTCCTTGAATTCTGATATTAAATTTTCTAACTCTTCTATTTTCCCATCTATAATTTTTTTAAGGAAGAAACTGCCAACAATTACACCATCAACATATTCTTTTATTGCTTTGATCTGGTTTCTATTTGAAATTCCAAATCCAAGTGCAACAGGAATTTCTGTCATTTCTTTAACTTTTTTCAATGAATTAATTATTTCACTATCAAATTCTTCTCTTGGACCAGTAACTCCAGCAATACTTATAAAATAAATAAAGCCATTTGCCTTTTTAATTATTTTTTTCATTCTTTTTTCAGATGTAAAAGGTGTTAAAAAATAAATTAAATTTAAATTTCTCTCTTTCAAAATTTTTAAAACTTCATAACTTTCTTCATATGGTAAATCAGGAATAATTAAGCCAGAAATACCACATTCAACACACCTATCAGCAAATCTTTCAATTCCATATTTATAAACAGGATTATAATAGGTCATAAATAGATATGGAATATTTTTTTCATTCTTTAGTATTTTTGCTATTTCAAAGCAATCATCAACATTTATTCCATTTTCAAGTGCCTTTGCTGATGTATATTGAATGATAGGTCCATCCGCAATAGGGTCTGAAAAAGGTATTCCTATTTCAATTATATCTGCTCCTTTTTCAATACTTCTTTTTATTATTTCTATTGATTTCTCAAAAGAAGGGAATCCAGCAGTAAAATATAAAATTAAAACTTTTTCATTTTTCTTATTCAATTCTTTAAACTTTCTTTCTATTTCTGTCATATCTCTCCCTCTATTTTTGCAACCTCAATTACATCCTTATCACCTCTTCCAGAAAGACAGACAACAACAATATCATCCTTCTTAAATTTATTTTTATTTTCAATCAACCAGCCAATCGCATGTGATGGTTCTAATGCAGGTATTATTCCTTCTATTTCACTTAAAATATGGAAACCCTTTAATGCAATATCATCACAAACATATGTATATTCAGCCCTTTTTGTCTCTTTATAAAATGAATGTTCTGGTCCAACCCCTGGATAATCAAGACCTGCAGAAACTGAATGGGTTGTTTTTATCTGTCCGTAATTATCCTGTAAAACATATGAAAAACTACCATGGAGAATTCCTTTTTCTCCTTTTGAAAGGGTTGCTGAATGTTTATCTGTATTTATACCAAGACCTCCTGCTTCAACACCTATAAATTTAACCTCTTTATATTTATAAAATGGATGAAATAGACCAATACTATTGCTTCCCCCACCAACACATGCAATTAAATAGTCAGGTAATCTCTTCTCATATTTTAATATCTGCCTTTTTGTTTCCTTTCCTATAACTGACTGAAAATCCCTGACAATCACTGGATAAGGATGTGGTCCTACAACAGAACCAATTACATAATGAGTATTTTTGAAATTTGCTATCCAGTCCCTCATTGCTTCATTTATTGCATCTTTTAATGTTTTACTTCCACTTTTTACAGGTATAACTTCTGCACCAAGTAATTTCATTCTATAAACATTCAATTTCTGCCTTTCAACATCTATCTCTCCCATATAAACAATACATTTCATATTCAATAAAGCAGAAGCAGTTGCAGTTGCCACTCCATGTTGACCTGCTCCTGTTTCTGCAATTATCCTTGTTTTTCCCATCATTTTTGCAAGAAGAACCTGACCAAGGGTATTATTTATTTTATGTGCTCCTGTAAATGCTAAATCCTCTCTTTTTAAATATACTTTAAATCCAAGATAATCACTCAAATTTTTTGCAAAATATAAAGGTGTGGGTCTTCCTGCATAATTTTTCAAAAGAAAATCAAGTTGTTTTTTAAATTCTATCGTTTTTGTTATTTTTTTATAATTAATTTCAAGTTCTTCTAAAGGTGCGATTAATGTTTCCGGTGCAAATCTTCCTCCAAATATTCCAAATTTTCCCTTTCTGTCAGGTAGCATTTTTAACCTCTTCTATTAATTTTTTTATTTTTTCAATATCCTTTATTCCTGGAGCAATTTCAACTCCTGAGGCAACATCTATACCAAACGGTTTAAATTTTCTAATTATATCTTTCACATTTTCAGGTTTTATCCCACCAGCCATAAAAATTTTATTCCAGGGTAAATCAATATTTTCAATTTCTCTATCATCAATTCTTTTTCCTGTTCCTCCATATAAATTCTCCTCATATCTATCAAGTAAGAAAAAATCAGCCATCTTATATTTTTTTATCTTCTTTAAAATATCTTCTTTATCTTTCACATGAATTGCCTTAATTAAAATTTTCTCAGGAAATTCTTTCTTAAATTTTTCAAGTAGAGCAGGGGGCTCATTACCATGTAATTGAATTCCATTAATTTTCAATTTTTTTACAATTTCAAACAATTTTTTTTCGTCAGGATTAACAAATACACCAATTTTTTTTATATCATCTGGTAAATCTTCAATTAAAATTTTTGCTTCTTTTTCACTTATAAACCTTGGACTTTTTTCATAAAAATTCAATCCAATCCACTTAATTCCAAGAGAAATAGCATCAACAATATCCTTTTTTCTCTTAAATCCACAAATCTTAATTTCAATCATTCTATATCAGGTAAATCCTTTAATGCCTCTTTTATCTTTTCTTCTGGATATTCAAAATCCTCAAGTTTACCTTCAAAATATGCTTCATAGGCAGAAAGGTCAAAATGCCCATGTCCTGAATGATTATAAACAATAACTTTTCCTTCAGGAGCATCCTTTGCTTCATCAATTACTGCCTTGATTGCATGTGTTGTTTCAGGTGCTGGTAAAAATCCTTCTGTTTGAGCAAAAAGGATTCCTGCCTCAAAACATTCTTTCTGGTAATATGCTCTTGCTTCAACAAGACCAAGTTTCACAAGATGACATAATAATGGTGCATCTCCATGGTATCTCAAACCACCTGCATGTATTCCAGGTGGAATAAAATTATGACCAAGTGTATACATTTTAAGTAATGGAGTTGTGCAGGCAGTATCTCCAAAATCATATCTGTAAAGTCCTTTTGTTAAAGTTGGACATGCTTTGGGCTCAACTGCAACAAATCTAATATTTTTTCCTTTCAATTTATCAGGAACAAATGGAATTATAAATCCACCAAAATTACTTCCTCCACCAACACAACCAATTAAAACACTTGGCTCTTCTCCAATTAATTCAAGTTGTTTTTTTGTTTCAAGCCCCACAATTGTCTGATGAAGTAAAACATGATTTAAAACACTCCCAAGAGAATATTTTGTATCTTCTCTTTTAACCGCTTCTTCTATTGCTTCTGAAATTGCTATCCCTAAACTTCCAGGTGAATTCGGTTCTTTTTCAAGTATTTTTCTACCAAATTCTGTTTTATCCGAAGGAGATGGATACATTGTGGCTCCCCATGATTGTGCAAGTAATCTTCTGTATGGCTTCTGGTAATATGAAACCTTAACCATAAAAATTACACATTCAAGTCCAAAAATTTTACATGCAAATGCAAGAGCACTTCCCCATTGACCTGCACCTGTTTCTGTTGTAAGTCGTTTAACACCTTCAATTTTATTATAATATGCCTGAGGTATTGCTGTATTTGGCTTATGAGACCCTGGAGGAGAAACAGATTCATTCTTAAAATAAATTCTTGCTTTTGTTTTCAGTGCCTTTTCAAGATTTCTTGCTCTATGTAGAGGAGTTGGTCTATAAATTTTATAAGCATTTAAAACTTCATCAGGAATTTCAATCCATCTTTCAGGTGAAAATTCCTGCATAATTAAAGACATTGGAAATATAGGTGCTAAATCTTCTGGTTTTACTGGTTTTCTTGTTTTTGGATGAATAACAGGTGGCAGTGGTTCTGGTAAATCAGGAAGAATATTATACCATGCCTTTGGCATTTCCCTTTCAGATAAATAAATTTTATTTTCTTCCATTTTTCTCCTTTCTTTAAATTAAAAATTCCTTTATTTTTTCCTCTATATCTTCACTTTTCAGAATACTTTCTCCAATTAAAACTCCCTTTACACCTGCTTTTTTTAATTCAACAATTTCTTCTTTTTCTTTTATTCCACTTTCGCTGATGACAATTATTTTATCAACTGGTATAAATTTAATCAAATCAAAAGTATTTTTTATATTAACTTTAAGTGTTTCAAGGTCTCTATTGTTTATTCCCAGGATTTTATTTTCCCATTCACTTATTAAATCAAAACATCTATTTAAATCGTCTTTATTAAAAACTTCAACAAGAACTTCTAAATTTAAATCATCACAAATTTTCAAAAACTTTTTAATTTTTCTATCATCAAGAATTCTGACAATCAAAAGAATAAAATCAGCACCATAAAATTTTCCTTCATAAATCAGGTATTCATCAATAATAAAATCCTTCATTAAAACAGGTATTTCTACATTCTCTCTTACAATTTTTAGATCTTTTAATGAACCATAAAAATATGGCTCACATGTTAAAACAGAAATTCCACTTACACCACTTTTTTCGTAAATTCTGGCAATTTTTTTTAAATCTGTATCTTTATTAATTATTCCTGCTGATGGAGAAGCCCTTTTAATTTCTGCAATAATCCCAAAACTATTTTTCAGTTTCTCATATATACTATATTTTTTTTCATCTGATATTTCCTCTAATAATTTAACAATAGGCATTCTCTTTTTTTTCTCTTTTAAAATCTTTTTTTTCTCATCAACAATTCTTTCAAGTATATTCATCTTTTCCCTTTAAGTTCTTTTATAAATTTCTCTGCAATTTCTTTCCTTTCAGGACACTTTTCTTTAATCTTTTCCCATTCAGAAATTGCTTTTTCAACTTCTCCCTTTTTCATATAAATATGTGCTTTTAAATTTTCAACATAAAATGGATGCTCATACTTTTCTGCTTTATTCAGATATTCAATTGCCTTATCAAAATCACCTTCATTATAATAAAAATATCCAATTTCCCAGTATAATCTATAATCATCCTGTTTTTTTTCTATTCCTTTTTTCATAAATTCAACTGCATAATTTTTTATCTCTTCTTTTTTCTTACCCTTATATTTAGGCGCAATCCCATTTAAAAGAAACCAACCACCAAGAGCATAAGCATTTAAATCATCAGGTTTAATTCTTGTTATTAAATAAAAAACAGGAAATATTTTTGAATATTCACCAGAATGCCAGTAATTGTCAACTGTAAGATAGAGTAAATCAATAATTCCTTCTGTTAAATCTGGATAATTAAAAAAATCTATGACTGCCTGTTCATTTAAAGTAATTTCAATCTCTTCTGGATAGCAAAAAATGAATGTTAAAATAAAAAACAAAAATATTTTTTTCATTTATTTATAAATTCAAGAATCTCATTAAATTTTCTGTATGGAATACCCTTTTTAACAATATCCCTGCACAAATTTATTCCTTCTTCAATACTATTCACAACCTTACATATTTTCAAAAGAAATGAAGTATTCAAATAAACTATATCAGATTTTGCCCCTTTTTCCTTTCCTTTAATTATTTTCAGTAAAATTTCAGCATTATCTTTTAAACTACCTCCCTTTATATCATCAAGTTTACACCTTTTAAGTCCAAAATCTTCAGGATATATTTCAAATTCCTTAATTTCCTCATCAACCTCAACAATATATGTTTTTCCTGTAAGAGTTATTTCATCAAGTCCATCTTCTGAATGAAAAATATAACCTTTTATACCAAGATTTTTGAAAACATAGGGAATAATTTTTAAAAGATAATATTCATTAACTCCCATAATCTGGTAATTTGCAAAGCAGGGATTACATAAGGGCCCTATAATATTGAAAATTGTTTTAAATCCAAGTTCTTTTCTGATTTCTGCAACATTCTTCATTGCCTTATGATATAATGGAGCAAATAAAAAAGCAAATCCAAATTTTTCAAGAATTTCTTTGCTTTTCTCAGGTTCAATGTCAATTTTATATCCAAGATATTCAAGAACATCTGCACTTCCACAGAAACTTGTAACAGACCTGTTTCCGTGTTTTGCAACAAAAAGTCCACAGGAAGAAGCAATTATTGCACTTGTAGTTGAAATATTGAATGTTCCTGAATAATCGCCCCCTGTTCCACATGTGTCACAGATAATATCTTTATTTAAAGTTATTTTTTCCATCTTTTCCCTCAATAATTTTGCTGCTCCTGTTATTTCTTCTGAACTCTCTTTTTTTACCCTTAATAAAGTAAGAAATGCAGAAGTTTTAACTGGAGAAATTTTACATTCCATAATTCCCTTAAAAACATTATATGTTTCATTTTCTGTAAGATTTTTATTTTCTAAAAGTTTTTTTATAATTTCTTCCATTTTTACCTCCTCCATTTTTAAAAAAGAAGAATAAAAAGAAAAGACAAAAAGGAAAGCATCAGCGCCATGAAAGGAAATTTCTCAAATAATTTTTCTTTAAAACTATATTAAACTTTCCCATATTTTTATTATACATAATTTTTTTAAAAAGTCAACTTTTTAATTTAAAGATGTTTAACGCGACCTTATATTTTTAATTTTCCTTCCATATAACGATTTTTATCAGAGAAAACTCCACCATAAGGAAAACCGGTGATTTCCCATTTATTTTTAACATGTCTATTTCTGACAATAGTAAAAAATAAAGATGTTGCCACACCACCTGTTTCCTTATTAATTTTTAACAATACTCTCCATTTATTTAAAAATTTTTTCGTTTTTATTTCAAAATTTCCTTTCCATGACCAGTTCCATGTCTTTCCATAACATTCAGATACACAAAAATAACCATCTGGATTTATTAAAGGTAGTAGAATAAAAATTGTGTCTAAGATAAAATTGTTTAAGAAAAAATAATATAAGAGAAAAAATAAAAAACGAAAAAGGAGTCAAAAATGGAAAAGTGGGAATTAAGCAAAGAAGAAATTGAAAGGTGTAAAAAGGAAGCAGTAGCAAAGGCAGTTGACAAATTTTTTCCAGATATAACGAATGGAGAGAAGAAAGCATTGTATGGGAGAAGAGAGAACTTTTAAAAACAGACAACTAAAAGAGGATTGGTTTTGTATGATAATTAGGATGCCAAAATTTTGAGCAAGCGATAGAGGAGTTTAACTTATTGATTGAGAAATTTAAGAAAAAATATCCCTATTTTATAAAGAAGATAGAAGCCAATGAGTATGAAATATTACAACTTTTCAATTTAAGATTTGGATTAAAGGAGGTGAGCCAGACACAAAATTCTTGACAACTGTCATTTTTTACCATAATTTCTCCTTTAAATTTCGCATAAAGATATCTTTTCGCACCTATAATCTCCTTTACTCTTTCAATATCATAAGGTGTATTCTTTGGAAATAATGCACTGATAGTTCCTGAAAAAATTAAAATCTTTCCACCTGAAGAAAGGTAATTTTTAATTTCTTCAACTTCTTCATCATTTAATTTTTCTTTTATACTTCCCTGACATAGAATTACAAGTTTATACTTTTTAAATTCTTTTACAGGCATTCTTCCATTTTCATCAAGATTTAATATTTCAACCTTTAAGTTATATTCTTTCTGAAAAAACTTACTCCGTATATCTGTTTTCCATCCCCAGACCGCAATATCCTGTGAAAAAACTATAGAAGATATAAGCAAAACAAATGAAATAATCTTTTTCATTGTTTATCCTCCAGGTGGAAAGAGAATCTGAAACAATTGGATAAGACAATTGTTGAGGAAGGTAAAGGATTTATTAATCCACTTACTGGTAGAAGCAGCAAACTAATTGCAGGTACAATTTTTATTATTGAAGTTTTTCTATCTGTTTTAGTATCTCCCTTTTTGCATTATTAAATTTAAAATATGAGACATAGTTAAATGTGTCATAAATAAAAATGTGAGATTTTGTTTCTTCCAATTTAAGAAGTGCTTCATTAGATGTAAATAAAGATTTCTTAATTTTCTCTATTTCTTTTTCCATCCCCTTTTCTTTTAATTTCTTCATCAGTAAAAAGAAATATTCAGCATCCTCATTTCCATCTCTTAAACCTTCATAAGCAGGAGAATTTATCATTTTATTTTCTTTTTCATCATACCACACAAGACGATGTTGAGGTTCCCACCACCAGTAAGTCCAGTATCCATATCCTTTAGCATCAATAACACAGGTAAACCACCCATATTTTCTTGCCTCAGAATAACTCTGGCTATAATTACCTCCTCCATAAAACCAGATTTCATCATCAGGATCAAGATTGACAAGTGGCTGCGCTTTTTCATCCGGTTTTCTTATTTTATATTTTGCCTCAATTTTTGCTTCATTTGGATTTTTCCCTTCAGGTAAAGATACATATAAATGTCCTCCCCATTCCATAAAAACACCCTTTTCTTTATTTCCCCAGCCACTTCCTCCTTTCCTTTTTAATTCAATACCATCCGCAAATAAAGCAAGGTCTTCTATCTTTTCAGGTGATTTCTCCCCTATAAAATATGGTGTTAAAGTGCACCAGGTATCTATTGCTCCACCATTTGTATATTTTCCCCATGTTGTTTTTATTTCTTCCAATACTTCTTCAAATCTCCATCCTTTCTTTGTCAAATCAAAAAATATTTTTGTGCTTGACCATGCAACCTGCCATCCATCACTATATGGGTTCATTTCATTTAAATATTTTGAATCCCTTGGTAAACTTCCTGTAATTGTTGTATATGTTTTATATCCCATAGCCCTATATCTTTTTGCTCCTTCATTCCATACAGGTATATGTTCAGGTGGTATTTCATCATCTATTTTTGCCCAGAATTCTTTCATTCCCTTTTCCTCACAATATTTTTTAAACTCTTTATAAAGATGAGAAATTATCTTCCATCCATCCTCACTATTTGGTTCTATATTTTTATCAGGAAATAATCCTTTAATAAAAGAACCTTCCCTCCATCCATTTTGGGAACTTACATTTATTTCAAGTCGTGTCATCCCTCTTTTAATCGCTCCTTCTATCCATGGGTCATAAAAAGAAAAATCAAATTCAGGAAGAGATTCAAGTGAAATTTCTTTATTTTTACCTGCCTGTTCAAGTGTTTTGTCTGTCCCTTTTATTTTTACTCTTTTAAGAAAATTAAATGGTGCATAAGCCCAATCACAAACATTACATCTTAATTCAGAGAGATTATCAAGGAAAACTTCAAGTTTTTTCCTTGTCTCTTCTTTTTCTATATCTTCTCCTGACAGTGAAACAATCCATGCATATGGTTTTAATCCTATATTTCTTTCCTTTGGTAAAGATACATTCCAAATATTAATAATACCTTTAAGTTTAAAGTTATCTCCTTTGTTAGATTTAAAAATAAGAGTAATAGGATAACTTCCTTTAGGTTTTTTCCCCGATTTTACACATAACCATAATCGTCCAAAATTTCCCTTGTTAATTGAAATATTATTACCTGAAATAAGTTTAAAATCTTTTTCTGTATATATGCTACACAAATCCTCTCCTTTCCCTTCAATGGATAAAGAAACAATAACATCGTCAAGACCAAAAATTGTCAATGGGACAAAATCCTTTTCTTCTTTTCCTAAATCTATTTCAATCCTTTTTAATCTATCTCTTGGCTCCTTTTCCTCATCTGATAATACCAAAAATCCAACTGCTTTTTCTTCTTCTGTTGGATTATAAATTTCTTCCAGTGGTTTCCATCCAACAATATCTTTAAAAATTCCTTCTTTCTTTTCAAATACCTGTTTTATTTCTTCTTCCTTTACCTCTCCTTTTTCATTTATCATTCCAACTTTTTCCAAACCATTTATTAAAACAAAAATAACATTTACATCCATCTCTTTACCTTCAGGAATAGTTTTATAAATTAATTCACATGTTGGATATATTCTACTTCCCTGCCAGAAATAAAATTTATCAAGTTTGCTATATTCACTCCAAAAACCAAATCCTGTTTTCTCTTTTTTATTTATTATTGCAAACCATCCATCAGAGATGTTTTCTTGATATTCGGAGGGAAATGTCTTTGAAACAAATTTTTCATTCTGCCAGAAATAATAAATATTATCTTCTGTATTTTCTTTCCCTAATGGAGTGGCAAAATTTCTTATCCAAAACCGAAATGGCTTATATGAATGGTTTGAAATTGAATATTTTACATTAAAAAATGGTTCTCCTTCTTTAAAAATAAAATCTTTCTTTAACCTTATACCTTCCGGAGAACTTACTTCACATCTTAAGATCACTTCTTTTTCTGTTTTTTTTATTATATTTGATTTATATTGCTCAGTTGTAAAAGTATGTCTATCATCAAGTAATCCACCATATCCTTTTTCATCCCAGTATACTATATTTTTCCCTGTTTTTTTATCAATAAGTTTTTCTATTCTTGCACCTGAACCGCAATTAATGTTAACACTCATATAATCTGTCTCTATTATTGTTTTAAATATTCCTACACCATCTGCCGTTGGGATTGTTTTAACTTCTAAACAGAAAACATTTGAAACAACAAATCCCACTATAATAAAAATTTTTTTCATTTTTCCTCCTCTCATAATTTATATTTATTTATCTATCAGGATACCAGTAGGGAACAACAAGAGTATAGTTACCTGACATAATTGGATGTCCATCCCTTATCCATTCTACATGCCCATCCACAAATAGAAAATTGCTCCCTCCACTATGTCCAGTAAATTTATAAGACGCGTATCCCACACAATCCACTGCAGTTAAAGGAATGCTTGGTCTTGTCCTCTCCACAACATAAACTTTTTTATGAGGATTTCTTATTTTTGACTCTTTAATTCCTGTTTCTTCTCCAGAGGGAACTGCCCATTTAGTGGTAAGGTGTAAATTACCAGTATAACAGCCATATTCAGGATGATATACCATATGTAACTGAAGGTCTCTATACATTTTTGGGTATAATGTAGGACAAGCCCATACAGGAGTGACTACATCATAAAATTCCCATGGTGTCCACCCTGTGTAACCTTTATATCCTTTTCCTCCTCTTAAATAAAGAGCATCAAGTATTCCCATCCATGTGCATTTTTGATACTTATAAATCGTAGGATAGACATAACCATCATAATCATTTCTGTACATTAATAAAGCAAGTCCAATCTGTTTTAAATTATTCATACAAACTGCACTTCTTGCTTTCTCCCTTGCTTTACTTAATGCTGGTAATAGCATCGCTGCAAGAATAGCAATTATCGCTACTACTACCAGCAACTCTATTAATGTGAAGCCAGCCCTTTTCATATTATTACCTCCTTTCTTTTTATTTCTTATCAACATTTTTAATATTCTTATCATTTTATCCTCTTTTCTCCCATATTTTTGGAAATTTTATATATGTAATCAGGACATAAGCTCCTGGGAATAAGGAATAAATTGGAAAAAATTAAGGAAAGAGTTTTTAAATTTAATACATTACAAGAGAGAGAGAGTTCATTTTTATTTCCCATTTTCTTTTCCATTTTTTATTATTATACCCTATTTTTTATTTTTGTCAAGTTTACGGCGGCATTCCTAAAATTCCGACATAAGAAACTTTTTAAATCTTCCTCTTTCTACTACTTTTCAATTTTTTATAATTTTCTACTTTTCAACTTTTTTATATTATATCACACATACATTATACCCCCAGAAATTTGTCAAGAGATGTAAAAGTCATTGATACACAAAGGATTTAAAAATTTTTAAATTCCTCTTGACAAATTTTAAAATTATATTTTTCATATTCAAAAAATTAAAACTGGTGGCACTA
>Ga0272449_1002220_pt1 | contig 18361 bp, 15 predicted proteins | sample YNPCB0241_FD_198679 | JGI IMG/M metagenome (GOLD analysis project Ga0272449, IMG submission 198679) | Hot spring sediment microbial communities from Yellowstone National Park, WY, United States - YNP-CB-024-1 | ecosystem: Environmental > Aquatic > Thermal springs > Hot (42-90C) > Sediment... | reverse complement strand
TGTTCATTGCAGAGAGGGTGAAGGAGATTACAAACGGCAAGCAGACACCAGTGACAGCCAAACCCGAGACCGTGCCAGACTTTCCGATTGCGTTGAAATAAGCATCTTTGGAGTGCGCAAGGCTTGCTTGCGCCTTGTCCTGGGCTTTCAAAACAAAGCGGTGGCAAGCCACTCGCACTCCCGCAATTCCACAATCTCAACCCTTTACGACAAGATTTGCCATTGCCTGGACAAGTTCTGCTACACCAAACCCAGTCCTCGCCGAGATAGCAAAGAATCCAAGCCCCTGTTTTATTGCCTCCTCGCGCAGGACCTCGACCCAAATCGCGCTCCCTGGCACATCCACTTTGTTTGCAACTATGATCTTCCTTCTTTCCAGCAGGTCGTGACCATAGGTTTTTAGCTCTTTTTCTATTGCACGCAAATCAGCAACAGGGTTTTGAGAACACCCGACATCCACGATGTGCACCAGAAGGGGCGCCCTCTCGCAATGTCTAAGGAACTTTATCCCAAGACCAGCCCCCGACGATGCGCCCTCCACAAGACCAGGCAAATCCGTTACAGTGAACCTTGTGCCGTCTTTCAGTTCTACCACGCCTAAATTTGGCACCAATGTCGTAAACGGGTAGTCTGCGACCTTCGCCTTTGCAGAAGAAATCCTGTTCAAAAGTGAAGATTTTCCAGCATTTGGAAGCCCAACAAGCGCAACATCTGCCAGAAGTTTCAGTTCCAAAAAGATATGCCTTGCTTCCCCTTCCTTGCCTTTTTTAGCATATTGGGGTGCCTGCCTCCACGGGGTTGCATAGTGTGCGTTCCCGTATCCGCCCCTGCCACCTCGTGCCACCACGACAAAATCCCCGTCCTTTTCGAGGTCAGCAATTACCTCGCCTTTTTCGTCTTTTACGACCGTGCCAACTGGCACAAGCAAGACAACATCAGACCCTCGCTTACCAGTGCGACAGTTGGGTCCACCCCTGTCCCCGTCTTGCGCCCGATAATGCCTTTTGTATCTGAAATCCAGTAAAGTCCTCATCTGGGACGAAGCCTTAAGCACGACATCTCCGCCCTGCCCCCCATCCCCTCCGTCAGGTCCCCCTTTTGGCACGAACTTTTCCCTTCTGAACGATACAATGCCATCCCCCCCTTTTCCCCCCACGACCCATATATCTGCTTCGTCAACAAAACGCATTGATAATGCTGGGATTATTGCTGAATAGGTAGGACATCCACAAAGCGCCTACCGCGTCGCTCTTTGAACTCGACGACCCCATCTTGAAGGGCAAAGAGGGTGAAGTCCCGTCCCATCCCGACATTCATTCCAGGATAGAACCTGGTTCCCAACTGTCTGACCAGTATGTTGCCTGCTCGAACCCTTTGTCCGCCAAAGACCTTCACGCCTCGCCTTTGTCCAGGGCTGTCACGCCCGTTTGTTTGTCCTTTTTTCCTGCCCATACAAGCCTCCGTTAGGTTGGCAAAACGATATTGTCAATCTTGACCTTGGAATACCACTGCCTATGTCCCTTCTTGCGTCTGTATTTCTTGCGCCTCTTGAACTTGCCTACCAGAACCTTTGGACCTTTTCTAGTTTCGATGAGCGTTGCCTCCACGACACAGCCTTTTACTGTGGGGTTTCCCACCAAAGGACTTTCTGAACCACCGACCAGAAGCACCTTGTCGAATACAACCTTCGCACCAGGCTCGCCCTCTATCTTTTCGGTCTTGATGAGGTCGCCTGGTTCCACTCGGTATTGCTTTCCTTTGGCTTCTATTACTGCGAACATCTTCGCCTCCGCAGAGCAAAAAAGCAGTGAATATTATTCGTTTCTGGGTTCGATTGTCAAGAGCACTTTGTCGCTGGGCTGAATAAGCGCTTCAAAGGGACTTGCCAGTGTTTTTGATGGAAGGCACACGATAGTTGTTTTTTTGACAAGCAAGGCTTGCCTTTTTGTGACCATGATGTCGCGATGATAGCAAGGCGCTTTTGCCTGTTTTTGCCTTTAGTTTTCATGCAATAGATTTTTTTGTTTGCATTTACGCTATCGCAATAGTAAAGTGTTCTTGTGCGCAGGGTCGCACATGTTTTTTCTCTTTTCAGGAGGTTTTTATGTTCTATCGTGTCTTGGTGGCTAGCTTGTTCGTAGTATGGGGGCTTTCCTGCGGGGGCGGAGGTGGCGGCGGGGCGCCGTCATATTCTGCTCTGAAGCAGAAGTTCAATAACCCAACAGGTCAGCTAAAGAAGGATAATGTGAATCAGGTGGGTCAGGCGTTTGCTGACGCTGAGAAGAAGGCGCAGGGCATTTCGATGACGGCGGGAGCGCTCGATGAAATTGAATCAAAAGCGTCGGAAGACCCTATTTCCTGCCCAACGAACCCGGGCACGAGCGTCACCTGCACCTGCAATGGTGGTGGAACGCTCAATATCTCCGTTGCCTCGAATTCGGCTGAGTCGGTGTCTGTGGCGTACACCTACGATCAATGCGGGATAAACTCAGACAACTGCACCGTTGTATATAATGGCTCTGGATACACGGTGAGCAGTCAGTCTGAGCAGGGCTATTTTATCTCGTATCAGGGCACTGTGAAGGACTGCGATGGTCAGACCTTCAATATTGACTTTTCCTATTACTACGACGGGTCTGGCAGGGTCTGGGTTCTAGTAGAGGTGGGCGGCGAGACATTCGTCGTCAGTGGCTACTGGAGCGAGGAAAGCTACGATTTCTATGTGAAGGACAAAGAGGGCGAGTGGCATTGTCAGGGCACATCCGCTGGCGGTTCGTGCACAGGTCCTGGCGGGCAGACGATAAACCTGTAGTTGCCCTGACTAGCCAGACCGCGACCAATAGATAGCCTCTCTAGACCTGCCAAGAGCCGGGCGAATAGAGTTATTGGCGTTGCGAACGAAGATTCATCCAGATTTCAATTTGCAGTTGGCACATCTTTCAGAGTCCCTAGGGCCGTCACTGCCCTGAAAAGCCGAAACAAGACGCAGTCAACCCTAAGCACTCCAAGGACTTCAGACTCGGTGCATTATTTCATAGCCTTGTTCTTCTTTTCTTCCATCAACTGATGGTGATAAGAACCTTCTCTTACCATCTTTGCGCCGCAGTTTGGGCATCTTTCTTCCCGAAGTGGCTCTTTGGCAAAAAATCAAGAAAGTCCAAGGTTTTTATGCGGTTTGGGAAATAGGTTGCCCCAAGCGCACTTGTTTCGTTCGATTCGATCCTGTAGAATATATCTGTCAAAAACGGAGGCACGCTATGCCTGTTCTGGAACAGGAAAGGAAAGAGGAACAAAGAAAAGCGGGCACAACTGCGGACACAGAGATGTCCAAGACCTCGTTGCTCGGACAAGAAAGGACGCAGTCTTTGAGCAAGCAAGAAGAAGTCAAGAAAAAGACAGAAACGGATTTCTGGCAAAAACTTGAAACATTTTTGGGTCAAGAACTTGCAAAACTGGTCGAGAAGAACATCACAAAAGAAAAACTTATGGAGATTGCAAAGAAGGGGGCAGAGGCGCTTATTGATGCTGGTGTGAAGGAGTTACAAAAGGTCGAGATAGAAGGGGCAAACGAAGAAGACACGGCGGCGCTTCAGGCGCTCGAAGGGGCTTTTGGCGAGTGGCTGAAAGAGCAGGCAAGTGCATTGGTTGAAAGCGAAGAAGGGCAGAAACTTGCTTCGGACATCGCCAAATGGTCGCAAAAGTTTGCTAAAGAACATCCACTTGCGATTATTGCACTGGCGCTTGCTTGCGCAGTCGGGGCATATCTAGCAAATGCGGAAGTGCCAGCGCTAGAAACGAAGTTTGCGCTTGGAAGAGGGGTTGATGCAAGGATAAAGGCGAAGCTCGGCAAGGCTCAGGATTTGTCACTAAAGGCGGTCGAGGTTCATTTAGGTTATACTGCCTCGAATGTGAAGGCGCAACTCTCTGGTGAACTTGGGCAAGGAAAAGGGTCTGTCTCTTCGAGCGTAGAGATAAAGGACAACGACAAGTCCTTGGTTGCGTTTGGAAGCGCACAGATAAACAAGGATGGGCTCTTGGAGGCAAAGGCAAGGCTATCTTCCGAGTTCAAAGGGGTCAAAGTGGAAGGTGGGGCAAAGTTCGATAAGAGCAGAGGGACAACGGGAGCGGTAGTCCTTAGATACAGTGGGCAGGAGTTCGATGCAGGTTCGGACTTGTCTTATGACATGGAAAGCGGACTTTTCAGGGTGAAACTGTCTCAAGACCTCATCAAGCAGTTGAATGTGGATGTGCTTGCGAAAGGTTATCCCACAAAAGCCGAGGATATCGAGGGGGTGAGCATAGGGATTACAAAGGACGATTTCAGGGCAAGACTGGACGCAAGGTTTGGAGAGAAAAGGGAGGTGCAGGCTCAGGCTTCAGCCACAATAGCGCCAAACTTGACTGTGGAAACTTCTGGAACATATTCAGTTGATGAAAACCGAATAACTCAGTTTTATGCAAAACTTGGATTCAAAAGTCCTGATGAGTTCAAGGCGTTTCTTTTGGAATATAAGCGGACCAGAGCCAAAAACATCCCAATCGACCAGTTCTATGCAGAGGTTGATTTTGCGATAAAAGAAATACTAGTAAGGCTAGAGAATACTACGACTGTTCAGGCTGGGAAGATGACAGAGGGGCAGGCAAAGGCACTAGGTGCTTACAAAGTGAACAAGGATTTTGCGATCATCGGGGGGGTTGGGTATGGTTACGGCGAGCAAGGAAGATATAAGGGCGTTGCGCCTCAGCTTGGAGTCCAGATAAAGGATGTGGCTGTTACGATTGGTTTTCCGCTTCAGAGGGATGCCCAGACCCCAAAGTTCATCATCGGGATCACGAAGTCCTTCTGAAAAATCTTAGAAAAAGTTTCATCTGCAGTTTTTGCTTGGCTTATGCGTTCGCCTGTGCCTCTTTTGCCCATCTCTTTCTGAATCTGTCGGTAAGCACATAGACTGTGGGGATCAATACAAGTGTCACGAGGGTCGAAAAAGCCACGCCCCCAATGACCGTTATTGCCATTGGTGTCCATTGTTCATGTCCTTCTCCCCTGCTCAAGGCAAGCGGGACCATGCCCAAAATGATCGCTAAAGCAGTCATAAGCACAGGTCTAAGCCTCCTTTGACCTCCAACCTTTACTGCGTCGAAAAGCGATAGACCTTTGCTTCGCATCAGGTTTATATAGTCGACAAGCACTATCGCATTCTTCACGACAAGACCAACCTGGATTATCATCCCTATGAAGGATGTCGAGGAAAGAGTAACCCCTGTCAACAAAAGGGCAAGCAAAGACCCACTTATCCCGAAAGGCACGCTGAACATGATGACAAGCGGGTCTAAGAGGGATTCAAACTGGGCAGACATTACCATGAATACGAGCAGGGTTGCCACTATAAGGGCAAGGGTCAAGTTCACGAGCATCTCCCTTTGTTCTTTCACCTGACCAGTAAACTTCACAAAGATGTCATCGCTAATAATGCCCTCTGCCCTCTTTTGTGCAATCCGTTGCTCAAGTTCAGATGCAACCTCGCTTAGCGCTCGCCCCGATGTGTCAGCCATCACCCTTATAAGCCTTTGCTTGTCTAGCCTTCTTATCTCTATCGGGCTTTGCCCTTCCGAGACATTGCCGACTGCGCTTATCTTTACCAGAGAACCCGTGAGCGACGGCACATTGAGGGACAGGATCGCCTGTGGGTCTTTCTTTCGGTCTTCGTCCTCGAGGCGCAAAAACAATGGCAAATCCTCGTCACCGCCCCTATATCTTCCGACCTCCTGCCCATAAAGGCTTGTCCTTATCGCCATAGCAACCGATGCCATCGGCACCCCAAGCCTTTGTGCCTCGAGCCTGTTCACAGCAAGATGCATCTCCTTGTTGTCTTCCATAAGGTCTGTTGTCGGATTTATCACGCCACGCACCTGCTTCGCCTCGTCAAGGATTACTTTCGCAGCGCGCCTCAACTGCTCCAAAGACCCAAGCCTTGAATATATCTCGACAGTCAGGGGTTTTGTCCCCCCCGAAACAAGGCTTGTCATTGGGTTCTCTCCTGCAATGTCTAGGCTCACTATCTCTGGCGCAATCGCAAGGATCTTCGGTCTGATTGCCTCTGCCATCTCGAATGTCGTCCTCTTTCGTTCGCTAAGACTGGGAACGATAGCGGTCACAATGGTTATATTGTCGCCTTGCTTTTGACCCATCAGTGCGGACATGGGGTTCGAACCTGCCCTGACGCCTATCATGGTCGCTTCTGGGATTTCCTGTCGCATCAAATCCGCAATCCTTCTTCCGACCTCCATCGAATATTCCATGTTTGTTCCTATGGGAAGCTCTGCTGTCACCATGACCATCGCACCATCGCTTTTGGGCATGAAGTCAACGCCTATGAACCTGAGCAATCCAAAACTTCCCAGAAAGACAACAACAGCGCCAAACACCACAGCCCGCCTGTGACCAAGTGCCCAAGAAATCATGTTTCCATAAGCGCTTTCAAGATGGGAAAAAGCCTTTTCAGAAAACCTTGTGAACGCCCCTTCACGCCCTGCACGCCTCAAAAATCTTTGTGCCAGGACGGGCACTAGCATCAGGGCAACCAACAAAGACATAAGAAGGGTTGTGATGACTACATATGCCAGTTCTTTGAACATCACCCCTATCATCCCGCCAACAAAGATGATAGGGAAGAATATCGAGGCGTTGGTAAATGTGGCTGCTGCAACCGCAGATGATACCTCTTCACCTCCAACGATAGCAGCGGTAGTGGCGTCCTCGCCCTGGTCTAGATGCCTCACGATGTTGTCAACGACCACGATCGAGTCGTCCACAACCAGACCTATGGCTATGGCAAGCGCTGACAGTGTCACTATGTTCAATGTGTATCCACCAGCGAACAAAAGGGCAAATGCTGCGATAAGCGAGGTTGGCAGGCTTACAGCCACGATCAGCGAAGAACGGACACGCCTCAGAAACAAAAACACAATGACAACAACAAGGATCGCTGCAACATAAACGGTTTCCGTAAGTGTCCCGATGATATTCACTATATTTCGGGACATATCCATCAGGATGTGTATCTTGAACCCTTTCGGTGCAAGTTCCTCGTTCAGTCTGTTAATCCTTTCCTTTAGCGCCCTTGCAACCAAAACCGTGTTAGCCCCAGATTTTCGCTGAGCCATCAAAAGAAGCGAGGGTCTTTTATCCATTTCTGCATCTGCGACCTTATCCTCCATCGCAAAACCCACTTTCGCAATATCCTTCACAAGAACAAAAGACCCTCTGCTCGCGGACACGATCACATTTTCTACATCTTCTGGGGTCTGAAACTCCAGTGGCGCCCTTATAGTGTAAACGCTCCTTCCCATCTCGAGAGTTCCTGCTGGCAATGATAGGTTGTTCATGCGAAGCGCCTGCGCCACCTGCTCTATCGAGATGTTGTAGGCATCGAGTTTCTCTCTGTCCACCTCGACAAGAAGTTGCTTTTTGCGTGGGTTGAAGGAAATGACCGTTGCGACCCCTGGCACCCTCTGCAGGTCGTTTATTATGTAATCCTCGATAAAGTCTGTGTATTCGTCCGCCCTACCAAGCGCTGTCGTGACACCAAAGATCAGTATTGGGAGCTGCGACAGGTTTATCCTTATAAGGATAGGTTCATCCACATCGTCTGGCATGTTTGGCTTTGCCTGTGATATGAGCGAGCGCACCTGATTTGCCGCCTCGTCCAGATTTGCCCCCCAACTGAACTTGAGCTGAATCAAGGACACATTGTCCTTTGATGTGGACTGCATCTCATCGAGGTCTGGCGTCGTTGCAAGCACATCTTCGAGTGGCTTTGTCACCTTCTGCTCTATGTCAATAGCACTTGCCCCTTTCCATATCGTCATCAAGGACAGCATGGGGGGTTCGATGTTGGGAAACATGTCTAGGTTTAGTTTGGAGTAGGACGCAAGCCCTAGCACTGCGATGGCCAGAAATATCATCGAGACCATTACTTTGCGTCCGACAGAAAACCTTGGAAGGCTCATTGTGACACCTCCTTCACCTCGACCTTCTGTCCATCAACCAGCGTTGTGTGCCCACCCCGAACAATGAAAACCCCTTCCTGAAGGCCGTTTACGACTTCGAAATATGCCCCATTCCTAAGACCTGTTTCTATTTCCTGTCTTTTGGCAACCCCGTCCCTTATGACAAAAACAAAACCTTTGCTCCCCCCCAAATCTGGTCTGATGATAGCATCATCAGGCACAGACAAAGCCTTCTTTGGCTCGCCTTTTACCCTTATCCTCGCGCTCATGAACGGGCGCAACTTCATGTCAGGGTTTTGTATAAGGACATGCACATTTGCAGCCCTTGTCTTTGGGTCAAGGATGGGGTCAATACGGTCAACCTTCGCCTGAATAGGGGTATCGAGGACTTGGTCCACGAACACCTCGCAGGCGATGCCTTCCTTCACCAGACCCAGTTCCCTGTCCACAACAGCGCCTACGACCTTGAGTTCGCTTATTTGAGCAAACAGAAGCAGAGGCGTTGGAGGCATTACCTGAATCCGATCGCCTTCGCTCACCATTATCGTGCCAACTACCCCATCAAAAGGGGCCCTAACAACCGTGTATTCAAGGTTTGTCCTTGCTGCCTCGACACCAACTTCAGCGAGCTTCACCTGCGCACGAGCCACTTCTAACTGCGCCATCGCTGCCTTATATCCTGTTTCGACCTTTTCGTAGTCATTGTCGGGCACAGCCTCTTTTTCCTTTAGTGAAGAAAAGCGCTTGAAGGTTGAGCTCGCATTTTCGAAGGCAACCTCTGCTGCCTTTAGCCCTGCCTTTGCCGCTTCCCTTTGGGCAAGTGCCTGTTTCATGGCGAGCTGATAATCCTTGTCGTCCAGAATAACTAATGGCTCGCCCTTGCGCACGAACTGCCCCTCAACGACTGGCACCTTCTTCACCTCGGCAGGGAGTTTCGCCATCAATGTGACCTGTTTGGATGCTAGGATGCTTGCGCTTATCTCGACGGTTGGAACGAACTCCCGCATCACAACCTTGTATGCGCCAACTGGTCGAACTATATCCGTTTGCTTCTCGCCCGTTGCCTGCTTGGCACATCCTGAAAGAAGCAAAAAACCAAACAAGAAAGCGCAAAAAAGCCTTTTCATTGCTCCACCTCCTTTGCCTTTATTGCAAGCCCTTCTTCACCTACCGCCTTTGACAGCGCAGCCTTAGCTACATAAAAGTTGTAGAGGGCATTCGCATGTTCGAGTTTTGCCCTCGTAAGCGCGGACTGTGCGTCCAGAAGGTCTGTCGCTGTGTTTGTATGAGCCTCGAACCTTGCCTTTTCGAGGCGATAGTTTTCTTCGGCAAGTTCCAAAGACTTCCTCGTGACCTCTAAGGTCTTTTGGGCAGCGACAAGGTCTAGGTAAGCCTTTTTTACCTCCATGAAAACCCCATCCTCTGCCCTTTGTCTTTGCAATCTTGCCTGCATAGCCTTTGCCTTTGAAGCGCTTATCTGATAGTAGCTTGCACCCCACTCGAAGAAATCCCATTTTAGTGCCCCCCCAAAAAACCACGAATCCTTTGGATAGACAAACCCCATGCCTTCATTGTGCTGGTATGTGAAAAGCCCGACAATCTGAGGCACCATGTTCCATATCGAGATGTCCTTCATCGCTTCTGCGATCTCGACTTGCGCATCTAGCGCCTTCAGTTCTTGTCTTTTCCTGAACGCCTCGGCAACAAGGTCTTCGAACTGTTTTTCTGCCAACTGTGGGGGGTCTTCGAACTCGGAAACAGGATTTATATCCACGCTTCTGTCACCACCGATAGCAACCGCAAGGGCGCTTTTGGCTAGTTCCTCAAATGACATGGCTTGAATAAGCCCTTGATTTGCTTGTTCGAGGGCGAGCTCTACCTTCATCACATCAGAGCGCCCGATGATACCGTTATCGTAGAAAGCCTGCGCCTGCGAAACATGGGCTTTTAGTTGCTCGATCGCTATCCGGGCTATCTTTACGCCTGCCTGAGCCTGTTTCAAAGAGAGATATGCCTTTGTGACATCGAAGGTCACTTGTGCCCTTGTCATCGAAAGTGCTTGATTTTGTGCATCTTCCGCAAGTCTGGCGATCTTGTAGCCTTTGTAAATGGAATACAAAGGGGTAAGGGGTTGGGTAACGGAGAGGGACAACTGCGATGTCACCCTATCTCGGATGTTGCCAAAGGACATGAGGTCTGGAAGAGCCATAAGGAGATCGCCATATTTCAAAAGGACATCCGCATGTTTCGCCATGACTTCGGGCGAGGGCTGTGAGACCTCGAAAGTGAGCTCCTTGTCCCAAACGAAGACATTCGCATCCAATGAAAGTTTGGGTCCAAAGCGTCCCCTTGCGCTTTTTACTGATGCCCTAGCCTCTTGCATGCCATAGGAGGCTACCTTCAGCGCCAGGTTGTTCTGTAGTGCAAGGTTTACTGCGTCCTCCAATGTGAGATCAAGGCTTCTTGCTGAGGCGATGCTCGAAAATACTAACGATAAGCACAAAACAGGAAACCATTTCATGTCTCGCTCCTGCTTTAGGCAAAAACCACCCGACCATTCTGGTATTATGGTCGGCGCTGATGATAATACGCACCAAGTAGATGTTTGTCAAGAAAAAAATGTCGTTGGGACGAGGGCTGCGGTGCGGCGAATAACATTGTTTCGCTTTGTGCTCTAAGACTCGGGTTCGCGGTGTGCGTTGTTTATGGGAATGTTATTGTTAGACCATGCTAAGCATGGTCGGCTTGCTTTTTGCGAAAGAAATGTTTCTGGTGTAAAAGTTTCAAAACAAGCGTCGTGCTCGTCGCAGCACCTTCGGCTTCGAAAGGAACAAAGAAAAACCTGAAAACTGTCAAGTTCTGGATGAAATGAGTTTATCTCGAGAAACGATTAATCAGGTGACAGATAAATCCATCTCACTATTGGAAGTCGCGGGGCAGATGGAAAACCAAGGTTCATAACCGCAAAACTTTCAGGGTTGGATATTGTTATTGCTCTTCATCCATAACCTGGAACTCCTGTCCAGATCGTTGTTTCACGGATTCACGGTCTAGGGTTTGCCGAACCTTGGCACCTCCGCACCCGTCACAAAGCAGGTGAAAACCAAACAAGCACACCAGAATGATAAAAATTCGCCTCATGAGACCTCCGTCGTACAGGCGTCAACTATTTTAGCCTTTTTCTATACTTTCTGCCACGCGACTAAAGACCTTTTCACCTCGCCCCTTTCACAGCCCAGACCTTCAAAAGGCACAGAAGCATCTCGACACTCTTTACCATCCACTCGAGGGAAACCCATTCCTGCACAGAATGGAAGTTCTGTCCTCCAGCGAAAAGGTTTGGGGTCAAAAGCCCCATGAAGCACAGGCGAGCCCCATCTGTCCCGCCCCTTATCGCCTTTCTTTTTGGCTCTATCTGAGCCATCCTCGCTGCCTCTATCGCAAAATCCACGACCCTTGGGTCTTCATCGAGTTTTTCCTTCATGTTTTTGTATGACTCTTCGACATTTATTCCAACCTTCAGCCCTGGAAAAGCGTTTTGTACATCTTTCGCCCTTTGTTCGAGCACCCTTTCCAGTCCTTTAAGTTCTTCACTCGTGAATGCCCGCACCAGAAACTTTATGACAGTCTTTGATACATCGCCCTGAATCTGATATGGATGCAAATAAGGTTCACGCCCTTCTGTCGTCTCGGGCAGGGCGTTCTTCGGAAGCGCCTCCACTAGCATAGAAGCGGCTCGAACCGCATTTACCATCTTGCCTTTTGCATATCCTGGATGCACATCAAGTCCGATTATTTCGACCGTGGCGCTATCAGCGCAGAAAGTCTCGTCTTCAATCTCCCCAAGTTCGCCCCCGTCAACCGTGTAGGCAAAATCCGCTCCAAACTTTTGGACATTGAAGTGTTCTACGCCGCGACCGACCTCTTCGTCAGTTGTAAATCCAACCCTAACCCGTGGGTGCAAAAAATCCTTGTGGTCTTTCAGATAAGATAGAACGGTCATGATCTCGGCAATCCCTGCCTTGTCGTCGGCACCAAGTAGGGTTGTCCCATCGGATGTTATGATGGTATGCCCGATGCAGCGAATAAGATTAGGATTTTCTTGAACCTTTATGACCTGGGTCTTGTCACCCGGCAAGACGATGTCATTTCCATCATAGTTTTCGATGACATTGGGTTTTACCGGACCCCCCTTTACCCCAAAATATGTATCCATGTGTGCAAGAAGACCAATGGTCAAAACTTTGTCGCCACATTTTGTGTTCGCCTCCAAAGTCCCATAGACATAGCCCCATTCATCCATCTCCGCATCGGATATCCCAAGGTCTTGAAGTTCCTTGACCAAAAGCCGTCCCAACTCTTTTTGTTTCTCGGTGGATGGGCTTGATTTGGATTCCTCATCCGACTGTGTGTCTATCTGCACATATCTTAGAAACCTTTCAAGAAGCTCTTTCCTGTATTTTTCGTCTATCATCATGCCAAAAGTCCAGCAAGAAAACGGTTGAATAGTAGCGCGCGAAAGGCTCGCAAGTCAAAATTTCGGTTTCCCGCGATGAAAAAAACAAAAATTTTTTTCAGAAATGATAAGCTAAAAAGTGTTTTTCGGTTTTCACAAGCAAAAGGAGGAATGAACAATGGAACCAAGACCATGGCATCGTTTTTATGATGAAGGAGTGCCCACATCTATAAACTACCTTGATTTGACATTGCCCCAGATTCTGGATCGCACCGCTGAAAGATATAAAGACCGCTCTGCTGTGCTTTTCGAGGGGCTAAGGCTGACATATGGTCAACTGAAGGATGCTGTTGACAGATTTGCTTGCGCCCTGCAGGCTATGGGCATCAAGAAGGGGGACAAGATAGCAATCCAGTTGCCAAACCTGCCCCAGACCATAATCGCTTATTATGGCGTCCTAAAGGCTGGGGGCATTGCGGTCATGACAAATCCATTGTATGTGGCAAGGGAGATCGAGCATCAGTTCAATGATGCAGGTTGTCGGGCGTGCATTGTGGCAGACTTCTTGTGGATGCAGAAGGTTCGTGAGATAAGGGACAAACTTCCTTGCGAGTTTTATGTGCTAACGGGCATAAAGGACTTCTTGCCTTTCCCAAAGAACTTCCTGTTCCCGTTCGTAGCAAAAAAGACAGGGACGGTTGTAAAGGTTCCATCAGAAAAAGGGGTTTACTGGCTAAAAGACCTCCTGGACAGATACGAACCAAACCCTAAGCCGATTGAATATGACATGGAGGATATATGCAACCTTCAGTACACTGGTGGGACAACAGGAGTCTCAAAAGGGGCGATACTCACGCACAAAAATCTTTCCTACAATGTCCAACAATGCAGAGCATGGTTCCCGATCGTGGAAGAAGGAAGAGAGGTAATTCTAAGCGCACTTCCTTTCTTCCACTCCTTCGGGCTAACTGTCTGCATGAACTTCGCCATCTTGATTGGGGGGGTGCAGATACCTGTTCCAAATCCAAGGGACATAAAAAAGTTGATCTCACTAATCCAGAAATATAGGGTGACCTTGTTCCCAGGAGTTCCAACGCTTTTCAATGCCATCAATCAGTTCCCCGGGATAGACAAGGTGGACATTAGTTCAGTAAAGGGTTGCATATCTGGGTCTGCTCCACTGCCTATCGAGGTTGCCCAGAGGTTCGAACAACTGACTGGCGGGAGTATAATCGAGGGATATGGACTTACCGAGACCTCTCCCGTTTCTCATGCAAATCCGCTCGTGAACAAGGCTCGAAGAAAGATAGGGTCTATTGGACTTCCTATGCCCGATACTGACTGCAAGATCGTTGACCTCGAGGAAGGGACTAAGGAGCTTCCGCCAGGTCAGGATGGAGAGGTCATAATAAAAGGACCGCAGGTGATGAAAGGCTACTACAATAGACCTGACGAAACAGCACAGGTTTTGAGGGACGGATGGCTTTATACAGGCGACATAGGAAAGATGGATGAAGATGGCTATTTCTACATCGTTGGGCGAAAGAAAGAGATGATAATCGCTGGCGGGTATAACATCTATCCCAGGGAGATTGACGAGATACTCTACGAACACCCGAAGGTCCTTGAGGCTTGCGCAATAGGTGTGCCTGACCCTCACAGGGGCGAGACAGTGAAGGCTTTTGTGGTGCTGAAGCCTGGCGAGTCAGCGACAGAGCAAGAGATAATCGAATATTGCAAGACGAAACTTGCTGCGTACAAAGTGCCAAAGATGATAGAGTTCAGGCAGGAGCTCCCTAAGTCAACAGTTGGGAAGGTTCTAAGAAGGGTGTTGAAAGAGGAAGAGATGGCGAAGATAAAGAAGCAGTGAGCGGTGATGAAAAGATGTAGATTCAGGAAAAAGGTTGTAGAAATCCCAGGCATCGGTAAGGTCTTGTTACGCCTTCTGGAAAAAGGCGATGCCCCACTTCTTGTGGAGCTTTTCTATGTGTTGAGCCCAGAGACCATCTATAACCGATTTTTGACCCCAGTAAAGCAGGTTGACGAGACGCATTTGAAAAGGCTTGTGGAAATAGACCAGTGGAACGAGGTTGCAATTGCTTCGTGCATCCATGAAGGTGACAAGGAACGGATCATAGGGGTTGCGAGGTTTGCAAGGCTCGAAAACCCCGAAGAGGCAGAGGTTGCTATCGTGGTTGGAGACCCTTGGCAGGGAAAAGGCTTGGGGTCAGTTTTGCTGAAGACGATAGGAGAAGTGGCGGTGAAAAATGGCGTTCGAAGGTTTTATAGCACTATTGACCCTAACAACAGGAGGCTTCTCTGTTTCGCCAAGAGGTTTGGATTCGATTACAAATGTTCGTTCGAGAATGGTCTTCTAAGGCTGGTCACAGACCTTCGTTCTGGATAGATTAGGGGGTAATATGGAAAAGGACGAGAAAAACACGGGATGGGAAAAGTTGTTTGGAGACCTGAAAGCATCTGCCAGTCCAAAGGAAAACAAGAGCAAACCTGAAGGACATCATGTCGCCACAAAGACCTCTATGTTTCTTCAAGAGGCTTTGAAGGAAAAGAGGTTTCAGACTGTGGGCATGGTGCTTTTGAGAAAGGGGCACGGGAGAGAGGCAGCGAAGGTCGCTGATGCAGCGCTAAAAGAAGGGAAGTTCGAACAGGCTATCTCGATCTATTCGCAACTTGGGCTGAAGGAGGAAGTGGCAAAGGCTTATAAGGCGCAGGCGATGGCGATAAAGGAAAAGAAGGGACCGAAGAAGCTCGTTGCAAATGCCCTTTACAGGGCACTTCAGACCTACTGGGCTTTGTTACCAAATGCGGAAGAGGACAGGCTTAGATACACGGTCGAGATGCTGAAGGTGGGCATGGAGCTCACAAATGTGCTTCAAGAGATGGAAGACCATTGGGGATGTGCCGAGACAGCGCTTTATTGCGCTCAGCTCTGTAAATCGCTGTTACCGTTGACATCGCAGTCCGCCTTCCTGAGCGCATTCCCTGAGGTGTGCGCCTCGCTCGAAGATAACTTCAATATGTGCATAAACATGGCAACCGAGAACTACAGGCTTTTTGTCAATAAAAACAAGGTTGCGCCCAACGACGAGAAGGGCAAGTTGGTTGTTTCGAAACTTAGAATCATAAAGGGGCTCAAAGATGCGCAGAAATAGGCTTTTCGATCTTTGTGTGTTCGCACTGGTAGTGGTTTTGAATGGTTGTAGTTCGGGGGGCGGTGGTGCGAGTGTGAAGGATGTGCCAGATGAAGGAGTTGTGGGGGATAGTGGGTTAGAGTTGTCCGAGGTAGCGAAAGAAGTTGAAGAAGTATTCGAGATCCACGGAGATGTGTCTTTGGATGAAGGTGTTGTGGACTTAGAGGATGCGTTTGAGGCAGAGGATGTTGTTGGGGTGGAGGACGGCGCGATAGAGGTGTATTCGGATGAGACCTCGGGTGACCTTATACCAGATATTCCTTACGATGGACCGATACCTCCCGATGCGCTTCCATTCGAGTTTACAAGGGAGGACAGGGGCGAGCCCTTGTCTAAGGAAGAGGTCGAGGAAGCAACAAGAAGCATCCTCAAGTTTTTCAAGGAGATTGACTTTTTCAAATATTTGCTCAGGACAAGTCATGGTGTTGATGCATCCACAGGCAAACCAGACTTCTTGAACTTCTGGAACGATGTGGTAGCGGTAAAGGAAGGCGACAGGGTGACTTTTGTCCAAAGTGGAGTGGATCACAATATGTGGATCCCATCGTCCAAGCTATTGTCTTCCGCGATTGGGTTCTATTTGCTTACGGGTGATTTCTATGCGGGGAAGGTTGCTGAACAGTATTGCAAAGGGCTTGTTGCAACCATGAAGGGGATGGTCTATGATGAAAACGATAAAAACCCTTATCTTATGGCTCGCAATGTGATGACCTTTGACCACGAGTTTGTAATGGACTACGCAAGGTGGAGAGACGATGGTAGGAAGAAGGCAGTTAGATATTCCTCCCAGTTTTATCCTTATGTCGAGTGGAATGCACAGAGGTTCAAGTATCCAAACAATCCTTACTGGGGCGAGGTTTGGGTGACAAATATGAGGTCTAAGGACGATGTGTGTCATATTGTGCGGACGACGACCTTTTTGCCTTATGTGGTGGAAAACGCAAAGGATGAGTTCGTGCGTAACGCGTGCAGTGAGGCGCTTGAATACATGAGAGGATTTAACAAGGATATCGTGGATTCAGGATATAACATAAGGACAAAAGACCCAGATGGGAATGCATATATCATTCCAGATCAGGATTTGGGCAGTTATGTGTGGTATGTGGCTCTGGACGAGCGCAATGAATGCCCTGCAAGGTTCGCCTCGGACATGATTGCATATGGAGAAAGAAAGACAAACTTCTGCGGCACAGGCACGGGTTCTATCTATGACCAGGTAGCAGTGATAACGCACTATTACAACTATGCGATTATATGGAACTTCCACATGGCAGCGCTTGGGAATGCCCTTGTGCACGCCCAGCTTGGCGATGCCTATCCCTTGCTGGAAGGGCTTGCGATAAGGGCGGACGCGTATGTGCATCCATCTTCAGACGAGCCTGGGGCAAAAGACAAGAACTGGGAAGCGGATGTGGCAGAGTTCCTTTTGCAGTCCGCATCTTTGGGGTTGCCTTTGACAAGCGAAGAGGCTAGGTTGATACAAAAGGTCTGGATAAAGACAGTCGAGGCTTTTAGGGCATTTGAAAGGTGGGACTTGTGGTCAGAAGATGTCCCGGATGGGAACTATCCTGCAAACGGAGGTTTCAGACCTGGAAGACCCGATGGAGGAGTGGACATCGAATCCGTCGCGCTTATCTTTGAATACTGTGCCTCTCCATTTAGAAACCCAACTGGTGCAAAGTTCATTGATTGCGACATAGTGAAAGACCCTTCGAGGTGGTAGAACGCTTGTAAGGGCAACTGGACGGTCGCCCCTACCATTCGCATTCCCAGAAATTTACGGATCGACCTTTGGATATGCCTTATCGATCCTTTCTTGCAGTTCTATGGTCAAACCGATCGCCCTAGCCATCTTAGTGTAATGGTTTATCTCATCAGGCAACAGTTTGCGTCCCTTTCTGTCCTTCAGAGTAAGAGTAAATGTAATTATTAAAGACCTCTTCAACTGGAGGTAGCAGATCTAGCGCTCCTTTCAATGCCTCAGTGAATTTCGAGCTCGAGTTCGGAACACAAGCGTCTTGATCCTCGAAAAGCGCATAGTTTCTGGGTTCAAAGACCGCGTGAAGCGGGAAAAGATATGCAGTCTCCTTGGTCTTTGTAGAAACGAGGCGTATAGCGTCGAGTGTTTGCGCGACAACATCGTCAGGAAGAGGTCCCGTAAAGGTTCTGAGTTTTTGAAGAAGCTTCCGCTTTGTAAACCCGACCACAAGGTAGTCTCGATGCGTCTTTACTGCGCTCGACCACTGCCTGAATATATCGGAAAGACTCCAGAACTCCTGGTACCTATCAAGCAGAGCAAAGTTTTTGGGAACAAAGAAGCAGAAGGGCTTTTTAGATTTCACCTTTTGCCATCTTGGGAGCTACACATCACTGGTAGCAAGATATCTGTACTTTTCCCTTCTCGAGCCCCAAACATCACTCTTTGTTGATGGCGGAAATGTCTGCCTTTTTTAGCACATGGACTATCTCTTCGACCACCCAGTCAAGGGATTCAGGGAGATGCGGTCCTGTTGAAGAAATAGCGATTTGATGGATACCTCCACCGCATCCAGCAGTTTGCCATTTCTAAAAAGCCTGAATTCGATAAGGTTAGTCAAAATCAAGTTGGGCAAAGAATCACGATACCTTGTCAACTGGTTTGTGTTTTCAACCTCATCCAGATTTGCATCCAAAAGTTTGACCT
>Ga0272449_1002217_pt1 | contig 18373 bp, 20 predicted proteins | sample YNPCB0241_FD_198679 | JGI IMG/M metagenome (GOLD analysis project Ga0272449, IMG submission 198679) | Hot spring sediment microbial communities from Yellowstone National Park, WY, United States - YNP-CB-024-1 | ecosystem: Environmental > Aquatic > Thermal springs > Hot (42-90C) > Sediment... | reverse complement strand
GGCAGATTTTAATAAAAGAGGGTTTGCATGAGGCAAAAAAGAAGCGAAAGAGCCATCGAAGGAGATGGAGGATGCCAAAGGCAGGAATGCTTGTCCAGTTGGATTCATCCCAACATGCTTGGCTTGATGGTATTTTAGATGAATGGTGGTTAGTAGCGATGAAAGATGATGCAGATGGCTATGTTTATGGGAGATTTTATCCTGCGGATAAAACTTTTTCCAATATGGAGGTAATAAAGGAGTATATAAAAAGAAGGGGATTATTTATGAAACTATACGTAGATAATGCAAGCCATTTTAGAACAACAAGACATGGTGGTTTGCATTATGAAGTATCAGTTGAACAAAAAGAGACGCAGATACAAAGGGCTTTAAGGGAACTAAATATAGGGGTTGAGTTTGCCAATTCTCCACAGGCAAAGGGGAAGATAGAGAGACTTTTTGGGTTCTTACAAGACAGGCTAATAAATGAGATGAAGTTAAGAGGGATAAAAGATTACGATAGTGCCAACAGATTTTTGGATGAGGTATTTTGGCCCTGGTATAATAACAGATATGGGGTTAAAGCTGAGAGTGTTTATCGTGAATTGCCTGATGGTATAAACCTTGACCTGATATTTACAGTAAGGGAAAAAAGAAAGGTAAATAAAGATAACACTATAAAATTTAAGGGGCAAACATACCAATTACTGCCGACAAATGGACTAAGAAGATTTGCCGGTAAGTGGGTTTATGTTTGTAGAGATCAAAAGGCTCAGATTACTGTCCTTTGTGATGGAAATAAAATAGCTTATAACTTATTTCAAGAAAAAGGAAAAATTTTAAATAATAGTTCAACTGTTGAAGAAACAATGAGCACAAACAAGAAGGTGGAAAAGAAAAAGAAATGGAAACCAGCAGAAAACCACCCCTGAAGAGGAAATTTTAAATTAAAGAAAAAGAACAATAATGTGACATTTTAAACTGGGAATTAAATGTGACATTGACATTAGTAATAACACTAAATTTTTACATCGACGAAAGTTGAAAAAAACTATCGTTTTTACTATAATCTTTTACTCAATGAAAATAGAGGAATTTTACTATGAGATCCCAAAAGATTTAATTGCTCAAAGGCCTGCACAAAAAAAAAGTCAATCGAGACTTTTAGTTTTAGATGTAGTAAAAAATAGGATTTTACATAAAAAATTCTCCGATATAACCGAATTTTTTAATGAAGGAGATGTGCTAGTACTTAATGACACCCAAGTTCAGAAGGCAAGGGTAGTAGGAAATAAAATAACGGGTGGAAAAGTTGAGCTTTTATTTTTTAAAAACCATGCTTTGAGTAATAATTATTTAGCACTTGTAAAGGGAAAGGTGGGGGAATGGGCTAAAGTTTTGGTGGGTAATTTAGAGATAGAGATAAAAAAGTTTAAAGAAAATTTTTATGTTGTTAATGAAACAGATGATATTGTTGAATCGATGATGTCAGAATATGGCATGATACCTTTGCCTCCCTATATTAAGAGAAAACCAGAAAAAGAAGATGAAGAAAGATACCAGACTATTTTTGGTAGAAAAAAAGGGTCTATTGCTTCTCCTACTGCCTCGCTTCACTTTCAAGATGATATTGTTTTGAAATTAAAGGAAAAGGGAGTAATCTTTACATTTTTGACATTACATGTTGGACCAGGTACCTTCTTGCCCATTAAAGTAAGTGATGTAGAATCACATAACATGCTGCCTGAATATTGTGAAATTTCTGAGGAAACTGCAAATACAATAAACAATGCTTTCAGACGGGGCAAAAATGTTTTATTTTGTGGCACAACTGTTGTCAGAGCTATTGAATGGGCATCGAAGAATGGGATAGTTGAACCTAAAAAAGGTTATGCAGATATATTTATTTATCCTGGCTATACATTTAAAATAGTCAGGAATATGCTAACTAATTTTCATCTGCCTGGATCGACACCACTATTACTTGTTTGTGCCCTTGCAGGTAAAGATAGAATTTTTAAAGCTTATAACGAAGCAATCTCTTTGAAATACAGGTTTTTCAGTTATGGTGATGCTATGTTAATATGGAAAAGGTAAAAGTGATGTTTAGGATATTGAAAGAGGAACCAGCAACTAATGCACGCGTTGGAAGGTTTGAAACAAAAAGAGGTGGTTTTAGAACCCCAGTTTTTATGCCTGTAGGAACTTTGGGTAGTGTTAAAGCACTGTCAACTTTGGAATTGAAAGAGATGGGTTATGAAATAATGCTTGGTAATACATATCATCTCTATTTAAGACCAGGCATTGAAATAATAAAACATTTTGGGGGGCTACATCGTTTCATAAATTGGCAAGGTTCAATATTGACTGATAGTGGTGGATTCCAAGTGTTTTCTCTTAATGCTTTAAGAAAAATTAAGAAAGATGGTGTTGAGTTTCGTTCTCATATTGATGGTAGCAAGCATCTATTCACACCTGAAAAAGTGATAGAATATCAGTTTATATATGGTAGTGATATAGCGATGGTGCTTGATGTATGTCCACCATATCCATGTGATTATAAAGAAGCAAAAGAAGCTGTTAAATTAACCACAGAGTGGGCTAAGAAAAGTATAGATAAGGCAAGAAAATTAAATATGAAGGTGTTTGGTATAGTTCAGGGTAGTATTTATGATGATTTAAGAAGGGCCTCTGCAGAAAGTCTTGTAGCTCTTGACTTTGATGGTTATGCTATAGGCGGACTTGGTATAGGTGAACCTAAAGAAACAATGTGGAGTATCGTTGATGAGGTTGTAAAGATCCTACCTAAAAATAAACCGAGATATTTAATGGGTATAGGAAAGCCTGAAGATTTTATCGAGGGGATAAAAAGAGGTATTGATATGTTTGATTGTGTTGTACCTACAAGAAATGCAAGGAATGGGACTTTATATACGTCTAAGGGTAGAGTGCTCATCAAAAAAGAAAAGTATAAATTGGATGAAAGACCTATTGATGAAGATTGTCAGTGTTTTACTTGTAGGAACTATTCCCGTGCTTATCTAAGACATTTATTTACCATTGGTGAGGTGTTATCGTTACGGCTTAATACAATTCACAATCTTTATTATTATTTTTCCTTGATAAAAAATATTAGAAAAGCAATAATTGATGAAAAATTACCTGAATATATGGTAAAATTTTACGAATCACAAAAGGAGGAAGGGTATGATTGATTTTATTACAAATGCTTATGCTATGGGAAGTGCACCAAATGGTGGTCAAGCAGGAGGAAATCCCTTACTTGGATTGTTACCACTTATAGTAATGTTCGTAATTTTTTATTTCTTAATCATTTTACCTCAACAGAAAAAAGCAAAAAAACACAAAGAAATGATTGATTCTTTAAAGAAAGGTGATAAAGTACTTACCGCTGGTGGTATCTATGGTACTGTTACTGGAGTAGCAGAGAAGGCTGTCACAATTGATATTGGTGATAATGTTAAAGTTAAAGTGAATAAGAATTACATTACTGCAGTAATGAGCCAAGATTTCGATTCAGATAATTTTTAATAAAAATTGTTTTGGGGTTGAATAATGAAAAGGTTAGACTGGCGTTTTTACTTAATTATTCTGTTTTTGTTGTGTTCAATTTATGTTTTAATTCCTACTGTTGTTAAGGATATTCCCAAAAATATGAAAAAGTTTTTTATAGTTGAGCCTATAAAGTTAGGACTTGATTTGCAGGGAGGGATTCACGTTTTACTTGAGGTTGATACAAAAAAGGCTTATGAAGCAGATTTATTAGGTAAAGCAGCTCAAATTAAGGAAGCATTTTCAAAGAAGGGATTACTCTATGAATATGTAAAGGTTGAAAATGAAGGGATTGTTATAAGTACACCTTTTAAAGAAAAATGGGATGAAATGGAAAAAATAATTACAAAAGAACTTTTTTCAAAAGTTGATGTTATAAAAGTTAAGGAAGATAGTTCATCTATTACATACAGGCTTGAGTTTGATGCAAAAGTTAGGGAACTAATTGAGCAATCAGCAGTAAAGCAAGCACTTGAAACGATTAGAAACAGAATTGACCAGTTTGGAGTTACAGAGCCAATTATTCACACACAAGGCAAAGATAACATTGTTGTTGAACTGCCTGGTATTAAAGAACCAAAAAGGGCAATAGAGCTAATGGGAAAGACAGCAATGCTTGAGTTTAAACTGGTAAGGGAAGATATAACACCAGAAGTGATTAGTAAAGGTAATATACCACCTGAAGTTGAGCTTATTCCAGAAAGAAGGATTAATCGAGAAACAGGTGAAATACAGCAATATACTATTGCTGTTAACAGAGAGCCACTTCTTACAGGAAGGCTATTACAAGACGCCCAGGTAAGGATTAATAACCAGTTTAATCAACCCTATGTATGGATGAAGTTTAATGCAGAAGGTGCAAGGGTTTTTGAAAGAGTGACAGGTGAAAATGTTGGGAAAAGGATGGCTGTTATCCTTGATGGTATATCTTATTCATCACCAGTTATAAGGGATAGAATTAGTGGTGGAGAGGCTGTGATAGAAGGCAACTTTGACCATAAAGAAGCTTCAGATTTAGCTATTGTTTTAAGGGCAGGTTCTTTACCAGCTCCAGTAAAAGTTATACAGAATATTACTGTAGGCCCGACATTAGGTATGGATTCTATTAAAAAAGGTTTTATTTCATCATTAATGGCATTTATTGCGGTGCTTGTCTTTATGATTATTTACTATAAAAAAGCGGGAATAATAGCAATCTCAGTTTTAATATTGAATTTATTATATTTGTTGGCAGTTGTTGCAGCTATGAGGGCAACTCTTACATTACCAGGTATTGCAGGAATAATATTGATGATTGGAATGGGAGTTGATTCTAATGTGCTTATTTTTGAAAGAATAAAAGAAGAGTTTAGAATTGGTAAAACTTTTCGGAATGCAATTGAGTCTGGATTTAAAAATGCCTTTTGGACTATTGTAGACTCCCATATTACAACACTAATAACTGCAGCAATACTTTTCCAGTTTGGGACAGGTCCAATTAAGGGGTTTGCAGTAACTTTGACTATAGGTATAGCTATTAACCTTTTTACAGTACTTGTTGGGACAAAATCTGTTTATGATTATCTAATCTGGAACAAAAAAATCACTAAGCTAAGCATCTAGGAGAATGTAAGATGGAGATAAGGAAATACAATTTCGATTTTTTTAAAGTCTTAAAAATAACAGTTACAGTTTCAATAATACTTGTCATGATTGGAATTTTTGGTATTTTTATGATGTTTAGTGGAAAGGGTGTTGGTATTGATTTCAGTGGCGGAAATGCTATTACGGTAAAATTTAGGGAGCAATTAAGTATCGGTGAAATAAGACAGATTGCTTCTAAATCAGGTGTTAACTTCGATATAATACATCTTCCCCAAGAAAACAAAGCGATTTTTAAAACTAAACTTGTTGAGATAAATGGAAAGAAGGTATCAGATATACTCGATGAAGTTTTAGTAAGGGTGCTTACAAAGGATGGGTATGTAATGGAAGGTATTGTTGAGATTGGTCCTAGGGTAAGTAGTGATTTAAAAAAGGATGCTACAATAGCTTTTATACTTTCTGCTATTGGTATTATCCTTTATTTAGCATGGAGATTTGAGAAAAAATTTGGAATAGCTGCAGCCATCGCAACTTATCACGATGTTATTGCTATTGTTGGTTTAATGTATCTTATGGGATATGAAATGGATTTGCTGATTTTAACAGCATTGTTAACAATTGCAGGGTACTCTTTAACGGATACTGTTGTAGTATTTGATAGAATTAGGGAAAATTTAAGGAAAAAGGTTTCCACAAACTTAAAAGAAGTTATTAACATTAGCATTAATGAAACTCTAAGAAGAACAATAATAACATCAGTAACTACGCTCTTTTCATCATTAGCTCTGCTTATATTTGGTGGTGAGGTTTTGAGAAGTTTTTCTATTGCTATAACGTTGGGGGTTATAATAGGGACATATTCATCAATATTTATTGCTAGCCCGCTCCTAATAGCTATGAAATTGGATCCAAAAAAACTAAAAAAGTAGAGGCATAAAAATGAAAAAAATAGCAATAGTTGGTTTGGGTAATATGGGGCAGGCGTTATTAAGAGGCTTGCTTGATGGTAATGTTTTTAAGAGAGAAGAAGTTTTTGGAGTGGAAAAAGACAAACTTAAAGCTGATTTTGTAAAAGAAATGTTTAAAATTAATGTTTCTCAAAAATACAATTTGCTGGACAAAGTTGATGTCATTATATTGGCTGTAAAACCTCAAAATATGGGAGAAGTTATCAGAAGTATAAAAAAATATGCAGATAAAAAGCTTATTATAAGCATTGCTGCAGGGATTACAACTCGTTACATAAAAAACATTTTAAAAAACTCAAGGATTGTTAGGTGCATGCCTAACACACCTGCCTTAGTACTTAAAGGTGTTACTGGCATTTATTGTGATAAAACAGTTACAAATGAAGATAGAAGGTTGGTTTTAGAAGTACTAGGTGCTATTGGAGAAACAATGTTTTTTGATGATGAGTCCTATATTGATAGGGTAACAGCAATTTCAGGAAGTGGTCCTGCATATGTTTTTTATTTTCTTGAGGCGATAGAAGAAGCAGGTGTTTTAATTGGTTTGTCAAGGTCTGATGCAAGGAAATTAGCTAAAGAGACTTTTGAAGGTAGTATTGAACTAGTTAAAAAAACTGGTAAAGAACCTACTGAACTTAGAGAGATGGTTACATCACCTGCTGGGACAACAATCGCAGCTTTGCATGTGTTTGAGAAAGAAGGTGTTAAAGGAATTATAATGGATGCTATAATGAAGGCTTATAATCGTTCTAAAGAGTTAGGCAGTTAAGGGGGATTTTTTAGATGTTTATATTTTCAAATCTTATAATTGCAATTAGTGAAATCACAAAGCTTGTTCTTACAGTTTATAATATACTTTTAGTTATCAGAGTTTTTGCATCATGGGTTAGTGCAAATCCTTACAATCCAATAGTAAGAATTGTATATGTTTTGACAGAACCAGTTTTAAAGCCAATTAGAAGAATCATACCTCCTATCCCATTAGGTGCAGTTTACATTGATTTAAGTCCAATTGTGTTATTTTTAATAATCCATTTTCTCAATAATTTTATTGTTGGTACTTTAAGAGATTTAGCCTCTCATATAAGGGGTGTATAGTTATGAAAATAACACCTGCAGATATTTTGAACCAGAAATTTGGTATTTCTTTTAGAGGTTATGATAGGGACGAAGTTGATGCTTTTCTTGATTTAATAGCAAAAGATATGGAAGATTTGTTGAGAGAAAATAGTTTTTTGAAGGATGAGATAGAGAAGCTTAATGCAGAAGTTGCGAGATTACGTGAAATGGAGGAAACAATTAAAGATACAATAATTTCTGCTCAAAAGATGGCTGAAACGTTTAAAGAAAATGCAAGAAAAGAGAGTGAAAATATACTTGATGCGGCAAGATTACAGGCAGAAAAAATATGTTTTGAGGCAACAAAAGAGGTAGCTGAAACAAAAGCAGAATTGCAAAAACTTCAGTCAAAACTCATTGAGTTAAAAGAGTTGGTAAAAGGTATTTTTGAAGGTTTTATTGAAAATATAGATAGAGTTATAAAATGCTCGGATAATTAAAGCATGCACATAAAAGTAAAAGTTAAACCAAATGCTAAAGAAAATAGTGTTACAAAGGTTGAAGATACCTATGTAGTAAGTGTTACTGTACCACCTGTTGATGGCAAAGCAAATGAAAAAACTATAGAATTACTTGCAGATTTTTTTAAATTACCAAAGACTAAATTTAAGGTATTGCGTGGTCTTTCAACAAGGAATAAAATTATTGAGATAATGGAAAGCTAAAAATAAGATGAAAAAAGTTTTAGTTATACTTTTTATAAGTGTTTTATTTGCCTGTGCTACTAAACAGGCAACTCTTACACCTGAAGCAGTTTATAAAGAAGCAACAGAAGCTTTCAGAAATAAAGATTATCCTACATCTATTGAATCTTTCAAAAAAGTAAAGGAGCTATTTCCTGAACATCCATTGGCACAGTTATCTCAATTAGAAATAGCTGAGGTGCACTTTAAAGCACAAGAGTATGATGAGGCTGCATTAGCCTATGATGAGTTTATTAGGTTGTATCCAGGCAATATAAATATTCCATATGCAAGATACAAAGAGGCTTTATGCTATTATAATCAGATCTCGCAACCCGATAGGGATCAGAGTGCAACAAGAAAAGCCATTGAAAAGTTTGAAAAGATAATAAAGGATTATCCCGATACACCTTATGCTGTTAAATCTTATGAGTATCTTAAGTTTTGTAGAAAAAGGCTTGCAGAACAAGAAATATTTGTGGCTAATTTTTATTTAAAATCAGAGAAATATAATGCTGCCGAGAAGCGTTTTCTTTATGTTTTGAAGTTTTTTTATGACGTGGAAGTTCAACAGGATGCGTTATTAGCTTTGTACAATTTATATAAGATGACTGGTCAGACAACAAAGGCTGAGGATATTAAAAGAACGATGGAATTTTTCTTCCCTTACATTGTTGTAGATAAAAAAATTTAAAATAGGGGTTTTTTATGGATAAAATGGATTTATACGAAAAGGGATTGAAAGCATTTGAGAAAAAGAACTATGAAGAAGCAGAGAAATATTTCGAGGAATTACTTTTAAATGGGTATAACTTTCCTGATATTCTTAATAAGCTTGCAGTTTTAAAAAGTCTTAAAGGTGATTATGAAAAGGCAGTAGAACTTTTAAAGAAGGCACTTGAGATAAATCCTCGATATTCCGAAGCAGCTATTAACCTGATATATGTTTTGAATGAGCTTGGTAGGTATGATGAATCGAAAAAAGTTCAAGAAAAATTAAAAAATATAACTTTAAGACAAAAGGAAAAAACATTAGATCCCTTTGTTATTGGTAAAATAGCTAATTTACATGCAGAACTTGGTGAAAGATATGTTGAGATAGGTTTGTATGAAGAAGCTATCAATGAGTATAAAAAGGCAATAAAACTAAGGCCAACTTTTGTAGATTTAAGAACAAGATTAGCAGTTTTATTAAGGGAGCAAGGAGAAATAGAAGAGGCTATTGAGCATTTAACCCAATGTCTTTTAGAAAAGAAAGATTATATACCTGCTCTTATTCAGCTTGGACTTACCTATTATGTAATGGGTGAATATGAACTTGCAAAAAAACAATGGGATAGAGTTCTTGCAATCGATCCTAATAATTCAATTACAAAGTTATACATCAACATGTTAAAAAACATAGAAAAAAAATGAAATAATGGGGGGAGTAAAATGGAAAACAGGTTTAAAGAATCTTTGCTTGACAAATCAGTTTTTTCTGTTACTTGGGAGTTAGTACCTGGAAGAGGAGCAAGAGAAAAGGCGCAAGAAACAGTTTTTGCAAATGCAGAAGCCGCAGCAAAGAGTGGTAAGATTCATGCTTTAACAATTACAGATAATCCTGGCGGAAATCCAGCAATACTTGCTGATTACCTAGGTATGGAGATTATTAAGTTAGGCATTGAACCACTTGTTCATTTTACATGCAAAGATAAAAACAGAAATCAGATTGAAGGTCAGCTTTATGCACTTGCTCGTGCAAATGTTAGAAATTTACTTGTTATGACTGGAGATTATCCAGTTTCTGGTTTTAAGGGTAGAGCCAAACCTGTTTTTGATTTAGACCCAGTTCATGTATTAAAACTTATTTCTGAAATGAATAACGGACTTGAAATTGAAGCTATGGGTAAAACTCAAAAGCTTCAGCCAACAGAATTTTTTGCAGGATGTGCAGTTTCACCATTTAAAAGGGACGAAGCAGAACAAATGGTTCAATATTATAAATTAAAGAAAAAAGTTGAAGCTGGAGCAAGTTTTATAATCCCACAATTAGGGTATGATATAAGGAAATTTCATGAATTGATGCAGTTCGTAAGAGAGAATGGGTGGAATATACCTGTTATAGGCAATGTTTACATACTCCCCTATGGAGCTGCAAAACTTATGTATGAAAATAAAGTCCCAGGTTGTGTTGTAACAAAAGAGTTACTTGCTATATTAGAAAAAGAAAAGGATGCACCTGATAAAGGTAAGCAAGCTCGTCTTGATAGGGCAGCAAAAATGTATGGTTTCTTCAAAGGGATGGGATATGATGGAGTGCATATTGGTGGACATGGTGTTAAACTTGAAGAAGTGCTCTATATTATAGAAAAAGGTGAAGAGTTTTCTAAAAACTGGATGGATTATGTTCATGAATTCCAATTCCCTATGCCTAATGGGTTTTACTACTATGAAAAAGATGAAAAGACAGGTTTAAATACAACAACACCTACGAACAGAAAAAATAGACCATTAGATACAGATGTGCCTGCAATTTATAGTTTTAATAGATTTATGCATGAGTTTATGTTTGAACCAGGCAAAGGGCTTTTCGGGATGATGAGAGGCTTGATGAAGTCAATAGATGGCAGTTCATTTGAACATGCCTTTACAAAATTTGAACATCTTGTAAAGGTTTTGCTTTTTGATTGTGAAAACTGTGGGGATTGTGCACTTTTTGAATTAGCCTTTCTGTGTCCAATGAGCCAGTGTCCAAAGAAACAGAGAAATGGAGCATGTGGTGGTTCTTTTGAAGGTTGGTGTGAAGTCTATCCAAAGAAAAAGAAATGTATATATGTGAGGGCTTATTCAAGACTTAAAAAGTATGGGGAGGAAGAAACTTTAAGAGATATATACGTTCCACCAGTAAATTGGGATTTTTATCAAACTGCATCTTGGATCAACTTCTTCCTTGGAAGAGACCACGTAAGTAAAAGGCTTGGTGTACCTTATGTAGCTAAAAAGGGGTCAAACTAGAATATATCTCGTTTAAGAAGCCCCATTAATGGGGCTTCTTTTTTTATGGAGTACATGTATGAAGATTCTTGTGACAGGTGGCGCTGGGTTTATTGGTAGCCATGTAGTAGATGGGTATATTTCGAAAGGTAATGAAGTTGTGGTTGTAGACAACCTGTCCTCTGGCAAATGGGAAAACATAAATAAAAAAGCAAAATTTTATCTTGTTGACATTAGAGATAAAGATGTACTTGAAAAAATTTTTGAAAAAGAAGAAATTGATATTGTAAATCATCACGCTGCTCAAATAAGCGTACCTTTAAGCGTTCAAAATCCTGCACTTGATGCGGAGATCAATGTATTAGGTTTGTTAAATATACTGGAATTATCAGTTAAGTATCATGTGAAAAAGGTTATATTTATTTCTAGTGGCGGTGCAATTTATGGAGAAGCTGATGAGTATCCTACTACAGAAAATTATCCACCAAAACCTCTTTCACCTTATGCTGTTACGAAGTTTATTTCAGAAAAGTATTTATACTATTATAGCCATCAATTTGGCCTTGATTTTACAGTTCTTAGATATGCTAATGTTTACGGCCCAAGGCAGATACCTCATGGAGAAGCAGGTGTGGTAAGTATATTTATGACTAAACTTTTGAAAGGTGAAAAATGCACCATTTATGCATACAAAGACGAAATGGAAGGCATGAAGAGAGATTATGTTTATGTGAAAGATGTTGTTAAAGCAAATATTTTAGCTCTTACAAAAGGCTCAAAAGATGTTTTTAATATTGGTACAGGTATACCTACTTCTACTGAGGCTCTTTTTAGTAAAATTTTTATTATAATGAAAAAAATGTGTAACATACCGGATGATCTAAGGTTTACCAATAAAGCACCACAAAGGCCAGGTGATATAAGAAGGAGTTGTCTTAATATAAGCAAAGCAAAGAAATGTCTTAAGTGGAAACCTGATTATGATTTAACGAAAGGTATAAAAGAAACTGCAATCTGGCAAATTAAACATTTTAAAGGTGTATGAGAATGAAAAAACTATGGGGTGGTAGGTTTTCAAAAAAGACAAATGAGATAGTTGAATCATTTACTGAGTCAATAAGTTTTGATTGTAGGCTATACGAAGAGGATATTGATGGTAGTATTGCCCATGCAAAAATGCTAGCAGACCAGCAGATTATAACTTCTGTAGAAGCTGATAAAATTATAAAAGGCTTACAGGAGATAAAAAAGGAAATAGAAAAGGGTGAATTTGAGTTTAGAAAGGAATATGAAGATATACATATGGCTATAGAAACCAGGTTGAAAGAAAAAATTGGAGATATAGCAGGAAAACTCCATACCGCAAGAAGCAGGAATGACCAGATCGCTCTTGATATGAGACTTTATGTGAAAAAAAAGATAGAGACGATACATTTGCTTATAACAAATTTACAAAAGGTATTTGTAGAAAAAGCAGAAAAATATAAAGATTGTCCAGCACCAGGTTATACCCATTTACAAAGGGCGCAGCCTGTGTTTTTAGCACATTACCTACTTGCCTTTGTTGAAATGTGGGAAAGGGATAAGGGAAGGTTAATTGATTGTTTTAAAAGGGTTGATTTTTCTCCACTTGGTTCTTGTGCATTGGCAGGAACAACTTTTCCACTTAATAGAGAAGAGGTTGCTAAAAATCTTGGATTTAGTGGTGTTACTCAAAATAGTATGGATGCAGTATCAGATAGAGATTTTATCATTGAGTTTTTATCTTCTCTTTCTATAATTATGATGCATCTATCGCGTCTTGCAGAAGATATGATTTTGTGGAATAGTTATGAGTTTTCTTTTGTTATACTACCCGATGATTTTTGTACGGGTAGCAGTATTATGCCTCAAAAGAAGAATCCCGATGTTCTTGAACTTGTTCGTGGTAAAACGGGGCGGGTTTATGGAAGTTTAATGGCTATTTTAACCATTATGAAAGGTCTACCAATGACCTATAACAGGGATATGCAGGAAGATAAGGAACAGCTTTTTGATGCGGTAGATACCGTTGAGAAGTGTCTAGAAGTTTTAGTACCACTTTTTCAAAAAACAGAGTTTAATGTCGCGAAGCTAACTGAAGAATCAAAAAAAGGTTTTATCTTGGCAACGGAAATAGCTGATTACCTTACTAAAAGAGGTGTTCCCTTTAGAAAAGCTCATGAAATAACAGGGAAAATTGTTGCATACTGTGAAAAGCTAAAAAAAGATTTATTTGATTTATCGTTATTAGAGTATAAAAAGTTTTACCCTGACTTTGATAGTGATTTATATGAAGTTATTGAGCTTAAAAGGGCAATAGGTGCTAAAAATGTAACGGGGGGAACTGGAGAAAAGTCTATCAAAGCGCAACTAAAAAAGTGGAGAAAAAAGCTTTTCCAATGAGAATAATAACTAAATTGTTGTTATGTTTGTTTGTACTATTTTTTGCTTGCGGTAAAAAAGGACCTTTAAAACCACCTGTAATTGAACTTCCAGGCATAAAAGATGCCTCTTTTAATATTGTAGAAGACCGTGTATTAATAAGAGCTGTTATGGATAAAGACATAGAGTTTTTTAAAATTGAAAGAATTGAGCTTGATAATCAAAATAACCCCTTTTCTAGTAAGGTTGTATACGAAGGCATAGAAAAAAACCTCTATTTTATAGATAAAAATCTTGATACATATAAAACATACCAGTATAAAATAGTGCCATTTCTGAAAAAAAACAAAGTAGGTAACATTTATCTTTCTACACCAATTAGTTTTAAGTTAGTAAGACCACCTTACAATTTGAAAGCAGAGATACTTGAAACACTTGGTTCAATAACGCTCTATTATGAAGGTGATAATTGTGATTCTTATAGGGTATATCGTTACAAAAAAGGTGAAAAAAAAACAAAAATACCTTTAATAGAAACAAAAGATACCTATTTCAATGATGATAGCCCTATAATGGGTAGTGAAATATTTTATGAAGTATCCTGCTTAAAAGATGGCAAAGAAAGCATAGATAACCCTTCAATTTTGATAAATTTAAAGTGAGGGGATTTTATGTATTACGAAGCACAAATTAACAACACGAAATTTGTTTTAAAAGTTGGGGATATTACTGAAGTAGATACTGAAGCAATTGTAAATGCTGCAAATCCAACACTGCTTGGTGGTGGAGGTGTAGATGGAGCCATTCATAGAAAAGGTGGTCCTAAAATACTTGAGGAATGTAAAAAAATTGGTGGGTGTGAACCTGGTAATGCTGTGATAACAACGGGTGGTAATTTGAAAGCAAAATATGTTATTCATACTGTGGGACCTATATGGCGTGGTGGTAGATTTAATGAAGAGGAGATATTGAAAAATGCATATCAAAATAGTCTTAAGATAGCAAAGAGCCATAATATAAGAACTGTTTCTTTTCCGTCAATTAGTACAGGTGCATATGGATACCCCATTGAATTAGCAAGCAAAGTAGCTTTAAAATCAATCATAGATTTTCTTAAAAAAGAAAAGTTTTTTGATGAGATAAGAATGGTTTTGTTTAAAGAGCCTGATTTTGCAATATATAAATCAAAGTTAGAAGAGTTGTTAACTGCAAGTTAATTGAATTTTGTCCCTTTTTCAGCCATAATTATATTATGGTAAATTTCAAAGAAAGGCTATTTAGTATCATAAGCTTTTTGGCTATTGTTTTAATAATTACAGAGTTGTCTCTAAATTTAGTAGGCACAAGGCTTTGTGAAACAGAAGGTTGTGAGTTAGTAGCAAAACAAGTTAGATTTGGAGATTGGGTAATCCTACTATTAGGATTACTAATTTTTTTAACAATCTTTTTAACCCATAGACTTTCTCTGAAATATGTTAAGAAAGACGAGATAAAAAGAAAGATTTATAACGAGATCAACAACTATGTAATCATTATAGCCCTTGCCTGTGAAGGTTTTTTTTCAGGATACCAAGCATTTAGACTATTTATGCCCTGTTATTTCTGTCTTATTGTTTTTGGCATTATTGTGTTGTTAGCGATTGTTAAATTACTGATGGGTAACAGGGAAATGTTGGCAGGCTTTGGTGCTTTAATAGGTGTTTTTTTATTATTTTATATTGTTTTGCCTGTCTCAAGCCCTGTGGAAGTCCCAAAAGAGCCTGTTACACTTTTTTATAGTGAAAATTGTAAACACTGCCGTGAGCTTATGAAAGAATTGGAAGAAAAACATATTACAATAAATCATATACTCGTTGATAATAATCCTTTTTTCCTCAAAAATGTAGGTATAACGCAAGTTCCAGTACTTTTTTTAAATTTACAAGGAGAAAAAAGATTTATAATTGGAAAAGTTAATATAAAAAACTATCTTTTTCCACAGGAAGTGAATAAAGAAACTAAGAAAAAAGCTATTAAAAAAACTAAACAAGTTAAAAATAATAGTAATTCTTCATTGCTTGATTTTATGCAACTCAAATCGCCTTTAAACGTACCGGAAGGTGCATGTGATGAGGAAAAAGAAGATTGTGACTAAAATGGAGGGATATATTAGAAAGGTTTATTATTTTGTTTTGTTATTTTTTTTTCTTACCCGTTTTATCCTAGGGGGAAACAGAGATTTTATGGTATGGACATGCTGCTTTTAAGGTTAATACGCCTTCTGGAAGAGTTATTCTTATCGACCCTTGGATTTTAAATCCTTTGAACAAAGTAGGTAAAAAACATTTAGAAGAATTAAAGCATGTGGATTTAATTCTTATTACACATGCACATAGAGATCATATTGGTAATTCTGTTGAAATTGCAAAAAAAAAAAAAAACAGGGGCAAAGCTTGTTGCTACTTTTGATTTGGGTAAATCATTGGTGCAGTATGATGGATATCCAGAGAAACAGTTTGGGTATGTAACAACTGGTAATTTTGGTGGAGAGATTTGCCTTTTAGATGGGGAACTTAAAGTATTATTTGTTCCTGCTTTGAATAGTTCAACTCTTGAAGTTAAGGATGGTCCAAAAGGTTTAGTATATGGTGGAAACCCAGGAGGCTTTTTAATAACTATTAAAAATGCGCCTGTAATATATCATACTGGCGATACAGATTTGTTTGAAAATATGAAGTCGTTAGGAGAGTTTTATAAAGTTGATGTAATGCTTATTTGCATTGGAGACAAATTCACTATGGGACCCAAAATAGCTGCTATTGCAACGAAATATGTTAATCCAAAGATCATCATCCCCATGCATTATGCTACTTTTCCCGTCCTTACCGGTACATTAGATGAGTTTGAAAAGGAGCTAATAGAACATAAAATTTCTGGTGTTCTTAAAAAATTGAAAGTGGGTGAAAAACTAAGACTGTGAAAGAATTAAAAAAAGAAGGCGTCTTAAAAAGACACCTTCTTTTTTTAGAATTTTAAGTTAGAAGCATTATTTTTTTGCAGGAGCTGCTTCTTTCTTTTCTTCTTTCTTCTCTTCTTTCTTTTCTTCTTTCTTCTCTTCTTTCTTTACATCTTTTTTAGCTTTTTTGGCTTTTTTAGCTTTTTTCTCTTCTTTCTTCTCTTCCTTTACCTCTTTCTTCTCAGCTGGAGCTGCTGCAGGAGCTGCTTCTTTCTTTTCAGCAGGTTTTGCTGCAGGAGCCTGTGCGAAAGCAAAGCTTGAGAAAACAACCATCAACATAGCTGCAAGAATTGCTGTAAATGCTTTTTTCATATTATTTCACCTCCTTTTTATCAAATTTTATATATTTTAAGCAATAAAAATGCCAATTAGTAAAGCTTTGATTTTAAAAGAAAAAACAAAATTGATGTTTGAACGTATATACCAAATGGTGTAATTTTTTACGTTATGGTATATTTTCTGGTTTTTTTATTCCATATTTACCTAATCTATACTGGAGTGTTCTATATGTTATACCCAATAATTTTGATGCTTTGCTTATATTCCAGCCTGTTTTATTCATAGCTTCGATGATAAGGTCTTTTTCGATATCATCAAGTGACTTTTTTTCATTAGCTAAAGTGGAAGGGATATTTTGTTGAATAGTATTTTTTTGAGTATGTTTATCGATGTTGATAATGTTTGATATAATATCTTCCTCAATTTGGTCATTTTCAGATAAAATTATAGATTTTTGGATTACGGCCTCTAATTCTCTAATATTGCCTGGCCAGTGATAATCAAGGAGTTTTTTTATTGCACCAGAAGAAAGATATTTATTTTTTCCATGAGCAAGATACTTATACTTTTCTAAAAAGTAGTTAGCTAAAATAGGGATATCACTGCTTCTTTCTCTTAAAGGTGGAAGTTTGATTGAGAAAATATTAAGTCTGTAGTAAAGGTCAGCTCTAAAGAGGCCGTTTTTAATACGTTCTTCTAATTCTACATTTGATGCAGCAATTATTCTCACATCTACATGTATAGGTGTTGTCGAGCCTATGGGATAGATTTCTCTGCTTTGTAAAAATCTTAAAAGTTTTACTTGTATCTGTAAGGGTATCTCTGATATTTCATCGAGAAATATTGTTCCACCTTGTGCTGCTTCAAAAATCCCTTTTTTTCTTGTGGATGCACCAGTAAATGCGCCAGGTAGATATCCGAATAGTTCACTTTCAATTAAATTTTCAGGTATAGCTGCACAATTTATAGGGATAAAGGGGTAATTTTTTCTAGGGCTTATATTATGTATAGCTTTAGCTACCATTTCTTTACCTGTTCCACTTTCACCAATAATTAAAGCTGTGGCATCAAAAGGGGCAATTTTGAGAATCATTTTTATAACATTTTTGAATAGCGGGTGTTCCCCTATCATGCTTTCTAATGCTTCATTTGATGAAATTCTGTTAAATAAAAATTTTCTTTCTTTTAGAAGTAATGTTCTTTCAAGGGCTTTTTTTGTTGTTAAAATGACTTGTTCTTTTTTTAAAGGCTTTGTTATATAATCAAAGGCACCTTCTTTAATAGCGCGAACAGCTGAATTTATACTACCATGTCCAGTAATTATCACAACAGATGTTTCTGGTGAGATGCTTACAATTTCTTTAAGTAATTCAATACCGTCTTTGCCTGGTAGTTTCAAGTCAGTTATAACAACATCAATCTCATTATTTTCAATCTCTTTGATAGCTTCTTCTGCTGAAGCTTTAGTTATAGTTTCAAAAGATTCCTTTTGTAGAATGTAACTTATAAGTTCTCTTTGTTTTTTTTCATCGTCAACAATAAGTATTTTACTCATAGGTTTAAAGGCAATATTATAATAAACTCTGCTCCATTTTTATAATCTTTATTTAGCCATATATCACCGCCATGTTCAACTATAATTTTTTTAGTAAAAGCAAGTCCCAATCCAAGTCCAGCATCTTTAGATGAAAAATAGGGTTCAAAAATTCTATCCTGCATTGAAATTGGTACTCCTTGACCTGTGTCTGCAAAACTGATTTTAAGTTTGTTATTTTCTATCTTAGCAGTTACAGTAATTTTTCCATTACTTT